>Ga0182027_10007019_pt1 | contig 16709 bp, 10 predicted proteins | sample 712E1DmetaG_FD_121300 | JGI IMG/M metagenome (GOLD analysis project Ga0182027, IMG submission 121300) | Permafrost microbial communities from Stordalen Mire, Sweden - 712E1D metaG (Illumina Assembly) | ecosystem: Environmental > Terrestrial > Soil > Wetlands > Permafrost | place: Sweden... | reverse complement strand
TCAAAGACCTCATATCAATAAGGAATACGATTTAATCCTGATAAACGGGAAAGGTGCTAAACAGCGTTTTGTACCGTTGGGGAAGACCGCACAGAAAGCACTCTTAAAATACATCAACTTGTTCCGCAGCGACCCAGCTGATGTTATCCCGAATCTTTGGCTAACCGAAGAACGAAGGCCAATGGGTCGGTACGGCATACAGATCATGGTGCGGCGACTTATCCGTCTTGCCGGCATAACAGGTGTAAAAATCGGTCCTCACATGTTTCGGCACTTCCTGGCAGAAAATTACCTTGAAAATGACGGCGATAAGGCTACTTTGCAGACCCTCTTGGGGCATTCAACTGACAAAATGGTAAATAGATACGTTCGTAATACCGTAGATCTAAAAATCATGAGAAAGGTTCACCACAATGCATCACCAGTTGACCGGCTCCATTTATAAACATAAATAAGCCCCAACCAAGGGGTTCGGTCAATAACCTTCGAGTTGGGCATCAATAGTGTCAGCGATAAAACAATAGGATATACATGAGTCTTCAGGTAAAGGCTTGTTGGCGAATATTAAGGGATATATAATAGCCATAATCAAGATATACGGAGGGTTAAATAACGATGGCGACTAGTTACGGGGTACGTTATCTGGAGGCAGACAAATTTGTCACTTATTGTTCCAACCTTAATATCAAAACTGACCTCGATGAATTGGAATATTATGAGAAAATTGGGGTAATGTTGCCGACCGCCCGCGTGGTATATCCCGATGACTATATTATTCGTACGGTTTCGCAGTCTTTCATTACAGGGGGTGAGCCGTTGAAAGCCGACGAATGGCTTGAAATAACCCGACTTTGGGACAAATTACGGATTCTCCCGAATGATTATGCTCATTTAACGGACGAGGAATTGGTTGACTCTTTCGACCGAGAGATTGGACGGAACAGATTCATCATGCTCCCGACTCATGAAAACTATAAATCATGGAGGAGTTTCACAGTCTTAGTGCCCATTAATAACGGGAAAGAAATCAGACGCAGCACAGCTGATCATTATTACGGCTATTGGCAAGCGCACCAGTTGTATTATATGCAGCAATATCCCGATTTGTATGAGAATCGTCCTCTCTTGGATCAAATTTCTGAACAAGTTAGACAGCGTATGTTTCTTCCTCGAAATCCTAAAGTGGAAGTCCTTCGCGATTTTAATGGGTGCGCGCACCTTTTCGATTCTCTGTCTTTTTGGATCACCGTGTTTAGCCGTGAGCGTCAAAGAACTTTCGCTCTTATCCCTGAGATAAATCAGGTAAGGCGTTTGGACGAACCGCAACTTCTTACTTATCGTGGTCGTCTGTTAGCTGATGCTAAACTGGTGCAAAACCGTTTTGGCCTGACCATTGACAATTTATATGTTTTCTTAAAACAACTCATCGAACTTAACGATACCTATCGGCGGCAAGAGAGGTACAAGCTCGCCGATGCGTTAAAAAATGATATTCTTTCTCTTATTCAGTTTATTGGTATTCTGGCAGGTGTTGAATCGGACGACGTTGCAGATGAGTTAGGCAAGCGCTATACAAAATGGACCAAACAAAGTCTTCTCGAATTAGATGTTGCTACCAAGGAGCGAGAAGAAGCGCGTAATGTCCTGATCCATTTCGTAAAAAACTACGCCATTGAAATGACAAAACGGGCAATCGCGCCCCAGACTCGAATATTTACAGAGTCTGAAATTGAAGAATTACTTGATTATTGCGAGGGGGAAGAACTTTCGGTATTGGTGACTGCTTTGAGTGGGATGGTCGCCGCTGAGGATGATTATAATACCAAATTCCGCAAAGTCACACGATATACTAATCTCAAGAACGTGTTGACGTCAATTGAGTATCTGCTAAAGGACCTTGCTGCCAAGGGCAGCATTACTCTAACTGGTAATACTCTCAATCCGGTTTTGAGAAGTGTAATGGCAAATGAAACAGGTTGGATTAATACCTTCAATGCGAATGTGCAATTAGGTTTAACAAGCGCAACCACTGCCGCGGGTTTCCTTGGAAACCTAACTCAACTATTGAGTGATCCTAATTTGGTGCGTTCAGAAGACTCATATTGGGCGCGGGTTTTTCTCATATGTTGTTTAGCTCGTAACTTGACGGTGCACAAATATGCAAATGAGGATTGGTTTTACGGGGAGTTATTTGGCGAGATGCTGAACGCAGCTATTTTTGCCTTGTTGTATTCGTGGCAGGTGGCTAAAAGAGATGGTTGGGTTTAAATCAAATTCTCCGTAATGTAGAATTGTTAATCCCTACTCCAATAAGTCTTTCGCTAATTGTCCTGCAGCCCATATGACGGGAAATACGGGATTTGCGTACCCTAATGTAGCCTTCGCCAATTCTTCACCGTGTATTCTTATTCTGCGAGTTCGTAAGGTCGTCCCCGTTGCCCTCTTAGGTGGCGAAGACTTCCGTCTCCTTTTAATGGTAGCCATATATGGCTTCTTAGGTGGCGCAGATTTCTGCTTCTTCTTTGTTACGAAGGATACTCGTTTGCCATTAGCAGTCGTGAAAGAAACTCTTCTCACTTACTCTACCTCCTAATCCCAATGCGCGTGCATCTTATATCGCATCAATTCTCCACTCCCCTGCCCAGATTCCATGCTATATTTTCTCCTGAAGATTTTTTATCTTCCTCTTCAGCTTTGCCATCTGGATTAGACGTTTAGCCTCCCTCTCCATTTCACTCGGACTTTTATTCTGACTGCCCTTTTTTCTCGGCATAAATAATATCTCCTTTTTATAATATATTTACTATATTTAAATATAGATCAATCATAAAAAAATGTCAATAATTATTTGGACTTAGCCTGTCCATGACAGATTATTGGAGCATGGATAGTCACTAATGTAGCATGTTTTAACGCCTCCCATGTCGAAAAGCCAAATCCCACTCATAAATTGCCCGGCCTAACACGAGAGAAGGATTGCGGCGACAATGCCCTGAGTTATTTGAAAGGACTGGAAAAAAACTTCTTCGAGAAGAAACCGTTTATCTAGCTCGGAGAAAGATGCAGTATTAATGCAATCTGGCCTTATTGCAAGAGTCCACTGAAAAAACCTAAAGTGGAATATTCAGGAGTTCCTACTAATAATGCTCGGTCCAATAATCGATTTCCTTCTTCGCAAGACGTTTCCGGAAGAAGGGAACAACTATGACAAGCTGCAAGGTTGGAATTATCAGACCCCTGTCCACTGCTCTCAATACACACTGGGTCAGAAGAGCACCAAGCAGCATGATTAAGAGCTCGATAAATGGTGGTCTCTAAACGTCCCGGTTTGCCCTGTCGGACAAGACCACCCATACTTCCCTCTGAATCTCCGGATGCTGTATAAATCAAAATACCATTCATTGGCTTTGATGGGTCCGTGAAGTCGCAATACAGTCTTTCTCGAAGAGAGGCGCTCCCATAACCACAATCAAAGCTTAATTGGTTAATCAAAATGTGAGCGAATGTGTGAAGTAATATAAATTTTGCTGAGATATCACGATTAGGTTGTTGTCTGGCTAGGCGGGCTTGATTGTATTTTGTTTTTAGGATTGAAACTCGTTTGTTAATTCGAGGTTCTTTATTTAGCCATTCTTTAAGTTTGTTTGCATTTAATTCTAAAAAGATGCCCTCTCCGTACACTTTAATAGCCGGCAGCCAGTTTATTTGGGGATCAAGTTTAAGGGATTGTAATCGAATACTTGAAAGGTTCCCATCCGGAGGTAAGATTCTAGTAAAACCGGTTAAAGCACGTGTTTCTCGAAGTTTGTGGACGAGTCGAATTTTGGAGAAATATTGAGATATTTCGGGTAGAAAATCATGATTTTCTACACATTCAACATATAGTTCAGTTTGTGGCCCGACTTTTCCATCAGAAATAGCTTGGTATTCCGATCTCCTGAAATTTTCTTCATCTCCAATGACTTCGATGTGACCCGATGGTGGTTTATTTTCTAATTTGCGCTGAGCTGCGTCGAGTAACTTTTTAGCATTCACTTTAGCTAACGCCGCTATAGCAGAACATTTTGCAGGGTCTATATCAGTTCCATTTACCAATCCACCACTAAGTGTAGACCAGACATCGGGATCTTCCAGAATCTGAATGATACTTGAATCTATTTCGTCCGCCCAAAGAGGTAAGTAAATAGCACTGACCAAATTGGGGAAATATACATTAGATGCACCTCTTTGTAATACCCTAAGGTGATGGCCACACATATTAGTTGAATCATTTCCTTCACCGAGCCAAGGGCGTTGACCTTTGCAATAATAACCTAAACCCGAAAGAGGGCCACCTTCTTGTTCGCTAAACCTAAACATATCTCCGAGAGTTTCTTTTAGACCACACGAACATTCGATGACTACACCAGTCAAACCAGCAGATGATCTCCCTGCTCTTAAACGTAATTTACATCCCTCTGCGGGAGATTTTGACCTATGAACCCATTCCATAAAAGGAAATTCTTGAATATGCCCCAAATCACACGCTGCGATGAAACGAACAGGGATTAGAAACGGCCGGCGGTTGGGCGCTTTATTCTCGCAACTTTGATATTCATAATGTCGTCCATGACACCGTTCACGTGTGGATGAGAACATTGAAACTAATTCCATTCCACCGCAATGATGGCAATAATGCCATTGGGGAAATCGCACGAAAGGTACATCTACGTTTGTAAACATTGTACCAGTATCAGGATCTCGGTGATCAGGTGGTAAGCGGAAATGAGTCACGCCAAGTCGGGCTTCAAGTCTCTCTTCACGAATTAACCACCCGGATTCTGTCGGGCAATTTTCTTTAGCATATGGCCAAACATCTAAACCAGCTGGCATTAATGATTCATCTCTCGGAAAATCAACCATCGAGCCGATACCGAATGGTGATAGGAGTTGACCTCTACGAATTGGTTTTTTAGGTGGCATCATTCCCTCCAGGTTCTGTAAATTGGCGAATCACTTCCGCATCACAGTTAGAGTCAACATTTCGCATGGAAGACGGGGTTGCCTTAGAATTTTTAGCCCATATAGAGCGTGGTTCAGTGCCACTTGGATACATCAGTGGCGTTTCTTGAGGTGGTGGCCCAAAGTGTCCATAAATAGGTGGCAGAATAGTTTTCCAACGACTTTCAAAAGCTTGAAGCATTTTGTTTGATAAAATCTCTTCGTCTTCATCAACTATTTGTATGCGTTTTAGCAATATTTCAGAAATACGATTGAATAGCGCAATGTTAGGCGCTGGATTTGGCCTTTCTCGTAGATCAGCGCCTCCCCAATATCTAGATAAAGTTACTAATTGGGCATGTAGGGCTCGTTCGCGAACCGGTATCGCGAAAGGGGTAACGCTTGTTGGTTCAACCCACCTGTAGATATTCTGATGATAAGATTGGAAGTGTTCGAAATGTGAACGATCCCTTGGTTTACCTGGATTGAATATTGTGATTACCAAACCCGGGCCCTTTGCATCTCTTCCAACTCGGCTAGTTACTTGGATATACTCTGATGTTGTTTTTGGTTGCCCAATAACTGTCATCAAGCCCAGTCGAGGAACATCAAGACCGGCCTGTATCATGTTTGTTGCTAAACAAACATCGACAGGCTTAATTTCATCAGTCCCGGGATATTGATTGAAAAGTTGTTGGAGCACCTCAGTAATTTCATTACTCTGAATCCGGCTGGTTAATTCTAAATCGCGATTTATAAACCTGCGATGGTCGATTTCCATGTTGGCATCTGTAGGTTTGCGGATATTAAGTCTGTCCCACATTGCATTTAAATACTCGCGAATATCAGCCCTAATAAGAGTCGCAGCATGTCCAAGTTCTCTTAAGCTGTTAAAGTAAACAATAAGCGTCCAGTAAGGGTCAAGTACGTCTTTAGTCTGACTGGATTCAATACTTTTAACTGCTTGGAGGAGCGCTGCTATCACTCGAATTTGGGCCGTGATTTGTGACGATAATGCTGACCCAAAAACACCCACATAAAGACGTCCTGGCACATATTCGCTTTCTTTGTCGTTGGCACCTTCTTTGGCGAAAAAAGAATTGCCAGCCCGAAGTGCTTGGGGTGGAAAAAGGAAAACTTCGCGCGCATAAAGGGAATGTATCTGTTGCTGAGCTTGACAAATTGTCGCAGTTGAGGCTACGATTTTTGCTGATACAATTTGGTTTTTAAAGTTTCGTTGGCAAAGCGCGTCAATAGTAGTTTCATATAGGCCAACCATCGAGCCGAGAGCTCCGGATATGAGATGCAACTCATCTTGAATAATAAGATCAGGGGGAGAAACAGGTTTTACATTATCAATCCCGAATAATCGTCGTATTTCTGGGTACCATGGCATCATTGCAAATTTATCTACAGTACCGACAACCAAAGTGGGCCGCTCTTCATAAATGGCCTCATCTACAACTAAAAGAGGCAATCCAGAATCACTGCTAAAAGGGCAATCTGGATCTTCACACCGAAAAATTATCTTCTTCCCAACGCGACGATAACCTTTTGCACGATAGGAATTCCCTTTACGATATGGCCCCATCCCCGCTCCGCACCAAGGACAGGTAATAACAACAAAACGATTAGGTTTACCTTCTTCTAATAGCTTTCGGTGGGATTCGACTGCGCCCAGCGGGTTTGCACTCGAGTGTTTATTGGGTGTAACATCACCTCCTACCCAAAGTCCGATCGAAATGCGGATAATTCCTAACCGATCTTCATGGTTACGTCGTATTAACTCGCAGGCACAAATAAGTGAAGCTGCGCGTTGAAACTGTTGCGTTGTTAAAAGACGCAGTGTGTATCGCATAAGTATAGTAGTACCAACATCTTGAGCATTGAATAATCTTCTTCGAAAGATGGTAAATGCGCTTAAGCCTAGATAGGCTTCTGTTTTTCCGCCTCCTGTAGGAAACCAAATTAAGTCAACAATACTTCTTTCTGGACTTTCGCGTTGGCTGATGGATTTCAAATTCATAAGAATGAAAGCTAATTGGAAAGGTCTCCAAACTCCAACACCTTTGGGAAGATTATCAATATCAGGGTTTTTATAAGATTTCTCTAAAATAAGATCTTCTTTGTTTTCGACCCAATTCCTCCGTTGATTAGCTGATATGCTGTAATGCAGTTGCTGCTGCAACATCGCCTCGTTCATCCACGCGAAAGCTTGAAAAGTATCCGGATCTGAAATGAGGAGCTGTATACCATCACGAATACGTTTATGACAGCAGCGACATTGCTCCAGATGTTTTCGCGCTATTAATAAATATTCTGGGGGAAAATCATCAGCTTCTACCGTAGATTCCTGTTGATCAATCCATGTCTTGTAGTCTTTTGCAAGGTTTTCACACACTTTAATACTGGCCGCGTCATGTTCGCTAGATAGTTTTTGCATCGATAGGTGGAGCCCTTTTATCTCACTTGGGATTATGGGGCTAATTTCATAAGCCGGTAATGCTTCTGTCTTAAGTTGATTAGTTGAATTTGATTCCGTATCGGCCCAACTTACGGCACAACCATGTCCGATTGCAAATGTTTTTCGGTGGCGGTAAAGAAGTTTTAAAGATTGTTCTTCTTCGTCGTTTTCTGCCGCTTGACGTTCAGGATATTCAATAAAACATCCTTCTTTCCCAGAACCATCTAATTTGAATTCACATTGGAAAAAGCATTCTCTATCCTTAGGACTAGCGCCGCTCATTTTAGTTTGGTTGATCAAAGTAAACGTAACGATTCGGTCGAACTCTCCTAGTTTAGCACCGGAATAAGGGCGGCTATATATATGAAGCGCAAGCTTCCTGTCATCAGATTCAGTCAAAATTGGATAGTATTTAGTAACCCGTTTTGAGCTTTTTAAGAGGTTACAATCGATTTCTATTGTAGGAGGAATTATGGCTTTTCTATAATGATAGGGTTGCCAATTGCCTCTTTTATCCTTTTTCCCAACCCCTTCAACAGCTTTTTTTTCGTATATTGCAGTTTTTACAGTTACGTTTATATACTCTGGTAGACGAACTAAGGCGGTTATACCCATTGCACTAGGTAAAAACTCATTAGCACGGTTAATTTCATTGTCTGGCATTTCATCGGTATCGTTAACATTGCTATTTGAGTCGATATCACCTGGTTCCTCTCCTTCTGGCGGGCCGCTATCAGCATTCTCCACCTCATCTTTTTCGGCATTTTCCTGTTCTGATAATTGGGCGTCTCTTGGGAATAATACACCGGCACTGTAGCGAAGTCGTGGCGGGTCTTGCGGACGAAGGACCTCATCTCCATTGTTAAAGTTTGAATACTCTGGACGTGGGTCAGGTCCAATCAATTCCCGATGTAAAAAATCTACTAGTTCAGAACGAATCCCGATATCGTTTTTCATGCCGTTTTACTCCAACCGTTCAATAGTTTACGACGTACGCTTTCTGTTATAAAAGGACGTGTCTGATTATTAAGCATAACAACCAGATGGGATCGAGCCCTGGACATGGCCACATAAAGAATTGATTGCGGCTCTCCATCTGTTACCTGTTCTACATCACATAATATAACAACGGGGCTTTCCATTCCTTTAAAAGCCTGTGCAGTCGCAAAATGAATTGTACGTGTAGGTAATGGGTTAATATTTTGCTCGTTAATGTCAATTATTCGGAATTGGCCATGACCATCAGTATTATTAATCCCCGAGTTTGCTAATCGCAAATGAGAAATAATAACAATATCGTTTTCACTTATGTTTTCTTTGAACATTTGGCAAAGGGTGTTATAAAGTAAAACCTTCTGATCATTAAAAGAATCATAATAAATATAAGTAACAGGTAATCCTCTGACATTTGCTAGACGATACGGCAATGATTCAAATCCAGCCAATAGTGCAGTCTCTTCGCCTATGTTTTTAGTATTTCTGCAATTTATCACAAGCTTTCCTTTTGCATATTGTGGGTTGAAACTATTAATTTTTGCTTTAATATCTTCCCCTGTAAGGGAACTAAATATTGCCTGTCTTTGAAAATCTCCGAATATTACCCAATTGCCGTCTTTTATTCCCTGCTTGAGCCAAAGATTCAATACATCGAGGACACCTGTTTGCAATAGGTCTTGTGCTTCATCCAATACCAGAACGTCGTAAGGTTCTTTTGTTTCTTCCACTGCAAGCTGTCCCCAAAAAGGGAAGATGTCCTTGTAAAGTTGGGATGTCTGGCCTAATTTTTCAGCCTTTAAAATTTCTTCAGAATATTGAGAGCGAACGATTACCTCTCGTAATAATTTAAAAAACGAACCTGCTGTGATTGAGGAAGACTCATCAAACTGGGTAACTTGGCGTCCTAGCCAGTCTCCCAGGATTCGGTTGAAGCACACAAATAAAGTACGTTTACCTTGGGAAGCAGAACTTCTGGCATATTCAAGAGCTAACATGGTTTTTCCAGTTCCTGCAGATCCTTCAATCAAACATCTTTGGTTTTCTGAAAAAAGGTCGATTGCATTATACTGCTCTTCAGTTAGTATATGTAATTGAAATTCTGTGTCCGCAATCTGCATACCTCGGCAGACCACAATTTCAAAATCAGGTCTGAGTATTTGTTGGATTATATGTAATGATGCTGCTGAAGGTTCATTCATGGGAGGCGCAGGATGGAATTTACTCTGTTCCTTTGCTAAACGAAGAAGAGCAGCGGATATGGGTTTCCTTAGTGTAATTTGATCAATAACTTGCCATAATTCCCACTCTGGAGATTTTTGATTGAAATAGACATCTGGCATGATAACACCATATCCGAAAATTAACCCGGTTGGAAATTCCTTTGATACCTGAGTTAAAATCGTATCCCGAAGTGCGAACATCCCCTCTCGAGCTTGAAGAAACGGGCTTCGCTTTAGTTTCTCTTTTTTGCCCGTTCTATCTTCCGTTTCCCAGCACCCTTCTATGCAACTAACACCACCGCCTTTTATTTCAAGACAAATAATCCCAATAGATGGAATCATAACCACGAAATCAATCTCACCATAAGGCTTAATTCCCCGATGAGAAAGACCGAGAGAGTGGAGAACAATCCAACCTTTAGTCATCGGATCATTCTTTAATAATTCAAATATCCGTTTCTCTGCATTACTTGATGTTAAATTATTGTATTGATCCGGTATCATTTTAGACATTGGTATCATCCCAAATTAGACGATTTACTTCTCTTCGCTCCCTTAATTCGTTTGTTGGGGAAACTGAATCGACTTGAACAACCCAAGCGTCTCCCATCTCCCCTAGGCTAATCAATGTTCCGTTTTCTTCAACCTGTCTTAGGACTTGCGGAAGGTTTTGCAACAGCAAGCTATGAAGCCTCATCCCTGCACTCAAATGATAACTTCGTAGGGTTACTATAGCATCCCAAACACTATCGATATTTTTATTTAAAGATGAATTGTTAGTTATTCTCGCTATGATTTCTAAATCGTCTTTTTTCTGCGGGCCAATCTGAGATGTGTCCTTAAACCATATTTTTATGGTATTTAGTTGTTTCTCGATATCATAATCGGTAACTCGCTTTTGGAATTCTTCGGGGCTAATATTTGACTCCGTTAGCGCGTCTTTCCATAAATGGGCCGATTCTCTCAAAATTGTTGCCTTGGTACCTATGAGTTGATCCGCTTTTTCTTGAATCAGCTCGCGATTGCCGGTTCCAGGAAATATTACGAAATCGTCTTTTTTCAAGTCTAACACTGTAATCTCAGGAATAGTATGGTTCTCTAAAGGTTGACCTGAGATGAGATCATTTACGAGTGCAATCTTGTGAGTTTCGGTTAAGTAGGCATAAGAATCGCCGACGAAACTAACATAATATGAGTCAATAGAATCTGTAATCGAAGATTGTTGTGATAATAAGCCTTTTCGTGCTCCCCGGAGATTATGTTCAAAAGTCCAAATATCCAAATTAGGTTCTGTTTTTGGTTTAGGTGGTTCAATAATATTGTCATCTTCAACCCAATGAACGTATGATTTTGTATTTGGCAAAACGAAACCAGATTTCTCACTTGAGGTAATAGTTGTTGTGTCCGCGCGTCTGTTAAAATGGCTTTGGAATTGATTCAGCCAATGCTTTTCGAATGGATATGATACAGTGAAAATCGAGGGAGCAACCAAAGAATTTACAACTTTCTTCATTGATTCACTTCCCAACCAAGAGTTACAAATAACCCGATCACATTCGATGTCTTGAGTCAATATGCTAGGATAATAAACGCTTGTATTCTTCACATCAGGGTGCCTCTTAAGCCAGGATACTAGCCGGGTTACATGGTTCGCGTTGCGTGTAACTAAAATATATTTTAGCCCTGTACTTACTGTTTGATTTATTATTTGTTTGAGAGCTTCACCCTTAGAGATACCTAATTTTGATTCTGGGGCAAAAATATAGTCAAACTTGTTCGCAACATTAGAAAGTACTTGATTCTGTTCAGCTTTTATCCAAATGGCATTAGTACGTAATTCTCTACGCAGCAAAGAAACTTGCTCATTAAATCTTGAACAATCATTATCCTCTAGAGGTCCAAGGAAAGCGCTAGCATCATTGAGGATCCACCATGCTCGTTTAACAACTTTGGTTAAAATGCCATCTGGATCGATGTTTACAGCTTTTTCTAACTGCATAAGAAGGAGGAATACTTCTTGTAGATCCTTGTTATCACAATCTTCCGTTTCGATTTTCATTTGATAAAAATTGTTTGCCCATCTCATCGTTGACCCAATTATTCGGTGTTTATATTTCACGGCATCTTTAATTCCAGTGTTAATTTCTGCTTGTGTAAGCCACCAGAATCGACATCCTCGTTGACCAAGCCCTTGAATCATCTCATCTTCGTCGTGATTCGCAAACAAAATTAAATTTTGTTTTTGAATTATGTCATCGAAAGACTGAGGGTTCTTAAAATAAGAAAGTCCATTTGAAACGATGATTTTGGAATGGCTAGGCTCTGAAGCACAATATTTTGCCAAAAGTTCCGCAGAATGAGTAACTGCAACTATCGGTTCCCCCTCTGGGCTGCGTTCATCCCATTTGCCGAACCAAGACGGATGCGTAGAACTCGGTTGTAAAAGTTGTCCAAATGGGCATAATTTAATAATTGCTGGCATTGGGAATGTTGTTTGATTAAGTTGCAAACGAGTGGATTCCAGAAATTGTCTGAACCCATTTTGAGTATCCAAGAGAACGATTTCATTTTTAATTAGTCCTAAGTTTCCAAAAAATGACGTTCCTAGAAGTATATCGATAGGTGCAGGATCAGGATAATCAATATTAGTTTCAAGCCTTCCTAAGGGCATTTTAGCTGTAGTTTTCTCAAGCCTACAAATTATTTTATCGGCCCGGACTTTCCTAACTTCATTATTTTTAGTTAAACATCCAAGTCGTATTAATCCCTGACCTTCAAACCCGCCGTATTTGAACACATGTTTGGATGGGTGTATACGAACCAACCCACCTATTTCAAAACGTGCTTGACCATAAGAACGAACCAATGCTGGTAACTGATTAATCAATTGCTCCCAAGCGTATATAACAACAATAAGCCTCCCGATATCAGACCATCTAGGGTGAACAAAACAGACCGGGATTCTCGGTGGTTTTCGTAAAACCGACATGACCATGCCTAAGTAAGGTGGTAAGGTCTCTGAATTATTATCGAAGACTATATTATTAACCTCTAGTCGCTCAAGGAGAGGGAATCTATCTTGTATTGTTCGAGTAATTTCGTCCATGTAACAATCTTGTATACATTTAGCAATATGCGTTCAGGGAAAAGGACTGGCCATTTTCAAAAATATATTACGACAATAATATCACCATTGATAAAGTATGACAAGATATAACTAATACAATAACTAAAGTCATTGGCACCAGAAATATTGCCAATGGCTTGGTTTCTTACTCATACATTGGCTTACACTTAAAACTTTGGGACGGTAAGACCTTGCAGGTAATTGCCGCACTGACCGAAAGAAACGGCTCTGAAGGCGCTCTGGAAACAATAGATTATCCATGTTTCCCCCTCCAGTGTGCCGGTAATTGGTTTTTCTTGATTATAAACCATGACTGGGACTTAATTGCAAAGTGTCCGATTCTATTTTCCTCGATAACATAAAACAAATAATGTTATATAAAATGATTGCAAAATGAGAGCGCCGAAAAAGTGTTTTCCTTGCCCAGTTTTTACATTAATTTGCGGGAAAATAAGAGGAATATAAGCTCAATGATTCCCTCGATTCCCTCTTTTTCAAAGGAAGCAAGGACTTTTTCGGTACCCTCAAAGTATTCTTTTGGTAATACTTTTTATGATAGAATAAGGCAAATATCAAACAGCGAACGGGGAAAAAGTGGGGATACACTTGGGGAGGGTTTAGACGTACAAATTTATAGACTTGTTTGCGGGTATAGGTGGCACGAGGATAGCCTTTGAAGAATCCGGCTGCAAATGCGTTTTTTCATCGGAATGGGACAAATATGCACAGATTACCTACGAAGCAAATTTTGGCGAAAAACCTGAAGGCGATATTCGGGCAATCTCGTATGACGATATACCGCCCTACAATATACTAGTTGCGGGTTTTCCATGTCAGCCTTTTTCGATTTCTGGTGTTTCCAAGAAAAACGCTTTGAAAATGCCTCACGGGTTCGATGATCCTAGACAAGGTACTCTTTTTTTTGAACTCCGGAATATCATTGCCGCCACAAAACCGGAAGCCTTTCTTTTGGAAAATGTGAAGAATCTGAAAAATCATGATAAGGGCAGAACCTTCCAAATAATAATGGATACACTTGTTAAAGAACTTGGGTATACGGTGTATGAAAAGGTTATTGATGCCGATTCTTATGTGCCACAACATCGCGAAAGAATTTATATAGTCGGTTTCAAGGAGAAAATAGAATTCGAATATCCGAAAGCGCTAACCGGCATCAAGCCGGTATTCCGTGACATCCTTGAAAAAGCTGTCCCCGACAAATACACATTAACAGACCATCTTTGGATATACCTACAGAAATATGCAGCGAAGCATAAGGAAAAGGGGAACGGTTTTGGTTTTGGTCTTACTGATTTAAACGGGAGATCGCGCACTCTGAGTGCTCGATATTATAAGGACGGCTCCGAAATTCTGATTCCGCAGGAAGGGAAAAATCCTCGTCGACTAACACCGCGAGAATGTGCAAACCTGATGGGATTCACAAAGTTTCGGCCGGATTATATTATTCCAGTGTCAGACACTCAGGCCTATAGGCAGTTCGGTAATTCGGTAGTCGTGCCGGTAGTTCATGATATTGCTAAAAAGATTGCATTAGCTTTGAATCACGATCATCGCCTTCAAGATAAGAAGAAAAAGGATTCAATGAGGAAATGAGTGATATCGTTTCACCAGAAGTTCGCAGTCGCAATATGGCAGCTGTGAAAAGCAAGAATACACAGCCGGAATTGATGATACGGAGGGGGTTGCATTCTTTAGGGTTCAGGTATCGCCTACATCGGAGAGACTTGCCCGGACGGCCCGACATGGTGTTCCCGAAATACAAGGCGGTAATACTGGTCAATGGTTGTTTCTGGCACGGGCACAAATGCCAGTTATTCAAACTACCGGAGACTAGGACAGATTTCTGGCGGACTAAAATCGATGAAAACAAAATGCGAGACTCAAGGAATCTGGAAAAGCTGTCGAGAATGGGGTGGCGCGTTTTGTCGATTTGGGAATGTTCCCTCAAAAGTCGGAGCAGGTTGAGTAAGGATGAGGTAATCGGCGAAACAAGCCGCTGGTTGTTATCCGAAATAGAAAACAAAGAGATAACCGGGAGGTTTACCCTATGAGCGAAGGAAACCTGTCAAATTATTTTACCGATATTGCATCCAAAACTCTGAGCGCAGTGGAGGTGAATCGGAAAATCTCCAGGCAACACGAGTTTAATGGCGTTAATCAGTTACGGGCAATTTTGGGAGACGAAAAAAGGTATCTGCCAGCGCACTTTATGTACTTCGGTGAATCGGATGCCCAAACTCTAATGGCCGATGGTTTTCTTACTTGGTATGATGCTCGGGAAAATGACGCTATACGGACCGAGTACCGTCTATATTTTCCTTCTTCTGCTGTGATGGATTCGGCATCGGTAGGCGACTTGCTTGTGATTGCTCTAAAACCAGACAATTCAGCATTGGCCATAGTCGTAAAACAGGGAGTTACATACGAGAATCAAATGCGTTATCTTTTCGGGCTTCAGGCTAAGGCTTCAGGACCGTTTGCCGTTCAGGAAATAGCTGGGAAGAAAGGCAAAACACTGGGTTTTGCGGAGAGACTTATTCTTGACGAACTTCAGATTGAAGTGCATGAAACGGCGGATAATTACCTTGAAAAAATGCTGGAGTTGTTCGGTAAGACGTTTCTCAAAACCTTTGTTTTTTCCGAATACGCACGCCATACCCTCGGTACTGGCACGCTTACAAACAATGTAGATGCAGATCTGATAATGTACATGGATCGCGAGGAATTGCTTTTTCGAACATTTGAAAGGCATATAGTTGCAGAGCGAATTAAAAATGGATTCGGTGAGGATGTAGATGACTTCATCAAATTTTCGTTAAGTGTGCAAAATAGAAGGAAATCGCGTGTCGGTTACGCCTTGGAAAACCACATTGAGTTTATTTTGAAGTCCAATAAAGTACGATATTCCCGAGGTCAGCACACCGAAAACAAGACAAGTCCCGATTTTCTCTTTCCCGGCATTAAAGAATATGAAAGTCCCCAATTTCCCACAGCAAGGTTGACGATGCTCGGTGTTAAATCGACGTGTAAGGATCGATGGCGTCAAGTGCTTTCAGAAGCGAAAAAAATCCAACAGAAGCATTTATTAACTCTTGAACCTGGAATAAGTAATAATCAGACCGACGAAATGATCACTAACAAACTGCAATTGGTAGTTCCCGAAGGTATTTTTTCAACTTATAATAGCGAACAAGCTAAATGGCTAATGACTCTAGCCGAATTCGTAGAATTGGTAAAAGGCCGTCAATCTCTTTCTGAGTGATACTTGCATAAACAGTCTGCATTCGATTGGACATCCCGATGATTCAATGGTCAGAGTCAACTATTTTTGTTCTTCGATGATATTGTCTTCATGATGAGTGGCGCTGCCCTAGCGGGTTTTCTTTCGCCTGCAGGGGCTTTCGTTCCAGGAACCGCGGCTTTTGTTTCACCAAGCAGCAGACTATCGAGGTTCTGGTCGATGATCTGCCAGTATTTATCGACTATAGCCTGATAGGGTGCATTAGCTCCCTTGGGCATCAATGAAGAATGCTGCGTGTCATCTCCCATATCGGCGCCCCGGATGTAATGACCGACTTCCTGCAGGCAGGCGATTTTCAATAAAGAAGAAACATGATAAAGGGGTGAAGAAAATAATTCATTTACTTTTGTTGGCATAGGTTCACTGACCATCTGCCATTTCTTAATATTGGTGAATTTGCCGTCAGTCTTAACTTCCACTTCGATAACCGCGCCTGGTTTCAGATTCCCCAGGCCCGCATCAAAGCCGGACATTTTTGCGCCTTTCGTCGTGGTGATAATGAAGGGCTTGTTCTCACCCTCGTCGTGTTTAATTGATTTGACTGTTATTTTATCCATTCTCATTCTCTCCGCTAGATTCCGTATTCCAAATTAAACAGTC
>Ga0182027_10007018_pt1 | contig 16712 bp, 19 predicted proteins | sample 712E1DmetaG_FD_121300 | JGI IMG/M metagenome (GOLD analysis project Ga0182027, IMG submission 121300) | Permafrost microbial communities from Stordalen Mire, Sweden - 712E1D metaG (Illumina Assembly) | ecosystem: Environmental > Terrestrial > Soil > Wetlands > Permafrost | place: Sweden... | reverse complement strand
TGACAATTGACTGTGACATTGTCGACCCCACGATAAACTCCGAGGAAGAAATTGGAGATAAATTAGCTCAGTTTTTTGAGATGCTAGAAGATAGGTAAGTCATGAATACATTGGGAATAGACATTGGAAGTCTTAACATTAAAGCAGTTGTGCTGGGAGACGGAGGTATTCTTGGCACTAGCATTGTGTCTCCTGGTGATGACATTGAAGTCCGAACCAAAATGGCAATAGAAACTGCGCTCGGACAGGCTGGGTTAAACGGCGACAATCTTCCGGTTGTGGCAACTGGCATTGGGGCAAAACTAATTTCCTTCATTCCACAGCAGAAGTCTCTTACCACCTGCCTGGCCCGCGGCGTGCATTACATGTTACCGTCCGTCACTACCGTGATTGACATGGGAGCTGAGAGTACCACGGTGATCAAATTGAACGAGCGAGGCCGATTGGTTGACTGGGTTAACCATGATAAATGTGCCTCAGGTACCGGAATTTTTTTACAACAGATGGCCAAGCTAATGGGTATCTCATTGGGAGAAATGTCGCAACTCTCTTTCCAAGCTCACGGTCATGCTGACATAACTGGCACTTGTGCCGTTTTTGCTGAATCTGAAGTGATTTCCCATGTTCACAGGGACCCGCCCACTCCGAAAGAAGACATAATTGCTGGTATCTATTTCTCAGTTGCAGTTCGTGCCGTATCCCTATGTAAACGCATCGGTATTACCAAAGATGTTACTGTTACCGGAGGCGTTGCCTTGAATGAGGGAATGGTCGCCATATTAGAGCATGAACTCGATTTTAAGTTAATTAAAATGGATTCACCTCAGATCGTCGCGGCTCTGGGAGGGGCGATTATTGCCAGGGAGATCGTGGGGAAAGGTATTAAATCATGATTGTTGCAGGTATAGACATAGGCTCTAGATCCGCCAAAGCGGTCGTTATGAAGGATGACGCCATCATTTCCACAGTCATTTGTGACACAGGACCAGAGAGTGTCAAGACCGCTAATCGTGCGATCAATTCTGTTCTGGAGGGTACGGGTCTATCAATCAATGCCCTTGATTATATTGTCGCGACAGGTTATGGACGAATCCTGGTGCCCTTCGCTCAGGGGAATGTCTCCGAGATCAGTTGCCATGCCCGCGGCATTAATTGGTGTTTCCCGTCGGTGCGGACAATTCTGGATATGGGCGGTCAGGATTGCAAGGCAATCCGCTGCGATGCCCAGGGCCACGTAACCAACTTTGTGATGAACGATAAGTGCGCCGGTGGTACCGGACGTTTCTTGGAAATGATTTCGGAGGTGCTGGGCATAAAACTCAGCGACGTTGGCGACTTGGCATTAACGTCCAAAGAGGCTGTTCCCTTCAACACCATTTGTGCTGTTTTTGCTAAATCCGAAGCTCTCGCCAATTACCGGAAAGGTATCCCCTCTAGTGATATTCTGGCTGGTCTTAATGAAGCCATCGCTAGCCGTTGCCTCAATCTGCTCAAAAAAGTATCTATCGAGAAAGATTTCACCATAACTGGTGGCATCGCAAAGAATAAGGGCATGGTGGCCAAAATCACTAAGAACGTCGGTCTGGAACCACTATTGGCTAAGGACCCGCAGATTATCGGGGCGCTTGGCGCTGCTCTGTTTGCCAGAGAAAGGTATTTGGGCATAGAGTCCCATGGTGAGGCAAAGCTCCACTTCGGATACAGCGATGGAACAGGCAACTATTTTATTACCCTTGATTTGAGCAAGTGTAATGGTTGTGGAAAATGTATTGTTGTTTGTCCTGCGGCCGTATTTGAGATAAATCGGGAGGATGGCCGCCAACCTAAAGCCAGTGTAACGGAGGCAGCACGAAAACGCCTGTCGATATTATGCCCCGGTTTCAATACCTGCAGCGGCTCGCAAGAAAAGAATTGTCGTAGTGTCTGTGAATCTGATGCCATAAGTCTCAGCTGGTGAAGTGTGAGAGTGAAAACTAAATGGTCAAAACGACACAGCAAAAAATAGTATATGAGCAGATGTCCGTGGGCTATGAGTTCGTACCCAGCAATTTTCGCCTGGATGCCGAAAAGATGAAGGCCTTTCTTAATGCCGTTGACGATAATAATCGCATCTATGAGGACAATAAAATCGTCCCACCGATGGCGATTGCCGCGTTGGCTATGGCAGAAATGGCGTTAAGTTTGTCTTTGCCACTCGGCGCCATCCATGTCACTCAAAATCTAGAGTTTTTACAAGTGGCTAGAATTGGAGATCAGTTCACTAGTCATGCTAGTGTGAGTCGAAAACTAGAACGCGACAAGTTTCATATGTTGACAATTAGTATCAATGTTCAGAATCAACATCATGTAAACATATTATCTGGGGAGACGAGCTTCATTCTGCCTCTAGCAGCAACGGAGGAAAAGCAATGACTTTGAAACTTGAGGAATTAACGGTTGATACAAAATTGCAGGAGTTAAAACGGCAAGTTACACAGGAGCACATCAATCTTTATGCAACTGTCAGTGGAGATTTTAACCCCATCCACATTGATCAGGAATTTGCCAGAAAAACGCCGCTGCGCGGCACAGTTGCTCATGGTATGCTTGTTTTAGGCTATATTTCCGAATTCATGACCAATAGCTTTGGTCAAAACTGGTTGAGGGGCGGCAGTCTAAATGCCAGATTCAAAGTTCCTGCTCGCCCGGGAGATTTAATTACCATAAGCGGTAAGATAAACGCAGTGCAAAAAGAAAATGAGTTCATCTCAATACTATGCGATGTCTTCTGCCAGAACCAGCAGAATGAATCAGTAATAATTTGCGAGACAAAAGTGAAGGTGAACGCTGATGAAGATTGCCGTTGATGCCATGGGTGGAGATTTTGCTCCTGCAGAAATTATTAAAGGGGCAATTGTTGGAGCCAGGGAGTATGATGTTGGTGTTATACTGGTTGGACCGCAGGAACTTATTCAGGCCGATTTAATAAAGTACGATACTTTGGGACTAGATATTGAAATAGAGCACACCGATGAATACCTGGTCGAAGGCGAGCATCCTGCCTATGCAATGCGGAAAAAGAGAAAGACTTCCATCATGGTTGCTACTAAGCTTGTCAAAGAAGGGAGAGCGGCAGCGGTGGTGGGTATCGGGCCCACGGGCGGCGTGTTCGCTGCAGCTTTGCAAGTGCTAGGTACACTTGAAGGTATATCACGGCCAGTGATCGGTGGGCAGTTCCTTGGATTTGCTCCTGAAACCATCATGATTGACTTGGGTGGTAATGTGGATTCCCGCCCAGACCAGCTTCTGGATTTTGGAATTCTTGGCATGGTCTACGCGCGTAAATGGATGAATATACCAAACCCAACAATTGCTTTGATTAGTAATGGTATAGAAGAAGGCAAAGGCAATGAAATGGTGCGGCAATCTTACGACCTCTTTAAGAAGTCCGGTTTGAATTTCGTAGGTTATGTGGAAGGCAATGACGTTGCTCACGGTAAAGCTAATGTTGTCATTTGCGATGGGTTTGTAGGTAACGTGATAGGTAAGTTTTGTGAAGGAATAGGAGATGTTACCGCCCAATGGCTCGAGAAGACCCTGCAGAATAAACTATCTCAAAATGAGATCGTGGAGATAGTGGCCGCATTAAAACGAGCGACCATTCCGGCTGACGCCAATGGTGGGGGACCATTATGGGGTGTAAATGGTGTTGTGTGCAAGGCCCACGGTCGAAGCAAAGCGCCAGAAGTAGCCAGCACCATCGGTACAGCCAAGCGAGCCGTAGAAATAGACCTGGTCGGAACCTTTAAAACAGATTTAACTGTAGTCAGAAACACTATGAATATTATTAATTCAAATTCTTAAGTTAGAGGAGTCGAAAAAATGTCTGATCATACGTCAGTTGAAGAAACTGTGAAAAGGATAGCAGCAAAGATACTTCGCAAGCAGGATATTGTTTTTTCTCCCACTACTACTTTTAAGGACTTTGGTGCTGACTCCTTAGACATAGTGCAAATACTAGTGGCAGTGGAAGACGCTTATGATATTGAACTGGACGATCAAGAATTACAGAACGTTATTAATACAGCAGGATTTATTGCCTATGTGGAACGTAAGATAGCTGAAAAAGAGCAAAAAACCAATAAATAATAGGGAAAAAGATGTTATTGAAAGGTAAAGTAGCCTTGATAACAGGTGGATCGAGAGGCATCGGAAGAGCCATAACCCTCAAACTGGCATCAGAGGGCGCAGATGTTATTATCAATTTCTTCCGCAAACGGGACACGGCTGAAAGTACCGCAGAGGCAGCCCTCAAACAAGGGGTAACTGCTCATATCATTAAAGCGAATCTCGCGGAGCCAGAAAAGATCGGCCGGATGTTTGCCGAAATTCAAGAGAAGTTCGGACGCATAGACATCCTAGTCAATAACGCCGCTTCCGGTGTTGCCCGTTCTGCCATGGAGTTGGATTCTGACGCTTGGGATTGGACAATGAACGTTAATGCTAGAGCTGCCTTGCTCTGCTCGCAAAGAGCTGCCAGAATGATGAAGAGTGGAGGTGTTATTGTTAATATCTCAAGCCTCGGCTCTCAACTGGTCTTGCCAATTTACACGGCGGTTGGCGTTTCTAAAGCTGCCCTGGAAGCTCTTACCCGTTACTTGGCAATTGAACTGGCGCCTCAAGGGATTAGAGTCAACGCAATTTCTGCAGCGGCAGTTGAAACTGAAGCTCTTAAATTATACAGACCTGATCATGGGATAAATCAGGCTATGGTCAAAAATACCCCGGCTGGTCGCATGGTTCAACCAGAAGATGTGGCGAATGTCGTCGCTTTCCTCTGTGATGACGCCTCCTACATGATCAGAGGACAAATTATCGTCATCGACGGTGGAGTATCGCTGACTTCACTAGGTCTTAATTCGATCTCAGCCGGAGGAGCTCAAAATGACTCCAAATAGAGTGGTGATCACGGGAATCGGTGCTATTACCCCTTTGGGACTTACCACGGATGAGTTCTGGCAAGGACTGATCACCGGAAGGTCAGCTGTTGGTCCGATAACTAAATTTGATGCCAGCAAATATCCAGTGAAAATAGCAGCCGAAGTGAAAGGATTTGAGCCTACAGATTACATGGATATTAAACGTGCTGATCGAACTGCTCTTTGCACTCAATATGCCATTGCTGCGACCAGAATGGCCTTGGCAGCTGCCGGTTTGAAACTAAATCAAGAAAGACCAGAGAGAGTGGGCGTGGTCATTGCCACAAGTGGGTCTATGAACCAAGTAAAGGATCAGGGTGAAATACTACGAAACCGTGGACCAATGCGGGTAGACCCCTTATTAATAAGTAAAGTAGCCCCCTGTATGGTGCCGGCTATTGTTGCACTGGAATTTGGTTTGAAGGGTCCCAACAGCAGTTTGAACAGCGCATGTGCCAGCGGTAATGATGCCTTAGGCGTAGCCTTGAATCTGTTGCTCCTAGGACACGCCGATGTCATGGTAGTGGGTGGTTCTGAAACTCAAGTTAATGAACTGGCTATGGCCATTACCGGGCGTGTCGGTGCCCTCAGCCGCGAACCGGATCCGAAGAAAGCCTGCCGTCCTTTCGATCTTAACCGTGATGGAATGGTCTATGGCGAAGGAGCCGCGATTTTAGTATTAGAAACCATTGAGCATGCTCAACAACGTAGTGTCCCTATACTTGCCGAGTTAGCTGGTGTTGGCTGGTCATTTGACGCTTTCAACGAAACAGCCCCTGAACCTATTCAAGAAGCTATTGCCATGAAAAATGCGCTCAGTAATGCGGGTGTTTCTCCTCAGCAGATAGACTATATTAATGCCCATGGCACCGGTACCAAATTTAATGATGCTACTGAGACCAAAGCAATCAAGTTGGTTTTTGGGGAGCGTGCCTATAAAGTGCCGATTAGTTCAAATAAGTCAATGATCGGACATCTAACCTGTGCAGCCGGTGCAATAGAAGCTATTGCAACCGTGATGACCATAAAGGAAGGTATAATTCCTCCAACAATTAATTATGTTACGCCGGATCCGGAATGTGACCTGGATTATGTGCCAAATGTCGCCCGCCGGCAAACAGTTAATTTCTGTCTTTCCAACTCCTTCGGCATGGGCGGGCAAAACTGCTGTGTTGTTATAAAACGATTCTCCTAAGAAAAAAGAGAGTTGAATTGAACGATTCTGAGGAAAAAGTAGCCTTAGTAACTGGTGCGTCTCGTGGTTTAGGGAGAGCCATCGCCATTAAACTTTCAACTTGCGGTATCAAAGTCGCAATCAACTATCTGACCAACGACGCAGAAGCGAATAAAGTAATTCAAAAAATCGAGAGTTCCGGTGGAAAGGCTGTGTTGTGCAAAGCAGACGTGTCCGACGCTAGCGCTGTGCGACAAATGACTCGGCAAATTGTTAAGCAATGGGGTAAGATTGACATCCTGGTAAACAACGCTGGCATTGTCCGAGATGCTCTACTTCTCCGCATGCTAGACGATGACTGGGACGCTGTGATTAATACTAATCTCCGTGGTGCCTACTTGTGCACTAAATACGCGTTACGCACAATGATGGAGCAAGATTGGGGAAGAATTGTCAACATTGCATCTCTGGCCGGTATCGTGGGCAATAGTGGACAGGCAAACTATTCGGCAGCTAAGGGCGGTTTGATTGCCTTTACCAGGGCCGTCGCGCATGAAGTGGGCCCGCGGAATATCACGGTGAACGCAATCGCGCCTGGTTTTATCGTTACTGGGATGACAGACAAGTTACCGCAAGCAGCCAAAGATGCTATCTTGGCGCGGATTCCGCTCGGACGTTTCGGGAAGGCTAATGACGTCGCAGAACTGACAGCATTTCTTGCTAGCGACCTGGCTGGGTATATCACGGCACAGGTAATCAGTGTCGACGGAGGGGTATTCTAAGGAGGTTCAAAAATGCCAAAGGTAGGTATTGTTACAGATAGTATATCTTCACTGACCCCTGAGAAAGTCAAGGAATATGGTATCAGAATTGTTCCGGTGTCCCTCAACATCAACGGCAAATCTTACCGCGATTTGATTGATTTGACACCTGACGATTTTTGGAAAATGTTTCCGGGTATCAAAGAGTTCAGTACCGGGGCCCCTGCTCTAGCTGAATTCACCTCGATATTCCAGGAATTAAGCCAGAGTACAGATAGTATTGTTTGCACTTTTGTCTCTAAAGCATTGAGTGCCACCTGTGAAGCCGCCATGCAAGCTCGCGACCTGTTTCAGAAAGAACATTCCAACGTCAAGATTGAGATTTTAGATAGTCGTACTGCCGCTGGGGCAGAGGGTTTCGTTACTCTTGAAATGGCACGGGCGGCGGCAGCAGGGAAGAGCCTTAGCGAAATCGTGCGTGTTGCCAATGACATGATACCGAAGGTAAGATTCGTGTGTGCATTGCAGACCATGAAACTTTTGGTAAAAATTGGACGAGCACCGAAAACCGCCTATATGGGAGAATTATTTCAAGTCAAACCTATTATCGGTATGCTAAACAATACTGGTCTCATTGAAAACCTGGGCCGAGCGCGTGGCATGGATAAGGCAATGCAAAAAATGGTAGAACTAATGGAACAATATATTGATCGTGAAAAGCCGGCTCATATCAATGTGCATTACAGTAACTCTATCAGCGACGGCGAAGAACTGAAAAAGTTGATCACTTCTAGATTCGATTGTGTTGAACTATATTTTACTCCTTACTCTCCAGTAATGTGTGGTGCCGTTGGCCCATGTTTGGCGGCAGCCTTTTACTCTTGAAGATCTTAGTTCAGCAACAAGTGAGAGGGACAATCATGGAACGCAAAACTACCCTTGACGGACACGATCTGAAGGCAATGTTCAACGCTGGCGCCGATTGGCTGGAAAAAATCGTTCCAGACATCAACGCTTTAAATGTCTATCCAGTGCCGGATGGCGATTGTGGTACTAACATGTTACTCACAATACGTGCTTCGCTTGAACAAACGGCTAGGCTTGATGGAGGCGCTGGCTCCGTAGCCGTCGCTATGGCCAAAGGCGCACTCATGGGGGCAAGGGGTAACAGTGGTGTTATCTTATCTCAGATATGGCGTGGTTTTGCTCAAGAGTTAAAAGATAAAACCGTCATTACTGCTAAGGACCTTGCGCGGGCTCTTAACGCAGCTGCTGAGACGGCCTATCTCGCATTGAGTAATCCAGTGGAAGGTACTATTTTGACCGTGATGCGGGATGCTGCCCACGCTGCCGAACAGGAAGCAACAAACACCGATGCTGGATCTATATTAGTGCTGGCAGCGGCAGTAAATGCTGCTCGAGCATCAGTCATAAATACGCCTAATCTTCTTCCTGTATTGAAGGACGCCGGTGTAGTGGATGCTGGCGGTCATGGCATGTACACAATCCTGGAAGGAGCTTGGTTATATCTTAAACGTGATATGGACAATCGATCTCCGGAGTTGCTTTCTCGCCAGATACCGCTGGTAACAATGCCAATCACTTCCCTTAAGCAAGACTCCTATGGATTTTGCACACAGTTCATGGTCAGAGGGGTAAAATTGAGTCTTGTAAAATTGAGGGGAGCACTGGCAGGTCTAGGAGAATCACTGATTGTAGTGGGGGACGGATCCACAGTCAGAATCCATATCCATACCCACGATGTCAAGGCAGTCACCAATTTAGCCTCGTCTTTCGGAACCATATTCGATATTGACATCCGTAACATGGATCAGCAACACGAGGATTTCTTGCTCATGACTCGGGGGAAAATGTCCGGTATGTCAACTGCTGTGATTTCTGTCGTTAATGGAGATGGCCTAGTTAACGTTTTTGCCGACCTTGGGGCGGCTGCGATTGTCCCCGGAGGACAGACCGTCAATCCTAGCACCATCGAAATCATCCGGACAGTCGAACAGGTTCCTTCCAATAATGTCATTCTTCTGCCCAACAATAAAAATGTAATTCCCACTGCTCTCCTAGCTCAGGCATTGACCAAAAAGAATCTCATAGTTATCCATTCTGAGACGATCCCCGAGGGAATTTCCGCCCTTGTTGCTTTTATCCCCGAAGCAGATTTTGAGACCAATGCGAAGCAGATGGCGGCTGCCATCGCCACCGTCAAGACAATCGAGGTAACCCAGGCAACCCGAGCCACCAAATTAAACGATTTGGACATCAAGAGCGGACAATTCATTGGCTTACTCGGTGGTGAGTTGCTCACTGTGGGTAATACGCCTACCGATGTCATCATCCGGTTATTAGCCCGTATTGATTTGGTTCAAGCTCACATCATCACGCTTTACTTTGGGAAAGACACTAATGAGAGCGAAGCAACAAAAGTAAGTACTAGGATTTGTGAAGCTTACCCTGAAGTTAATGTTGGAATTGTAAAAGGTGGCCAACCGAATTATTATTATATTATTTCTATAGAATAGTCTCTCATCAGTTTTTTGAATGACTGTGTCGCTCCTAGCGGGAAATGTGGAAGGTTTTTGTGCAGAAAAACATACCATTGAAGGATCTTATTAATCTAACCGGAAGATGCGCTATTGTTACTGGCGGAGCCAGGGGCATTGGCTTGGCTATTTGCCACAGACTTGCCGAAGCAGGAGCCAAAGTGCTGATAGCTGATCTTAATGGTGACGAAGCCGGAAAGGTGTCTAACGAGCTTAATTCACTGGGATACGAGACACGATCTAGTAAATGTGATATAGCCATAGAAGATGATGTGAAACGGATGATTTCCGAGGCAATCAAAATCTTAGGTAGCATTAATATACTGGTTAATAACGCTGGTGTTTATCCTCGAAAGCCTCTACATGAGATGAATGGCAAGGACTTTGAGCAAGTGATTTCAGTAAACTTAACGGGTATGTTTCTATGCAGTCGATATGCTGCTCAAGAAATGATCAACAAACAACTTGGCGGATGCATTATAAACATTGCTTCCATTGAAGCTGTTCATCCTTCTTCCACTGGTATGGTTGCCTATGATGCTTCCAAGGGTGGCGTTCTAATGCTCACCAAAAGCATGGCGCATGAACTTGGCCCGCATGGGATACGGGTTAACGCTATTGCCCCGGGGGGGATTAAGACGCAAGGTGTTCTCTCACAAGTAGGATCACATCAGAGCGAGGCCAATTTAAAAGAATTCAGGTCTTTCATATCTCGTATTGCTCTCGATAGGATGGGAGATGCCGATGATATAGCCAGAGTAGCTTTATTTTTGGCATCAGATCTATCAACTTACATCACTGGTGATTTAATTGTTGTCGATGGTGGCTATTTGGTATCATAAACTATTTACGTATTTCTCCCAAATCTCAGGGAGGCTTAGTTCCACCATCAAAACGCTCAGATAACAAGCGCTAAAATCACAACCTGGTTGACTTCTTTTTGTCACTTTGTTCCGAGCAACCGCCTGGCAATTGCAAAAGCTATGGCCAAATCATGCGTATGAGAAAAGCTGAGATATATATAGATCCCCGCGAAACCATCTTTTTGGATAGTTATACTAGGTACACTTCTTTCATTGCTGATAATCTGAATATCATGGTAACCTAATTTTGTTAAACATATGCTGCTAAGGGCTTTGAAAATAGCTTCTTTGCCTGCAAATCTCATGGCAAGTTGTTGTGCTTGTAATTTACGATTAACGCAACAAGCAAGTTCCTCTTCAGTAAAGACCCTATGCAAAAAAGACACGTTTTTTACGATATCAGATTTAGCAAAACGACTAACATTTTCTACATCCACACCGATGCCGAATGTTTCTCGGTTGGAATCAAACATATCTTGAACTCCTTGCTATATATTTGCTTTTTGGCCGTTGGTCAAGTCCGCCAAATCCTTGAATCAACTTCATAAATATCTAGCATTTCCTATGAGATTATGGCCCCAGTCAGTTTTAGAAGTATATCTTTATCATACCAGAGGATCATGGTGGGAGCAGGGGATTGCTTCAGCATTTTTATATTTAGTACAGATGACCACTGAAAACCAATACCATGGACGTATTACAGTTATCTTGTTGTATGGGTGTTCTACCTCCATTGTTTGGAATTTGGTTTTATTATAAACAGTAAAGATACACTAATGCACGTGTTACTTTATGGCAAGAACTTAGCATTCCGAAACCGGCTCCACGATGCTGTGGCGGCAGACTATTCATAATGGCTGCAGTATTGGGGGACATGAACATGCCCATCGGAAAGCCGTCAAAAAAGATGATGGCGAAAGATGATGGCGGCCAAGAGCTATTTATCAGTGCAGAGATGTCGCAATATTGGAGCTTTGATGTATGACGTTAGATTAGTAGAACCCTAAGTTCAAATCTGCTATGATGGTCTGATGATTATTTTTCAGCGTTCCGATTTAGTTGGCCTAAAAAGAGGTTATTTGCACCCTCTCATTACCAGCATAAGAAATTTTAAACCATTGCCCGGGGAATTATTGTATTATTTTGCTGTTCCCGTGCAGTTAGTTGGCTCAGCGATTGGAGGAATTGGTTTTGCACTTAGTAACTGGCCTCTTTTTCTTATTAGCACTAGTTTTCTGGCCGTATGGTTTTTTATTGTGTTCCTTATGGGGACGCCGGCAAGTAAATTTCTTAACTCCCATATTAACATTATTAAAAAAGCCGCCGGGATACTGTTCATCGTGTTAGTAACAGTTGGATTGTGCGAGGTGAGCATACTGGTAATATCCCACAGTTTACCCGCGGATATATCCCCGGACACATTCCGGCAGCTAATATCGGAATTCAGCAATGGCTTTAGCTATAATGACAGCACAGCATTAACAGCTCAGGCAGTGGATAACCTGCTGGAAGGGAAAAATCCTTACGAAAATTCTAATGTGGTAACCGCTTTGGCAAAATACGATCCCAGTTCTGACAGACTCACACCATTGCGGACGGGGGTTTTTGCAAATATTTCTCCCTACCCTACTCAGCAGCAAATAAAGGATGCATGGCAGGTAGCCATACGAAATCCATCGCGGCCTGCGCCGGAATTCGCGGGAAATTACAGTTATCCGGCGGGAGACTTCTTGCTGCCGGCACCGTTCTTCATGATTGGAATTACCGATTTAAGGTTGATTTATTTGATTTTTACTTTACTAGCCATGGGTTATGTTATTTACCTGTTACCTTCAAACAAACGGTACCTCTTCCTTGGTGCTGCTATTATCAGCCTCGAATTATGGACCAGCATCGCGAACGGGGACACCGGTGCGCTGGTGTTTCCATTTTTGCTGCTCGCCTGGGTTTTAATTAGAAAGAATATATGGTTTTCAGCAGTGTGTATGGGGATAGCTGCTGCCACCAAGCAAACTGCCTGGTTCTTTATACCATTCTATTCGATTGCAGTGTTTAAGACCATCGGACTAAAAAGGGTTGGATATATCATGGCAATAATGGTCTCTATATTTTTAGCGGCTAACCTGCCCTTTGCTATAAGAGATTTTGGTCCATGGATAACTTCTATTGTTACTCCAATGAGTAATAACATGTTTCCGGTAGGCGTGGGGCTAGTATCTTTGGTTACGAACGGAATAATTAAGGTAAACTCACCTTTCATTTTCAACATTGTGGAATTCATGCTGCTCGGATGCGGAATAATTTGGTATTTCTTTTATTTCAAACGTTATCCCTGCCTTGGTCCGGTTCTGGCGATATTTCCAATCTTTTTCGCTTGGCGAAGTCTGTTCGGTTACTTTTTCTACACCGGACTAATTGTGCTCGCGATGGTACTCTGCCAAGACTGGAATTTATCCGAATCTCTGGAATCCCATTCGACCAGCAGGTCTTACAATAAAGCAGAAAATACCCCAGACATGAGTACCAAGCGATTTGAAAAAATTGTAAATGGGTAAAAGAAGCGTCAAGATTAATTCCGGAAAAGTAAATAAGGTGAGGCCCGCCAATTTGTGGGGTGATAGGATTTTACTCTAAATTGTTGGAAGGTTTGTATGCGTAACGGCACTGATAAAACTTTTTATTACTCGCTATTCAAAAACACATCCACAATCAAAGCATCTATATCTTTCTGTCAAATCAAACTCTGGTTTTATTTACCCGCTTTCGGGCTTTCGCCAAAAACGCAGCCGTTGTTCATGGTGCATTATCTTAGTGGCCCGCATAACTACAAAGCCGGTGTCATGAATGCGGGTTGCATCTATCATTAGGAACATGCGTAAAAAAACTCTTAGTCGCTTGGGTTTTCGCCTTGGCTGAATCGAATATTACAACTTTACATTCACCCACGTGCAAGCACGTGGTGCTCTGCTCTTGGGTTTTGCATAGAAATTAAAAAAAGCTGTGTTAGTTATTACAAAACTTAACTATCCTGGCTAAGGGGATAGAAATAAACTTTGCTGGCGATGCCGATTGGCGAAGTGGCGATCTTCCGTGATTCAATGCGGGATCTTGTCGCCGTCTTAACGTCGCACCATAGTTTTTCCCCTTCTACAAGCATCTTGAGCGAAACCTGACTTGTCTCAGTCAGACCAAGACTGTTTTTGCCGCCACCGCATGCACAGTTCTCCTTGGAGAGCATTATCACTTTACCATTGGCCGCTTCCAATATTCCATTACATACCGCATATTGACCATCTGCTAATTTTACTGCAGGGGACTCATCGGTATATTTTACGCCTACTGCTTCCCTCTCGATACCCAGCGCATTCCTGATTTCTTTTACAGTCTTCATCTTTAACCTCCTGATTTACCAACTATACGTTTTGTCGCTGATCGCCTTGAATGCCAACCCCCCTAAGTTCGGAGATTGCTTTTAACACTGCTTTACCCGGAAAACAACAGTATTGAACTGAACGGATTCTTTAAATTTTCTTCGTTATATTGGCATTCAAGCGCCAACTTTTTATTCCAACCCTTTATTTCCAAAACTGTTATGATGGGTGAAATCGCTTATATCACGACGTACCCGCAAATATTTTGCTGGACTAGTGGCATAACCTAAACGGGCCGAATAGGCGATCTGAAGGGTTTTCGGGATATTCAGAAGTTTCATTACTTCCTTTGCTACAGGAGGGGCACTTATAGCACTTACGATATGAAAACCAATTCCCAATGAATTAGCCAAAAGCCACATATTTTCCATCACGCAACCCAGGCTAATAATGCCCAGGAAATCTCCCTCCGAGGCTGGCGCTCTTTTACTGGGATCATAAAGCACAATTATCAAGGCGGAACTTGTCTGTATTAGTCGGCTTTGAAATGCTGCCAGCTGTTCTCCGGTTTCCGCATCTATTTTGCCTCCGGGATTTCTCATAAATGGAGGAAACATGGTCGCTAAAACTCCCACTTTTTTCTGAAGTAATTCTTCTTCTGATGAGGAGAGTTGTTGATAGTTTTCACGGATAAAGATTTCGGACATTGGACCTTTAATATCGCCGATAGCTTTCAACAATTTTTTATCATCAACCACCATGATTTCAAAATTTTGCATATTGTGGGCAGTCGGTGCCCAACGTGCAACTTCCAGTATCTGTATCATGTCTTGTCGTGGTATAGACCGTTTTGGGTCGTAAGGGCCCCTGGTTGATTTTCTATCCTGTATAAGTTGTAGTAAATCCGGCATATTTACCTCCGTTAATCTATTCACTCATTTTCAAAACTGCTCTGAAATGAACTTTAGCAGTCATCATTTTTTCATAAGCTTGGGGTGCTTGTTCTAATGGAAAGACTTCGATTACAGGTAGAGCTCCGGTCAGGACACTGAAATTAATGGCATCTTCGGACTTATCTCCGGTGGATCGGGCAACCCATCCCTGTATGGCATGTCTTCCCCACAGTAATGATCCGGGTGGTATAACCAAAGGGTCACCAGGAGCTGATACTATTATCAACTGGCCATCAAAACCAAGGCCACCGATGACATCGGTAATGGCTTTGCTATTGGGTGCAGTGGAAACTATGACTTTAGCGCCCCCTATCTTTTGAAGCTCCTTCACTGCGTTGGTTGATTCGGTATCAATATAAACGTGGGCTCCCAGCTTGTAAGCCAGTTCTTGTTTATCCTTTCCTCTTGATATCGCTACGGTTCTAAATCCCAGCTTTTTGGCAAATTGAATTCCTAAATGTCCAAGGCCTCCTAATCCCTGAATTGCAACGGTGTCACCACCTCTTGCTTTGCTGTTGCGCAGGGCTGAAAAAATAGTTCTACCAGCACATAGCAATGGAGCAGCTTCTAATGATTTTAATTCATCGGGGATTAATGTCATTGCCTGCTGGGGTGCAACCATATATTCGGCATAACCACCATCAAAAGAAATCCCGGTAGTTAAAGCGCTGCGGCAATTAGTGAAGTCTCCCATTTTGCATGCGTCACACTTCATACAGGGGCCGCCAAACCAGCCAACTCCTACCCGTTGACCAACTTGCCAACGGGAAACATGGGGTCCTGACTTATCAACGATACCAACAACTTCGTGTCCGGGGACTCTGGGATATTGAATGCCCGGGAAATGTCCCTCTTTAACTACGGCATCTCCATGGCAAATTCCACAAGCCTGGACTTTCAGGCGAACCTCATTTTCCTTAGGTAACGGAATTTCCTTCTGAACTAATTCAAAATCCCCACCGGGTTTACTGATCTGCATTGCCTTCATTAATGGCATTTTATTCACCTTCGTAATTAATCGTTTATCTATTTATTCACTAATATCTGATGAGTATTTGGTTTATTACTACTGGTCAGCTGAATCTGAATTCGGTTTTTCACTTTCTATCGCCTTAACCATGATATTCAGTGACTGAGCTACAATTATGGCTTCTTCATCTGTGAGACGGCTGAATAGTTCGGTCATTCGCTCTCGTCGTTTCTCTCTCAATTCGGCCACCAGATTATCACCTTTGGAAGTAGCCCGCAATAAAATCACCCTTCTATCATTGGAGTCTCCATTTCGAGTTATCAGGTTTTTCTCCAACAATCGGTCGACAATGCCGGTTGCATTTGTAGGCGTAACGTTAAGAGCATCTGCCAGCTTGCCGGTAGTAGTAGCGCCGCGATTACTAATAAAAAACAAGGCTTTGAGTTGTCCGATACCCAGGTGCAGATTCATCCATGCGTCCAGTTCATACTGCCGACGGTCGCGGTCTACCTTTCTTTGCAGTTTAATCATTTCTGCAACGAGTTTTTTGTCCACCATACTATTTTCACCACTTTGTTTTTGGGTGGTATATGGTCAAGCTTACGACCCAACAATTACAACGGTTCCTTTCTGCTGGTATCTTTACCGCTTCCAAACACTTCTTTGAGTGCCCTGGCTGCCGTGTAAACACAGCCCACCCCACAAATATATTGGGCTACTCGCAATGCCTCAGTTATTTCTTCTTTCGTTGCGCCGGCTTTGATTGCCTCCCGTGCCAGCGACTGCACTCCGTCAGACGCCCCATGCTCAGCATCTAATACCATTGCAATCAACAGCTTAACTTTTCTCGGGAGTGCTCCGTCTGCCAAGGCAGATTTTTGTGTGTCATTCACCAAACTCAGCAATTTAGGATCTAATTCTTCATAAATTTTCAATGGATGTTCTGGCATAAAGGTACCTCCTTATTCACTTTTTAGTAGCTGGAATTTCCTCATCCCACTGTAATTTTGCAAGCATACCTTTGAGTTTAGCGGATGCCCCGCCTTTAACTGGAGCCCCATGACCCGGCAATAAAATATCGAATTCTAATTTTGAAATTGCAAT
>Ga0182027_10007017_pt1 | contig 16712 bp, 12 predicted proteins | sample 712E1DmetaG_FD_121300 | JGI IMG/M metagenome (GOLD analysis project Ga0182027, IMG submission 121300) | Permafrost microbial communities from Stordalen Mire, Sweden - 712E1D metaG (Illumina Assembly) | ecosystem: Environmental > Terrestrial > Soil > Wetlands > Permafrost | place: Sweden... | reverse complement strand
CAATGTAAATGCCCCTAAATATATTTGATATAGTCCAAAACCTGTTAAAGCAAGAGCAGAAATGCCAACCATCATTTTACTGATTTGCCGACCAATTCCTTTTGCGAAGGCAAATAGTATTATAATTATAGCTGTAAAAAATATCATCGTACTGTAGAATGCTAATAGTAAAACGATTCCATAAAACGGCGAAACCCGCCATGCATTTAACAAAATTGGTCCCATCACCAAACTCCACCCGATGTAAGGATTGGGGTTTAATAGATTAACAATAACAGCTTTTATAAATGTTTGTCTACCTGTCTGAATTTTCAATATTTTTTCCGCATCATAATCACGCCATGTTTTAAATGCACTGAAAGCCAGATAAAGTAAAAATATCCCGCCGATGCATTGCAATACATGAATCATGATAACCGGAACATTACTCAAAATAAATATCATTAAAAAAATTATCGGGATATCGCTAAATAAAGGAGCAAAAGAGGAATAAATCGTTCTTCGCCATCCATTAGATAATGTTTGCGTGATTAAATATGCTTGCAGCGGTCCAGGCTGGACCGCGGCAGCAAATGCATAAATAATTCCCATTATTAGATATCCTGACAAACCTGCCGCCTTTATTCTATAAACACACTATTTAATTTAATCTCAATGAAGTCTATATTCAATATGCTCGATTCACAATTATATCTTCTCTTAACGAACTTTGATTCTAAATCCATCGTTTTAAAGAATACGTCTAACAATATTTTTTTATATTTACATTAATGATGGAGGAACAATGGAATTTACATTTTTAGGAAGAACGGGTCTAAAAGTCAGCAGACTTTGTTTAGGCACAATGAATTTTGGCCAATATAGTTCTGAATCAGAAAGTTTTAAGATTATGAATACAGCAATCGATAGGGAAATTAATTTTTTTGATACTGCAAATGTTTATGGCGGTATGTCCGATCCCAATAATACAGGTGCAACTGAAAAAATTATAGGGAATTGGCTTTCTGAAGATAAATCCCGGAGAGATAAAATTGTTCTCGCTACAAAAGTTTATGGGAAAATGGGGAACCTTAATAATCAATCAAAATTGTCGGCGTATCATATTAGAAAAGCTTGCGAAGAAAGTTTACTGAGATTGAAAACTGATCATATAGATTTATATCAAATGCATCATATCGATAGAGATACACCCTGGGATGAAATATTGCAGGCAATGGAACAGCTTGTACGCGAAGGAAAAGTAATATATACCGGCAGCAGTAACTTCGCGGCATGGAATCTTGCAGAAGCAACTTATAAAGCCAAAGAAAGAAATTTTCTGGGAATTGTTTCCGAACAAAGCATTTATAATCTTCGTAATAGACAAATAGAACTTGAGGTTATTCCTGCATGTAAAGCATTTGGAATCGGATTAATTCCATGGAGCCCTTTGGGCGGCGGAATATTATGTGGCGTTCTTGAGAAATTAAAAGAAGGCAGACGTACCCGCGAACCATTGCAAAATCAGTTGAGAAATTTAAACCCCAAATTGAATCTTATGAAAATCTATGTAAAAGTATAGAACAGAAACCGGCAACGGTCGCACTATCATGGGTATTAAATAACCCTATTGTTACTTCACCAATAGTAGGTCCAAGAACCGCTGAACAACTTACTGAGAATATCAAAGCTCTTGATCTGAAATTGAACGAAGATATTCTGAAGAAACTTGATGAAATTTGGCCGGGACCCGGTAATCAGGCGCCGGAAGCTTATGCCTGGTAACTCTCTTTTCAAGTTAGTACCTGTATAGTAAAATTATTTAATCGATAGGAAGTCAATATTAATAATGGAATATAATCCCAACCCTAAAGATTATCATCCAAGGATGCATAGTGCAGAACATCTTCTAAACGGAACAATGAATAAAATGTTCCAAAAGGGAAGAGCTTTCAGTGCTCATATAGAAAAGAAAAAATCTAAATGCGATTATCATTTTGATCGCAATCTGACTCCCGGGGAGATACAGGCAATTGAAGAGAAAGTAAATTCTGTCATATCATCCGATATGAACGTGATTGAAGATTTTTTACAACGTGATGCTGCCGAAGAAGAATTTAATCTTAAGCGATTACCGGATGAAGCCGGAGATGTAATACGGATTATCAGGATCGGCGATTATGACGTTTGTCCCTGTAGCGGAACCCATGTTTCTACCACAAAAGAAATTGGCGGGTTTAAAATAATATCTACAAGCTTTGAAAATGATATCCTTCGTATCAGATTTAAGCTACTTGATTTATAATTGATCTGTCATGTTACTATTACAATGATATTATACAAACCGGGTAGTTGATTTTAATAGGAGTGTCGGGTTGGATTTATTTATAATCTATTTTTAAAAGAGAGTTAATATGTTTCGCAAATCATTTATTTCATTATGTATTTTATTAATTACCTGCTCGGTTAATGCTCAACAGGAAAATGTGCCGATTGATCATGACGTCTATACATTTTTGAAAGAAATGAGCGTTAAAAAAATTATCGCTGATGTTCATGACGATAACCCAAGTATGTCGCGTGCAGAAGTCAAAAAACATCTAAAAGAAATTTCCGCTAAATCAAATGAACTCAGCAAAACAGAAAAAAACATATTGAAAAAATATCAAGACGAATTCTATGACGAAGAAGCTGATAGTACTAACACTTATCAGATGTTTAAAGGGGATAATGGTTATTCATCTGATTTATCCGGTCTTCTTTCTGATAAAATAAAATATACTTATTCATATAAAAATGAAGGTATAAATGCTTATCTGAATATTCTGGGTAGAGGAATATACGGGACAGAATTTTCTCCAAAAGTCCCGAATACTGAATTATTTGATATCGGAATCAGATTCAGAGGGACATTAGCAGAAAAGGTTGGTTACAGTATTAGTTTTATAAAAGGCGCAATAGAAGGTAATAACGCTTTTGCAGCTACTATAGATCCGCGTATGAACTATAATTTCCAATATGTTGAAAATGGGGAGAATTTAGGGAATTATTCTTTTACGGAAGGTTATTTGAAATATAATACACAACCGTATAAAAATATGAATATCTCATTTGAAATAGGAAGAGAAAAAATGAAATTCGGTTACGGTTATGGAGATAAATTGGTTTTATCGGGGAACAGTCCGGTAATGGATTTTATAAAACTTGATTTTAAATACGGGATATTTAGTTTTTCTTCATGGACTGCTTCTACAGTAGGTGAATATGATAAGATACGAGATAGTAATTACACTAAATATATTGCAACAAACAGAATGAAATTATCATTTACTAATTTATTTGATATTGGAGTCGGAGAGTCGATTGTTTACTCCGGAAGAGGTATTGATCTTGCATATATTAACCCATTTGTATTTTTAAAATTTTCCGAGATGTCTTTACAGGATAGGGATAACGGAACCTTATGGTTTGATATGCAAACCCACTTTTTGAAAAATCTTGAATTTCAAGGAACGTTTTTCATGGATGATGACCCATTCGGGAATCTTTCGGATCTATCTAATTTTATAGATAAAACCGGCTGGCAACTGGGTATATTCTGGTATTCTCCGTTTTCAATTAGTGATCTGTCACTTATTGCTGAATATACAAAGATTCGTCCTTTTGTATATTCGCATGTAAATCCCAAAAATACTTATACTGCATGGGGTCAAATTTTAGGCGACCAGATCGGACCAAACTCGGATGAATTTTTACTCAGAGCCGCATATAACATTAATTCTTCACTGCGTATGAATTTTGATTATCAGTTTATCCGTCACGGAGCTAATATTTATGATGCAAAAGGGAATTTGATATTTAATTCCGGAGGCGATGTTTTTATTACGCACCGCGTTGCAGATCCGATAGATGTTAAATTTCTTTCCGGAGAAAGAATAAATACAAATATTATAACATTGGACCTAAAATATGAACCAATTCGTATGGTGTTTTTTGATCTAGTGATAAAACGGATTTGGCAGAAAGATGTTGCAAAGGATATCAGCACTAATACAAGTTATTCAGATTTAACATTGACGCTTGAATTCTAATGAAGCCGGGAATTAAAGCTAAGAATAACTATAGAAGTAAATTTGATGTGTTAAATATTCGGTAAAAAAATATAAAAGATTAACTAATTTTTATCAATGTTACCTAATGCCAGATTAAACTTGAATAAGCTTCCTTTATCAGGTTCACTTTCAACTGAAATCTTGCCTCCATGTTTTTCTACAAATTCTTTGCATAATAATAATCCTAAACCTGTCCCGGCTTCATTGTCGGTTCCGAAAGTAGTTTGACTAACATCCATTCTAAATAAATTTTCTTTTACTTTTTCATTCATGCCAACTCCGGTGTCTTTAACAATAACATTTACATAATTTCCATCCAATTCTGCTTCAACTGTGATTAATCCTCCTTTCCGTGTAAATTTAATAGCGTTTGTTAAAAGGTTTCTGATAATTGTATTTAACATATCTTCATCGGCAACGACAAATAATCCAGGACTAATATTATAAGTCATATTAATTTCTTTTCTGTCAGCAGAAAATTTTAACAATTCAATTATACCTCTTACTAATATTGACAGATCAACATCCTGAGGATTAAATTCAATGTGTCCTGTTTGTGACCTCGACCACTGAAGTAAGTTCTGCAGTAAATTGTGGGATATTTCGGCAGATTTCTTCATCTCGTTAATGTAATAGATTCGTTCGTCATCGTTTAAATCGGCATAATCCGATAAAAGCAACTCTGAAAACCCGAGAAGTGTTATAAATGGATTTTTAAGATCATGAGCTATAATTGAAAAGAATTTATCCTTAGTATTATTTAACTGTTTTAGTTCTTCGGTATATCGTTTAATCTCATCGGAATTTCTTTTTCTCTCGATTACCTGAGCTATCTGTTCCGAAACGAAGGTTAAAATATCCATGTCATCTGTACTATATGCTTTTGGGTTTTGATAATCCTGTACTGCGATGACTCCAAATGTTTTCCCGGCAAGTTTTAATGGAACTCCCAACCAAATTAACGGAGGAGTCTCCACATTCTCAATTTCTCCCTTTTTTGCCAACTCCCAAAATTTCTCATAATCAAGTAATATAGCTTTCCCGGTTCTTAAAACATATTCTGTTAATCCTCTTCCTCTCTTGGAGGATTCCTTCATTTTGTCATTTTCATCAATGTCATACGGGAAAGAAAGAACATCGGTTCTTTCATTGTATTGAGCGATGAAAATATTTTTAGCAGGCATTAATTCACTTATTACTTCGTGAATTTTTTTATAAAGAGTGTACATATCAGAAGCAAAATATGCTGCTTCTGATATCTGGAAAAGAGCTTCCCGGATTTTTTCAGATCGTTTTCGGCTGGTTATATCTCTTGATATTCCGAAAGTGCCTATGATATTTCCCGAATTATCTAGAAGAGGCATTTTGGAAGTTGATACCCAAGTAATCCGGCCATCGGATATATCTTCTTTTTCCTCTTTTTCAATAATTGGTTTCCCTGTTCTGATTATTTCCTGTTCGTCCGCATAGGCATCACGTGAATGCTTCGGCCCGAATAAATCGAAATCTGATTTACCGACAAGTTGTTCCGGTTTCAAACCATGCCTTTTTGCCATAGTATTACTTAATTTGTAAAAACAACTATTGAGATCTTTGAAATAAATATTATCGGAACTGTTCTCAAGAAGTGCATTAAGAAAATTCTGATCGGAATTTAAACGGTTCTCAATATTCTTCTGTGTAGTTAAATTCTCAATCAACGCCAATATAAGTTCCTTTTTTCGTTTTGAATCTGAAATAAGATTAAGCGTTACCCGGCCGTAAATAATTTTATTATCCTTAGTAATATATCTTTTCTCAATAGTGCACTGCTTTTTCTTCCCGGAAATAATTTTCTTAAAAAGTTTAAGATCCGATTCCAAATCGTCGGGATGAGTAATCTTGTCCAAAGGAATTGAAGTCAATTCTTTTTCTGTGTACTTTATAGATTTAAGTACAACGGAATTGACTTTCAGTATTTTCCTGTCGGAGTCAAGTAAAATAATACCAATTACGGCATTATCGAATATTGCTTTAAAATAAGTATCCTGTTCTGCAGAAGTCCTTTTTGTTGATGTTTTTGAGGCGTTTATTTGAGGTGACAATCTTTTTTTGGAGGTTCCCTTTCTTCCCTGAAGCAACTCGCCTTTAATTTTATTGCGCATTTATCTTCCAGTGAAAATTTCGCTTTATCCAAATTTGTAATATTATAATATAATAAAATATTTACATCTAAACAGACACATTAGTATTATCGGTAAATAAGGAAGTTTTTATGTCCCGGTAAATATTTTTCATAACAAATTACTGCTGATCCCTATTACAAAGTTTCTTGTTCCGAAATAATTCAGCTTCCATGTAAATTCTAATCTTAATGGTGTTAATGCCTGCCCGATTCCAAAACCCAACTCTACAAAAGGTTTTTTAAATTCAGTATAGGGTTGAGTTATAATTGCTTTACTCTCTGGTGAAATTTCAAGATACGCTGCATCTAAGTGTGCACTTAAATTTATCTGCCAGTCTAGAAGAAAGTTTAACCCCAAAAACCTGAATACTTCATCATTAAGCCAATGTTCCATTGAAAACATCGTAACTCTATCTCCGTAAAATTCTCCGATGTTAAGAGTTCTCATAGTTCCGTACTGACTGCCGGCGGAAATATTTCCCGGAAGCGAAAATAACATTTGAAAAGGAACAGTACCGTTGGAATAAATCTGATTTACAATTAAATCCATTGAAGCTGATTTAATTGTTGGTATTTTACTATAAAAATATAGTTTATATAATTGAAAATTCAGATTACTCCCCAATTCATTACCGCTGAAAGTAGCATCGCCAGATAAAAAAGCCATAAATACACTTTGAGAAACTCTTCTTCGGAAATATCCATCTTCAATATACTTTCTGATATCAAATTGAAAGTTCATAGTTATAGCATTTACTTTTGTCTCATATATTAATTTGTTAGAGCCATATGCTTTGCTTGAATTTAGGAATGAAAAATCGGAATTAACAAACCCGTTGTTGTCCGTTCGATTCAAAACCCCTGCCCCTATATGAAAAATCGGAAACAAATCGGTGCTGAATGAAGCTGAGAAGCCTTTGGTATAAAAATAATCTCTGAAATCATATTTGCCGATTAGATTTGTAAGTGTTGAAGTTAACTTATTGTATCGAACAGACTCTCCGAATAAATCTGTGAGTTTGTCAAATGCCGTCACTGATAAGATAGAAGTTCTATATTCCCCGAAATAATAACTTAAATTAAAATCTGATTTGAATTTTTTATCTGAAAATCCATATGAAATTCTCACTCCTGAATTTAACCTTTTGTCTAGGGCCTGAGATATATCACCTCCTAAATTTAGAGTATTTCCTTCAACACGGTTAAAGGAATATAGAGAAAGAGGTCCGGTTATTGAAATATTATCATTGATAGCAACTGAAGTTGAAAGAATGTGAAAATTATCCCAGAATGATTTTGGTAATGTTTCGAGACTATCGATTCGGGTATATGCTTTTTGTTCCTCTAAAGTGTTTGGGATTGTTTGTGTTGATTTCCAATATAGCGAATCCTTTTTATCGGCATCAGGTAGTACTTTTACTATTGCCATATTAAAAATATCGTCCGGTATTGGTGAATTAACTCTATAATCATAAAATATTGTGTTTAATTCCAATCCGAATTTGAATATTCCCAAAGCATTCCCATCGGCAAAAATTCTGTAATCAACCGGCATAAAAATATTGTTCTCATACTTTGCATATTGCTGAAGGATATTTACTTTATCAAATATTCTTCCGGGATTAGCCGGTGCATTTAAGTTAAGATCAATTTTTACTAGAAAGAAAAGACTGTCGGCTATATAAATCGTACCCTCAAAACCCGGATCAGTATTCTTTATTGGCGCTACATGAATTTGAAAAATATTCCGGTTGTCGGATGCTACAGTCCTTTCTAATTTATAATCATAGTAACTTAATGCATCATCTGAAATAGGACTCGGAAGCGGACGGTTAAAGAATTGTATGTCATCGGAATAAAAATTCTGTATTATTCTACCGCCTGTCAGTGTATTGATTGATGCAGGTGTATTCTTACTCTGTTTCCGGGCAATTATTTCATCCTTATATTTGTTCGGCTTTTCATAATAACCGATACTCTCATTTTCAATAATACCGGTAATCTTTAATTTACTTGTATCCATTTTGAAACTCAATGATACACTTACATTATTACCACTTGGAGAAAAGTCATTTGTAGTTTTGATTGTTCCTTTCGTGTAGGCATGAGCGATATAAGACTTTAGTTTATCATTTCGTATATGTTTTGCTTTGATAGTTCTCCGTATAATTTCCAATGCCGGATTATCCTGTGGAAGCACGGTTATTTCGCCCAATCTCACTCCTGTCGGTTCGAGATTAAATGCAATTGTTTTATTGGAATTTAGTTCAACTGAAATTGTATCTGATTTATAACCTATAAATGAAGCAATTAGAATATATTTGCCCCTGCTCAATCTTAATTCAAAATTGCCTTCGTAATTTGCAGCCGTACCGGATGCCGTTCCTCCAATTCTGATACTCGCATAACTTAAAACTGATTGACTGATTTTATCAAGCACTTTACCTTTAATAATAAATTGCTGTGAAAAAGCAACTGATGTAAAAACGATAAGTAGAACTGCACATAACATTTTAATCATAGAACAATTCCTATATTTCCATTATAGTTAAAAAAAGTCGGGCTGCGGGTAACAAAGTTTTATTAACTGAAAAAATAAACATAGATCAAAACAGTATCAGATAATTTCAGAACTTAAACTAAATAGAAAATAGATTTGTTCCTTTAATAAAATGAAATACTTATGAAAAAAATCATAATAGCCGGAGCTACAGGAGTAATCGGCAAAGAAATTGCCCGATTATTGATCGACCGCGGAGATAAAGTCACGATTTTTTCCCGCTCAGTTGAAAAAGCAAAAAGTATTATTCCGGATGCTGAAAATTATATTGAATGGAATTCAGGTTCAACTGACTGGTACAAATTCCTTGAAAACCAGGATGCAGTTATTAACCTATCAGGAGAGAATGTTATGGCAAAAAGATGGACCTCAGAACATAAAAAAAATATAATTTCCTCACGTATTGATACTACTGCGTCATTTGTAATTGCTTTTGAACATGTTGTAAAAAAACCTAAAATCTATATATCAGCTTCTGCAATAGGTTATTACGGACATTCTAAGAACAGCGTAACCGAAAATTCTCCGCCCGGAAATGATTTCCTATCAAAAGTTGTAAAGGATTGGGAAACTGAATCGGAAAAAATTGAAAAGTTCAATGTCCGCAGAATAAATATACGCATCGGAATTGTTCTTGATAAAAATGAGGGGGCTCTTTCAAAAATGATTCTGCCATTTAAATTATTTATAGGCGGACCATTAGGCTCAGGAAATCAGTGGTTTCCATGGATTCACAATTCTGATGTGGCTGGAATTTTTCTTTTTTCACTTGATAATGAAAACGTAAAAGGAGCTGTAAATTGCTGCGCACCGGATGTTGTTACAATGAAGGAGTTTTGTAAATCACTTGGAATGATATTGAAAAGACCTTCAGTTTTCAGAATTCCTGAATTTGTATTAAAAATTGTATTAGGTGAAAGTTCCGAAGTGATTATAAATACTGCGGGGGTTATCCCTCAGAAAATTTTAGAAGCCGGATATAAATTCAAGTTCAAGAAATTAGAGACAGCATTGCATTCATTATTACTGGTTATTCTTCAAACCATGATGTAATTTGAAAAGTGCCGCAGCCCGGGTATGCAGGCGGATATGAATACCCTAACCGTGAATCAAATCTATAACTTTTAGCATATCCTTGAGTAATAGTACTCCCGCTTCCTTTTCCAACCGCACCTCTTGTTTTTTGTGTAACTCCTCCATAAAGAAATATCGCACCGTTAGGAGAGATTGTATCATAGTTATTAACACGAAATGATCCGGTTTCAGCAAACATCGCCGCTTGTATGGTAATATTCGTATGTGGAACGACGTCAGATATAACTATATCATTTTTAGCTACAATTCCCAGCATATCTGTTGAAGAGGAATTTGTTTTTGGATTTGTATTATATGTTAAATTATCCTCTATCCAAACATCGCCGCCATATGCATTTGTAGAATTCAGATTTGCGCCAACAGTATATCTACCTTTAACAGTTCCCTTAATATGCATATCAACGCCATTTCCATATATTACTCCGGTTGTAGCAAATGTTGAAACTAATTTATATGTATACGACCCGGTATTATTCCACCTGTATCTGACACTATCTCCTCTGAAATCCAAATAAAGCTGGTTTTTAGTTGAAGTGCCGGTAAAAGTGGCCCCAGCTGTTGCATGAGCTGCTACAGTATCAACGCCATGAGTTGGCATAGCTTGTGTGTTATTAGAATATACAGTTGAATAAAATAGGGGATTATAACCACCTTTATTCATTGTCCCGCCATAACTAACGGTGCTATGAAAAATTGAATTACCGCTAAACTGCATATTGCCGTTTGTATGAAACGGTCCCCAAAGTGTGTCCTTTCCTCCCCAGTAAATATCTGAAGGTTCCACATCCGAAAAATAAGCGAATTTACAAAACGAACTCGGTTGAATAACTTCTCTTATTGTGGATGTCCAAACTGAATCGTCACCAACTATTCTATCATTAGTAATTCTCATAATTCCGGTGGAAGTTAGTGTCTTCATATTTAGTACCGCATTTACAGTTACCAATGTAACCGTAATTGTTCCGCCGTCGAAATTAATTGTGGTAGTTGGAGTATTAAAATTCTGATTAAGCCATATTTGGCTTGAAATGATATTGATACCTGCAAGAGCAAGACTATGAGCTTTTGATTTGTAATAGTACCTTGTAAAATTATCAAGAGTATCATAACCCATATTATTAAAATTTCTACCGAATATCATGAAAAGCATACTGAATCCGATGACTAAAAATAATGAAGCTTTGCCACTCATATCTTATACCTGCTTATCTATTCTGAAAATTCGATAAAGGCATTCTTATTTGACGCCAATATGCAGTTTTTGCAGTTGAATATGTACCGGTTGGATTATCCGGATTATAATATGCATAAGAATTACTTACTGAAATATCAATTTGAACCGATGAAATAGCGGGAGAATAAGGTGCATTGCCACTAGGAGTAATTACGTTTCCGGCTTGATCATAATAAGTTAATTTAAATAAAGATACTCCCATATTCACCGCCATGGGAGTGCCGCTATTTATAACTCTGTAAAGTACTCTGTCATTTGGATTCGGTGTGTTTGATAAACCCGATTTCGGGCCTAAATAATAATACACTTTATCCAGGATACTATCACCATAAGTACCTGCTGTTGTTGGGAGATCTGCGTAAAAAGTAATAGAAGAGTCGGTTGCTATTTTAATTACAGTATCCTTGGAAGCAGGCATGTTTGATAATTTTGCACAATAACCTATTTTTCTAAAATCATATTCAAGCAGTTGTGCAACCGCTGTCAAATCTCTCTGAACAATTCTTTCACCATTATTGTCGTAATTATTCTGTATAGCCGAAAGTGTTACTCTTATAAGAATAAGAAGCAGTAAACCTCCTACTAATGTTGATCCAAGAATATCTAATAATGAGGAAAATCCCATAATTTATCCTAATGAGGAAAATAATAATAACTATAAACTGTTGATAATCTTAATGTATCTGCTAAACCTGTCCATGGATCCTTCAAATCGTTACTAAAAACAGATATTGAAAGGCGTTTGTGCCAGGTTTGAGTTGTCATGATGTTATTTGGATTGTTCCCATCAACATAATCTACCTTGCATATTGAATAGAATGTCATAGTCTTGTTGGGAGTTGTTGTCGCATCAATAACAATAACATCTGTTTTAGGAGTAGTTTTATAACAATTGTAATCATCAAAATCATCAAAAGTATTTGGATTGCTTGCAAGCTCTGCCGTACCGTCTAATCCCAATGCTGTTGACGCTGTTAATTGAGAAAGGTTTGTTACGGAAGAACCTTGAACAGCTGTACTCTCATCAAATGCCAACCCTGATGCATCCTGGATAATTGTATTAGCTAATGATAATGCCATTAATCCGTAACGGCTTGACATCATAGTATCATTGGTTGTCAATGTTTGACGGTTTACCGTTAGTATAGTAATGGAAAGCAATAACATAGCCAAAACAGTCAATATCATTTGATGAGAACCCATTTAAATCATCCTTATTACTAAATTTCAAAAAGACACAGTTAACAACTTTGGTCATCAAAAATCGTGCTAATTATTTAATCTCTTTCCAATCAATAATCTCGTTTTAATTTAACAAACGAGTCTCAAAGTGTAACAATTACTGGCATCTTCTGCTCAATCACAAGTTTCCTTATAATCGGAACGTTTTTACTCTTCTTTAATTTTGATCTAATCATTCTTTCTCTTAGGTAGTAATACTAATCACTGTAATGTCCTACAATAATTTGAACATATCAATTAATTTTGATGTTTAAATTTAATACTTGAAAACCGCTAAAGCCAAATTAAGTCCTATATAAATAAACAAGAATATTTTCTCTTTAATTCATTTAGAATAAATAAAATATATAATATCTGTTACTATACAAAATGTTTCAAATTAAGATCACTCCAATTAGTAATCCCAAACACCTAATTCCTAATCGTAGGTTTCACGTTTGACGTCTCACTTTAGAGTTATTATATTGAGAACAAATTTTTCCTAAAGAAGTAATAGAGTATGGATCCGATTAACTTACTTACAGCAATTAATTTATTTGTAACAATGAGCGCCAATTTTTCAGGCGCGAAAAAAGGATTTAAAACTTCAATTACAAAAGTAGTTGAACGTCCCAAAACATATCTTCAAAAGTTTCCGCCGAATTTAGCTGCATTAATTCTGGTATTTATAATTCTTGGCGTTTTTAAGGTCGGTACTTTGACAGGTATTTATGAAACTCGGTTAAATGCATTTCGAATTGCAGGGTTGGTTTTATTTGTTGTTTTTTCCTGGATTCAGATTTGGTCATATAAATTACTCGGTAGTTTTTATTCTCAGGATATTATCATCCAAAAGAATCATAAAATAATAACTGCAGGCATTTACAAAATTATCAGACATCCTCAGTATTTAAGCCAAATACTTAGCGATCTCGGTGCCGCTATTGCATTAATGAGTTATATTGCCCTCCCTGTTGTATTAGTGCTTGAAATTCCTTTATTTATTATGAGAGCAAAGCTTGAAGATAAATTATTAAATAAACATCTTGGGGAAGAATATTTATCATATAAAAACAAAAGCGGTTTCATGATTCCTTTTATTGGTTAATCCGATGAAAATTAAATTAATTTTATCATTTATACTATTCTTCACTGTATTGATATTTCCTCAAAGACTTTACAAAATTACTTTTGAATCGGATGGAAAACAGGAAACCTTATCTTATGTAGAACAGGATGGACTTGATTACGTCTCCGGTAAAGAAATTTCGAAAATCCTTAACGCGGGTTGTTTTATTAATCCGGTTGCAGCTAAACTGGAAATTAAATTCAAAGAATATACATGTAAATTCACTGCAAAAAGCCAGTTCATTATTCTCATTAAAAAGAATGAAAGTTCTCAGGCAACAGTCCAATTGCCGGTGGCTACATTACAGATCAAGGACGATGTTTTCATTCCGCTTTTATATAGTTGTGAATATTTAAGTATTTGCTGCGGTCGCAATGTAAGCTACGATGCCCGTAATAAAAAAATGTCTGTAAATGATAACTTAGCTATTCCCGATATTCCTGCCGCCGAGGCTAAGAATGAAAATCAGGAATCAAAAATTAAAAGTAAATATGATATATATACTATGGTTATTGAAGATAAATCAAATGGAACTTTGATTCGCTTGAAGACAAACCGTAAACTTAAAATCCCTCACTACTCAATCAATAATAATGTTTTGTATTTATTTTTGTCTGGGGCTTCAGTAGATCCCGATGTTTCTAATTCAGTTCAGCCGAATGGATTGGTGAATCTTATCAAACGTACAGCAATTTCTTCTAATAATGTACAATTGGAATTTTCTCTTAATGAGGGTTATTCAACTGCTGAAGCATTTCTTGATCCGGAGAATAATGATTTGCTGATTTCAATTCATAACAAATTGTTCCAATCAACACAAACTGTTGATAATGCGAAATCAAAGTGGTTGTTGGATGCTATTGTTATTGATGCAGGCCATGGAGGAAAAGATCCCGGTGCAATCGGTGTTACCGGTGTAAAAGAAAAAAATATTAATCTATCAATAGCTCTCAAACTTGGAATCCTGATTGAAAAAAATATACCCGGTATTAAAGTAATTTATACAAGAAAAACAGATGAATTTATTGAATTATATAAACGGGGTAAAATCGCCAACGAAAACGGAGGCAAGCTTTTTATATCGATTCATTGTAACTCGCTTCCAAAAAAGGATAATAATCAGAGAGGATTTGAAGTATATCTTCTCAGACCGGGCAGAACTAAAGCGGCTATTGATATTGCAGAATTTGAAAATAGTGTAATTAAATATGAAGATAACCCCGACCGTTATCAGAAATTAACGGATGAAAATTTTATTCTTGTGAGTATGGCTCATTCGGCATATATGCGTCATTCTGAAAAATTCTCGGATATTCTAAATCAGGGTTGGAAACAAAGCGTTTCAATTCCTTCTCTTGGAATTAAACAAGCCGGATTTTATGTTCTTATAGGAGCTTCAATGCCCGGCGTTTTAATAGAAAACGGATTTCTTTCAAATAAGAAAGAAGAATTATTTCTTGCTAGTAACACTGGACAAAATGAAATTGCACAATCAATTCTAAATGCAATTAAAAATTATAAAGAGTATTATGATAAGGAAATAAGCAAATAATTGTTGAATTGTTTAATTGTTGAATCGACTGCACAATATGAAATTCAATTCAACAATTCAACAGTTCAACAGTTCAACGATTCAACCCCATACTTGTTACTGTTGTTAATATGTTTGAAAATTAAATTATAGAGAAGGTTTTTCAATGACAAATGCGCAAAAATGGGTTACTGCATTTCTTGGTTTGTTTTTAATTCTTTTTCTTCTTGAACGGGTAACTAAAAAAGAAGAACCCGCAGGTATCCCCCTATCTATGAGCGGACAAAATTCACGTCAAAATGCAAAAGTTACAAGTGATGCAGACGGTCCCGCTTTAATGCAGCAAATCGGTTGTGTTTCCTGTCACGGAGTTGATTTAAAAGGAACACAAATGGCCCCTGCACTTTTAGAAATTAAGAAAAACTGGTCGCGTGACGAACTAATTAATTATTTACGTAACCCCTCATCTTATAATGGCGGTGAAAGATTTGATCAGTATCGCGCTTCATATAAAAATGTAATTATGCCTTCTTTTAGTAATATCGATGTTAAAGAACTTGGGAAAATTGCTGATTACCTGTTGAACCGTAACGAGTGACGCGTTACGCGTTGCAAGTATTAGTTTAATAGTTTTGAGAATTAAATTGCAGTTAAAACGGGGATTTCCTTTTTAATTATTCAACGTTCCTTCCTAACAATTCACAAATGTGGATTTTTGCTCTCACTATGTTTCAATTTAATAGTTGATATTCGCTGGGACAGGCTTTTTAGTTCATTCTGTATGCTTTTAAAACTTTATATTTTATTTATACATCAGGCACAATTCTTAACAGTTTATATATAATCCTCACAATAGATTTACTTCCCGAAAATAGAAAATTAAATATTTGTAATTAAATAACTATGAAAAAAGTATTGGGAAGATCAATTCAAAAAAATGATTCAGAAATATAAGTATGAATCTAAACAAAAAAGGAGTCGTATATGGAAATGAATCTTTGGTTCTGGTTACCGGCAATGTTTTTAATAGGTATCGCCCTGATGGGATTATGTTATCTCTTCATGGAAGCCTGTGAAAAAATCTAATTTAACTAAGGAGGTAAAAAGTGATTTATTTAACAGCAGCAGTTGCATTATTTCTTTTCGTTTATCTGGTTGTTGCTCTTTTAAGACCTGAAAAGTTTTAAGAATAACACTGGAAAAAATAATAAAAGGAGTTTAGAAATGTTTATTCAAATTTGGTTATTACCTGTTGCACTTCTTGCAACGACAACGATTTTAGCTTTCCCATTAAGTCGTTACATGGCATATATACTGGACGGGAAATATCAACCTATCCGCGTTCTTTCGTGGTTTGAAAAACGGTTGGATAGCGGACATCAAAATTGGAAACAATATGTCGGATCATTACTTATTTTCAATACTGCTCTTTTCGTCTTCGGCTTTCTTGTTTTAGCGCTTCAGGAATGGATGCCGCTGAACCCGTTGCATAGACCGATGATAGCTCCGACGGCGATTTTCAATAGCGTGATTTCTTTTATGACAAATACTAATCTTCAGCATTATTCAGGAGATCAGCATCTTTCTAATTTTAGTCAGATATTCTTTGCTATATCAAATATGTTTATTTCAGCTGCAATTGGTTTGTGTGCTTTAGTAGCAATCATACGAGCTTTGAGAAGCGATT
>Ga0182027_10007016_pt1 | contig 16715 bp, 12 predicted proteins | sample 712E1DmetaG_FD_121300 | JGI IMG/M metagenome (GOLD analysis project Ga0182027, IMG submission 121300) | Permafrost microbial communities from Stordalen Mire, Sweden - 712E1D metaG (Illumina Assembly) | ecosystem: Environmental > Terrestrial > Soil > Wetlands > Permafrost | place: Sweden... | reverse complement strand
GCTTGCCTTCATCGAAGCGCAGCAGGTACCGCGTATCGGCGGGTAACGGCAAGTCCTTCAAAGTTGGATTGTCCCGGGGAAAAACTACGGACCAACGCGGACCGGGTTTAAGATGCGACTCCAGATGGCGATACCACAACTCGACGCCGGCCTCCACCAAGACCAACCAAATCAAGAGTGAAATGGCGAGACCACGGACTACTGACCACGGACTACTGACCACGGGACCATTGACTACTGACTGCGGACCACCTTCTTCCGGTCTCGTCGTCCCATGATCCTGTTGTCCCGTTGTCCGTAGTCCTGTAGTCCCTTGTCCTTTCCTCAGCAACAGGGCAAGTCCCCACAGCGCGAGCGTGCAGGCGATCGCGATGGTGACCCCGGCCGGATCGTGGTATTGGGAGATGGCCGGGACGCCTTTTTTGGCCGCGATCAGAGTCAGCAAGGACATGCGGCAGACATTGAACGCCATGGAGAAAACAAACCCTGCCGGAACCAGCAACCAACGACGGGAACGGCTCAAGGCATAGAATTCACCAAAAAACAGGGAAATCATGATGCTGCTCTGGAACGAGCGGATGCCACTGCAGGCCTCGTCAATTCCGACCATCCCGGTGGCGACCTCGATGACGTTGCCATGCGCCAGCGCGGGAACTCCCAGCCAGCCCAGCACCTCGATTACGATCAAGGCACTCATCCGGGTCAGGGCCTGGATGATCGGCGTTTCAATGAGCGTGGGCCAGGGTATGGCCACGAAAAAGAAAAGGATGGGAAACGCCAGTTGCCGCAACCAGCCTCGCCCCTTGCCCAGATCAATGGCACAGAGCGTCAGCCCGATGGCTTCGATTCCAAGCAGCCACTGAATGGGCCGCCATTCCGGCGTCGAGGCCTCAATCAAACGGGTCGGCAGGTAGAGGAAGGCGAGCGTCGCGAAGAGCGCGAATTGAAAAGCTGAAATTCTGAAAGCTGAAAGCTGAAATTGATTTCTATTTTCTGCTTTTCCCCTTTCGTCCTCTACTTTCTGCTTTCTACTTTCTGCTTTCTGCTTTTTCTCCCATCGGCGCAGGAGCAGGCCCAAGCAAAGAAAAGGAACCAGCAGGCCATAGCCATATTGCGGATTGGTCGTCCACTCCGGCCACAGGTTGTTAATCAGGCGGAACCAAAGATAACCCAGTGCCAAAATGACCGCTCCCCACGTCAGGGCACTTTCAGAGAGTTTCCGGGAATCCCGATTGGCAGGACTGAATTCATTCGTATTCATGATTTTCGACTGGTTGTTTTGACGGCAGCGTCAGGCAAAGACTGGAAACCCTCGCGAACTCCGGTGTCAGCATCGAGCTTCCCGGCTTAAAACGGGCAAATTCCGTAGCGCAGCCAGTACCACGGAATCTTCTCATACTCCGCGCGCACGTTACCCCAAACACCCGCACGAGACCAGGTGGAACGAGCGTAGTTGAAATATGACGGCCTGGAATAGAACTCGATTTCCGGAGCGTAATGGCGAAAGCAACTCAAAGCGCGGCGGGAGTGATACCACGAGGTTACGACGATCGCACGCCTGACGCCATCAGCCCGCAGCAAGGAAACAGAGAACTCGGCATTCTCGCGAGTGGTTTTCGACCTGCTCTCCAGTTGAATGGCAGAGGCAGGCACGTGCATATTCGTGAGCAACTGCAAGTTGCGATCCCCAGCGGCGCTAACGATGACCTTTGGGGCGGCTCCCTGCCGAAACAACTCCGCCGCGCGCGCAGCGCGGTTCCCGAAGTCTCCTCCCAAAACAACCAGCGCGTCCGCATGCACATCTCCGCTGTCCACGCACAGCAACTGCTGGGGAAAGAGCAAATCCACCATGCCCGCTACCGCCAGCAAGCCAAGCAACACCAGCGCCCATTTGAGTGCGGAGTGCGAAGTGCGGAGTGCGGAGTTGCTACCGCCTTGAGTTGCCCGTTTCCCCTGCGAGGAAGCTGAAGCAGAGTCCGACTGCCCAATATCGATGGATGTTGTTGCCATAGCGATTAAAAGCTGCCCGGAGAAGCATCAAATGCAGGCTTCACGGGCCTCGGCCTGTGAAGTAGGCGGCCCACTTCACGGGCCAAGGAAAGCTGAAAACCTGAAAACCCAGACCACGGACTGCTGACTAGGGGACCACGGACGTCTGACCTCTGCCTTTACGCTTTTCGTCCGCTACCTGATTGAGCAGATCATGGTATTTCCGAGTGATCCTTGAGCGGCTATAATTCCTTGTAACATAGTCCCGTGCCCGTTCGCCTCTGCTCGACCATTCGCCGCGGTTCCGGAAAGCACTAAAGATTGCCTCCGCAACCTTCTCATCACTGGTGGCTCCGACCACAGTGCCTCCCGACGAATCTGCAACCATCCTGGCGAGATCGGAGCCGGGGTCAGTAGCTGCCAGGACGGGCCTCCCGCAGGCCATGATCCGGTAAACCTTGGACGGCACGCCGTCGCTGCTGGTCCCGGCAGCCTGCGGCACATACGAAACATCAGACGCGGCGTAAATTTCGTTCATCAGCGAGTAGGACTGGTATGGCAAAAAGCACACGTTCGAGAGGTTCAGGCTTTTGGCCAGATCAAGCAAAGTCGCTCGCTCAGCGCCATCGCCAATGAAAAGGAACTGAATTTGGGGCTCCTGCTTCAGCCGGGCGGCGGCCCGGAGTAGAACATCGAGATGTTGTGGTTTCCCCATATTTCCGGCGTAGCTCACGACGAACTTGTCTGACAGACCCTGCTGCCGGCTAAAATCGTTGTCTCTCGGCAGCGGGCGAAACGACTCGGTATCCGCGAAATTCGGTATCAGTACGACCTTTCCTTCTGGCACACCCTTTTCCAGGATCCGCAGGCGCATGCGTTGGGAAATCACAGTAATTGCCGCAGCCTTGGCGTAGGTGAACCTTTCCAGGGCACACAATCCTCGAATCAGGAATTTGTTGCGCACGGCACCGAGATTGATGGCTACGTCGGGATAAAGCTCCTGGGCATTATAGACAAATGGGATTCGGTGATATTTTCCAAGCAGATAGGCGCTGATGGCTATGGTGGGCGGCGGCGAGGGGCAGAGGATAACGTCCGGACGCGACCGCACCATCAGGCCGGCCAGGGTGCTGGCAAAATGAAACGAGCCCCAGCAAGCGATCCGATAAAGTGTGTTGCGCCGCTTCTTCGGCATCCACGTTCGGCAAACTCTAATGCCGGCATGATTGGTCGTGCGAAACGGGAACCGAAAGCTGGATGCCTTCGGGAGCCATGCCTTTGCGTCGGGATCCAGGCTGTAATGCGGCGTGGTGCTTAGGACCGTCACGCGATTGCCCAGCGCGGACAAATCCAAAGCCAAATCCCCGTACAGTTGCGCAGTGGCCACATTGTCCGGTGGAAAAACCTGGACCAGGATTAGAATGTTTGCCATTTACAAGGACCTGTCCTTTGCCGGCCGTGCCCGTCTCTTAGCGCCAGTCGTAGCGGCTGAACGTTTCCAGGTTGAGCCAGCGATGAGCCAGTTTGGCGGTGCCAACGATCAGTTTGACAACCCTAAGCGAGGTGTTCTCCACCTTGTATTCTTCCGGGATCTCTCTTTTGGGAAACGACACCCGTTCCTGAACGACGATCTTGATGGCTGAAATGAGGGTGTCCGGATCCAGACCCGTCAGCACAATGGAACCGGCATCCAAAGCCTCTGGCCGCTCCAGGGAGTTACGGATGGTGACGGCCGGAAAGTCGAGGATGGCCGATTCCTCGCTGATCGTTCCGCTGTCGGAAACCGCACAAAAGGCGTTCATCTGCAGCTTGTTGTAATCCAGAAAACCGAAGGGCTTGAGAAAACGAATGTCACGCCCTTCCACCGTCAGACCTGCCTTCTCCAGGCGGTTGCGTGTACGGGGATGCGTCGAAACCACCACCGGGTATCCGTAGGCATCGTGGAGGCGTTCCAGGCAGCGCACCACCTGCTCCAGATTTTCCCGGTTGTCCACATTTTCTTCCCGGTGCGCGCTGACAATGAAATACTTCCCCTTTTCAAGGTGAAGTTTCTGCAAAATGTCCGACGCGGCAATTTGCTTAAGCCGGCTCATCAGCACCTCGCGCATCGGAGAGCCGGTGAGATACACAAAGCGATGGGGCAGTCCCTCACTCAGCAAGTGGCGGCGGGCATGCTCGGTATAAACAAGATTGAAATCGGCCAGGTGATCCGCCAGCTTGCGGTTGGTCTCTTCCGGCACATTCGGGTCGAAGGAACGATTGCCCGCCTCCATGTGATAGGTCGGAACCTTCATCCGTTTGGCCATGATCAGCGACACCGCGCTATTGGTATCGCCCAGCACCAGGAAAGCATCCGGCTTCTCCTTTAGAATCACCTCTTCGGTGCGGATGAGCAACTCGCCGAGCGTGCGGCCAAGGGACGAGGTGTCCACCTTGAGAAAATGATTCGGCTTGCTCACGCCCAGTTCGTCGAAAAACACCTGGTTCAGCTCATGATCATAATTCTGCCCGGTATGCACGAGCACATGGTTTGTGTGTTGTTCAAGGGCTTTAATCACGGCGGCCAAACGGATAATTTCCGGGCGAGTGCCGAGGACGGTCATGACTTTCAATTTCGGAGCCGGGAGCGGCGAATTGGGAGCGGGGGGCAAAGCGCTTGAAGTGAAAGGTCTCATATGGTTAAAGTTTGCATGGAAACCCAGGTTATTCGACTTTATTCTTCAAGTTCAAGACTTCTGTGAAGCAGGTGTCTGGTGTTGCCGGGTCAAAGATTTCACTGGCCCAGAATAGCACCACCATTTCAGTGTTGCCAATATTCTCGATGGAATGGGTGTAGCCGGGCGGAATGTCCACCACCTTGAACTCCCGCCCCGAAACGCGGTGCTCGATCACCTCCGCGCGGTTGATTTGGCGAAGGCGGATGATTGCCTCCCCTTCGACCACCAGAAACTTTTCAGTTTTGGTGTGATGATAGTGGTTGCCCCGGGTAACGCCGGGAAAGGTGCGGGAAACGAAAATCTGACCGGCGCCTGGAGATTTGACAAACTCCGCCAGGCTGCCGCGCGGATCGGTCTTCTGAGCCAGGTGATAGGCGAAGTCAGGGCCGTCCAGATAGCTCAGGTACGTGGCATAAAGACGCCTGGTAAGTTCGTCATCAAAGGCGGGAAGCAACAATGATTTCCGCGATTCGCGGAACGATCGGATTTGCGCCGCCAGCGTGCCGAGGCTGATTTTGTAAAATTTCGGAATTTCGCGATTCTCAAAGGTGCCCGCCTTGGGAGACTCATCGAGCACGGCCAGGAAACCAGTCACCACGTCATCAATATAGACCAACTCCAACTCGCGATTCGGATCGGAAATTTCAATGGGCATATCATGCGCGATATGGTGGCAGAAGGTCGCGGTGACGGAATTGTAGTTGGGCCGGCACCATTTGCCAAAGACATTCCGCAAGCGGAAGCTCACCACGCTTGCCCCGGTGCTCTTCGCCCATTGCGCCAGGGCGTCTTCCGCCTGCCGTTTGCTCAACCCGTAGGGATTGTCGAGAGCGGCCTGGATGGAGGACGCAAACACGATCAGGGGCTTGCGGCCAAGAGCTTGGAGCCGGGAGCAAAGGACCTCTGTAAAGCCGGCGTTGCCCGTGCGAAACTCATCGGGGTTTTGAGGACGGTTGACACCCGCCAGATGAAAGACCACATCCGCCCGCGCCAGTCCCTCTTCCAGCACGGCGGGATTGCTGCCGAGGTCGAAGCCGATGGCCTGGACGCCTGGGCGGCGGCCAAGGGCTTCCATCAAGTGTTTGCCAACAAAACCGGCGCTGCCTGTTGCCAGAATAATCATGTTGAAAAGCGGCTAAATCAAAATTAGAAATTGGGAAAGCAGCTAAATCAAAAGCAAAGAGTAGAAAGTAGAAAGTAGAAAGTAGAAATCCATCAAGTCAAAATTTGGAAATTGGGAAAATAGAAAGTAGAAATCGCAAAACAAATCAGAAATTTATTTCAACTTTCCCAATTTCTGCTTTCTACTTTTTAGCCCGATCGTCGTCCTTTCATTTCCATTTTCAGCTTTCTGTTTTCAATTTCAGCTTTTCAGCGTTTTAGTGTCTCAGCTTTCCCTATTTCTGCTTTCTGTTTTCAGCTTTCTACTTTCTACTTTCTGCTTTGTCTTCGTGCCATCACCTCGCGCAGTTCCGGCAGCTTGAGCAACAACTCCATCATGCCCGTCACGTCGAGCCGGCGCGTGTTCGATGAATTGTAGTCCTCCAGCTTCTCCACGCCGGGCTGGCCCTCGGTGAAATAAAGGTTGTAGTTAAGATCCCGGTTGTCGGAGGCGACGCGGAAGTAGTCGCCCAAATCCTGGGCCCGGGCTCTTTCTTCCCGGGTCAGCAAAGTTTCGTGCGACTTCTCGCCGTGGCGGGTGCCGAGAACCTTGACCGGGTTCTCCGCCCGGAGCAGACGCTTTAGCGCTTCAGCCAGGGTGGCGATGGTTGCGGCCGGGGCCTTCTGAACAAAGAGGTCGCCAGGCTGGGCGTTTTTGAATGCAAATATTACCAATTCCACTGCATCATCCAATGACATCATAAACCGGGTCATGTGGGGGTCCGTCACGGTCAGTGGCACGCCCGCCTCAATCTGCTGGATGAAGAGCGGTATGACCGAACCACGGGAGGCCATCACATTCCCGTACCGGGTGCCACAAAAGACCAGCCCCGCTTCGGCCGCCAGCCGGGACCGGGCCACCATGATTTTTTCCATCAAGGCCTTGGACATTCCCATGGCGTTGATGGGATAGGCCGCCTTATCCGTGCTCAATATGACGAGCCGCTTCACCTTCGCTTCAATGCTCGCGTGCAGCACGTTGTCCGCGCCGATGACATTGGTGCGCACAGCTTCCATGGGATAGAACTCGCAGGAGGGCACCTGCTTCAGCGCGGCCGCGTGGAAGACGAAATCCACCCCGGCCATCGCTTCCCGGATGCTGTCAATATTGCGCACGTCGCCGATGTAAAACTTGAGCTTGGGGTTCTTGTACTCATGCCGCATATCATCCTGTTTTTTCTCGTCCCGCGAAAAAATGCGAATTTCCCGAACGTCGGTTTTGAGGAAGCGGCGCAGCACGGCATTACCGAAACTGCCGGTTCCTCCGGTGACCAATAGTGTCTTGTCTTTGAACATAGTATTTTATCTTGTATTATGGTGCTTGGCTGAATTTTGAACCACGCGTCATGAACCGCCGGGTAAATCAGCAAATAGCTGCTCGTTGTCACTGAGGACCCGCTCATCGTTCAGGGTTGCCAGGCCGAGCGCTTTTGCTCCCTCACGCCAGGGGCGATGCGCTTCCTCGCCCATATCCGCCAGCGCTTGCAGGACCTCGACAAACCGATCCGGCGCCTGGAGCGGCAGGTCCCATCCCGCATGTTTCGCAGGAAGGTCCCGCCAGGGGGTCTGGTCGCTCATCACCACGGGGCATCCGGCCAGCAGAGACTCCAGGATGACATGACCGAAGTTTTCTCCCAAGGTCGGAAACACGAAGGTATCATAACGCGCGAGCGTGTCCAGCACCCCCTCGTGCGCCAGAGCGCCTTTGTACTCGACGCGCACTGAATCGCCACACTGCTCGATGACTTGCTGGCATTTTTGCCAGTAGCCTGAATCGTCAATTGGTCCATAGATGTGGAGAGACACGTCTCCCCTGACCCGGGCCACCATTTCAATCGCAGCCATAAGGTTCTTTTTGGGCGATACCCGGGAAATGAAAACGGCATTTAACTTGCCGGGCGCCTTGGTCTTCCGCAGGTTAGCCGCAGCAGGCTCACCGGAAGCCATGTCGCGTGCGACACGGATCTCGAGTTGGTCGGCCGACACCGGGTTCCGCGCAACCCGCCCCTCCGGCGTATCCACTAAATCCCCCCGGCTCCACGCCAATGCCTTTTCGATTTCGCCTTTTTCGAGGTCCGTGCTGGCGTGCAGGATGGCGTTCTGGTAAAGCCCCAAGCACCAGGCAATCTTCAAAAAAATGAGTTTCTTCAGTCGTTTTTGAGCCAATGCCCCGGGCGAAAGCTCGCCCCGCGGAGCAATAATGACCGGTTTGTCCGGTAGCAACCCCAACCGCCGCGCCAGGAGCGGCGCCAGGGTAAACATCGGATCAAAAAAACTATTGAAATAGAGAATGTCGAATTCAGTCTTTCGTAGTGTCCTTACCAACCCGAATGGAAGCATCAGGCTGGGCGGAAAATAGCGGACCTTCGCCAAGCCAACCTGGTTCCATTCATTCTTCCGGATCGAAGGAAAAGGGGAGCGCTCACCAAGGTCACGATCCAAGGCCAGGATCTTGAACTCGTGGGTCACCCCTAAATATTCCACCATCGCCTTCAGGGTGCGAACCGGCCCTCCGGCTTTGAAGGCTGGAAGAAAGTACCTTACAGGCAGCAGGACAATCGGCTTTGCCTTGGACATTATTTGAATGGAAGTGGCGTCCCGATGCATCCTGACCCTATCGCCGACTGCGATCGGCAGAGGGTAGGCTGGCGTGATGCGTTGGCATTCTCGGCGGCACGGCGGCGAATTGTGACGCCAACAGGTTAAACCCGAACTCCGAAATTGCTGGGGAGCGCACCCGCCTCGGGTGCTGTTTTCCGCGCCCTCGCGGAAAACATCGGACGCCTCGAAATTTCCAAAGCCTCTGTGTCCGCCGCACACGCAAGAGGCTGGACGCGAGGCGCGTCCAGCAACACCCGTGGGCGGGTGTGCTCCCCAACTTCGGAGTTCAGGTGTGAAAAATCCGGGTTAAGGGCGCGTGCGCAAAAATGGGGAGGGCCTGGGCCACATCCGTCTTGCCCGCGTGTGCGCTTTATTATTCGCCAGCGCTGCCTGCGGCGGCTGCGGGATACGGACCTGCTTTCTTCGGCTTGCTCTCATTCGAGCTGCAAGGCGCGACACGGCGAACCGTTGCTTTAATGAAGACGAGGCAAGAGGGAAAGAGAGCACACAGCAATAGAGAATCCATCTCTGGAGCAGGTTCATCTCACCCGTTGTGATCTGTCCTCCGTGTGTCAGGCCTTCGACCACGCCGACAACCGCATAGATGGCCAGGATGCGCCACAACCCTGCTTCTGGCCCGCTATATGAATAGATGCGGATAACATTCTGGAGCAGAGCAACCAGCAACCAGATAAACACCAGGAAACCCAGAACACCGAATTCGTAGAATACCTCAAGATATTGACTGTGAACGGTTGTGCGAAATGCCATCGTCCTGGAGTCAAACTCTTTGTATTCTTCATCCGTAAGCATATAAAATGAACTCGATCCAAACCCCCGTCCCAACCAAGGTCTCTCTCTCGCTTTTTCCATCGCCGGCATCCAAGTAGAGCTTCTAGTGTCCAGAGCACCTTCATTCTTGTCAATTCGGAACGATGCCCTGTATGAAGACTGCCTCTCCTCGCCAAGCGAGAGCCATATTGCCACAACAGCAGCCAGCATTACGAGGGCAAGCAACAGGTAACGCATGGCCAGGCTCGCCACGTTTTTCATGGGGAGACGTATCGAGGCCAGCAAGGGCAACACGATTGCAAGCTCGATCAACGTTCCTCGCGTGCCCGTACGTAACATGGCCATGAGAGCCACCGCAGCCAGGATAAAGTGAACAATCCGTCGTTTTCCCTTCTGACTCATACCCTCGGCAAATAATCGCACCAAGGCCCACAAACACACCGCGGCCGCGCCAGTAGCCTGTAGATCATCCGATAACGTCAATCTTCCACCTCCTGCTACGGCTTCGGGCGTCCTTCCTCCCACAGCGATGAGCACGATTGCCGCATAGCTCGCATAGAGCAGGCCATCCGCCAGCCAGGCTGCGATGCGGGTCAGATCCGTCGTGCGCAGCAGGTTCCATATAAACACGAACGCCAGCAACAACCCGAAGGCTCGCAGCGCAGCGTCCTTCAGGTTAACGGCCCACAGCGTGGAGACTACTATTAGCGCGAGAAAGGCGAGCAGAGCCGGATGGAAGGGAAGCGCCCGGTTCGGCGACCGGTCACTTCGACTCCACGTAAACGACCAGACCGCCAGCGCCAGGTAAACCGGGTTCCGAATATCCTTAAAGAATGGACAAAGTACCGCTGCAAGCCACCAGGTGCAGAACAGGCACACGAGGACTGGCTTGATCCAATCACGTTCGCGCCGATGACGCCGGTAACCCCAGGCGCCAGCGCCGACGAGAAATAGAATGCCCAGGAGATAGTTCACGAGAGATAAAGCAGAAATTTGGAAAATAGAAAGCAGAAATCAACCAAATCAAAGCAAAAAGTAGAAAGTTGAAAGCTGAAATCAACCAAAACAAAATTAGAAATTGGGAAAGCAGCTAAATTAAAGCAGAAAGTTGGAAAGCAGAAATATGAAATTTGGAAAACAGAAATTTATTTCAGCTTTCCGGATTTCTGCTTTCTACTTTGATTTTCAGCTTTTGTCTTTTGTCTTCTTGATCATCGTGGTCACGGAAAAACAGAAATGCGGAAAGCAGAAAGCAGAAATCCACCTCAGCTTTTTCCTTTCGTCCGATTGATGATGGTGGTAAAAATAGCCATCAACTCCGATGATTCCTGCTCCAATGGCTGCGTAAGTTTCGGTTCGATCCCACACTCTTCCCGAAGCAGTTCAAGCCAGAGTTGGCTTTCGTCGGCTTCCTGGAGTGCGCCGCCGAGTTTGGATACGAACTCCTCATCTGATCGCGCGCGCGATGCCTCCCGAACATGCGCAGCAACGGATGTTCCCGAACGCAGCAACTGTTTCCCCAAAACCCTGACTTCTTCGCGCTGCTTGGGCAGCTTGACGAAGAGGCGAATGACGCCCGCAGCAAAAGCCTTCGTCCGATCTCTGAATTCTCCTGTTAACCGCCCTTTGTTTTCCATAATTCCTATTTCTGCTTTCAACTTTCTATTTTCAGTTTTCCCAATTTCTATTTTCTGCTTTCGGAGTTTCTGATTTGTTTTGTGTTTCTACTTTCAGCTTTTGAGTTCTGCTTTCTGCTTTCTGTTTTCAGAAAATATTTGGTTTACGCACTCCAGCACATTCCTGACATTGGCCTCATGATTCCACGGGCGCACTATTTCGCGGGAGGCGGCGCCCATGTGCTGCAACTCCGCGTCAGTGAGTTCCATGATCGCAACCAGCGCTTTGCGCCATGCGGCGACGTCCCCAGCTGGAATCATGAATCCATTCCGTCCCTCCTCCAATAAATCGTAGGCCGCGCCCACCTGGTCCGAGAGCAGGAGGGGAAGCCCGCAAGCCATCGCCTCGTTGACCACCACACCCCAAGGCTCAATTAGCGACGGCAGGATGAAGAAATCCGCAGCCGCGTACAGTTCCGGAAGCTGGTCCTTCTGCTGGAAACCAACCAGCCGCACCGGCAGATTATGGCGTTGAATTATTTTCTCGTAGCTGGACTTCAGCGGTCCGTCCCCCACCAGCAGCAGTTGCGGCTGTTTCTCGGAAGGAAGACCCGCCATCGCTTCGAGGATAATCTCCACCCCTTTTACCTCCACAAAACGCCCCACGAAGATGCCGGTGCGACGGCTCGACAGTCCCAGGGACTTTCTGACTGCTTCGCGCCTGACTGTTCCCAACGCTGATTCCTTAAGGAAGAAGACGATGTCCGGGGTGTTTGAAAGGGTAAACACCCGCTCCCGGGGGATGCCGGCCTCAACCCAATAATCCGCCGCCTTCCTGCCGGTCGCGAATGCAGCCTTGGCGCGACGCAGCAGCGGGAAAAGCAGACAGCGCTTCAGGACCTGCTTCAGCGGATGCCGCTGCTGCACGACGTGGCTCTCTCCTTGCAAAACGAACGGTGTGCCGGTGATCAGGCAATAGAACAACGCGAATAAGAGCGTCGGGTGGCTGTAGCCGCATATTACGACCAAATCAAAATGTCCTTTTCGCAGCTCCCCGACGACCGCCGGGCCGAAATGAACAAGTTCACTTTCTCCGGGCCGTTTCCGGAACGAAGTTCCCGGCAGCACCTTGTATTTCAACCCCGGCAAATCCTCCTGCTGCCAGGCCCGCTGCGGATCATCCCAGTAAAGGAAGAAAAATGTGACATCCACTGGTGGTCGTGCCGCCAGCATCTTGAAAAAAGGCACCTTGTACGGCGTCGGAGAATGGACCACCCAAGCAATGCGTTTGGCGAGGACGGTCTGCTTATCCCTTACGTCAGGCTCCTGCTTAAATAGCCGCTTTTGCAGGCCCTGCCGAATGCGGTCCGTATTGCGCTCGAATATCCACCATACGCCGCCGGCGCACACCAAAACACCCGCCAGGAGCATGCTGTACAATGCGTATCCAGAAAAATCAGGCTGATGTCGTACCGGTGCGAAAAACGCAAAGGTAATGAAAACAAGCAACGGGAAATGCACGACATAAAGGGTATAGGATATATTCGAGAGCCGAGTTGCTATATGCTGATACCATACCGGCGCCGAGTTGCGCGCGGCCAGCCCAGGAACCAGGAGCGCAAATGTCGCGCCGACGAAGTAGTCCGAACCCAGCCAGCCGCCTCGCTTGCTGGCGACCAGACTGACCACAAAAGCTGCCGCTGCCAAGCCCATCCAAACCGGGTGTGCGAACGCGGTTTTTAAACCAGGACTCCGACAAACCTGCCAGGCAACGAGACCAAAAAGCCAGACGATCCCTCCCAAGAGCAAGGTGCCAGGGAGCCAAACGAGGAGAAGGCCGCCCACTAGAATCGGGATCCAACGCTTTCTCCACGACCCCAAGATAGCCACCCAGGAAAGGGGAAAAAGAACGTAATACCAGAATTCATTTGCCAAGCTCCATAGCGGACCGTTAGTGCCATAGGCGGGCACCAAAACTGTTTGTAAAAAGGCGGCATTCCCAAGCAGGACGGAGAGCGAATGCCGGGTCGGATATCCCAAAGACGGGAGGTTAGGGAACACGCTGTGGTAACTTCCATCGTAACCTCTTCCACTGGTCATCCACGAACCCAGCATGTCGAATAGGAATGTAAGAGCAAGCGCAGGCAAAAGAACAGTCCAAAGCCGGGCCAGCCGACGGAGAGCATAATGACCCCAACTCCATCGGTTTTTGGACCATGCGTCCACGACACCACCCGCCACAAAAAAACCGCTCAGAACGAAAAAAACAATGACGGACTGATAACCCAAGCTCGTAACGAAATAGAAAACCTTGTCGAAGATTGCCGCCGATCGGACCTCGCCCAAGCTGACCAATGATAACGCCCGCAGATGGCCCGCACACACCGCCAAGGCCGCCAATCCACGAACCATGTCGAGATGCACCAACTTTCGCTCCGCGTTAGAACTCACTTTTCTGAAAAATCGACGTTTCGGATTTGCGCCTGCGAACTCACGATCTCCATGAGCTGGCTTCCGTAGGCATCCAGGGTAAAGTCCGCCGCACGCTTACGGCAGTTCTCCGACATACGCGACGAAAGCGATCGGTCATTGATAAACCGGCCAATCACAGCGGAAGTCCCCATTTCTGCTGTCCCCCCGTGGAGTAGTCGGACCACTCCACGGGGTGAACCAATTTCTATTTTCTGTCCCGCCGGGCGGGATCCCGCTCTGCGGGACTATTTCTGCTTTTGATTTTCATTGCGCAAATCCCGCGTTCAGGCTGGGGCCATACCAGGAATGCGCGTCGTTGCCGGGCACACCGTAGGCGGCCCAGCGGGAACGTAATTTCTCGATGGAATTTACGCCAAAAGTTGGCAGTATGTTGGTGTCTGCGTTTGTCAGCACAGATCCAAAGTTTGGAGTCGTATTGAAACAGTAAGTGTTGAAGTCACAGATTCCGTTGCCAGAGTCATTGGTTGACCAAAAGATAGCCCCCGACGCGCTGTTGACACTAATAATCCAGTTGTTCGTGAAAACTTGTCCATAGCACCTGTGGCCAGGAATGCTCAAGGTAAACAGTCCCCACGCTCCGTTGGTGTTGCCGACAAAAATAAGGTTGTTATTTATTACGTTGTTGGTGCTGTCGTATTCCGTGTCAATCCCCTCATTCCAACCACCATAAACGACGTTGTTGTGAGCATTACAGTTCTGGCAACTTTGCATGACCAGACCATAAGCACCACCGATGATTGTGTTGTTGTAGATGTTTAAATTAAAGGAGTTTGCCAAAACCCACATTCCAGCGGACGCGTAAACCGTGTTTGAACACACACTATAACAGTTATAGATTGACCCATTCAGTCCGAGTATGGCACTGTAGTACAGGCTCGAACCATTGCCGACCCTTATTCCGGCGCTGCCTCCGATTGCGGTTGTGTTCCGAATAATCAAGTTGCTCGCGCAGTAAATGTTTATACCATAAACGGGTGATAAAATGTTGCATCCATCAATGGTTATATTTGTCGAATACGTTGTGGTGAAAGAAGAATAAATCCCGTAACTGTTGGCCCCGCTGCCTCCGGTGCTAATCGTTGAATTAATGACATTGAGGTTGTTGACATAGTTTTCTATGGAGATTCCCTGGCCGAAATAGGTGTTAACCGTGCAGTTGGTAATAAGAATCGTATCGCATACTCTGCCGGAAGAATTTCCGACAGAAAAGCCTGACGTGACATTGGTACCAAGCGTGCTCAAACTGCACGAATCAAAAATAACATTAGAAACAGTGTAGGGAGGATAACCCGGCGAAACTTGGACACATAAAGAGTTACTTGAAAGAATCAAGCATTTTACAAATTTGTCGTTTAGTCCATTGCCCTCAATGAGCACTTCGTTGACGGAAGAAGAATGAGACAGCATAGTCAAATTGCTATAAGTTGTAAAATTAGCAACGTTTTCAATGTCCCAACCGCCGCTGACTCCGGTTAAGATGACATTTGTCCGGTTGCCGCTGGTGCTGGCGACGACCGTTTCCGAAGTGAAGTTTTTAGTGGGGCTGAGGTTGTATGGATATGTCCCATCATCCACCAACAAGAGGTCGCCACTGTTGATTGTGTTTAGCCCTTTTTGGACGGTTAGAAATGCCCCAGTCGTGGCGTCCGATGTGTCATTTGTGCCAGCAGCAGTGTCATGCCCGTCGGTGCGGACATACCAGGTCTTTGCCAATACGGGCAACGCAACCAGCAGCAATGCAATGACAAAGAGAAGGTTCTTCACCCCGTGTAATAGCCAATCGGGCGGCCGCTTCAGTTCGATTTGGACTTTTTGCATTCGTCAAAGCGTGTTGGTTTTTACCCCGTGTAATAGCCGCCATGAACAGCCTGAGCTTCCACATGTGTTCATGGGCGGTAGTCTTTGGATGGTTTCTGTTTTCATTATTACACGGGGTGAATGGTCTTTATTACACGGGGATCATGGTATCTGCGTGCCATAATAAGTCAGCGGATTGTTGGTTGCAGCTATCGCCAACAATCTCAACGTGGCAATGTGATTCGACGGAATCACAATCGTTGCATTGGTTGACGACGGGTACGAAATCCACTGAAAATTCGGGTCGCAGTTCAGGTTCCAATTAGCGTTTGAATAACCCGCCTGTATTACGATGAAGCACGAAACGCCCGCCGTCCAACCCGTGCCGGTGACGTAAAGATTATTCGTCGCCGTCAACAGCAGAAAACTGTTCGTGCTGGTGTTCACGACCAGGTTGGTTCCGGCTTGATACACCGTGACCGGCGTAATCAGACTTGAACTCCCACTGATCACCGGATAGATTTGAGACGGATTAACACTGGTGATGGAGTTGCTTGAAACTGTCACCCCGCTCCCCAATGCACCGGAGCCGAGCATGGGTGCAGTAAAGCTGTTCGTTGCTGCTGCTGCTGCCGTGGTGCCCGCGCCGGCAGAATCAAATGCGTTGGTCGAGTAGCCTTGGAACGAAGCCGCATTGATGTTCGTCAGCCCGGAGCCGTTGCCGGTGAAGGTTCCAGCGGTTATTATGTTCCCATTCGTGTCTATGTGAGTTTTAGCCGTTCCCCCAGCCGTTCCTCCGCAATAAAAAGCTCCCCACGGGCTGGCCACTGTGCCCAACGACCGCGCATAATAAAAATCGCTAAAATCACTGTTGTTGTTCTGAACGTAGTACCCAGCCTTGTTGCCGAAATTCGGACAAAAAATCTCATCGAAAGTTCCATTAACCGAAAAACCCATTAATGTATCAGTCCACGCGCCACCATTGATAGACTGAAAAATCTCCAAAGTTCCGAACGGCGCTGAAGAGCCGGAACCCGGCATCACCACAAGTTGGAATCCGACTGGTTCGCTGGCCGCTGTGGTTGCGGTCTTCCAACCGTTCCCATACATGGTTATTGAGGGAGAGTTTTGTTCGGTTCCCGCAGTTGCCGCAACCGTGTTTGTCAGCACGGGGCCACCGTTCGTGAAAAGAATGCCGCTAAAATTAGTTCCGCCACTGCTGCTTGTGCTTGTTGGCTGATTGGTAAAATTCACCGTTGCCGTAACTTGACCAAGTGCTCCAGTCGAATAAGTTACCACCGCATTGGACGGGCAAACAATGCTCGTAATGGTGTTGGTCAGTCCGGGACTTGACGACAGAAACTGAGCCGCCGTCACCCCGCTCCCCAGTGCGCCGGAGCCGAGCATGGGTGCGGAAAAGTTGTTGGTTGCTGCCAGTGCCGCACCGGACAGGTCAAAGAACGACGTGGCTTTGAAGGCGGCTGATCCCAAGCCATTCGTCGCTCCAGTTGCTGCTGTCGTTCCCGTCCCGGCAGAATCAAATGCGTTG
>Ga0182027_10007015_pt1 | contig 16716 bp, 23 predicted proteins | sample 712E1DmetaG_FD_121300 | JGI IMG/M metagenome (GOLD analysis project Ga0182027, IMG submission 121300) | Permafrost microbial communities from Stordalen Mire, Sweden - 712E1D metaG (Illumina Assembly) | ecosystem: Environmental > Terrestrial > Soil > Wetlands > Permafrost | place: Sweden... | reverse complement strand
GCCTCTGCATTTGGCTTCATGAACTCTTCAACTTCTCAACTTTTCAACTTTAAACTCTCTTTAAATTTGCAACTGCGGGAACTGATACAGCAACAAAACATTTCTCTGGTCCAGGTTCGCCTGGGCCAGCATCGCGGCGCCGGCCTGCTGCATGATTTCCTGCTGGGTGTAGGTTTGTGTCACCTGGGCCTGGTCAATGTCGGTAAGCGTTGAGCTGAAACTCTGGAGATTTGTCATTGAAGCAGCAGTGATGTTGAGATGAGATTGGATCGCAGTTTGGTACCCGCTCACTTTGCCGATAAAGCTTTGAACATCAGTGAGCGCACCACTGATGGCCGAGCCCATGTCTCCGATGTTCTGGCCGGCACCGGGGTTCAAGGCAGCGTACTTGGCCCCGCCGTCGCCATAGGTGCCGATCGCTTGACCAAGCGTAATATCAAGTTGCTGATTTTGAGTTGCATTGGGTGTAAGATCTATTGTAGTTAAGGGGGTTGCAGCTTGGTTCCAAAGAAGCTCTAACCCATTGTCTGTGGTTGACAGAAGAATGTTGGCGATGTCAGTGTAAAGCGTCTTGTATTCTGTTGTTGAGGAGGCCTGGGTACCAGCATCCGCGCTCGCATACCCTTGGCTCAACTCCTGCATTTTCTGAAGATCACTATACACTTCACCCGCGGCGGTCGACGCCGTGCTCATTACACCCTGCCATTCGGTCAGGTTCTTTTGGATGTCGGAATACTCGTCGTATTGCTCGTTGAGGTCCTGCGACCGGAAATAGTCTGTGATATCCTCGCTGGGGTTCTGAAAGTTCTTCCCAGACACCATCTTCTGCAGGGTCTGGGCAAGATTGAGGTTGTTCGTATCGTACAAGTTCGGAAGGCTGGAAAGATAAAAATTGATACTCGACACCATAAGCACCTCCCTTGTGAAATATCAAATCCGGCATCACTTTTGGCAAAGCTTCCCCGATTGCCAAGAGCGGCTCTTCTTTTGTTGATCGATTGTTATAGAGTGGCTGGATTTCGCCTGTCGCTCTATAGCTTCCCCTATCAGACAGTATCGGCAGGATTTGAGAAAACTTTAGCCAAAAATGATTCAATCCGCAAACGACTACAAAATTCTTCTTCCATGTGAATAGAAGAAATTGGGCGTTCCCCCGCTGCGCGGGGTCGGTTCTCCTTTCCGGCTCGGCTGATCGCCTCGGTGCCGCCTGCCTCATGCCTACGGCCGGGTCAGGCGGCCCTGCGCTCTGCGCACCGTGCAGTCGCCCCTAACGCTGCGCAGATGATTGTTCGCATTCCCAAGATTTTTGAATCCCACAGCGAGCGCATTACAGGCTGCTCACTGGGGCGTACATCCGGTTTTAATCGCGGTGCAGGCTGCTCACTGGGGTGTACATCCGGTCGTAATCGCGGTCCCCGGAGCTTGCTCCGGGGTTAGCGAGCGACTATGAGTATGTTTTTTCCATAGGGATGGAAGATTACAGGCTGCTCACTGGGGTGTACATCCAGTCGTAATCGCGGTCCTCGCAGCTTGCTGCGGGGTTCTTCAATCCCACAGCGAGCGGGTGCCCCGTGAGGTCAAGAATACCAACCGTGACGAAAAACATCATCTTTATTCATGTCATGAATTAAATTTATTCAAACAATGAATAGAATTAACAGATGGATGGAAGAGCGCTGCGTAAAAGCCCTTGGGGCCATGCCGGTTGTCGTGGTTACGGGCCTGCGGCAATCCGGTAAGACCACCCTTGTTCGCGACCTGTTGCCCGGCAAGGGACGCGCCTACCGTTCATTTGATGATTTCGGAATACTTGCCCAGGCCAAAGAAAACCCCGAATCCCTTTTTGCTGATGCGCCGGTCACCTTTGATGAGGCGCAGCGCGTACCGGAAATTTTCTTGTCCATCAAAAGATCCGTGGATTCCGTGAGGAGAAACGGATCGTTTCTTCTGACCGGGTCAACAAACATCCTTTTGCTCAAGTCCGTGGCCGACAGCCTCGCCGGCAGGGCGGTCTACCTTGAACTGATGCCATTCTGCCCCGCCGAGTTTGTTTCCGATGCCGTTATGCCGGAGCGTATCGACCGTCTCTTTGAGCCGGACTTGTCTCCCCAGGAATGGCCCGGCCTGACGCCCCATTGGCAGCACTGGCTGCTCAAGGGAGGCTTTTATTCTTCGATGACCGCCGCTTCATCCGAAGACCGGGATTTCTGGTTTACCGGTTACGTGCAGGCATATCTGGAGCGTGACCTTCGTCATATTTCCCAGATCGATCAATTGCCCGATTTTCAAAAAGTGATGCGGTTTGCGGCGCTCAGGACCGGGCGACTGCTCAATCAATCGGAAATCGCCCGTGACGCGGCAATCCCGCAGCCCACCTGCCACCGGTATCTCAACCTTCTCGAAGCAGGATACCAGATTTCCCGCCTTCCCGTGTACGCCGCCAACCGGACGAAGTCATTGACGAAGGCGAAGAAGCTCTTTTGGAATGATTGCGGCCTGGCGGCCTGGCTCGCCGGTCTCAGATCGCCCGGCGACCTCGCAAGAAGACCGGACATCGGAATATGGTTCGAGCAGGCGCTGTTCCAGACGTTTCATTCCTGGACCGCAATGGACCCGCTGCGAAGAAAAGCTTATTACTGGCGGGACGCCCACGGGCATGAAGTCGATCTTGTCATCGAAAAGGACGACCGGATCGTCGCTATTGAAATTAAATCGTCCTCAACGGTGGCGCCCGCCGATGCGAAAAACCTGCACGTCTTTGCCGGGTCGCTCGGCAAAGGGCAAGACCGACTGGCGCGGTCTATAGTTCTGTACGGAGGCGACACGAACCGGACACTTGCAAAAAACTGCATCGCGCTTTCGGCAGGCTGCATGTTTCCGGGATGACAACCGGGAGGCCGCAGTTGAAGGACCCCGCAGCACCACGACTACGACTGCATGCAACACTGTCAACGGGTACAAATATTCGAATGTCAATTAACCCCGAAGGGGTTCGATATCTTAGCCCCGGGGCAACGCCCCGGGGCTTCATACCACGGTCGCGGCATCAACGAAACAGTCGAATTTCAATGCATTGCAAGCTATTGATTTTAGTATTTTATTTCGAGCACGTTGAATGTATCATTAGGTGTCGGTGAGCGTCAATAGTTAAGGTCAAACAACGTAGTCATTGCCGATTGGGGCGCTATTCTTTTCAACAAGGTACCGCCGACGGGTGAGAGGTATGCCCTGAACGGCACGGCGGGCGGGACCGATTGACGCATCGAACCTGTTTGCGCTCATAGAGAAGAGCAGCGAAGCCTTACACCTGCGCAAATTTCAAGTCGAAACTTCAACGTTGAGAGAAGCGCATTATCCATTCGCCGATAATGCGATCCGTGCACGGATAAGCATCATTCGAAAGGAAATCGGCAAGGTTGCGACAATGATTGCGGCCCGTGATTCTGGAAACCATTATTTTTATCTATGATGGACAATTTCGAAGCCACAAAAACATTTCTTTCGTTTGCCCGCAAGGTGATTGAAAACGAATTCGCCAAAGCCGGGGTGAATGTGAGCGGCATGATGCTGTTTGGGAGCCGCGCTCGTGGGGACGCGAAGTCGGACAGCGATTGGGATTTCCTCGTTATCACGTCCGGGCAAATACCGCAAGCAGAAAAGGCGCGGATCATTCTTGCAATACAAAGGATTTTCGCAAAAAAGTTGATCTCTGTCGATATCATGGTGAAGACCCAAGAAAGGATCGAAGCGGAGCGCAACGATGCCGGGTTCATGGTACAAACGGTTTTGGCCGAGGCCATATCGGTATGAGCAGGGAATCCGTTCCTCTCTGGTTGCAACGCGCCGAAAGCGACTTTAAAACTGCGCTTGACGAAACAAAACGAGCAATCCGTCTGGCCAAAAGTGTCAAGGATCTGATACTGGCTGAGCTCAAAACAGCAAAATAATCCGCTCTATCCATTTTCAACCGTCAGCTCTTAACTGTCAATCTTTGACCTCGGCGTGGCGACAAAATTCCTACAGCGGGAGACTCGCTGGTGGCGGAAGACAAAGGGCAAATGCGGATAGGAAAAGAGTTGAACTGATGAAAAAGAACCCGATTAGCGACTTTGCCGTGCTGGAAGAAGCTACCAATGCACTCGTAGCAACAATCGGACAGGCCAAGACTGCTCGATTTCTGGCTCAAACACATATAGGGAGCGGTAATTATCTGGCCATCAAAGAACGTCTTTTCGGCCATCTTTCCGTTTCGGAAATTGCCGGACGGATTCGACGTCAATCTCGTTCCTCGCCAAAGCGTGCTTCGAAACCCGTCAAGCGCGGTGTCTGTAAATTGTAAACGTTTGCCAAGGGGATATCGGGCCTTGTCTATGATCACCCAGACCGAAAACAGACAAAAAGGTATCGATGCGCTTGTCCGCAAACTCGGGCCTCTTGAAACCGAACGATTTATCACGAATCTACGCCGAGAATGAAAAGTAAAATAAGCAATGGAGAGGTGCTCTATGGCGATGGGGCTAGGCAGTTCCAAACTTTCATTAAGGATTGAAAAAGAACTCTCATGATTTCGATGGAATCAATCAATCAAGCCGTAGACATTGTCGTGAGGGCGGCGCACCCGAATGCCGTTATTCTGTTCGGCTCCTATGCCCGGGGAAATGCCGGGGAGGAGAGCGACATTGATCTCTGTGTGGTTGAAGATGCACTTCCCGACAAACACGCCGAGGCAGTAAGGCTCAGGCGCGCTCTTTCCCCATTGCGCATTCCCGTTGATGTTGTTGTGCACAGCGCCCAAGCCGTTCGCGAATGGGGCGAGGTCACCGGCACGCTTATCAACAATGTCCTGCGGGAAGGAAAGGTGCTCTATGAAAAACAATAACGATTTTGCGCTGCTGCTCCTGAAAAAGGCCCGGCAGGACGCTCTGCTGATCGAGAAACTGTCCGGTGACGCGGAAATCGCGGATGATGTGGTGGGGTTTCATTTTCAGCAGGTAGTTGAAAAGTCGCTTAAAGCACTCCTTGTATTCAAGAACATCAAGTTCCGCCGGACACATGACATCCGGGAATTACTGGACCTCCTGAAGGACAATGCAATCCCGGCCCCATCGTGGTTTGAAGGACTGGATTCGTGGACCCCTTATGCGGCGGAATATCGGTACGATGATCTTCCGGAGGGCGCAAACCAGCCTATCGATCGTGCCGGCATTTCTTCTCTCGCCTATGCGGCAATTGAGTATGTAGAACAGCAATGTACGACGGGAAAGGGCTAATCGTCCGGATCTACTTCCGTGCCGGCACGAAAAGGCTTTTTGAAAAGCTTCGGGCCTTCTTACGTAACCACGTTGAGGAGTTGAGAAGGTGAAAGAAGAAGTTGAATAGTTGAAACGTTGGATAGTTGAAACGAAAAAAAGTTGAGAAGTTGAGCAGTTGTGAAGAAAAGAGTTGAAAAGTTGAGGAGTTGAAGGAATACCTTACTGTGATCGGCGGGGCGGGGTGGGGTGAAAGGGGCGGTGAAAGGGTCGGTGAAAGGGTCGGTGAAAAGGTCGGTGAAAACCTGACGGAAAACCAGAATAAAATCCTCAAAGCCATTATGCAAGAGCCACGAATTACCGCATCGAAACTGTCAAAAATCCTGCATATTTCGGTGCGAAAAACGGAAGAGAATATTAGGAAGCTGAAGGATATCGAACTGCTTGTCCGCATCGGGCCGGACAAAGGGGGCCACTGGAAGGTGGTTGAGAAAAATGAAAAGGTGAATGGTTGAGAAGTTGAAAAAAGAGTTGAATTGTTGAACTGTTGAATCGATGAAAAGTATTGAGAAGTTGAAAGTTGACAGTTGGCAGTTGACAGTGGTGAAGAGAATAGAGTTGAACTGTTGAAGCGATGAAAAGCGTGGAAAAGTTGAGGAGTTGAGAAAAGACGTGTCATTGCGAGCAAAGCGAAGCAATCTCCTGTTGAACAGTTGAAAGGTTGAAAAAAGAGTTGAATTGTTGAATCGATGAAAAGAGTTGAGAAGTTGATAAAAAAGAGTTGAAACGTTGAATAGTTGAAAAGTTGAGGAGTTGAAGGAATACCTTACTGTGATCGGCGGGGCGGGGTGAAAGGGTCGGTGAAAAGGTCGGAGAAAGAGTCGGTGAAAATCTGTCGAAAAACCGAAAAAAGATCTGGTAAACGTACAAAGATATCCTGCAATGAATACGAAAATTGATAAACTAATCTCACCCGGAGAGTCGGAGACGCTGATTGCCGAAGCATTCTATCTTACCCGTGACATCGAGAAATATGGGAGCGGATTTATCCGGATCCGCAAAGAAATATTGTCGTATCCAACCATGGCAACGTCCTATTTGGAAAGCGGCGATGGTTTTATTGTCACCCTTGCCTATCAGCAACAGAAGATTGCATTCGCTCCGGCTTCCCGTGAGGGAGTAAATGAGGGAGTAAATGAGGGAGTAAATGAGGGACTAAATGAGGGACTAAATGAGGGAGTAACCCTGCTGCTTGAAAATATTCGCAAAGCGCCTGGAAAACGTATTCCCCAGTATTGAAGAACCCTGCAGCAAGCTGCGAGGAATGTTCCATCCCTATGGAAAGAAAACATACTTATAGTCGCTCGCTAACCCCCGGAGCAAGCTCCGAGGACCGCGATTACGACCGGATGTACACCCCAGTGAGCAGCCTGCACCGCGATTAAAACCGGATGTACGCCCCAGTGAGCAGCCTGTAATGCGCTCGCTGTGGGATTCAGCAGGATCTCGTATATGTCTAACCAGGATTCTCCTGAAAAAAGACAGGATTACCCTGATTTTAACTATGGGAAAAGATTTTTATTTTCAATAGCTTATCTGAAGTATCCACGCAAAAAGCGTAGATACTTCAGATAAAGAGACTAAGAGACCGGTGACGCTGCTGATTGAAGATATCCGGGACGCACTGATAAAGATAGAGCGGTATGTCGCGGGCATGACAGAGGAGACTTTTGCAAAAAATCGCATGGTCGTAGATGCGGTTAAGAGAAACCTTCACTGTTTCATGTAAGGAGAGAATAATGGCAATCGATAATTCTTCCGAACGCGCTAGGGAAATTGCCGTTAACCCGATATTCGACATTGTAACCCGAATTCTTAAATCCGCAGGGTCAAAGGAGGTCTACGTTTTTGGGTCCGCTGCCCATGGGGATATCGAGCGGGCCAATGATATCGACATAGCGATACGTGGTCTGCCCCCAGAGCTTTTCTTCAAGGTGATGGGGAAGATTCAGATGGCGCTGTCCAAACAAGTGGACCTTGTTGATCTTGACGAAAACAATGCATTTACCCGTTATCTAGAGGAAGAAAATGAGCTGGTGCGCATCGGATAAATTGATCAAACAAATACGCGTGGAACTCGATCAATTATCACGGTTATTGCAAGAAAACCAAGCATTGCTTGACAAAGCCCAAGAGAGCGAGCTCTCAAGAATCGAGATTTCGGCCCTTGCGGCTGTCCTTCACTCTGTCTACACGGGTGCGGAAAACATATTCGGACGTATCTATGTTGAAATTTACGGCCAAAGAGCAGCGGGAGAAGCCTGGCACAAGAACCTGCTTCAGGCAATGGCGAGAGAAGCTGATGGCGCTGCCCCGGTCATTTCGCAAGAATTGTGCGATGTTCTGAGCCAATATCTCATGTTCAGGCACGTTTTCAGACAAGCCTACACTTTTGAAATTAAATGGGACAAGATGAAACCCCTTGTTCTTGGCTGCGGGCCGGCAATAAGACAATTAATGGCCGAATTTTCCGCTCGATTCAGTCTAAATGACAAATCCGGAACAAGTGAAAATCACTAAGGATAGGCCGGACTACAACACCGCAACAGTGAGCGCCAAGGCCGAGGCCTCGGGGGCGGCGCTGATGGGAAAAAAACAAGAAATTATTACTGTGCAATTTTATTTCTCTGTATCTTTGTCTTTCGCGTTAGGTGGACCGGAGCGGCGTGCTAGTGCACGTTGCCGGCCGACCCGGCCGACAGGCATAGGGCGGATCGGCAACGAGGCCTGCGGCCGAGCCCGGAGGGAGACCGACCCCGCGCAGCGGGGGAACGCCCAAGATTATTACTTCTTTTGTAATGGCATGATATGACTAACAACCCCCAAACGATCATCCGGCCCTCGCCGAAGATTTCCTTCCTTAACGCCAGGGAAATATGGCGGTATCGCGAGCTGCTGTACATGCTTGCGGCACGCGAAATACAACTGCGGTACAAGCAGACCGTTTTCGCGTGAGAGGTGTGCCCGGCACATCACCCATTACCAATATAAATACAAAGGACATGCTACGACTACCAAGAATTTTGCATTGACCGGCGCAGCGGGCTACATTGCCCCGCGCCACATGAAGGCCATAAAAGAGACGGGCAACCGCTTGGTCGCGGCGGTGGACCCGAAAGACTCCGTGGGAGTGCTCGACAAGTATTTTTTCGACACGCGGTTTTTCCAGGAATTCGAGCGCTTCGACCGCCACGCGGAAAAATTGCGGCGCAAGGGAGACGACGAACGGGTGCATTACGTCAGCATCTGCTCGCCGAATTTCCTGCACGACGCCCACATCAGGTTTGCATTGCGGATCGGCGCCGACGCCATCTGCGAAAAGCCGCTTGTCATCAATCCGTGGAACATCGACGCCCTGCTTGAGCTGCAACAGGAATACGGCAGGAAAATCTATACCGTGCTGCAGCTCCGCCTTCATCCGGCGCTGCGGGCGCTCAAGGAAAAGCTGGCCGGGGAAAAAGCCGCGGCAAAGCATGACGTGGACCTCACCTATGTCACCGCGCGCGGCAACTGGTATCTTGTTTCCTGGAAAGGACAAATGGAACGGTCCGGCGGGCTTGCCACCAATATCGGCATCCATTTTTTTGACCTTCTCATCTGGCTCTTTGGCCCCGTGGAATTCTGCGACGTCCATTTTGCACACGAACGCAAGATAAGCGGGTATCTGGAGCTCGAGCGGGCGCGGGTAAAATGGTTCCTGTCAATCGATATCAAAGACCTGCCTGCAGCGGCGCAGCAGGCGGGGAAGACCACGTTCAGATCGATCACCATTGAGAATAAAGAGGTTGAATTTTCCGAAGGCTTCGCCGACCTTCATACGGAGATATACCGCGACATCCTCGCCGGCAACGGGTTTGGTCCCCAGGACGCGTGGCCATCGATCCAGACGGTATACAACATCAGGAACGCGCAGGCCACTGGGGTCTCCCCCAATTCGCATGAGTTTCTCAAAAAGGCCCTCAAGAACACTTAGCCAGGCAGACCCCGTGTCCTATTTCAAGCACGAGTCCGCGTTTGTCGACGAACCCTGCTCCATCGGGGAAGGGACCGCAATCTGGCATTTTTCCCATGTCATGAAAGGCGCCGCAATCGGCAAAGACTGCATCCTCGGCCAGAACGTACATGTCGCAAACGACGCGGTCATTGGCAACCACGTTAAAATCCAGAACAACGTTTCCGTGTACACCGGGACGATCATCGAGGACGATGTGTTTTTAGGCCCGTCGTGTGTTTTGACAAATGTGACAAACCCCCGTTCCGAAATCAACAGGCATTCGCTGTATGAGAAAACTATAATAAGGCGCGGCGCGACCATCGGCGCGAACGCGACCATCGTGTGCGGGGCCACGGTAGGGCGGTACGCGTTTGTCGCCGCCGGCGCCGTTGTTACGGCCGATGTCCCGGATTACGCGCTCATGACGGGCGTTCCTGCCCGTCAAACCGGCTGGATGAGCAGGCATGGGCACCGCTTGACCGCTCCGGACGGGCAGGGAGTGTATACGTGTCCCGAAAGTAAATTGCGCTATAAAATAGACAAAGGCCAAATGCGCTGCATAGATATCAAGGAAGGTGAGCCGCTGCCGGCCAGGCTCAGGACCTGTGCAAAGGCGTATGATGAATTTAAACACAAGCAGGCCAAGAAGTTGAAAAGTTGAAGAAGAAGAGTTGAACTGTTGAATCGATGAAAAGAGTTGAAAGGTTGAGAAGTTGAAAAAAATCCTCACCGTGATCGGCGCCAGGCCGCAGTTCATCAAGGCAGCGCCTGTTTCAAAAGCGTTGCGGGAGCACGGCGGTTTTAAGGAAATCCTCGTTCACACGGGCCAGCACTACGACGCGAACATGTCGCAGGTGTTTTTCGACGAACTGGAAATTACCTTGCCGCACCACAACCTTGAGGTCGGCAGCGGCGGCCACGGCGAGCAGACCGGCGAGATGCTCAAGCGGCTCGAGCCGCTCCTCGTCTCGGAAAAGCCCGATGTAGTCCTTATTTACGGCGACACGAATTCCACGCTCGCGGGCGCGCTCGCCGCGTCAAAGCTCCATGTCCCGGTGGCGCACGTGGAGGCGGGCCTGCGGTCGTTCAACAGGAACATGCCCGAAGAGCTCAACAGGATCGTGGCTGACCATCTGTCAACGCTTCTGTTCTGCCCCACAAAAACCGCAATCGCGAATCTGAAGAAAGAAGGGCTCGCCAAAAACGTGTTCAAGACGGGCGACGTGATGTACGACGTGGCAATCATGTTTTCCGAAAAAGCAAAACGAAACAGCACGATCCTTTCCGCGCTACGCCTGAAACCAGGGGAATTCATCCTTGTGACGATCCACAGGCCGGAAAACACGGACGACAAAACACGATTGACTAGTATTTTCACTGTGCTTGATGCACTGACGAATGATTGCGCCATCGTGTTCCCCATGCATCCCCGCACGAAAAAAATGGCGGAATCGTTCGGTTTGGCCCATCTGCTTTCGAAAGTCAAGGTGATCGAACCCACGGGCTTCCTCGACATGATACGCCTCGAAAGCAACGCATCGCTCATCATCACCGACTCGGGCGGCGTGCAGAAAGAGGCGTATTTCCACAGGGTGCCGTGCGTGACCTTGCGGGATGAGACCGAATGGGTGGAGACCGTGGAGGCGGGGTGGAACAGGATGCCGGGAGAAATGACGAAAGGCTCAATCCTCGGAACCGTGCGGGAAATGGCGCTGCCGGGAGCGAAAAGGAAAACGATCAGGGAATATGGGGATGGAAAAGCTGCGGAAAAGATAGCCGGGACAATTGCAAAGCTCACATGACAAGTTGGTTGACAGTTGGTGGTTTACAGTTAGCGGTTGGTGAAGAGAAAAGAGTTGAAAGGAAGAAAAAGAGTTGAATCGATGAAAAGTATTGAGAAGTTGAAAGTTGACAGTTGGCAGTTGACAGCAAGCCTGACAGGTTATTTCTGGGAGTTCTTTTTATTCGCGTCAGACCGACCTCTCCCACATTAAGACCGTAACGAGTAAGATTTCTTATGACCACTAACCCCCAGACGATCATCCGGCCCTCGCCGAAGATTTCCTTCCTTAATGCCAGGGAAATATGGCGGTATCGCGAGCTGCTGTACATGCTTGCGGCGCGGCCTGGCCCCGGACAGAGTCCGGTTTGTGAACATCGCACTGGATGCAATAGAAATCATTGAAGGATATACCGCGGGTTGGATATTCACTCATTTGCAAGTACGCGGATGGTTGTGGATGCTTGATTTAAGTAAGCGAAAAGTATGAAAGGGCTAAAAAGTCAGATGCCATCAAAAAATATCGACCTTGCCGAATATGGAAGACTTCTTGCCAGCATAAAATTCAAAATCCGATCTGCTCAGGTCAAAGCCTCTATAAACGTCAATAAAGCGGTCCTTTCGCTTTATTGGGACATCGGCGAAATGATTATTAAAAAGCAGACGGAAGCGAAGTGGGGCGATTTCCTTATCGAGAAACTCGCAATCGACCTGTGCGGCGAATTCCCCAATATGAAAGGCTTTTCGCGAAGAAATCTTTTCTATATGAAGCAATGGGTTCAGTTTTATACAGGCAAAACTCGATTAGTGCAACAACCTGTTGCACTAATTAGAAAATTCCAGCAGCTTGTTGGACAAATCCCCTGGGGTCACAATGTTCTTGTGCTAACCAAGGTAAAATCACTACCTGCTTGCGCCCGTTGAGAAGAGCAGCGAAGCTTTACACATGCGCTAATTTCAAGTTGAAACTTCAAAGTTGAGAGAAGTGCATTATCCATTCGCCGAACGAGACGAAGCAGTAAACAGGGCAACTCAAGGCTGGCATTGGATATATTCTAATCGAAGAAGCGGCGGCAAGGCTGCCCGAAGATTTTCGGGCACAGCACAAGAATTTTGAATGGCTCAGCACGCGCAATTCCTGCGACCTGAGGCGGGGTTCTTCAATAGCAAATCTCTAACAAAGGGTGCGATGTATGATTGACATCGGAATCTTAGACGCGGAGACAAAGTTCAAGGAAATCCTGAACAAGGTTCGATCCGGGGAGGAAGTAATCATTCGAAGCAAAGGAAGAGGAATAGCGCGAATCATCCCGTACCGGACCCAAGAACGAAAAAGAAAGATCGGCACCGCGCGCGGAAAAATCAAGACACGCGGGGATTTTAATGCGCCATTGCCTGAGGGTATTCTCAGGGAGTTCTATAAATGAAATACCTTCTGGATACTCACACATTCATTTGGCTTATCGGCTACCCGGACAAGCTCTCAAAAACCGTTGTGCAGCTTATCGAAAATCCGGATAATTCTCTCTATCTCTCAGCGGCAAGCGGATGGGAAATCGCCATTAAATGCAGCATTGGGAAGCTCGTGTTGCCCGAAAGACCTGAGAGTTTTATTCCTCATCAGATGAAAATCATAGGTATCGAAGAACTGCCGGTAACGCTTGCGCATGCCCTGGGAACGACGAAATTACCGGAAATTCACAAGGATCCATTTGATCGTTTGCTTGTCTCGCAAGCAATCGCTGAAAAATGCCCCATTATGACAAGCGATAGTCTGATCGCGCGCTATGACGTTCAAACAATCTGGTAGGCCTCCGACGACCTCAATACCATCTTTATCCTCGGACGACGCGGGAAGATTGAGCAATCACCTCCCATTTCTTGAAACATGATCTATGACCAACAACCCCCAAACAATTATCCGGCCCTCGCCGAAAATTTCCTTCCTTAACGCCAGGGAAATATGGCGGTATCGCGAGCTGCTGTATATGCTTGCGGCTCGCGAAATACAATTGCGGTACAAACAAACCGCCTTCGGCGTGGTGTGGGCAGTGCTGCAGCCGCTCATACCTGCCATTATTTTCGCTGTGATATTCGGTGCCTTCGCAAAGCTGCCGAGCAACGGAAGCCCGTATATCCTCTTTGTCTTTACCGGCACCATGGTCTGGAACCTTTTTTCGCAGGCAATAACACGGGCCGGCAACAGCCTGGTGGGAAACTCGGCCCTCATTTCAAAGGTATACTTTCCCAGGATACTTGTGCCATTGTCAAGCGTTGGCGCGGCCAAGACCGCCCGGTTCTTGGCTCAAACGCATATAGGGAGCGGTAATTATCTGGCCATCAAAGAACGTCTTTTCGGCCACCTTTCCGTTTCGGAAATAGCCCAACGGATTCGACACTAGTTTCGCTCCACGCCGAAGCATGCTTCCAAACCCGTCAAGCGCGGTGTCTGTAAATTGTAAACGTTTGCCAAGGGGATCGCGCGGGTGCCCCGTGAAACCAAAAATCGCAACCGTGTGGCACTGCCGTCCCGGCAGTGGGGTTGACCGTTGTTGACAAACCCAATCTTCTTCGTCGGAGTCGGCCTTCGCGCAGTAAGAGCCGGGGCCTTCTGCCCCGGCACCCCGACCAAGGAGTGGTCAACAGCAACCACTCCTTGGAACCACGTGCCGCCCCGCAGTGGCGCTGATCGCCGCGACGGTCACACGCCACGTCCGGTGGCGTGCACTGCGTGCGCCTGCGGCGTGCTCTCCGGCCATCCATGGCCTCCGAGTCGGGCGGCTGCGGAACAATGGAAAGATATCGAAAAGCCTTCTCTGGCGAGAAGGCGGGACTCGTCCTCGCCGCTGACCCTCCGGTCGCGGCTGCGCCACTGAGGGGGGAGACAAAACCAAATGCCCATACCGCGCAGACCGCAAATGCGCCAATGTCAAGAACCCCGAAGGGGTTCGATATATGGGCCCGTGGCGGCGCCCCGGGGCAAAATCATCCGATTTCAACATGATACCCCGAAAGGGTTACATACCACGGTCGCGGCACCTGTGCCGTTACTGAGTCGACCTGCTCTCCCGCCGGACATTTTTGCTTAGCCGTAGAGTATGGAGTATTTTACGACCATGATACGTTTACAGGAAAAGAACAACTCAATAGGAAGATACGGCGCGTATGCTTAACCGACAGGAAATCAAGAACATAATCGGCGAAAATATGCCTTATCTCAAGCAGAAGTACGGCGTAAAAAAAATAGGCCTTTTTGGTTCTTTTGTCCGCAATGAAGAAACAATAAACAGCGATGTTGATATATTGGTGGAGTTTGAAAGGAGCATTGGATGGGATTTTTTTGATCTTCAGGATTTTTTGGAGCAAAAACTCGGAACAAAAGTGGATTTGGTGACCCCCCTGGGATTAAAACCGAGGATGAAAGACAAGGTACTAAGAGAGGTCGTGTTCCAATGAGCGCACGATCGGGGAGACAATATTTAGAGGATATTCTGGAGGCAATGGACATTATTGAAGGATATACCTCCGGATTAAACAGCGATTCATTTGCAAAAAACCGCATGGTCGTAGATGCGGTCATAAGAAACCTGGAAATAATCGGTGAGGCGGCAAAAAACGTTCCTGAGACGATACAAAGCAACAATCCTGAAGTATCCTGGAAACAAATGACGGCATTACGGAACAGAATCATACACGCCTACTTCGGCGTAGATACGGAAATTCTCTGGGACATCGTCTGCAAAAACCTTCCCGAAACTAAAACAAAAATCAAGATTGTACTGCAAAACCTTGCAGGGAATTAAGGAACTCCGCGCTAAGAGTCGGGGCTGTGCCTCCGTGCGACGCTTGCTTTCTTGTCACTCGCGTTTCCATGAAAAGAGTTGAAGGGTTGAAAACTTGAAAAAAGAGTCGAATCGTTGAAAAGGGTTGAAAGGGTGCACATGAAAGGGACGCGGATGCCGGGACCGGCGGGGCGGGCGGAAAGGGATTGAAAATCATATGACCACTAACCCCCAAACGATAATCCGGCCCTCGCCGAAGATTTCCTTCCTTAACGCCAGGGAAATATGGCGTTATCGCGAGCTGCTGTACATGCTTGCGGCGCGCGACATTGATCTCTGTGTGGTTGAAGATGCACTTCCCGACAAACACGCCGAGGCAGTAAGGCTCAGGCGCGCGCTTTCCCCCTTGCGTATTCCCGTCGATGTTGTCGTACACAGCGCCCGAGCCGTGCAAGAATGGGGCGAAGTTTCCGGAACGCTCATCAACAATATCCTGCGGGAAGGGAAGGGACTCTATGAAAAACAATAATGCAATAATCCGCCCATAGCCCCTGTTTGGTTTTAGGAATAGATTGGTGACATGAATTGAAATCAACTGATCTACGCAAGCTAATTCTTAAAGGCGAAAGTGAAACGCTGGAATTCAAGGTTTCCGGGAATGCTTTGCCGCAGAGCCTTTTCGAAACAGTGTGCGCCATGCTCAATGGCAACGGCGGAGTTATTCTTCTAGGTGTTTCCGACAAAGGGGAAATCAAAGGCGTTTCTGAAGAATCTGCGGAAACCCTGTGTAAAGATTTTGCCAATCTAAGCAATAACCCTCAAAAAATAGATCCGTCTTTTCTGATTCATCCCCAGATACTTACCCTTGAAGGTAAGAAGGTGATTCACGCCTTTGTTCCTGCAAGTTCGCAGGTGCATCGCACCGGAGGAAAAGTTTTCGACCGGAGCGTGGACGGTGATTATGAAGTAAAAAGCAGCGAGCAGATAAAGAACCTGTACCTGCGGAAAAACGCCTTTTACACCGAGTCCACGATCTTTCCCTATCTCAAAGAACAGCATTTCGTTCCAGGGCTCGTTGGAAAAATAAGGGAGACGATCAAAATCCACTCCCCCAAACATCCATGGAACGATCTTTCTCCAGATGAATTCTACCGTGTTGCTGGTTTGTATCGTACCGATATTTCCAGGGGTATACAGGGATTCAGTATGGCTGCCTTGCTATTATTCGGAAAAGAAGAGGTCATCCAAAGCGCCCTTCCGCACTACAAAACCGATGCTTTATTGCGCCGGGTGGACACCGAACGCTATGATGATCGGGAAAATATCCGTTGTAATCTCATAGATGCTTATGATATCCTGATGAATTTTATCGCAAAGCATTTGCCTGATAAATTCTATCTGGAAAACGATGTTCGTCTCTCCTTGCGGGACACAATATTCAGGGAGATTGTGGTGAACATGTTGATTCACCGGGAATATACGAATGCCAATCCGGCAACATTGATTATCTATGCCGACCGCGTAGAAACCCAAAATGCCAATAAGCCCCATTTCTACGGAGAACTGCATCCGGGTTCATTTGTCCCTTTTCCCAAAAATCCGACCATTGCCAAATTTTTTACTCAAATGGGAAGGGCGGAAGAACTCGGAACAGGGGTGTATAAAGTATTCAAATACATGAAAGCATATTCCGGATCAGACAAGATTACATTCTCCGAAAACGACCTGTTTCGCACGGTCCTGCCGCTCAAGCCGCCATCAACCTCAACAAACCATCCGGAAAAGGTCGGTGAAAAGGTCGGTGAAAAGGTCGGTGAAAAGGTCGGTGAAAAGGTCGGTGAAAAGGTCGGT
>Ga0182027_10007014_pt1 | contig 16717 bp, 13 predicted proteins | sample 712E1DmetaG_FD_121300 | JGI IMG/M metagenome (GOLD analysis project Ga0182027, IMG submission 121300) | Permafrost microbial communities from Stordalen Mire, Sweden - 712E1D metaG (Illumina Assembly) | ecosystem: Environmental > Terrestrial > Soil > Wetlands > Permafrost | place: Sweden... | reverse complement strand
GTTCTGCCCTCAACATTTTACACAATATTTATAATCATCATATTGTTAACGGTTTTTTCTTTAATAATAATAAGAATCCGGAGTAAAAAGTCAGGCTGAGATTTCTGATCCGGCTCTGTCAGACAAATTGGAAACATTAATCGTCTATTATTGAAATAAAACTTACTTATTATTTAAACTCTGAATAACCTCTTCTGCGCTCCGGACCAGTCCCAGTCGCGGGAAAATATTTTTAACTGATGCATCATGTTCTTCTTTGGAACGGGCAGACATGGCATCTTCTACAAATATCTGGTTATAGCCAAATTCATATGCAAATCTTGCCGTACTTTCTACACCAAAGTTTGTAGAAATACCGCAAAGAATTATAGTATCAATTCCACGCCTCCTTAACTGAAGATCTAGTTCAGTTCCATAAAATGCACCCCACTGATGCTTGGTTATCAGAAAATCGGTAGATTGTATATTCAGTTGAGGGACATATTCGCTCCATGAAGGGTCAAATTGATTCCTTTGGAATGTAGATTCTGATATCGGCTTCAATGCATCTTTTAAATCTGGTGACCGGGTAACCCGTATAAGAAATATATTAATTCCTTTTTGTCTGGCTATATTTAGAAGATTTGCAGTATTTGATATTACTACTTCAGAAGAATATGGTTGAGTAGGCATTTGTGCTATACCTTTTTGCAGATCAATAACTACAACTGCAGTTTTAGCCGGATTTATATTTAATTCAGGTGCCATTTTAATTTCCTTTTGATTAAATTTTATGCTTTTCAGTCAGGAAAAAGATCCAATTTTAAGTCTGGTACAATTTAATAATATTATTCTCAATATGTTACTATAGAAAACGGCGCCCATCATCTGTTTATTCTAATTATTTCAATAATCTGTCCAATACCCGGGTATCTGATAACTGTGTCTTCCCATTATCTATACTCTTTCATCACGCTCTTTTAGCGGGTATTTACCGGGAATAAGCGGGTGTTTAGCGGGTAAGTTTTTTAAGGATTATCTTATGATGGATAGATAAGCTATTTCTTCTATAATTAACAAAATAATATTTGAAAATATAAAAGTCAAGCAAGAATATAAATTAATTTCCTTAAAATTAAATTTCTTTTATCCGCAATTCAATCTCTGTTAATAGGTATTTTTACACATGTGTAACGAATGATATTTACAGAAAATATACAAATAATAGTGATTTTGTCTATATTTAGGTTTAAATATATTGAGTTTATGAAGTTTTATCTATTTGTAATTGTTCTATTTATTACCGCGGAAATATTCCCACAGTCTGATTCTACCGACGCTGAGTTTGAGTCATTTACTGCAAGGCTAAATAATAAACTCCTGCTTGTTGTTTCAAATGAAGGGGATACATTGTATTCTAAAGTTTTTGAGAACCCTGAATTTACTACTTCTGACCTTGATAGCGATGGAGTTGAGGAATATATCATTATTGATTATAAAGAAATTGATGATAAGAATGATTTTACACTTTTTGTCTATAATACTCTTGATACATTCTATTGTGTGGATTCAATACACTCCGGTTTTATTGAGCCATATATTGTGTATTCAACTGATGTTGAAAGCAATGTAATTGTTGCAGGCATTCCTAAATTTAATGATTTGAATATTGGAAAGGAGGAATCCTCACTCCCTATAAATGTTTGGAAATATGAAGAGGCAACCTTAACTAATGTTAATAATGAGATTTATGAATTGTTCGAGACTGAAACGGGTTCAATAATAGATTATTTGGAGGATTACTTCGATTCCAATATCGAAAACTGCCAGTCTTCTCAACAGGTTAACAATATTATAGCTTCCGGTTTCATAAATCTGGTTAATGCGGGAGAAAATTCCGTTGCCTCTCAGTTCTTAAAAAAGTATTATTTATGCCAGGATATTGAAAGTTATAAACAAAAAATTGAAAACTTATTAAAAGTTAATAAATGAGAATCGTCTCCTGGGGATAGTATTCTAAAAGGTGAAATTATCAAAAATAATACCTTTTTTTATAATCAGGATCCGGGTTACTGGGGAATTGAAAGAATAATAGGTTATCAAAAAATAAATAAGTGAATAAAATATGGAAAAACTAAAAATTGGTGTTATCGGTACAGGGCATCTTGGAAAGCTTCACACAAAAATGTTTCAGCAAATACAAAATTGCGAATTAGTTGGAATATACGATACTAACCCTGAAAACCTGTCTAATGTTGCAAAAGAATTTAACACTCGCGCGTTCGGGAATTTCGATGAAATGCTGAAGTCAGTTGACGCTGTTTCAATTGCAGTAACCACCAGTGCACATCATCAGGTTGCAAAGGAATGTCTTCTTAATAACAAACATATTTTTATTGAAAAACCAATCACGTCTTCTATTCCGCAGGGAGAGGAGATAGTTAAGATCGCCGCTGATAAAAATCTTATACTTCAGGTTGGGCATATCGAACGGTTTAATCCTGCTCTCCTCGCAGTTGAACAGTTTCTTACTGAACCCATGTTTATTCAGTCTGACCGGCTTTCTCAGTTTAACCCCCGCGGAACTGATGTGGCCGTTGTTCTTGATCTGATGATACATGATATAGATATTATTTTAAGTCTTGTAAATTCTGATGTTGTTAGGATTGATGCAAATGGTGTAGCCGTTGTATCTGATAATATTGATATTGCTAATGCACGCATACAATTTGCTAATGGGGCAGTCGCTAACGTTACGGCCAGCAGGATTTCTCAGAAAAAAATGCGCAAGATGAGATTATTCCAGAAAGAAAACTATATTTCGCTTGATTTTATAGGAGGAGTTGCTGAAGTATACAGACTTGAATCAGCCGGTCAGCCGCTTTATTCACCGGCTATTTCATTCGGTGAAATTGGTATTGGTGATAAAAAGAAAAGAGTTGTTTACGAACAGCCTGAAATAAAGGAAGTCAACGCACTGAAATACGAACTTGACCTGTTTGTCAAATCTGTAATTGAACAGAAAAAACCTGTGGTTTCAGGAGAAGATGGCCTTAAAGCTTTGAGAGTTGCAGAAATAATTATTCAAAAAATTGAAGAATCAAAAATAAAAGCTTAATAACTGGATATATGAGATGAAAAAACTTAAATTATTCATTCTACTGCTGATTGTTTTCGCTCTGTGCAATATCAGCTGTTCCGTGTATCAGACTATCGTTAATATATCCCGTCTAAAATTCAAATTAGCCAATGTTTCTGATTATACAGTCTGCGGAGTAAATATTGCAAATAAAAAGAGTATAAATGATTTATCACCTATGGAAGCTATAAAGCTGACTGCTTCTTTTGTGAATAAATCTATGCCCTCATCATTTATTTTAAACATAAGTGCAGTAAATCCAAATGACGGTAAAGGCGGTTATCCCAGTACAAATGCAACCATCGTTGCATTCCCATGGCGTCTTGTAATTGATGGTAAAGAAACTATAACCGGAGATCTTGCTCAACCAGTTGCAGTTCCGGGGACAGGGCAGGAGACTGTAATTCCAATTAGAATAACTATTGACTTGTATAAACTTTTCAGCAATAAGGAATATGAGGGAATTATTAACCTGGCAATGAACCTATCCGGTAATTCAAATGGTAATGCTTCTAAAATTGTAATCTATGCAAAACCAAAAGTTGCAACTCCTTTAGGGAACATTAGTTACCCCCAGGAGGTAAAAATTGTTAGTCTTGAGTATTCAAAGTAAACTTTCCAGTTTGTCAAGTGTACAACCATTTCTTTTTTATTGGCGAAAAGGAAAGAAATTTTATTAAAATATTATTATAAAAAAATGACTAAGAAAGAGAATTATGCTATTGGGGTTGATCTTGGCGGTACCAACATAAAACTTGGTATTGTTTCAGAAAAAGGGAAAATAGTTAAAAAAATATCTGTTGATACAAAAGCTGACCTTGGTCCTGAAAGTGTAATTTCACAGATTAAAAAAGGAATACATATCCTTCTTAATGACAATGCTTATAAAATTGATGGTATAGGTATTGGAGCGCCGGGAATAGTGGCACTTAAAAAAGGTACGGTAGAAAATCCTCCTAATTTCCCGGGGTGGATAAAAGTTAATCTGGGAAGGATCATTCAAAAAGAATTTAAAGCAGATGTTCATGTCGAAAATGATGCAAATGCTGCTGCTATTGGAGAATTAATTTTTGGTGCAGGGAAAAACATCGGATCATTTATTATGATAACTCTCGGCACCGGCGTAGGAGGAGGTATTGTTTACCATGAGAAAATATTTAGAGGTGTACATGGGGGTGCCGGTGAAGCCGGGCATATAACAATTGACTATAAAGGGGAAAAATGTAAGTGCGGCTCATTCGGATGCATAGAAACCTATGCAGGGAACGGTTACCTCGTAAGAAGAGTGCAGAAAGAACTTAAAAAACATAAGGATTCAATAATATGGGATCTTATAAGTCAGAATCCTGATAATCTTTCTCCCAAAATAATTGATGAGGCGTCTGCTAAAGGGGATAAATATGCTCAATCCATTATTCATGATCTTGGAATTCGTCTTGGCGCTGCTTTTAGCTCCATGGGCAATCTTCTGGATATAAATACATTTATCATTGGAGGGGGGGTGGCAGGGTTCGGTGAACCAATGTTTAATACTATAAGAGAGACGATGTCCCAGAGGATTATTACTCCGTCGCGTCCACGAATCAGGGTTATTCCTGCTAAACTGAAGAACGATGCAGGTATTAAGGGGGCTTCTTCATTAGTATTTTATAATCAGTAACATCATTAAATATATCAGTAAATGAAGTTTCTATTTCTAATTATTCTTTTCAGTGCTTTACTTCCTGCACAGGGGAGGGATTCTACTTTGCTGAAAACACCAAATGACTCCCTCGCTGTTAGGGATACATTGGCTAAAAAGAAATTTGATGTCGATACAGTGATTTATTCAAGTGCAAGCGATTCACTTATTTTTTATGTTACTAAGAAAAAAATGGACTTATTCGGTGATAGTCAGTTATTATACAGGGATACTGATCTAAAAAGTGCAAATATTAAAATTGATTTTGCAACCAATAATATAGAAGCTGAGGGCGTTCCTTCTGACTCTGTTCCAGGTAAACTTAAAGGTAACCCGGTCCTTGTTGACAAAGGGGAAACCTATAACGGTGTAAAGATGAAGTTCAACTTTAAGACTTCAAGGGGCATGCTAACAAGTGTCGGCTCCAAGCTCGAAGGAGCAATCTACAATGGGGATAAGATAAAAAGGATGGATAAGGAGAGCTATTTTATTGAAGATGGAATTTATACAACATGTGATGAAACTCCGCCGCATTATTATTTCTATGCTCATCAAATGAAAGTAATTCAGAAACAGGAAATAGATGCCAGGTGGGTTTGGCTCTATTTTGGAGGCGTTCCTTTCCCTATTCCGATTCCTTTTGCAGTTTTTCCTCTCGAATCAGGCAGACGATCTGGCATTATTGTGCCGGCATTCGGAGATGATGCTACTTATGGATATTATTTCTCAAGGTTTGGATATTTCTGGGCAATGAATAATTATATGGATCTTAATTTACTAGGTACCTATTTTACCCGCGGAAGTTACGATGTGAGTTCAAGGTACCGCTATGCAAAAAGATATAATTTCTCCGGTGAAATCGACGTGGATTATTCATTTAGAAAAAATGGAATGACTACTGATCCGGATTATTCCACTAATACTAATTGGAATTTTAAATTAAATCATAGTCAGACTATTGATCCGACTACAAGACTTGATGCTAATCTTCAATTCTCTTCACAAAATTATAATTCGCAAAATGTTACAAATCTTAACCAGGTTCTGAATTTATCTTCACAGATTGTTTCCTCAGCAACTCTTTTCAAAACGTGGGAAGAAGCTGGGAACAGTTTATCATTAAGCTATTACAGAACTCAGGATATTCAGACAGGCAATACAAATGAAGTTCTTCCCAATCTTACCTTTCAAATGTCACAAAAGTATCCATTTAGGAGGAATGGGGTATTTACTGATCAGAAATGGTATGAACTTATTGGCATTGGTTATTCAGGAGAATTTGAGAATTTAAGAGATAAGATTAATGATAATTTGAATATTAGGGGAGGGTTCAGTCATCAGATTACTACTTCGTTTTCTCCCAAAATCGGATATTTTAATTTTACTCCTAATTTTTCATATTATGAAAGATGGTATAATAAATATTCAATCGAAGAAATTGATAAATCGCCGGTTACAGGAAATGATACTCTTATTGTAAAAGACGGATATAAATTAAATGCGGTAAGAACTTTCAATACCGGAGTATCTGTACAAACAAGATTTTATGGAATCTTCAATCCCGACGTACTTGGAATTGCAAGTATAAGGCATTCAGTCACACCTTCATTATCTTATAATTATACACCTGATTTTAGCAAATCTGGATGGGGATATTATGCCAATTATACTGATACCAATGGACAAAAGGTTAAATATGATAAATTTCAGAATGGTGTTTTCGGTGCTACACCGCAAGGAGAATCACAGAGCGTTTCGTTTTCTTTGGACAATTTATTTGAAATGAAAACTAAGGTTGATCCTACCGATACTACATCAAAAGAAAAAAAAATCAGGTTACTCGATGTTAATGCCAATATGAGTTATAATTTTGCGCTTGACAGTCTTAGACTTTCTGATCTGAATATTGATTATACTACCCAGGTAGGTGACTTATTAAACTTGCACAGCCATACTACTTTTACTCCATATGATTATTCTCCTGTTACTTCATATTCTATAAATAAATTCTTGATCAATGAAGGGAAGGGTCTTTTTCGTATGACCAATTTTACTTTTAACTTATCAACAAGTATCTCCGGTGAAAAGCTTAAATCAAAAGAATCCGAGGTTCCAAAACCTGAGGATAAACCTGCCAGTGAACTTCAAAATCTGAATAATCAAAATTATCAGGGAATATATAGCCAGAAAGAACCTGATTTTTCAATTCCATGGTCTTTATCCTTGAGCTATAATTATTCGCTAAATAAACCGACACCCTTAAATATAAGCTCATATTCAAATATTAGCGGCTCATTGGATTTTAACTTAACTCCTGCCTGGAAATTCTCAGTAAGCGGCAGCTATGATTTTAAAGAAAAACAATTTGCTGCTCCTCAAATCATGATATCGCGTGATCTCCATTGCTGGCTTATGAACTTTACTTGGAATCCGATTGGTTTATACAGAGGATATAATCTTGAGATAAGAGTAAAAGCTCCTCAACTCCAGGACCTTAAACTCACCAAACGTTCCGATTTCTATAGCGGGAAATAGATGAGACATTTTATCATAGATGGTAATAATTTAATCGGGAAAATCCCTCCATTATTTAGGTTACAGAAAAAGGATGGACAATTATCACGCGAAAAACTGGCTTACATTCTGGAAAGCTATTTTATTAATAAAAGAAATATTAAGGTTTCTCTCCATTTTGACGGCTTCATGAATCAGGTCATTAGGGTCAGTACAATCAAAATAATATATTCAGGAAAGAGAACTGCTGATGATGAAATAAAACATGAAATTGAAAATGAGAAAAACAGGAGAAATCTTATTATAATTACATCAGACAATAACATCCTTCAGTTTGCTCGCGTTTGTGGATGTGAAATTAAAACATCTGAAGAGTTCTCCCGGGAAATTATGAGCAGGTCTTCCGAAGATGAAGAGAAGAAAAGAGAAGGTGGGATTAATAACGATGAGATCAAAAGGTTATTTGATGTTTAACGATAATATGATTTGTTTTATGTTCTGATAATAATCTTGCAATTTGAGACATTTTTTGAAATTATACAGAAGTTCTTATGAAGACATTTTTTACTTTTTTAGTATTTCTTTTTGTAACACTCTGTTCACAATCACAAACAATCGATCATAATTATTTTGAAGCAAACCGTGAGGTCTATTTCCAGTTTCCAATATCTACTCAGGCTGATTTAAGCTTATTAACAAAAATTATATCTATAGATAAAGTAACTAATAATACAGTTTATGCTTATGCCAATGAAAAAGAATACAATAAATTCTTAGAGTACGGAATTTCTCATACTCTATTGACAAGTCCGGGGATTGTTAAAGAAGTCAAGATGAGTAATAAGCCTGAAGACCTGAATTCATGGGATTCTTACCCAACTTACGATGCTTATATAGCTATGATGACCGCATTCCAGACAACTCATCCGGATATTTGTAAAATAATTGATGCTGGAGCAACAGTAAAGGGGCGACATATATTATTTGCCAAAATAACCCGAGATATTAATGCGCGTGGTCCAAAGCCGCAATTCATGTATACTTCATCAATGCATGGGAATGAAACCACAGGTTATATTTTAATGCTCAGATTAATTGATACATTATTAAGTAGTTACGGAACTGATATTCGGCTTACAAAGCTTGTTGACAGTGTGGAGATCTGGATTAATCCTCTTGCAAATCCTGACGGTACATACCATAATGAGGACACAACTGTCAATGGTGCTACAAGATACAATGCTAACGGTGTTGATTTGAATAGAAATTTCCCTGATCCACAGGCCGGGCAGCATCCTGACGGCAATGCATGGCAGCCGGAAACAATTATAATGATGAACCTGATAAAGGCCAATAATTTTACACTTTCTGCAAATTTGCATACCGGAGCTCAGGTTTTTAACTACCCTTGGGATACCTGGAAAAAACTTCATCCGGATAATACATGGTATCAGTTCATTGGAAGGAGTTTTGCTGATACGGTTCATGCTCACGCAGTTTCAGGATATATGGTTGACCAGGCTAACGGGATTACAGACGGTTATGAGTGGTACCAGGTTGAAGGAGGTAGACAGGATTATATGAATTATTATGGCCATGGGAGAGAAGTTACAATCGAACTTAGCGATGATTATATCCTTTCGGCTTCTCTTCTTCCAACTTATTGGAATTATTTATACCGTTCTTTCCTTAATTATATTGAGAATACTTATTATGGAATCCGTGGTACTGTTAAAGATGCTCACGGAAATCCTATTAAAGCTGTGGTCACTGTCTCAAATCATGATGCTGATAATTCTCAAATCTATTCTGACTCTTTAACAGGTTCATTTTATAGAATGATTGCACCCGGGACATACAATGTTTCTTTCTCAGCTGACAGTTTTATTACCAGGACAATAAGCAATATTAGTGTTTCCAACTATGTGGCTTCTACGTACAACGTTGTGCTTGATCCGCTTCAGCCTTCTGAAGTTACAGCAAATGGAGCTTTTAGTAATTATTCTCTTCTTCAGAATTATCCGAACCCGTTTAATCCATCCACAACCATTGAATTCGAAATCCCAAAGGAGGATAATGTTACAATTAAACTTTATGATATTCTTGGCAATGAAATTAGGACACTTTTAAGTGAAATTAAAAAAGCCGGACATTATACATTGCTTCTTGATGCCAGCCATCTGGCGAGTGGAATGTATATTTACACTATGCATTCGGGCAACTACGTTTCAGCAATGAAGTTGATGCTAACGAAATAAGTATTAGTTATTCTTATAAATTAAAGAAGGGCAAACTACCCTTTTTCCCCTGTGACGAAAGCACCATTACCATCCTGAATTATATCTGTGATATCTCTCAATAATATTTTATTTAATAGTTAAATTATTTTGTCAAAATTAGCTGCAACGTTTAATTCAGTTATTGGACTGAAATTTCAATTATTATAATTATTTCTTAAAGAAAAGTGTTATATATCTCTTTTTATCCTCTTTTCTTATTGGCATATTTATTGAAAAACGTGATACAAATTCCTGGATTGTGAACAGTGAAGGGAATCTTTTTTGTCGACAATAACTACAGGATATCATGTTTATTCAAGAAAGAACTAGAGTAACTGAAAACAGAATCACATTGATTACAAATCTTACTCCGGGAATTATTCATGATTGCTCTGAATATCTTCTTTCCAGGTCTGAAGCAAGAATTTATCATCATCCTCTTTATCTTAAGGTCCTGTCAATTGAATCAGGACAACCATGCTCAATTATCATTTCCCGGAATTCTGAAGACAAAATAAATGGCATGATGCCTTTGCTAAAGACAAGAGGGATTCCATTCGGTCCGAATTCCGCTTTATGTTCTAAAAGAATATCATCACTTCCAAGGACTCCATATGCAGGTATTCTTGCTGATGATTATGAAGTATTTTACTCGATACTTGAAATGGTAAAAGAAATGTCTGGTGATTATAATCGATCTCTTATCCAGATCAAATCTGATCATTTAGCAAATTATGCAGAGAGTGGGTTTAAATCTATTAAATGGAGAAAAACATTTATTAAAGATATACCTCCGCTGGGAGAATCAATTAAATTTGAAAGCAGGAAAGATGAACGGGATATTTTAAGAGATATAAGAAGAGCTAATGAGCATCATGTAAAATTCAGAAAAGCTGATTCACTTGATGATCTAAGAGATTGGTACTGGTTGTATCTTGAAAGAATGCGATTCCATAAGGTTCCAGCCAGATCTTTCTTGTTTTTTAAATCTTGCTGGGAAATTCTAAAACCAGCAGGGATGATGGACCTTCATCTTACTGTCATTGAGAATGGTAAATCTTACGAAATACTTTCAGGGAACCTGAATTTTAAATTCAAAGATCTTTATTTCGGTGGGTTTAAAGCCGGGAATATGAAGAAATCTTACCTCATGTTTGGAGACTTCCTTATGTTCAACGAAATGCAGATGATTCAGGAACAGGGATTCAGATTTTATGACCTTGGTGAAGTTCCTGGCGGCAGCCATAATCTTGAAAGATATAAAAGGAGGTGGGGCGCAGATATGGTGCAGCTTTACCATCATTACTATGGTGCTAATTCTAATGATATTTCAGATAATATTGAAATTTCAGGAAATGGGGATATTATAACTAAAATATGGAGATTAGTTCCTCTTCCGGTTACTGCAGCAATAGGGAAATTAATTAATACCAGATTATAAATTGTTTTGCTTTTAGTTATTCACTGATGTGGAAATTTGTTTTATTAAATAACGGGTTTTTATGTATCGAATATGTATGATTTCTCAGTCATCGCACCCGGATCCAAGGGTCAGAAGAGAAGCAGAAGCTCTTTCAGCTAAGGGTTACGAAGTTGATATAATATGTTATGGCGATTTAAAATCAGAACCAAAAAAAGAAAGTTTTGATAATTTCACTGTTTATAGAATATTAGTGAAAATAAAATTTGAATCTGTAATAAAATATTTTTTGGAATCTATTCGCTTTTTTATTTGGGCATTTGTAAAATTACAGTATCTGTCTGTGACAAGAGGTTATGATCTCATCCAGATACATAATATGCCTGATTTTCATGTTTTTACTGCGATTCTTCAGAAACTTAATGGAGTGCCGGTCGTTCTTGATCTCCACGATCTTACTCCGGAATTGTTTGAATCCAAATGGGGTGAGAATAAAAATTCTTCAATTCTGAGTATTGTTAAGTTTATTGAAAGAGCATCATGCAGGTTCTCGAACCAACTTATAACAGTTACTGATGCTTGCAAGGAGAATCTCACAAACCGGGGAATCCAACAGGAAAAGATTACGATTATAATGAACACTCCGGATAACAAAATATTTACATATGACAAAAGCCGGGATTTTAAAGTAATTAAAAAAGGAGCTAAGCTGATTTATCATGGCACTGTAGCTGAAAGATTTGGACTTCATATTATTATTAAAGCTTTACAATATATAAATAACAGGGTTCCTGGAAGTTCTCTCACTATATATGGTGGTTACGATAATTCATATAAATTATCTCTTGAAAATCAAATAAAGGAACTTGGTCTGGAAGACAATGTCCATTTGTTAGGAATTCATTCTTTAGAAGAAATCTATGACTTTATAAAAAAATCGGATTTCGGAGTTGTTCCTTATATGGACAATCTTTATATGAATTTAGCTTTATCCACTAAAATGTTCGAATACAATGCATCATTACTGCCGGTGGTGGCATCAAAACTTAGATCATTTTCAAAGATATTTAATAATGAAAGTATTGCATTTACACATCCCGGAAATTCCCTCGATATGGCTGATAAGATTATTAAGCTCTGTTTTAATCCTGATAAAAGGAGAATGCTGGCAGAAAATGCTTTTATTACTCTCCAGAATATTTCGTGGCAGGTTATGTCGGATAGATTTGTGAAAATTATTGACTCCACTATAACAGATTCCCAGCGTGCTCAAAAGATTTTACTCCATACTCAAAACAGAGCCTTAGGGAGAAGGCTATTATAAAATTATGATAACAAGTCTTATAGAAAAAGCCAATAAAATATCAATTCAGAGTGAATTATCTCCGGGTCTGGTAACTGAATTAGAGGAGTATATTAAACTACATCCGGGTGCCAGGTTTTATCATCATCCGCTTTATCTAAAAGTTTTATCGTTGGAATCGCGTCTCCCGTATTCAATCATAATTTCTCGGAATAGTGAAGGTGCTATAAACGGGTTCATATATCTGCTAGAGACGCGTGGTATCTCCTTAGGGCCCAGGGCCGTTATAAGTTCTAAAAGAATTTCATCTTTACCCAGGTCTTCAATTTCTGGTCCGTTGACAGATAACGTTTCTATTTCATTACAATTACTCGAAAAAGCAAAAAAAATGTGTGATAGTCGTGCCGGATTTATGCTCCAGGTAAAAACCAACTTTAACATTAATAATATTGATTCAGCGTTTAATTCAATTGACTGGAGGAATACCTATATTAAAAAGATTCCTCCTAAAGGAGCTGACTTAAACCTTAAAAAGAATACTAAGTATGACATTAAAAGATGTTTGATGAAGGCAGATGAAAATAAAATCAAATTCCGCGAGGCAGAAAGCTTAAACGATTTTAAGGAGTGGTATAAACTCTATCTTCTTATAATGAGGTACCATAGGGTTCATGCACGTTCTTTTGAATTTTTCAAATTATGCAGGGATATTCTAAAACCGGCAGGTCTCATGCAGCTGAACCTTGCAATTATCGAAAAGGGTAGTTCCTATGAAATATTATCAGGTAATTTTAATTTCATCTTTCGGAATATTTATATGAGCGGATTCAAAGCTGGACAGATAAATAAGAACAATCTTCTTGCGGGTGATTTCCTTGTATATAATGAAATCTTGTTGATGCAGGAGCGTGACATTCTATATTACGACTTAGGAGAGACACCGGATAACCACCAGAATCTTATTAATTACAAATTAAAATGGGGAGCCGAACCTGAGCGTGTGTTTCATAATTTTTATGGACATAATGCACAACTTGTAAAAAAAGGATTGGATTTTAAAGGCGATACTAGTCTATCTACTAAGTTGTGGAGGCATGTTCCTTTGATAATAACAGAAATTGCCGGTAAATTTATAAACACCAGACTTTGATTGAAATATGAATTTATTGTTTATTCAAATTATTAATAAAAGAACTATGCATTAAATAGAGGGAAAGTACTTATAACCCAGCTCGCCGATTAAACGACAAACGAAATCCGGAGAGTTCTTAATAAAAGGGGATACTATCTTATCCTTAACAGTACTAAATAACCCATGCTCGGGTATACTCGGGTAGTATGTAACAAAATTCTCGCGTTCTATTCCGCCCCACTGAGATTTAAAATCCCTTAGTCCTCTGTTATCTAAATCGCTCTTACCGAAATCATAGTATCTCACACCAAGTCTGATAGCCTCTAATAAAGAATGCCATACAATAAGGTTATTCGGACGGAGATGCTGATATCTATTATCTGAAGCATTATATTTATAAGTGAGTACTGAATTGAAGTGCAAAAACATAGTAGCAGCTATATCAATATTATCTTTTTTTACAAGAATAACAAAACCGTTCCCTTCTTTTATAATACAGTTGTATATCTCACTAAAAAAACTGCGTGGTTGTACAGGAATTCCTTTCAGCTTTCTTGTCTGCAAATGAAGATTAAAAAAGCTCTTCACAGCATCATATTCCTTGGAAATGACCACCTGTAAATCCTCTTTCATTGCTTTTTTTATACCGCGTCGTTTTGAATCATGAAATGATTTCATGAGTTCATCCTCTGATCCTTTAACTTCGAATATATGAACCACAGAATCTGAAGCGGATACAAAATTATTCATTCCATTAAGATTAAAATTAATTTCAAGATTATTAATCTTTTCATGTTCAGCCAATTTACTGAGTGCATTTAATAATTCATGAAGTTCTTCTTCAGTATTATAGAGAGGGTTACAATAGTCGGAAAAGGGGAGTGAGACCAGTTTCTTTTTACCTGAAATACTATGAACCTCGCAGAACGGGAGCCCGGCTTTAATTATTCCGTTATCATAGATACAGACTGCAGAGACTTTATAATTATATTGATTCTTTAATACCCTAAGCCAGCCAGGATGATGAAATATATTGGAATCCTTATGGCTGCTTATAAAAGTAAGCCATTGTGGATTTTCAAGCGGGTTGATAAATACTATTTCCATTAAAAGTAATTCCTATTTAGTGCATGAACCCACAAAGTCATTTGGCCCTGTAAAAGATCCTGTATGATATTACTGAACTGGTTAAAAAGATATAAAATACATTTATTCCCTAAGCATTTGCAATTTATATGCCATACAAAATACCTCCAATCCATAGTTTATAGGCAATTATGAATGGAATAAATCCAAATATTGAACTAATTGATTAAAATACTGACCAGGTTGGCCTTTTTAATTATAGGCGGTTAAACTATATTTAATAATCAATTTTCCTGTATCTGATTAGATTTTATAGAAATGAGATTATGACAGATATTAATCCCCAAATTCTTCCTCCGGATGAAAAAAACTTAAATTCGCTTAGAATATTATCTGCGATCGGGATAATTGTCGGGTGTTGGTCACTACTATTTGAGATCTATTTTTTCAAAGGTTTTATTTTAGAAATATATTTTGCAAGACTTATATTCACAATAATTGCTCTATTTATTTTTGGCATTTCATTCCGGCCGATTAGCAATAAATTTTCAATAGTTCTTACTCATATTTTCCTGATTTCCCTGATAAGCTCATTTATTATTACTATCTATAAAATTCCCAGAACCGTATTTATAAACTCGCAGATTTTATCACTGTTAATCTTTACAACTGCTATTATTTTCAGTTGGGAAACAAAGAATCAGATAATTGTTGCAATTTATTATAATATATTGTTTGCGGCATCAATAATTTTTAATAATTCAAATATCTATCTTTTACCAAATCTTTTTTCACTTGTCATTTTTGTGTGTCTTATAAGCTTTTTAAGTGTTGCAGCAAGCTTCATTACATATAATCTTCGAAATAAATTAGTATTGGAACAAAAAATCCGGGAGGAAGCGGTTACTTTGCTTCTAAAAGAGACAACTGGAAAAGAGGTAGCAGCTCAAAAAGCTTTAGCTGAAAAGAAACAAAAAATAGAAGTGCTGGCTAAAATTAATCACGAGGTCAGAACCCCCATTAGTTCTATTATAATGTACTTTGAAATGCTGGAAGATGGAAGTTTAAGATCTCCTGAGGCAATTAAGAATTATTCGCAATCGGTTAAGTCCTCCTTGCAGAGATTGCTTAATACTATTAATAATTTTGTCGATTATGCAAAAATTGAAACGGGTAAAGTTGAAGTTGAAAATGATCTTTTCAATCTTAATGAGGAAGTTGATATTTCAGTTCAATTATTAATGCCTCTTGCCCATGCAAAGAATAATGAAATAGTGTTAATAAATTCTAATAATTCCCAGATATTAGTTTATTCTGATGCCGTTAAGTACCGGCAGATTCTAATAAATATTATTGCAAATGCACTAAAGTTTACTGGAAACGGAAAGATAATTGTGACCTTTGAAAATATCCATAAGTCTGAAGACGAATATGAGATAATGACATCTGTCGAGGATAATGGTCCTGGAATACCGGAAGGGAGATTGGGAAGCATTTTTGATTCATTCGTATCCCTAGACGCTAATAAAGCAAATCAGAGCAGTGGACTTGGACTAACAATCTGTAGAGAATTTGCGAATATGCTCGGTGGTAAAATAGAAGTAGAAAGCACTATGGGAAAGGGTACAAAATTTACTATTAAGATCCCCTACAAATATGATTTTAGCAGAATGAACTTTTCAGATAAACAATAAAAAAATACCAGAGGCCAATAAATTTATTTGAATTGCAATAGTATCAGAACGACAATCAAAAACTAGTCTGAAAGTTAATAACAAAACTTGTCGGTAAATTAGCCTGTTCCGAAACACCCGTTGAAACATTCCAACCAAGATCCTGGTTCTGCTTCTTATTATATGCTACAGTGAGGCGTACTGCATTAATAGCGCTTATTATCCTGTTTAGAAGCATTGCACCAACAACAAACCTTACGTTGTTATATGCTGATTCGCTTGATGTCCACATTGCGCGGTAGGTTTTCCTGTCCTGAGCTGTCCACTTCCAATAACTCTGATCGGTATTATACATTTTACTGAATTCTCCGTTACGGGCCATATCGTCATTGTAATCGTTAATATTGAGATATAAACTGATATTGGAGAAATAATCATCATTCTTGCCGGCAAGAGTTACACTTCCATTGGAAACTGCAAAAGATTTATACCTGCTTTTCTGCCAGCTCCC
>Ga0182027_10007012_pt1 | contig 16719 bp, 13 predicted proteins | sample 712E1DmetaG_FD_121300 | JGI IMG/M metagenome (GOLD analysis project Ga0182027, IMG submission 121300) | Permafrost microbial communities from Stordalen Mire, Sweden - 712E1D metaG (Illumina Assembly) | ecosystem: Environmental > Terrestrial > Soil > Wetlands > Permafrost | place: Sweden... | reverse complement strand
TCCTTAACTCAATCCCTCTCAAATCAAACGCCCTCCAGCAATAGATAAAGATCTCCCCAAAAGACTGGATTGCCGCAATTGAAGGCGGCCGTCACTGGCTGTGAAAAAACTCCAATTGCGGCGCTGTTTTGAAAGGGCACGACTTCAGTCGTGCCATAACTGCCGCAAAATCAACGAGGGCTGTAAGTATCCACCGGCAGAGCCGGTGGCTTTACGGTTGCTGGCCCCTCAAAGGGGCCTGACCGCAACCGTCCGAAGCAACAGCAAGAACAAAAGCAAAAACCTCGTACTGCCGTCTTCACTGCCGCAGCACAGGCTATTCGGGGGAGGACATACTCCCGGAATTCTCAAAGTTCTACTGCCACCCCGGCAGAGCCGGGGGATCTCCTCACCCTTTAGCCCCTGAGGGATGCTTTTCGGGCCTTTCATCCGAAATCCTGCCTTTTTCCGTAGCCTGTTTGGCCCCAGCGGGAATGTTCGTCTGGCAAATAGGCTTATTCAATGATCCCTCGGCTCCGAATCAATACAGCACCACCGCCACGCGATAGGCAGTGAACGAGCCTTCCACGCCTCGCGCACGGCAACTGCCCACAGCGGCGCGCCGATACTGGCCCGAAGCAAGCCGGCCCGTCAGCGCCTGGGGCAGGCGCTCTAGCTCGGAGTCCTGCCAACGCATGATGAATCCGGCCTGCAAACCATTCGAAGAATGCGGCGCTCCTTGGTCTGTCATGCAAGCCGCCCGCGCATCCGACGGATCGCCCAGAATCGAAATGCCGCTCACCCGGATCATCGAAGCCACGCGAGCCTCCACCTGAGCCGCCGAAAGCGATTCCACCACGCGCGTATAGTCCGCGACCGCATACAAAACCCCACGCGTCGCCACCACCGCCACGCCCACCCGGTCCACGTCCGGATTCAGCAGGTTCGTCCGATGCCCCGGCGAATTCATCCACTCGTCGTGAATCATGCCGGCCGAAGGCCCCACAGCCACATTCTCTTCGATCAGTCCAAAGTGAGCGCCCGCCTGGCCGGCGCGTGCGGAAAGATCCAGTTCGCCGTTATAGCGGTGCGCAATCGGCCCCTCGGCGGCCATGCGTCTGCAGTGCTTCAGAGCCGCGGCAGCCAATGCCGGGTCCCATTCCAGCCGCCCTGCCCCCGCATGCATGCGTGCCTGGTTGGCCAGCGCAAATATCTGTTCGGCTGCCGTCGGAATATTTGCCCCATCCCCGTCCTGAGAAAACGCCCGAGGTTGCTCCGCAAACAAGAATGCAGTGAACGCCAAACACAAAAATAGCCTCTGAGTGAAAGATCTCATGCTTGGTTAGACACAGCTTCGCCGCGCGAGTCGCGGTATTCTTGCAGTATCGATGTCTTTTCTCTCCGCAACCACGCGCAGCGCCCTCAGCAATCGTGTCCGCCGCCAGCCGCTGGCCATCGCGGGCGTCGCGCTACTCGCCGGATTCGTGCTCTGCGGCCTCTCCGCGCCCTGGCTCGCACCCCATAATCCGGCCGCTATCGACTTGGTTCACCGCCTCGAAGGCCCTTCCACCACCCACCTCGCCGGAACCGACGAACTAGGCCGCGACACGCTCTCGCGTCTCATGTGGGGCGCGCGCCTCTCGCTCGCAATCTCCGTCAGCGTCGTCGCGGTTTCGCTCGCGCTCGGCCTCGCCATAGGCGGCCTCGCCGGCTATCTCGGCGGATGGATCGACACCGTCCTCACCACCTTCGCCATGAACACATTTCTGGCTCTGCCCGGAATCCTGCTGGCCATCGCCTTCGCCGCTTTCCTCGGCCCGGGCTTCACCAACCTGGTGCTTGCACTCGCCATCGGCGGCTGGGCCGGCTATGCGCGCCTTGTTCGCGCCCAAGTCATGTCCGTGCGCAACCGCGAATACGTCGATGCCGCCCGCGCGCTCGGTGCCAGTGGCCCGCGCATCTTCTTCCGCCACATCCTGCCCAACATCGTCCAGCCGGTCCTCGTACAGGCCGCCATCGGCATGGCCGGCGTCATCCTCGCCGAAGCCACACTTTCATTTCTCGGCCTCGGTATCCCCTCCCCCGCGCCCAGTTGGGGATCGATGCTCAACGACGCCCGCTCGCACCTCTTCGACTCGCCCCACCTGCTCCTCTTCCCCGCCGCCGCCGTAGCCGGCGCAGTCCTCGGCTTCAATTTCCTCGGCGACGCCCTCCGTGACCAACTCGACCCCCGCACCCGCCTGGAACTGGGACTCTAGGGAGACTCTGAATATGTCGATGTTTTGAAAGGGCACGGCTTCAGCCGTGCCGTAATTGCCGCAAAATGAATGCGGGCTTTAGCCCCTGAGGGAATGTTCAACATGAAATGCAGCTCAATCAGAGGCTCCTGAAGAATGAAGATCGGCGTCATCAGCGACACCCACGGCCTTCTCCGCCCTGAAGTTCTCCGCGCCCTCAAAGGCGTCAAGCGCATCCTCCATCTGGGCGATGTAGGCAAGATCTCCATCCTCGAGCAGCTTGAAGCAATCGCCCCCGTCACCGCCATCCGCGGTAACACCGATCGTGAAGGCCCTTGCGCCAAACTCCCTGAAACCGAAGTCGCCCTCATCGCCGAACACTACGTCTACATGCTCCACGACCTGCACACCCTGCATCTCGACCCCGTGGCCGCCAAGTTCGGCGCCGTCTTCTCCGGCCACACCCACGTGCCAAATTTCATCACGAAAAAAGGCGTCCTCTACTTCAATCCCGGTTCCTGCGGCCCTCGCCGATTCGCACTCCCCGTAACCGTCGGCCTTCTGACCGTTGGTAGGGACGGAAATCTGAAAGCCAAAATCGTGCCGCTCGACGTTGCCTGATTACTCCCGCATCCGCGGATTGATCCACCGGTAAACCACATCCGTCAGCAGGTTCACCAACACATACGTCAACCCGATCGACAGCAGGCACCCCTGCACCAGCGCGTAATCGCGATTGGAAATAGCGCTCACCGTCAGCCGCCCCAACCCCGGCCAACTGAAAATCGTCTCCGTCACGATTGCCCCCGCCAGCAGCGCCCCAAATTGCAATCCCACCACGGTCACAATCGGCACCAGCGCATTCGGCAGCGCATGGCGGCACACAACCGCGGTCTCACTCAGCCCCTTCGCCCGAGCGGTGCGAATGTAATCCTGCCCCAGTTCCTCCAGCATCGCCGTCCGCACCATCCGTGTCAGAATCGCCGCCAGCGACGCCCCCATCGCCACCGACGGAAGAATCAAATACCGCCAGTCGATCGAGTTCGTGCCGCCCGCGTTCGCCCCCGACACCGGAAGCCATCCCAGGCCAATCGAGAAAACCAGAATCAGCACCGGCCCCAGCGCGATGCCCGGAACCGACAACCCGAAAAGCGAAATCACTGAGAGCAGTTGATCCACCCATCGTCCGCGCCGAACCGCCGCCAGAATGCCCGCAGGCAGCGCCAGCCCCAGCGCAACCGCCAGTGCAACCAGCGTCAGAGCAAGTGTGTATGGGTATCGCTGCGAAATCAGGTGCCCCACCGTATCGTGCATCCGGATCGACGCGCCCAGATCCCCATGAATGACGCCCGTCCAATAGCGGATGTACTGCGTATGCAACGGCAGATCGAGCCCATACTGATGCCGCAGCGCGCCAATATCCGCAGGCGTCGCGCCCTCGCCCAGCATCTGCAAAATCGGATCGCCAGGCACCAGGTGAATCAGCAGAAAAACCAGCGAAACCACCAGCCAGACAACGGGCAGCGTGAGTACCAGGCGAGTGAGAATCTGCTTCATGGGCTGAAGTCAGCTTACAGTCGCAACCGGTACTTCGTCAGTTTTCCATCCCCTACCGGTAGATCTCCGGAATAAAATTCTGCTCCTGAATCGGCGGCCGCACGTACTTCGACTTGCCCAGCGCCGGCAGTTTCAGCGGCTCCGGCGTCAGGTCCTTATAAGAAATCATCGACAGCAAATGCCGAATCACATTCAGCCGCGCGCACTCCTTGTTCTCCGCGTTCACAACGAACCAAGGCGACTGCTTCGTGTCCGTAATCGCAAACATCTCGTCCTTGGCCCGCGAGTAGTCGGCCCAGTGCTTCCGCGACTCCAGATCCATCGGGCTGATCTTCCATCGCTTGGTCGGTTTATTCATGCGGTCCTGAAAGCGCCGCTCCTGCTCCGCATCGCTCACCGAGAACCAGTACTTCAGCAGAATGATCCCCGACCGCAACAGCATCCGCTCAAACTCCGGACAGCTCTGCATGAACTCCTGATACTGCCGCTCCGTGCAGAACCCCATCACGCGCTCCACGCCCGCGCGGTTGTACCAGCTCCGGTCGAACAGAACCATCTCGCCCGCCGCCGGCAAATGCGCAACGTAGCGCTGAAAATACCACTGCGTCTTCTCGCGCTCCGTCGGCGTCGCCAGTGCCACCACGCGGCATACGCGCGGATTCAGCGACTCGGTAATCCGCTTGATCGACCCGCCCTTGCCCGCCGCGTCGCGTCCCTCAAACAGCACCACCACGCGCAGACCTTCGCTCCGTATCCACTCCTGCAGCTTCACCAGCTCCACCTGCAGCCGCTTCAATTCGCGATCGTAGTCGCAGTCCTTGCCCAACCGCTGCCCGTTCACGTTCGACACAGGCGCCTCGGCAACAACTTGAACTTCCTTCTCCTGCGGCGTTCCCTGCTCTACCGATTCCGTGCTCTTCCGTTTCGGCTCTTTGTGCTTCTTGCTCTTGTTCGCCATCTGTCTTCCTCCGGCGATCTCCGCATTCCAGATCTCAAACTCGAAACCTGCACCGCCGTATCTTTCTGTATATCGGCAGAATGCTAAATCGCGTCACAGGAGCCCTGCAACAACCTATTTCACTCAGGGGGCCGCTGAATCCACGGATGCTTTGAAAGGGCACGGCTTCAGTAGTACCGCAAACTTGATCCGGCCTTGCTGGAGTTCCTCCGCAGCCTGTAAAGTCGTGCCCTGACGCGTTAGCTGAGCTTTTGCTCTCTGTATTTTCCAGTCTAAATGCCGGGAGCCCAGGTCTCGTTTCCGAGGTCTGGGCTCCTGCGGCATTCAGCCGCTTAAAGGAAATATATAGGCGATGTTCTAACTAAAATAAGCGGTCAAAGTCAGCACCAGCAGCGTGAGGCCGATGGCGATTGCGATGGTTCCGACGACGCGGGAGAAATTGATGAGCCAGGTCTGCGGAGCCTCGCCGAGCCTTGCTTCGAGTTTGCCTTCGCGGACCAGGCGCTCGTACTCCAGTGGGCGCTTGTGCTTGAACTCTTCTTCGCTCTCGACGCCGGTGAATACCACCATGTCCATCGGGAAGCTGTCAGGGCGCAGATGCGTGTTGACGAAGTGGATGGAGAAGATGAAGAGGATGGCGAGCAGGCCTTCTTCGCTGTGGATCACGAGCACCGCGTTCAACGCCCAGCCGGGCAGGAAGTGCGCGAAGAACGGGGCAAACCACATGGCGTATCCCGAGAAGCCGATGACGATCATGCCCCAGAAGACCGCCCAATAGTCGAACTTTTCCCAGTAGGCATAGCGGCCAAACTGCGGCTTGGGACCCAGGCCTACCATCCAGCGCAGGTGTCCGAAGAGGTCTTTTGCATCTTTCCAGTTGGCGACCATGGAGGTCGATCCCCAGAAGATGCCCTTCTCGCGATGCAGGATGCCGCGCGTGAAGATCTCCTTCACGTGGATAAGAAACGCTAGCGTCAGCACCAGGGCGAAAAACTTGTGAAAGAAGAGAATGGCGCCGAACCCGCCCACGGCCTTGGCCAGGCCGCGCGCCCAGATGCTCTCGCTGAAGCGAATCGGCAACCCAGTGGCGGCAAGTCCGAGGAACGTGGTGAACAGGACCGCATGCATGTATCTCTGCTCGCGGGTGAAGCGCATGAAAAAACGCTTCGTGCCGCCGTGACGCCTGCTTTCTGCTGCTTCTTGCTCCAAATCAGGCATTTTTCCCTCCATTTTTCGACTTCTCCTTGATTTGGTCGTTGCGGCTCTGGTTGTCGCGGATCTGGTTGTAGCGCGAGCGGATCAGCCACAGCAGGGTGTGAATGACGAAGAACGTCAGCGTGCCCGCGAGCAGAATATTCATGAAGAGCCGGACAAAGTAGAGCGCCGGATTCAGCTTGCGGTCGTGCGCGTTGGCGTGCGGCTGGTACTGGACGAAACTGAGGTTGGCGCCCGCGTGACACGCGCCGCAGGTCTTGACCAGGTTGGCCTTGTTGATGGGCGAGCGCGGATCGGAGGCTGGCAGAATTTCATGCGCACCGTGGCAGTCCCAGCAGCGAGCGGTTTCAACATAGCCGCCGAGCGAGCCCAACTGCGAGTGGAAGGTATCGCGATAGGTCGATAGCTTGTCAGTGTGGCAGGAGCCGCAGATGGGCGTAGACTGCATGCGGAAGGCCGCCTCTGTCGGCTGCAGAATCGCATGCGCGGTGTGACAGTCCGTGCAGACCGGCGCCTTAAGGTTGCCGCCGGCTACTGCCTTGCCATGCGCGCCGCCCATATAGTCGTCGTTGATCTTGGCGTGGCAGCTTCCGCAGGTCTTGGGAATGTTGCTCTTGTAGGTGGGGCTCTCGGGGTTCTTGTGGCTCAGGATGTGATGCGAGCCGTGGCAGCTTTGGCAGTTGGCCGCGACCAGCAGGCCTTCCTTACTGAGCGCGAAGCCGTGAATGGAGTCCACATAGAGCGGATAAACGCTGGCCAGTCCGTGCTTCTTGGCCATGCCTTCAGTGCCGTGGCAGTTGCCGCAGGTCTTGGGAACGTTGAGCGGATAGACGGCCGAGCGCGAATCCGTCTTGGGGAAGATGGTGTGGGCGTTGCCGTGGCAACTGGTGCAGGGATGCTCTTTCGAGTCCGCGTGCACGCTTCCGGAGAGGCCCGATGCCTCATCGGCATGGCAGGTTTTGCAGTCGACCTTGGCCACTTGGTCAGGGTGCGGATATTCCTTGATATTGCTATGGCAATCGTTGCACTTGAGGCTGCCGTGGATGCTGTCGCCGAAGGTTTTGCCGTCGACGGCGATGCTGTGGCCATTGGCATCCTGCATGGAAGCGTCGCCATGGCAACTGAGGCACTCAGCTTGCGCATGGAGCCTGCCGGAAGCCAAAGTAAGCAGCAGCACGGCCAAGCCGGCAGCCAAAAGTCCACGATGTAGGAACCGGCCCACACCGCGTAATGGCGGCGACACGATTGAGAACCTTCTTGCCCCTGCGGCTTCGCCCATCCTGCCGTTTTCCTTCTCCGGGAGAAAAGGGTCTGAGCCCTACCTTCCCGGCTTGCCTGTTGCGAACTCCGGCCCCGCTTACAAAAAATGGCCTGCTTTTGCTGGGTTCGTACTTTAGAGATGACGCCTCCGTGGAAAAACCCGCAGTGATACGGATCACAAAGCCAAAAACCAAAGAAATGAGCTTCTGTTTCCAACTCGGAATCGACTCGATCACATGTGACAGAGCGGCAGTGCGTTATCGCGCAGATTGCACGTGAAACAGCCGCTGGCAAGCGGCTGCCTGCCTTATTCTCTTTTTGCTGCGGGAGTATCCGGCAGAATGCCCGTGAAAGTGATGTGAGTCACATGCCGCGCTACGCCCGGTAGACGACAATATGACCGCTGCTTGAGGAAAGAAATTTATGGGCTCTGTCGCGGTACCTGAGACGAAAACCATGCTCACTCTCCCTGGGGACGCGGTACGCCAGATCCAATGGCGCTTTGCCGACCGGTTTGACCTGCAAATGCTCGTTCAGTCGGCGCGCACGGTGGCGCGCGGAACCGTGGCGCGCATGGTTGCCGCGGGCGAACGCAACACCCACGAATGGACCCCGGCCAAGAACGAGATGATGGAAGCCTTCGACCGCGCCGGCATCACCGCGGCCTTCATGGAACCGGAAGAGGGCGGCTTTATCTCCGGCCCCAAGAACCTGGCTCTGGCGCTGGCCGCCTTTGAACTGGCCTGGGTAGACGGCGGCGCTGCCACCGCCAGCCTGGCCAGTTGCCTGGCCCTGGCGCCGATCCACGAGCGCGGCACACAGGAACAGGTGACCCGCTACAAGACTCTCGCCGCACCACCGCAACCCGGGGAGGACCGCAAGCCCTGGCGCGGCGCCTTTGCGCTGACCGAGCCGATTCCCTACGTAGGCGTCGACACGGGTATGCTGAGCGGACGCATGAGCATCGCCGAGTGGAAAGACGGCGAAGAACCCATGCTGCAGGTGGACAAGCGCGGCCGGTTCATTACCGGAATCGCCTTCGCCAATTTTGTGACCGCCGCGGTCATCTCGGAAGACCCGCGCATCAAGGGCAGTTGCGTCATCATTCTGGAAGAGGGCGACCCTGGTACTTACGATCGCGGAACGCCTACCAAGAAGCTGGTGCACCAGCTTTCGTCGACCGGCGACCCGATCTTCAACTTGAAGGTGCCGGCCAGTCGCATCGTTGGCGGCTATACGATCAAGGCCGGCGTCATCGTCCCGAACTTCAACCACGGTGAGATCATCGAGGCGGTCTTCCGCCGCACCCGCGTGCCGGTGGGCCTGATGACGGCAGCCAAGCTGCTGTCGGCGGTCGAGCCGGTGATCCGCTACCAGCGCGGGCGCTTCCGCGGCGCCGAAGGTTCAAGGCCCGGATCGATCCGCTACGAGCAGGGCATCCAGCAGCGCGAAGATGCGCTGCACCGGCTGGTGGACGTGTGGGCCACGGGCGAGGCCGCGACTTCGCTGGGCTTTGCCGCCGCGCGCTTGTTTGACGCGCTCGATCCGATCGAGAAGCACAAGACCGCGGTGCTCAAGGAGAAGGGCATCCAGGGCGGCCGTGCGGTGATGAAGGCGCTCAGGGAGAGCGAGCAGCGGGCGATTCTGCTGCTGTCGCTTAAAGCCGACGATCCGCGCCGCGCCGAACTTGAGGCCGATCCGCTGGTCCAATATGTCCTGATGGACGCTGAAGCCAACGTGATTTGCCCGGCGACCAAGCTCTGGAACACCGGCCATGGCGCCAACATGATGCGCGAGGCCGTGAGCCTGATGGGCGGCTATGGCATCACCGAGGACTGCCCCGGCTTCCTCGCGAACAAATGGGTGGACGCACAACTGGAAGCGACCTACGAAGGCCCCGAAGCCGTGCAACGCCGCCAGATGACGATAACCATGATCACCGAGCTTTTCCTCGCGCAGTTCCGCGCCTGGACGGTGGCCATGCGCCGCATCGCCTCCGAGCGGCCCGGAACCGGCGCCTGTACGCTGGCTTCGGCCATGAACCTGTGGCTGTGGACGATTAACCACCTGCAAAATTCGACCGACCCGGCGGGCAACAAGCTCTATCACGGGCAGCGCCAGGGTGTGACCTTTGCGCTGGCCGACGCACTCAGTTGGCTGCTGGCCTCGCGTGCGCAGATTCTCGATGTGCTGGAGTTGGAGGCACGCGGCGCGGACGATGCGGTGGCCGCCGAGGGCCTGGAAGGCACGGTGCAGTTTCTCAGCGACCTGTGCCACACGCAAGCGGCGCAGGCTGCGGGCGAGGTTTCGCGCATCTGCGGCGAGCTGGTCTTCGGATACAACCGCCATCCGGCCTGGGACGAAGAGGAACATCGCAACTGCTTCCTCGCGGACGAACTCGAAGAGTACGAAGAGACCATGCCTGGGATCACGGCCATGGCCGTGGATGTACTGGGCTCTGACGGCAGTCATCCGCAGAAGGCCGGACCTTGCGCGGGGTGCATTGGCTCCGCAGAGTTCCTTCGCCTACAAAGCAAACTGACCATGTGCCTGAGCGGCTCGCGGCTGGCGAAAGATCGCGCGGCGGAGACGGTGAGCAAGGTGATGATTCCCGAAGCGCTGGATTACCCCGCATGAGCGCGGACGCCCAAAACACGGAGGCGCAGGATATCGAGCGCCAGTCAATGGAAGTCGACATTGCGTGCGCCGGCTTTGGCCCCGCCATGGGCGGCTTTCTGACGACTCTCACACAGGCATGGACGGCCAATCCCGCCGACCCTGCTTTCGAGAGCAAGGCCGCGCCGGGCATGCCTCTGCAGGTGCTTTGCTACGAGCGGGCCGACGACATTGCTTCGGGCGTGAGCGGCGTCGTAACGCAAGCACGCGGCATCAACGCCAGTTTTCCTGAGCTCAATCCGGCCGAGATTCCGATGGCAGCCCATGTGACCAGCGAGCGCGTGCTCTATTTGCTGGACCCCATCGGCGCCAGCCGCCGCGCGGCGCTGTTGCGGATCGGCGATTTCTTTCTTGGCCTGGGACGAGGTCTGTTGCTGAAAGACCATGCCTTTGAATTGCCGTGGACACCGGCCTTTCTGCATAAGCACGGCGGCCTGGTGCTTTCCATCGGCCAGTTCAATCAGTGGGTCGGCTCGCAACTGATGGCGAGCGGCCTGGTGCAGATTTGGCCGGGAACGCCAGTGGCTGGCCCGCTCGTTCAGGACAATGCGGTAACGGGATTGCGGTTGGCAGATCAGGGCGTTGAGAAGAACGGCGCTCCCGCCGACGGCTTTATGCCCGGCATGGATGTACACGCGCAACTGACCGTTGTCGGCGACGGGCCGGTCGGATCGATTGGACGTGCGCTCGACAAGAAATTCAAAGGCGCGGAGCACAACGAGTGGGCGCTGGGCATGAAGTTCGTGATCGAGCTGCCGGAAGACTCGACTCTGGAACCAGGCACCGTTTGGCACACCTTCGGCTATCCGGAGCCGGAGATCTTCGGCTTTCTCTACGTGCATCCGGAGCGCCTGGTTTCGGTGGGCATCTTCGTGCCTTCGTGGATGAGCGATCCGAGCCGCACCTGCTACCGCTACCTGCAGCACTACATTCAACACCCGGCGCTGTGGAAGGTTTTGAAGGACGGAACGCTGCGCTCCTGGGGCGCGAAGTCGCTCGAGGAATCCGGACGGCGCGGCGAGCCTCAGCTCTCGGGCGACGGCTTTGCACGCATCGGCGAGGGCTCCGGATCGACCAACATGCTGACCGGCTCGGGCGTGGACGAGGCCTGGGTCACCGGCACACAACTGGGCGAAGCGGTACTGGAACTGCTGCGCGCGGGCAAGCCTTTCACGCGGGAGAACCTGGCCGCAACTTACGAAAAACGGCGGCGCACAAGCTGGGTGGAGAGCGGCGCGCGCGAAGCCGAAAACGCGCGCAATGGATTTCAGGTCGGCATCGTGAAGGGCATGATCGGCATGGCGCTGGCTGGCCTTACTGGCGGACGGCTTTCGCTCAAGGCGAAGATTCCCGCGGCAAACAAGCAGATTCATCCGTTCGATGCGAACTCCACCGAAGCACGCCAGTTGAAAGATGCGGCGGCGCTGGCCCATGCCGAAGGGCGCTCGCTGCACGACGCTTTGCTTTCGGTGCGCGGATGGCCGGAGATTCCTTATGATGGACGGCTGCTGGTCACACACCAGGACGCGCTGTTGATGGGCGGCAAGGTGCAGGCCATGCCGGGGTTTGCCGACCACGTTGTCTTTCGCGATCCAAAGTTGTGCATTGCTTGTAATGAAAAGACGTGCGTGGCGATGTGCTCCGGCCAGGCCATCACCGAGGGCCCCGACGGCGTGCCCGCTTTCGAACGCGAGAAGTGCGTCCACTGCGGCGCGTGCTTGTGGAATTGCGCACAGGCGCCCGGCGGCGAAAGCTCGAACATAGAATTCAGCGCAGGTGCTGGCGGGTTGCATTCCGCAGAGAATTGATTTTTCGTCAATAATCAAGTTCGACCAAAGAGGAAAGAAGAATGGGAAATGCAGTACACATCGTCGTTTGCGCGGGGATCGTTCCCGATCCACTGCAAACGCTCGAGCCAATCACTACTCCCAACGGACCCGGGCTCAAGAACGAAATGGTTCTGCCCGCCGTGCTCGACCCATGGGCCGCCTGCGCGCTCTATGAAGCCGCAAGCCTCGCGGCCAAAAATCCCGGCAGCAAACTCTGGCTGGTCTCGCTCGGTCCCAAGGCCAAGCTGCAACAGGTGATGATGACCGTCGCGCAGAAAGTTGCATTCGAGCTGGTCCCCATCGACGGACCCATCGGCGGATTCCCTGACGCGCATTCGACAGCGGCCGCATTGGCTGGCGCGATCGATGCCATTCCCGGGCTGGACAAAGCGAAGCTGCTGCTCTTCGGCGGATGGGAGTCGGCAACGCGCGGCGCTGGCGTTACGCTGCAGATTGTCGGCGAGCGGCTCGGCATCACGGATCAGTTTTACGGCGTGGACCAGATCGATCTTCGCGAGGACGGTTTCTTCGAAGTGCTGGAGCGCGTTGAAGGCGGCAAGCACCAGGTGTCGGTTTGCGCTGGCACACCGGCGGTGTTGGGATGGGCTACTGGCAATTTGGCCGAGCCGAGGAACAATCCGCAGGTCGGCATGGCGAATATGCGGACGATTATGCCGGCGCTGCAAAAGGCCAAGCCTGCGGCGCTCGCGGCGAATGGTCTGCGTTACGTCTCCGTCAGTCTTCCCAAACAGCAGCGCACCACGCGCGTGGTGAAAGACCTCACGCCCGACCAGATTGCCGCAGAGTTGGTCGAGTGGATTGGAGCCGAATGATGGAATCAATACTGGTACTGACGCACGCAGACGAAACCGGCTCCGCACTCACAAAAGCTTCCCTTGAAGCCGTCACCGCAGGACAGGAGTTGGCCTCGCGCCTCGGCGCGCCTCTCGCTATTGGCATTATTTCCGCAGACGCAACAAACTTGTCCAAAGCACTGCCGTCCGCAAAGATTTTGGCCGTCTCTGGCGAGGCCTTTGCGCAATCACGTTATGCAACCGATACCGCAGCCTGCGAAGCTCTATGCCGCGCTGCCGGGGCGACCATCGTTCTGGTTCCCGCGGGCGCACGCTTTTCCCGCGGCGCTGCCGGAGTGGCCCATCGGCTTGGCGGCTTCATCGATACGCACATCACGGCCATCGGCGGAACAGACACTCTTGAAGTGACGCGGTGGTTTTATCGTCAGCGTGTGGAGGCAGTCCTGAGCCGCGATGCGCGTCCCTGGTTTCTGCTGCTCGATGCTGGCACTCATGCGGCATTTGCAGGTGCAGGGGGTTCGGCTTCCGTCGAGTCGGTCAACGTCGATCTGCCTGCGTTGCGGACCACGGTTAGTGGTATCCGCGCACCGATGCAGGACGCGCAGACGATCCGCCCCGACGCGAAGATGCTGTTTGTTACCGGCGCGGGGTGGACGAAGAAGCAGCCTGACGGACAGATTCATGCCGCCGAAGCTGGTGATTTGATTCTCGGATTTCTGCGCCAGACCGGCGCATCGCTGGGCAGCAGCAAATCTCTGGTCGACCAGGGAGGCGAGGGGACGCCCGTGCTTCCCTTCCTCACTCACATGAATCAGATTGGGCAGACGGGCGCCACGCCGCGCCACTCCAAGGGCCTCTCGACTTGCTGCCACGGCGAAGAGCCGCACGTGGTTGGCTGGCGGTTCATTGCTGACCGGCGCGCCATTTCGCTCGACCCCAACTGCGGCTGGACCCGCGGCAAGGCCGATGTTGTCTACGTGGCCGATGCCTTTCCAGTGATCGCCAAAGTCAACGAATTGCTGGCGGCGAAGAAAGCCTGAAAATGGTTGTGAAGATGTCCACGATGAAAGAAGGGTACCGGCGATCACCGGTACCCTTCTTTCATCTAGAAGCTATCGAACAGGCGCTCAAATCTTGAGCTCGGGCGGAATCGAGAGAGTCGCCATCATCCGCTCCATCGCGCCTTCGTCGTTGGCGATGGTCGCAAGCAGCTTTTCCTTGAGTGCATCACGTTTGGCATAGAGGCGCAGCGGCTTGGGGGGATTGTGAAGCAGATCTTTGCCCACGAGCGCGCGCACGACAAAGGGCATGTAGGACGAGTAGTCGCCCTGCATGCTCACGGTCTGCGTCCTGTACGTCGCCGGATTGATCTTGCCCCAGGACACGGCTTCAGATGGTTCGCAGGAGGACAAACTTCCGTCGGTAACGGGGGCAGAAACGATCTGCGCGTCGTAGTCGTAGCCGCGGATGTTGTCGAGGAAGAAGATTTGCGAGAGTGCCGGCTCCGGTTGCAGAGAGTAATTCTTGGGAACGCCGCCACCCAGAATCAGAATGGCAAGCGATTTCGGTTCGGAGTCGAACAGGCCCCAGTGATGGTAGGCGCAGGCCTCAAAAACGTCTTCGTGAAGATCGTAGTCGAATCCGTATTTAATTTTGCCGAGGCGCTGAAGCGCCCACAGCTTGACGGAGTTGAGGAACATGCTGCCATCGGCGGGCGCTCCAATAAAGACCGGCAACTCAAGATCGGCGCATGTGCTGAGAAGGCCGGGCGCAACGCCGAGAGTCTTCTCGCGCACGGCAAATTGCTTGCCTAGCAGATAGTTGCGCTCGGTGGTCGTCATGCGCTTTTGGAACTCGGGCCGCTGCAGAATCTCGGTAGCGACGGCGTCCTGGTCGAAGAGAATCTGTTCGTCGAAACCGGTATCGGCTACACGAATGACGCCGTTCTCGCGCAACTCGGCATCGTCGCCGTACAACGCGACCTCGCGTATGGGGCGCGTGTCGGTCTTGCGGAGACAGTCGTGGCCATCGTGATAGCAGATGGCATCTGTCACGGTGAGGTAGGCCGTGTTCGCGGCTTTGATGAGAGGAATGAGCCAGGCGCGGTGCTGATCGGAAACCGTGATGGGTCCGGCGCACGTGACGACAAGCGGGATTCGTTTTTCGATCACCTGCTTCATCGCGTCATAGACGCGCCGCAGGTAGGCGCCGCCGAAAGCCGGAAGAGCGGCCTCGAAGACCTCGCCCAGATTCTGGCATTCTGTCACCGGCTTTCCGGTCACCGGTCCGCCCATCAGTCCGTTCGTCGTGGAACACTTGCCCATTCGAAAAAGCCTCCTAAACAGTTATCTTCAGTATCCAACATTGGGCGACAGGCACGCGAAGAAGTCCCGACCGCAAACGTGGAATCGCGGTAAGAATTCATGATTGGGCTGGAAGCGTTGATTTTCGTTTATGTGCCGAGCCACAAATGAGGTGTGCCCCAGATCCCGAAGCTGGAATCTGGGGCACTTTAGCCCAAAACCAATTATGTAAAGCAGCCTATCTCGATTGAGCCTTAGTTCTTGGGCAGCACCACAAACGGCCCCTGGCCGTCTCCGCCTTCAAACGCCGCCTGCCCGAGCGAAGGAATTCCAATCTCCCACTTCGGTCCTTGCAACTCTGGCATCGGCTTGGCCGTGAACAGCTTCTTGCACTGGTGCGCCGTCCAACGCGCCCAGCGCTTCGACTTTTTGCGCCGCGCGCTGTCGGTCGAGATGCCGGTGCCGGCATACATCTGCCGGTAGAGCTTGGAGAGAAACATGAACGCGATGCGGGCGCGAAGATTCGGCGTGCAGGCCGAGCGCTGCCAGATCGAGGTCCAGTTATAGAAGCGGTCCCAGACTTTTTGCGTGCGCTCGCGAATTTCGTCGGCGCTCATGGTGGGATGCGGAGTGAACATTTTGGGGCGCACCTCGGTGGGAATGAGCCAGTAGCGCGTGATCGGTACATCGCCCACCATGGTGGGATGCTGCGACTGCTCCTTCTCCCAGCGGCCGAAGTCGACCGTGCCGGGAAACGGCGTCATCATGACAAACTGCGCAAAGGTGACACCGGCCCTCAGCGCCATCTCGACAGTTGCATCGAAGGTTGAGGCCCTGTCGGTCGGCAGCCCGAAGATGAACGAGCCGAGCACATGCACGCCGTGCTCCTTGAACGTTTGCAGTTGCTTGGCCAGTGCATCGCCGGAGAGGTTCCAGTCCTTGTAGACCGCCTTGAGACCCTCGGGAGTCACAGCCTCAATGCCCACCAGTGCGCCCTTGATATTGGCCTTCTTCATGGCGTCGAGAAACTCGCCGTCCTCGCCCGCCTCCATGGTCATCTGGGTGTAGAACACCATGTCCCTGGGGAGCTTGGCCAGCTCTTCCATCAGTTGGAAGCGCTCATTGCGAATGGCGGTCAGTTCTTCGAGCTTGGCGGTGTTGTGCTGCTCGCGCGCCAGGCGCAGATCGGTAAACGTAACGGGGTAGAAGTTATCGTCGGCGAGGGCGATAAAGCGGAAGCCTAGCCGGCGCAGCGCGACGATTTCGTCAACTACGCTTTGAAACTTCCTCTGCCGGGGCTTTTGTCCGTCGGTGCGCCACACGCTGCAAAACGAGCAGTGCTTGGGGCATCCGCGAATCGTCTGCACGGAGGCCCACATATATTTCTCGGGATTCATCAGGTCCCAGCGCGCGGCCAGAAACTCATCGCCTTCAATGCGCCCGCCGGCGTAGATTCTTTCCGGCTTGCCGGCCAGGCAATCGGTGACTGCCCTACCCCAGGCAACATCGCCATCGCCGGTGACTACGGCATGCGCCTGACCCTGTTCAAAGACCTCTTCAGGAAACAGAGTGGCGTGAATGCCGCCATACACGACCCATGCGCCGCGGCTACGCGCCATGCGGCCCACGGCGTATCCGCGCAGGGCATTGCCGGTGTGCACGCTGATGCCGACAATATCTCCGGCTTGAATGGTCTCCGGCACAATCTGTTCAAGAGACTCGTCCACGAGAATGGGGTCGCCCGCAATTTGCGGCGTGGCTGCGGCAAGCACGAATAACCATCGCGGCGTAATGACCGCCGTGCCAAAAGAATTGTCACTCGGATTGACGAGATGAACGCTCAATGAATCCAACCTTTCCTGGTGCAGGTGCGGTTGGCGTCACAGCAAT
>Ga0182027_10007010_pt1 | contig 16721 bp, 10 predicted proteins | sample 712E1DmetaG_FD_121300 | JGI IMG/M metagenome (GOLD analysis project Ga0182027, IMG submission 121300) | Permafrost microbial communities from Stordalen Mire, Sweden - 712E1D metaG (Illumina Assembly) | ecosystem: Environmental > Terrestrial > Soil > Wetlands > Permafrost | place: Sweden... | reverse complement strand
CTGGAACTGGCAGACAGGCATGACTTAGGATCATGTGCCGCAAGGCGTGAGGGTTCAAGTCCCTCCGTCCCCATATTCTAAGAAACCCTAAGGGTTTCCCAAACCCTTAGGGTTTGGCAATAACGGAGAAATAATTTGAAATTCGAAAAGACCATTCTTGAAGACCATCAGGCGCAGGTCATCGTGGAAGCGGAAGCGGATCAGTTCGAGGCCACCCGGCGGCGCGCGGCGCGCAAACTAGCTGAGCGCGGCAAAATCCCCGGCTTCCGTCCGGGGAAGGCGCCTTTTGAAGTCATCCGCCGCTATTACAGCGATGAAGCCATCTATGAACAGGCCGTTGATCTGATGGTGGATGATGTGTATCCGGAAATGTTAAAGGAAGCGGAACTCAATCCCGCCGCACCCGGCACACTCGAAAAACTGGAAAAGGTGGACGGCCAGGAACTGCCCAAGTTCACCTTCAAGGTTCCGTTGATGCCCGAAGTGGAACTGGGCGATTATCAAAAGGTGCGCCTGCCGTATGAATTCACCGCGCCCGGCCCGGAAAAATTGAACCAGGCCATCGAAGAGCTGCAGCAGATGTACGGCACGACCGAAGCCGTGGAGCGCGAGATACAATCCGGCGACTACATCCTCGTTGATTTGAAATCCGATAAGGAAGATTTGACGCGTCCCGGTTTCGCAACCAGTGTGCGCCAGGATGATCGCGAGAACGAGTTTCCCTTCCCGGGCTTTGCGCGGCAATTGCTCGGGCTTAAAGCGGGCGACTCAAAAACCATTCATCATGACTTCCCGAAGGATTTTTCGGATGATAAATTGGCCGGTCAAAGCGTTGACATCGAGGTGACCATCAAAACCGTGCGTTCCATGACTCTGCCGGAATTGAACGACGACTTTGCCAAAATGGTCGGGCAATACGAAAACCTGGATGCGTTGAAGGATGTCCTGACGAAGGATATTGAAGCTCGTGTGCGCGCCGAATACGATGACGGTTATTACGCCCAGGTTGTGGATAAGATCAAGGAAGGCTCGACCATCAAATACGCCTCGCAGACTCTCCAGCATGAGGCTGAGCATGTGGTGGACGATCTGCGCCAGAGACTGGCCCAGCAAAGCTTGGACCTTGAAACCTATTACAAGATGCGCAATTCCGATGCCGCCAAGTTCTTTGAAGAGGAAGCCAAGCCGGTCGCCAAGAAGCGCCTTGAACGCTCCCTGATCATGGATGAAGTTTCGCGCCGCGAAAAAATCGAAGTGGATAACGAATCCCTCGATAAGGAGTTCAACAATACCCTCGCGAATCTGCAAATGCAGGGCGTCAACATGAACAAAATCCGCGGCGGCAAACAGGGACAACAGCGCGTGGCGGAAGCGGTTGCCATGGAATCCGCCAACCGTTTGCTCACGCGTCGCACCCTGGAAAGATTGAAGGCCATCGCGACGGGCGAATATAAGCCCGAAGAGAAACATGAAGAACCAACCGCACAGGCGGAAGCGGTGGTGGAGGCTGAAGCTAAGTCCAAGCCGAAGAAAAAAGGATCCGCAAAAACATCGGAGAAGAAGGAAGCAAAATCCTCCTCCAAAAGCGCAGGTAAGAGTCCGAAGTCCGGCGCATCAAAGAAGACAACCGGTAAAGCACCTGCAAAGAAATCAACCCGGAAAGAGTGAGGCTTAAATGACTATTACAAATATGAATAATGGTTCTATACTGCAAAACCATAATGGTTCGATTCTACAGAACCTTGACATCGTTCCGATGGTGGTGGAGACCTCGGGGCGAGGCGAGCGGGCGTATGATATTTACTCTTTACTGCTCAAAGAGCGTATCATTTTCCTCGGCACGCCGATTGATGACCAGGTTGCAAATAGTATTGTGGCGCAGTTGTTGTTCCTCAATCATGAGGACCCTGAAAAAGAAATTCAAATGTATATCAATTCACCCGGCGGACAGGTCTTTGCCGGATTCGCGATCTATGACACAATGCGGATGATCTCGAATCCGATCAGCACGGTGGCTGTCGGAGTTACGGCTTCGTTCGGCACGGTCCTTTTGACCGCCGGCTCCAAAGGACGCCGTTATGCATTGCCCCATGCGACCATTCATATGCACCAGCCTTTGGGCGGCGCACAGGGACAGGCCACGGATATCGAGATTGCCGCCAAGCAGATCATGAAACAGAAGGCCCTGCTGAATGGAATTCTTGCAAGCCATACCGGACAGCCGCTGGAAGTGATCGAGCGCGATACGGATCGGGATTTCTATCTGGATGCCAAAGCCGCGGTGGAATACGGTTTGGTGGACCAGGTCCTCGAGGCTCCTGAAAAGCAAAAAAACAAGGCATAATATTCCCGCAATTAACAACGGGTAGGGTTGTTTTTCAACCATCACGGAGAGCGCAGAGTGCAAGACTCGGTGCTCTCCGTGTTCTGCGCCATGGCCTTCTCCAAATTCGGAGCGAAGCTATATTTTGTGATCTTTTCAACGCCAAGCTCACAAAGCGCATAAAGAAAAATCAATTAACCTTGGCGGTCTTGGCGTGCTTCGTGTTTCGTTCATTAAGTTTTCAGAGCACATTCATGCGGTCTTGCGCGGTTTTCCCTTCCAGCTTTCCTCCTCCATTAACCGTCATCCAAGAACCGTTACCCAATTACCAATCACCATTTACCATTCCCTTCTTCGCGTATGCCTGCTTCATCCTTCATCCTTCATACTTCATCCTTTCTCTTCCTTCTTTGCGCTTATAATCAACCCAATGTTACATCTATCCACGTTTTCCATTGCAGCCTGTGATATCAAAGCGCAGGCTTGGGGAATTGCAGTTGCTTCCAAGTTTCCCGCGGTCGGTGCAGTGGTGCCATGGGTGCGCGCCAATGCAGGCGCGGTTGCCACTCAAGCGTTTGCCAACCCATCCTTTGGCCCGCGCGGCCTTGAAATGATGGCCGGCGGGCTTTCTGCGGAGGAAACCTTATCGAAGCTGCTGATGCACGATCATGAACGCGAACAGCGCCAGGTCAGCTTGGTGGACGCCAAGGGCGGCTCAGCCATATTCACCGGTACATCCTGCGTGGAATGGGCGGGTGGCGTTCACGGCGCGGGGTATGCCATTCAGGGAAATATCCTGACCGGCGCGGAAGTGATCAACCGTATGGAACATGCTTATCTTGAGACAAAAGGTGAATTGCCGGAGCGTCTCTTTGCCACGCTCGAAGCGGGCAATCGCGCGGGCGGCGATCGCCGCGGCAAACAATCCGCTGCGCTCTATATGGCCAAACCCAGGGGTGGATATGGCGGGCATAATGACCGCTGGATGGACTATCGCGTCGATGATCATCTCAACCCCATCCCGCGTCTTGGCGAATTGTTGGAACTGCATCACCTTTATTTCGATAAGAGTCACAAATCAGAACGCGTAAAACTGGAAGGCAAACTCGTCAAGGAAATACAAAAGATCATGAAAGGACTTGGCTATTACACACCCGTCAACGGTGAATATGATGACGCCACCCGCCAGGCCCTGGACGCCTTCATCGGCAACGAGAACTTTGAACAGCGTGCGGATCCAAAGGCCGGTTGGATTGACGGCCCCGTGCTCGATTATTTGTTGAAGAAGTTCAAATAATGTCCCCAGGGTTTCTGTATGATCCAGAAGCCACGAAATCAGCCACTTTTCCCAGACTTGTGAGACCTGTTAGACTTCTAAGACTTTTGAGACTTGTAAGACCTATACGACTTGTCAGACCTGTGATCCCTATGAAGATGCTTGATAAACTTTCCCCTCCCATTCGCGGCCTCATCCTCGATATGGACGGCGTGCTTTGGAAAGACGATACGCCCATCGGTGATCTGCACGCCGCCTTCGATCGCATTCAGGCACGCGGCCTCAAAGTCACCCTCGCCACCAACAACGCCACCAAAACCGTTGAAGAATATCTCGATAAACTGCGCGGCTTCGGCGTGACTCTCGAAGCATGGCAAATCGTCACCTCCTCCCAGTCATTGGCGCAAGTGCTTGCGCAAAAGTTTATCCCTTCGGAGAAACCGGGGGGAGATCAAGAGCATGAACGGGTTGTTTTCCTCATCGGCGAAAATGGCATCCTCTCTGCCCTGCGTGAAAAAGGCTTTACCCCCATTACCGATCCTAATGATGAAACGCATCCCATTGCGGTCGTCTCCAGCTTTGACCGCAACCTCACTTACCAAAAACTCCGCCGCGCCACCCTGCATGTCCGCGCAGGCGCGCCATTATTTGCGACGAACGCCGACCGCACCTTTCCCACTCCGGAAGGCATGGTGCCAGGTGCAGGTTCTATCCTCGCCGCCTTGGAAGCCGCCTCGGACGTCAAAGCCACGGTGATCGGCAAGCCAGCTACGTTCATGCTGGAACTTGCCGCACAACACATGGGTTTGACAAGAGATGAAGTACTGGTGGTCGGCGACCGGCTTGAAACGGATATCACCGGAGGACAAGCCATGCAGGCGCGCACTGCTCTGGTGCTATCCGGCATCAGCACGCGCGAACAATTGGAGAATTGGAATCCCAAACCTGATCTGGTTGCAAGTGATTTAACGGAACTGGTTAGGTAAAATTGGAATCTTATCTTGAAGAAAAGGCCTAAACACGAAGTAGACTAAGGTCACAAAGTAAAAAAGAAAACGAACCTTCCAACTTTTAAACCTTCAAACCGTATTATTTTTCCCCATCATCCATGATCCATACTCCATTGATCTACGACCTCGACCTGAATTCCATTACTGAGTTAATGACTTCCTGGGGCGAGCCTTCCTATCGCGCCAAACAAATATGGGAGGGCTTGTATCAACATTTCTACAACTCGCCTTTGCAATTTCCAAATATCCCCAAGCCTCTGCGCGAAAAACTCGATGGTGAAATTAATTTCCTCGGCCTCGAACCTGTTCGCTTTTTGGATTCATCCGATAAACAAACAAGCAAGATGCTTTTCAAATTGCATGACGGCCATTTCATTGAAGCCGTGCTGATGAGATATGGTGATCCGGCAGACGTTCATGATTCTTCGAACCGCGAAGCTCGCCAAGCGCGCGAAGATTCAAATCCTTCTTTGCGGCCTTTGCGCTCTTCGCGGTTAAATTCAGACTCCAACAGCGGCAAATCTCGCCGCACTCTCTGCATCTCCACCCAGGCCGGTTGCGCCATGGGATGTGTCTTTTGCGCCACCGGCCAGATGGGATTCAAGCGTCACCTTTCCAGCGGCGAGATCGTTGCACAGGTCATGTACTATGCTCGGCTCTTGCATGCAGAAAATTCAAGCGTGACCGATATCGTGTTGATGGGCATGGGCGAACCCTTCCACAATTACGAGAACACCCTGGCCGCCATTGACCGGCTTAATGATCCTGAAGGTTATAACTTCGGTGCGCGCCGCTTCACCATCTCAACGGTCGGATTGGTTCCGCAGATCAAACGATTTGCGGATGAAAAACGTCAGGTCAATCTCGCCATCTCACTCCATGCTTCGGATGATGTTTTACGTCAAAGCATGTTGCCGATCAACAAGAAATACAATGTCGAAGAAGTGCTGGAGGCTTGCCACTATTATGTAGATCAAACCGGGCGCCGCATTACCTTTGAATGGGCCTTGATCCACGGCGTCAACGACACCCCCGAAGAAGCGCGCAAACTCGCTGTGCGTCTCCGGGGACTGATATGCCACGTAAACGCCATTCCCCTCAACCCAACCTATGGCTACAAAGGCCAGGCGACCACGCGTGAAAGCGCATTGAGATTTAAGGAAGTATTGGAGCAGGCTGGCATCCCGTGCACCATTCGTATGCGGCGCGGGATTGATATTCAAGCGGGCTGTGGTCAGTTGGCTTCTTCTGTCTAGTTTATATTTTATTTTTGGGAATATGGCTACGCGCATTTCACAATATATCAATTTCAACGCCTGATGGCTTCCATATGCTGAGCACGCGGCTTTAGCACCCCAAGATGTAGTAATGGCTGGCTGTTCATCGGTCATCTGTGACAGATTTAATTTCGAAATATTTCTCCCAGCCATCACCCATCGGTATAGAGGCTTTATGGGTCAATTACACCATGCTACCTCGGTCTTTATCTCCCGCCCTCGTTTATCCATCCCCCATTCTGAGAAAGTCCTTAAGAAACACATTTCAAGATACATTATAATGTCGAAAATTTTCTCCACTAGAAAAGTAACAAATGACCAACGAAACGAACAAAGATAACCCTTCCCTTCCCTGGCTGGAACGTCCCATTCACCCAGCCTTGCCCGCCATCACCAATGAAATTGTCATATTTATCGCCATCATCCTCGTTGCATTTATCACGCGCTTCTACAACCTGGGTGCACGTGTCATGAGTCATGATGAAAGCCTCCACACCTACTTCTCGTGGCTCTATTACAAAGGTAGCGGCTACCAGCACAACCCCATGATGCACGGCCCGCTCCAATTCCACCTGATCGCCCTTTCATACTTCCTCTTCGGCGCCAGCGATTTCACCGCCCGCATCCCCGCCGCCCTCTTCAGCATTGCCACCATTGCCATGGCTTGGTATTGGCGCCGCTACCTCGGCAAGACCGGTGGGCTGATCGCCGGGATCCTGATGGTCATCTCGCCGCTGATGCTGTTCTATGGCCGCTATGTCCGCGAAGATTCCTATGCCGTCTTCTCCGGCGTTCTGATGCTTTACGTCATCCTCCGTTATTTTGAAAGCGGCCAGCGAAAATATCTTTATCTATTGGCAATCTCCCTGGTTATTCACTTTATAGATAAGGAGACCTCATTCATGTACGCGGCCATGCTCCTGCTCTTCCTTGCCGTGTACTTCATTGCCCGCGTCACGCGCAAAGCCTGGGATGATCTTTTCTCCTATCGAGGCTTCATCATTGCCCTGGCCCTTGCGCTTGCGCTGTTTGCCTTTGGAATAGGCTTCGGAATTGCCGGACGAAACGTTGGAATCCTCGGCGCGACCGAAGTGGCCGCCCCTGCGATTCCCTCTGCAGCCTCACCGGCCCAAACCAGCGCCGCAGCGGCTTCTCCCGCCGCACTTTTCCTTCTTGCCGGAATCCTCGCCCTAGTCGCCGCCGGATATTTCCTGATCCGCGGCTATACCTGGCAGGGTGTTAAATCCGAGCGCTCATTCGATATGTTGATCCTGGTCGGGACCTTTGTCCTGCCCATGCTCACGCCCTTCCCCATTACGTTCCTGAAGAATTGGCTGCACGTCACCATCCCAACCACTGCACCCGAAGTTCAGGCGCTGACCATGCAAAACGTGCTGGTTATTGGGATCTTCATCATCGTATTCTTTGCCATATCCATCGCCATTGGCTTACTTTGGGATCGGGATTGGTGGAAGCTTGCTCTCGCCTTCTGGGTTCCTTATACCATTTTCTATACCTCGATCTTTACCAACAGCGATGGCTTTTTCACCGGCATTGTTGGATCACTGGGCTATTGGATCGCTCAACAGGCGGTCCAGCGTGGCAGCCAGCCGTGGTATTACTATATTCTGATCCAAATCCCGATCTACGAGTTCCTGCCTTTCCTCGGCTCGATCCTCGCATTCATTGTCGGCCTGATTTACCTCGTGCACCGTCCAGCCAGGATACCAGTCGTGGAAGAGCCTCAAACGGTTGAAGAAAAACATATCGAAGACAAACCGGTTGAAGTCCCGTCCGACCAAAACATGCCAACAGACAGTCCGGTCATGCAGGCATTAGTCCTCCAAAACAAGGAACGCGAAGAGCAACCGGTTGTAGCCAGTTCAGAATCCTCCTCGGATAATTTTCTCAACATGTTTGCTCTGCTTGGTTGGTGGATCGTGGTCAGCATCGCCGCCTTCAGCTACGCCGGCGAGAAGATGCCGTGGCTGACCATTCACCTGGCCTGGCCGATGATCCTTTTCACGGGCTGGGGACTCGGCTACCTCATTGATACAACTGATTGGGCCGGCTTATGGCGGCGCAAAGCTTCGCTCACCCTGGCCCTGGCTTTCGTCTTTCTCACAAGCATCGCTGCCAGCTTTGTATCCCTGTTTGGCGATACCCCTCCGTTCCAGGGCAAGGGACTCGATCAATTGCAAAGCTCTGCTGCCTTCCTGCTTCCTGCGGTGGTTGCCCTGGCCAGCCTGGCAGGTATCATTTACCTTTTACGGGATTGGGCTGGCCGCCAAATTGTGCGCGTGTTCACCCTGGTCTTCTTCTTCCTGCTCGCCGTCCTGACCGTCCGCGCCTCCTTCCGCGCCGCCTATATTGACTACGATGATGCCACCGAATACCTTGTGTATGCCCATGCAGCGACCGGCGTAAAGGATATCATCCGGCAGGCCACTGAAATCTCGGAGCGCACGACCGGCGGCATGGGGATCAATCTTGCCTATGACGCCAGCGCACCTGATACCGGCGTCTCGTGGCCCTTTGCGTGGTATCTACGCGACTTCACCAACCAGCATTCCTTCGATCAGCCGACCCGCAGCCTGCGCGATTCCGCCATCGTCATCGTGGATGTGAAGAACTTCGGCAAGATCGAATCCGCTCTCGGTCCCGATTATTATCGGATAGATTACATCCGCATGTGGTGGCCCAACCAGGATTACTTCGATCTCGTCACCAACCGCGACCCATCCATTCCCATTCCGCCCGATTATTCGTGCCATGGCGTGCTTGGCTTCTTTAAGCTATTCAAATCACAGGATTTCTCGCGCATCTGCACGGCGCTGACCAACCCGCAGATCCGTCAAGGAATTTTTGATATCTGGCTCAACCGCGACTACACCACCTACGCGGCGGCCACCAACAACCAAAATATGACCCTGGCAACCTGGGAACCTTCTGCACAAATGCGCATGTATATCCGCAAGGATGTGGCTGAGCAGATGTGGAAATATGGCGTCACACCGAGCCAGCAGACTACGGCGGTTGATCCCTATCAGGGTAAGACGGTCACCTTGAACGCCAACCAGATCATCGATTCGTCGAAGCTAAACCCACCGATGAATGCACCACGCGCCCTGGCTGTTGCACCCGATGGCAGCCTGTATGTGGCCGACTCACGCAACAACCGCATCCTTCACTTCGACCCCAGCGGCTCTTTGATCAATGCATGGGGTAAATCCAGCGGTAACGATCCCAGCCACCCGAATCCTAACGCGGCGCCATCCACGTTCAACGAACCCTGGGGCGTGGCGGTCGGGCCGGACGGCTCGGTGTATGTGACGGATACCTGGAACAACCGCATCCAGAAGTTCACCGCGAACGGTCAGTTCATCAAGATGTGGGCAACCGGGCAAGCTGGCCAGGCCGATGTCTTTTACGGGCCGCGCGGGATAGCGGTGGATGCCAAAGGTCATGTCTATGTTGCCGATACGGGGAACAAGCGCATCGTCGTGTTCGACGCGGACGGCAACTACCTGGCCCAGTTCGGTTCGGACGGCATGGAGGCCGGTCAATTCGATGAGCCGGTCGGCGTCACGGTGGACGCCAAGGGCAATGTGTATGTGACCGATACCTGGAATCAGCGCGTCCAAACTTTTAGCCCATCGCCGGACGGGATGAGTTTCTCGCCGTTGAAGCAATGGGATGTGGCCGGATGGTACGGCCAGTCGCTGGATAATAAGCCCTTTATCGCTGTGGATAATAAGGGCCATGTATTCGTTACCGACCCGGAAGGGTTCCGCGTGATCGAATATTCGACCGACGGCAGCTTGATCCAGACTTGGGGCGACTACGGTTCAACGTCGTCCACGTTTGGGCTGGCGGCGGGGATCGCGATTGATGCCCAGGGGAATATCTGGGTGAGCGACGCGGGGAACAACCGGCTGATGAGGTTCGCTGTGCCATAGATTCGATGAGGAACGAATAAAAACGAATACGAGATTCACTCGTAAAAACGGGATTATTCGTTCCTCGTTTTGGATGCTAATTTCGGAGGACGCGGAGTTAAGAGAGGGAAATACTCCGCGTTGGCGATTCGGGAGGAAGGAGGATGGGAAATGGTTAATGGATCATGGGTCATGGATGAGGGAGGAAGGAGGAAATAGGGAAGGGAAATCGTTATTCGATATTCGGGATTCGATATTCGTTATTCGATATTCGGGATTCGGATCTGCCAATCCTTCGGCGCGTATTCGGCTAGATATGGGCGCAGTTGAGCAGCGCCCCCACTTCAACCACCATGGCCTTCTCAAAGTCCATGGTGAACCTACGCCTTGTCATTTTTTTAACGCGAAGCACGCAACCCTCAAAGAACGAAGGGCAGGCGCTCGCTAAGATTCTTGTTTTTTCTTGGCGATCTTCGCGCCCTTAGCGGTTCGTTCTCTGATCTTGAGAAAACCATGCATCAACCACCGACCAGGCTTCGTAGTGGTTTGTGCAAGGTGGTATAATCGCCGTGCTTTTAATCCATTCAAAAGGGCAATATATGAAACTCCATGAGTATCAATCGAAACTAATATTTGCCAAGTATGGCATTCCGATCCCCAAGGGACGGGTAGCGGCTACCGCAAGCGAGGCGAAAGCAATCGCCGAAGAATTGGGTGGCCGCGTTGTTATTAAATCGCAGGTGTTGGTGGGCGGACGCGGGAAGGCCGGCGGGGTGAAACTGGCGAAAGATCCCGCAGAGGCCGAACAGCTTGCGACTCAGATCCTGGCCATGGAAATCAAGGGCCTGCCGGTGCGCAAAGTGCTGGTGGACGAAGCCGCGGCGATAGATAAGGAAATCTATTTTTCCATCACTAATGACCGCGCGGCGCGCAAGCCGGTGATGATCGCGTCCGCGGCGGGCGGGATGGAGATCGAGGAGGTGGCGGCCAAGACACCGGAGAAGATCATCAAGTTGCACATTGATCCGCTCCTGGGCCTGCGCGATTATCAGGCACGCGATATCGCGGCGTTCATTGACCTGCCGCGCGAGTATTGGAAGGATTTCAACAAGATCGCCATGGGGTTGTGGCAGGTGTATACGCAGACCGACGCCTCGCTGGCCGAGATCAACCCGCTGGTCATCACACAGGATAAGCGCATGCTCGCCTTGGACGGCAAGATGATCATTGACGATAACGCACTGTTCCGTCACGCTGACCTGGCCGAGATGCGCGACACTGACGAGGAAGCCCCCGAGGAAGTGGAAGCGCGCAAGTATGGGCTGTCGTACATCAAGCTGGATGGGAACATCGGGTGCATGGTCAACGGTGCGGGACTGGCCATGACCAGCATGGATATCGTCAAGTTGTTCGGGGGTGAACCGGCCAACTTCCTCGATATCGGCGGCGGTGCGGGATCGGATAAGGTTGCGGCCGCGATGCGCATCATTTTGTCGGACCCGAACGTGAAGGCGGTGCTGTTCAACATCTTCGGCGGCATCACGCGCTGTGACGAAGTGGCGCGCGGCATCCTGACGGCGATGAAGGAAGTGAGACCCAAGGTGCCGATGGTGGTGCGCCTGGTGGGGACTAACGCGGAGGAGGGCCGCAAGCTGCTGGCCGATGCGAAGATGATCACCGCCTCAACACTGGCGGACGCGGCGAAGAAGGCTGTGGCCGCGGCGAAGGAAACCATTGACCCGAGAGACCCTAAGGGTCTCTAAAGACATTTAGGTCTGGATTAAGATAATTCCATTAAACCCTAAGGGTTTCTAAAACCCTTAGGGTTTGAAGAACCAATAAGAGGAAATTCAATGAGCATTCTTATCAACAAAAACACGCGCTTGCTCGTCCAGGGCATTACCGGCAATGAGGGCTTGTTCCACACGCGCGCCATGGTAGCCTATGGCACCAATGTGGTGGCGGGCATGACGCCGGGTAAGGGCGGCGAATGGGTGGATGAGAAAATCCCGGTCTTCGATTCGGTCAAGGTGGCCGTGGAGGCGACGGGCGCAAATTGCACCGTGATCTTCGTTCCGGCGCGCTTCGCCGCGGATTCGATGTATGAGGCGGCGGACGCCGGTATCCCGTTGATCGTGTGCATCACCGAGGGTGTGGCCGTGCAGGATATGATGCGCGTGCGCAATTATCTCGACCAGAAAAAGGTCAGGCTTTTGGGGCCGAATTGTCCCGGTATATTGACGCCCGGCGAATGCAAGGTCGGCATCATCCCCGGCGATATCGCCATCCCCGGTAACGTGGGTTGTGTGTCGCGCTCCGGCACGTTGACCTACGAGGTCTTGTACGCGCTCAAGCTGGCCGGAATGGGGGCTTCGACTTGCGTGGGTATCGGCGGCGATCCGATCAATGGCACGAATTTTGTGGATGTGCTGGAGATGTTCGAGCATGATCCGCAGACGGAGAAGGTGGTGATGATCGGCGAGATCGGGGGGACGGATGAGGAGAAGGCGGCGGAGTTCATTGCCTCGAAGATGACCAAGCCGGTGGTGTCGTTTATCGCCGGGCAGACTGCGCCTCCAGGTAAGCGCATGGGTCATGCCGGCGCGATCATTGATGGCGGTTCGGGCACTGCGGCGGGTAAGGTGAAGGCTCTGGAAGCCGCGGGCGTGAAGGTCGCAAAGCATCCAGAGGAGATTCCGTCGTTGTTGTAATAAGAAAGAGATATTAGATATTAGAGATTAGAGATTAGAGAGTAGATGAGTAAGTAGAGTGAAGGATGTAGAGCCGCTCCTAATAGCGGCTCTATGATTTGTAGGGATGGAGATGGGTAGCCAAGCCCTACCTCAATCGCCTCCGGCGTGCTTCGCGACCTCCCTTCCGAACCTCCTGGTTCTATCTTCGGCGCTTCTTAGCGCCGAAGCAGACGACGGCGGCATGATGCCGCCTCGTCTAGAAGCAGCCGACCCTGAACCCTGACCCTGAAGAACACAGGGCAGGCGAACACAGGGCAAGCGGGCGCAGGGCGTTGGCAGCCTAGCTTCCTGGTCGGGAGAACGCCGACCTACGGAAGTGCTTCGCGAATGCTACCTCGGCTAGCCAAATGCAGAAAGAACGCCGAATTTGGGGAGGGAGTCAAATGGCGAGATTGCCACGTCTTGCAGAGAACGCAAGGCTCGCAATGACATATTGAACAGTGGCCGCCTCGGGTAGCAATGACATAATGGAAAGTGGAGATATACTTCTGAACCTCACGGTTCAGAAGCAGCCGACCCTGAAAGAGCGCAGGGCTTTGGTGGCTGGATGCCACCTCGGCTAGACGCGTAGAGCCGCCGGTGAGGGCGGCTCTACGTTATAATCATCATTGCCCCATCCGCACGGCGGACGCGGCAACGAGGTCAAAGATTACTTATGAGAGTCAATATAGTTGACGGCTTCGCCGACGGTGGTGATCTTTTGTGCGGCCTCGTCCGAGATCTCGGTCCCGAACTTGTCTTCGAATGCCATGATGAGTTCGACCAGGTCGAGCGAGTCCGCTTCCAGTTCTTCGCGGAAACGGGCTTCCATCGTCACTTTGCTCTCATCCACGCCTAACAGATCCACAATGATCTTCTTGATGTCGCTGAATGTGTCAGCCATGAGACAATCCTCCGTAAGATTTCGTTTTCAGACCTGTCCATTGTAACATGACAGGCGCTAGGAATTCAATCACAGGAACACCGCCTTATGCCAAAAGATACGGAAATCAAAGACCGAAAACTTGACCACATTAAAATCAATTTAGAGAAAGATGTCCGTTCGGCGCTGACCAGCGGACTCGAGAAGTTTCATTTTGTCCACGAGGCCTTGCCGGAACTCGATCTCGACCACATTGATGCGAGCCTGAGCCTATTCGGGAAAAAACTCTCCGCGCCGATCTTGATCTCTTCGATGACGGGCGGTTCGGACGAAGCCGCGACGATCAACTTTCGACTGGCGGAAGCGGCGCAGGAGGTAGGCGTGGCGATGGGCGTGGGCAGTCAGAGGGTGGCGCTCGAACATACGGAGCAGACGGTCACCTTCCAGGTGCGAAGCTCTGCGCCCGATATTTTGTTGTTCGCGAACCTGGGCGCGGTGCAATTGAATTACGGTTATGGCATTGATGAGTGCCGTAGAGCGGTTGAGATGATCCGGGCGGATGCGTTGATCCTGCATTTGAATCCGGTGCAGGAGGCGGTTCAAAAAGGTGGGGATACAAACTTCGCGGGGCTTGGAAAAAAGATCGAAGAAATTTGCAAGAAGATGAAAGTGCCGGTCATCGCCAAGGAAGTGGGATGGGGCATCTCGGAACGGACGGCAAAGCTGTTGGCCGAGTGCGGTGTGTCGGCAATTGATGTAGCCGGCGCGGGGGGGACTTCATGGTCGCAAGTGGAGATGCACCGCGCGCCGGACGAGTTCACACGCGAGTTGGCCGCAGCCTTTGTGGGCTGGGGCATCCCAACCGCGGAAGCGATCCTTAATGTGAAGAGAGCCGTGCCCGATATGACGATCTTCGCCAGTGGTGGTCTGAAGGATGGACTGGATATTGCCAAGTGCATCGCCTTGGGTGCGAGGCTGGGAGGTATGGCCGGGAATTTCTTGAAAGCCGCGGCGGTCTCCACGGAGAAGGCGGTGGAGGTCATGAGGTTGACCAAGAAGCAGATCGAGGTGACGATGTTTGCATGTGGGGTTGAAAGGCTGGAAGGGTTGGAGGGAAAGGTGGGGAATAGGGAATAGGGGATAGGGGAATGGGGGATAGGGGAATAGGAAATGGATCATAGGTGATGGTTAATGGATGATGGGGATCGGGATTCGGGAATGGGGAAAACGGTATTCGATATTGGATATTCGATATTAGGGAATTTAGCCTGCCGTTCCTGAGCGCAAGGTTTGCGCCCTTTGCTAGCCAAGTCTAGACCTTGCACGCTTTAAGGTTTGGCTGTATCCTTGTATAAATCTATCCCACAGAAGGGGTTTCCCTTGCCAACGAAAACGCAATCGAGTTTGGAGTCCGGCATTCGTGATAATTACACTCGCGGAAGGGTGGGGGATTTTCTGCGCGAGAAAATCGAGTTTGGCTCGGAACTTTCCATCGTCTCGGCGTATTTCACAATTTATGCATACGAGGCCTTGAAGGATGAGTTGGATCAAATCGCACATTTGCGTTTTCTCTTTGGCGAACCCCGTTTTGTAAAAGAAGTAGATCCCGATAAGAGCAGTCAAAAAGCGTATAAGATTGAAGATGATGGACTTCATTTGTTGCGCCGATTGGAGCAGCGACGCGTTGCGAGAGAATGCGCCGAATGGATACTGAATAAGGTTGAAATAAAATCCATCAAACAATCCAATTTACTGCATGGCAAGCTGTATCACATGGCTAAGGGCGGCGTGGAAGAAGCCATTATGGGCAGTTCGAACTTTACGGTCAATGGGCTTGGGTTCTCAGAACTAAACAGCAATTTTGAATTGAACCTGATTGTGGATAGCACCCGTGACCGCAACGATCTAAAGAACTGGTTTAACGATCTATGGCAGAACGATGAATTGGTGAAAGATGTAAAAACGGAAGTCCTTGAATACCTCGACCAACTTTACCGGGATAACGCCCCTGAGTTCATTTACTTCAAGACCTTATATGAAATTTTCAGGGAGTATATAAATCAGCAGGATCAAGGCGGCTTGGCAGATATTCATCAACAGGTTATTGATACCGAAATCTGGCAGGCGTTGTTCGAATTCCAGAAAGATGGCGTAAAAGGTGCAATCAATAAAATCCAGAATTACAACGGTTGTATTCTGGCGGATAGCGTTGGGTTGGGTAAAACCTATGAAGCATTAGCCATTATCAAATATTTTGAATTGAAGAACCAACGCGTCCTCGTGCTTTGCCCGAAGAAACTCCGGGAGAACTGGACCGTGTATCAAGCTTCCAACGCCAGTGAACTCAATCCTTTTATCAAGGATCGCTTTTCCTATTCCGTCCTGTCTCACACCGATCTAAGTCGGGAAGGCGGGTACTCAGGCGATATTGATCTTGCGAACGTGAGTTGGGGCAACTTCGATCTGGTGGTGATTGACGAAAGTCACAACTTCCGCAACAATACGCCAGGGAAACGTGACGAGGATGGTAATGTAGTCCGCAGAAGCCGCTATCAGCGTCTAATGGAAGACATTATTCAAAGCGGCGTAAAGACCAAGGTTTTATTATTGTCAGCAACACCAGTCAACAATACGCTCAAAGATTTGCGTAACCAAATCTATTTCATCACGGGCAGCGAACGTGAACGCATGGATATATCGCTCAAAGAGTCGCTGGGCATCGAGAGCATTCAGGAAACTTTGCGGGTTGGGCAATTGACCTTCAATGAATGGGCGAAGAAAAATAAGGAAAGAAATACTGCTGAACTGTTGGATAAGTTGAGTTCTGCATTTTTCAAGTTACTGGACGGACTTACCATTGCACGTTCACGCAAGCATGTTCAAAAATATTATAAGGATAGCATTGTACTTTTTGGCGGATTCCCTGAAAGAGAAAAACCCATTTCGGTGTATCCGAATATTGATACCCGCGGTGAGTTTATGTCTTACGACAAGCTGAATGACGAGATCATACAGTATCAACTCTCGTTGTTTAAACCGTCCTTTTACTTATTGGATGAATATAAAGCCACATACGCGCCGAGAGTCGCAGCATTCACGCAGGAGAACCGTGAAAAATTCCTGATCGGCATGATGAAGATGAATTTCCTGAAACGGCTTGAAAGCTCAATTCATTCCTTCGAACTCACGCTTTCCCGCACAATTAGCAAAATTGATTTGCTCATTGACAAGATAGAAAGATTCAAACAGTATCAAAAAGAGAATCCGGATTTCGATTGGGAT
>Ga0182027_10007009_pt1 | contig 16724 bp, 17 predicted proteins | sample 712E1DmetaG_FD_121300 | JGI IMG/M metagenome (GOLD analysis project Ga0182027, IMG submission 121300) | Permafrost microbial communities from Stordalen Mire, Sweden - 712E1D metaG (Illumina Assembly) | ecosystem: Environmental > Terrestrial > Soil > Wetlands > Permafrost | place: Sweden... | reverse complement strand
TGTCTGGCTGCCGGATGCCATGGCCGGCCCCACCCCGGTCTCGGCCCTCATCCATGCCGCCACCATGGTCACCGCGGGTGTCTACCTGGTGGCGCGTTCCTGGCCGCTCTACTCGCTGGTGCCGCAGGCCCAGTATGTGGTGGCGCTGGTCGGCGCGGTCACCGCGCTCTTTGCCGCCACCATTGCCGCCGGGCAATACGATATCAAGAAAGTGCTGGCCTACTCGACCATCTCGCAGTTGGGCTTCATGGTGGCGGCAGTCGGCATGGGCGCCTACGTGGCGGGCATGTTCCACCTGATAACGCACGCCTTCTTCAAGGCCCTGTTGTTCCTATCGGCCGGTTCGGTCATCCTCGGCATGGAAAGAGGCCACCATCACCTGCCGCATGCAGAGGGGAACAATGGTCACCACGAAGAGGTCTTCGACCCGGGCGACATGCGCAACATGGGCGGTCTGCGCAAGCAGATGCCGGTTACCTTCTGGGTTTATCTGATCGGTGCGCTGGCACTGGCGGGCATCTTCCCGCTGGCCGGGTTCTGGTCCAAGGATGAGATCCTGCTGGATGCGATCAAGAACTACCCGGTGGTTTTTGTCCTGCTGATCCTGGCGGCCTTCCTGACCGCCTTCTACATGGGCAGGCAGATCTGGATGGTTTTCTTTGGCGCACCCCGGCATGCCGCCGCCGCACATGCCCAGGAAAGCCCCAAGGTCATGACCGTGCCGCTGATGGTTCTAGCAGCCTTGGCGATCCTGGGCGGGTTGCTTAACTTCCCGGGTATTAATTCGCTGACCACCTGGTTGGGTTACACCATCCAGCCAATTGTCCACGAAGCCGAAGTGGCGTCCTGGCTGGCCATCTCCTGGGGCGGCTTCAATCCGATCGTGGCGCTGTTTGCCCTGCTCCTGGCGCTGATCGCCATTTATATCTCCTGGCTCATCTACGGGCGCAAACCACTGACCACCGGACAGAAAGACCCGCTCAAGCAGCCGCTGGGCTTCCTGTTCACGGGCATGGAAAACAAGTGGTATGTGGATGAGTTCTATGCAGCCGTTATCCTGAAGCCCTATGGAGCCATCAGCCGTTTCCTGGCGGATGTGATCGACTGGCGCTTCTGGCACGACTGGTTCCACGAGCAGGTCATCGCCGGCACGTATAACTTCGTCTCGAAGACGGTGCTGGATCGGCGTGTCGACCAGCAGTTTATCGATGCCATCGGCAATGGTCTGGGTAAATTAACCCGCGGCACTTCGGCCAGGCTGCGCCGCCTGCAGAATGGCTTTGTCCGCTCCTACGCGCTGGCCGTGTTACTGGGTGTTGTTATCATTCTTGGCTATCTATTGCTCAAATAATCTCAAAGGTCAAATAGCTCTCAAGCCCACAGACCCTTGAAGCGTGCCATTTGACCTGAAAGAGGAGAGAATATGGACTTTATTACCAATCCTTTGAACATCGTGATTTTCTTCCCGCTGGTGGGCGTGCTGGCCCTGTTGTTCATGCCCGCCGGGAAGAAGGGGCTGCTGCGCTGGACCGCGCTGGCCACCACCCTGGTGACCTTCTGCCTTTCCATCTGGATGCTGGTCCAGTTCCGGGCCGCCGAGGCCGTCGCGCCGGGTGACCTGCACTTGACCCTGACCGTGCCCTGGATCCAGGTGGCCGGATGGAACATCTCCTACGCCCTCGGCGTCGATGGCCTGTCCATCCTGCTGGTGTTGCTGACCACCTTCCTGACCCCCATCGCCATCCTGTCCACCTGGACGGCGGTCGAGGAGCGCGTCAAGGACTTCATGCTGTTCTTCCTACTGCTGGAAGTAGGCATGCTGGGCGTCTTCATGGCGCAGGACCTGTTCCTGTTCTACATTTTCTGGGAATTCACGCTCGTCCCGATGTACTTCCTGATTGGTATCTGGGGCGGACCGCGCCGCATTTATGCTGCTATTAAATTCTTCCTTTACACCATGGCCGGCTCCATCCTGATGCTGCTGGCCATTCTGTGGCTGGGCGTGCATCAGGGTACCTTCTCCGTGCCTGATCTGCTCACCAAGGGTGGCATCGATCCGCACACCCAGCTTTGGCTGTTCATCGCTTTCGCGGCGGCCTTTGCCATCAAAGTGCCCATGTGGCCGCTGCACTCCTGGCTGCCGGATGCGCATGTGGAAGCCCCCACGGCCGGCTCGATCATCCTGGCGGGTGTGTTGCTGAAGATGGGTACGTACGGCTTCCTGCGCTTCAACATCCCGCTCTTTCCGCAAGCTGCCATCCAGGCCGCCCCTTGGATCGCCTTGCTGGCGGTCATTGGCATTATCTACGGCGCCGCCGTATCCTATGCCCAGAAAGACATCAAGAAACTGGTTGCCTACTCCTCGGTCAGCCACCTGGGCTTTGTCATGCTCGGCCTGTTCGCTCTGAATGCCCAGGGTATCGAAGGCGGCATACTGCAAATGATCAACCACGGCCTTAGCACGGGTGCGTTGTTCCTCCTGGTTGGCATGGTCTACGAGCAGACCCATACACGGGAGTTCAGCGTTTATGGCGGCCTATGGAAGATCATGCCGGTCTTTGGCGTGTTCATGCTGATCGTTTCGCTCTCTTCGATGGGCCTGCCCGGCCTGAACGGTTTCGTCGGCGAATTCACCATCCTGCTGGGCGCCTTTGGCTCCAAGGCCATCGGCTCGCCCTGGTTCGCCGGAGTAGCTGCCCTGGGTGTCATCATGGCCGCTATCTATATCCTGTATATGTTCCAGAAGATCTTCCTCGGCCCGGAAGGCTCCATCGTGGAAGAGGTCAAGAAGCACGGTCATGCCTTGCGCGACCTGAACGCGCGCGAGATCATCACGACGATCCCGCTGCTGGTCTTTATCTTCTGGATTGGCCTGTACCCGAAGCCGTTCTTTGACCTGATGGCCCCGGCGGTTACGAAACTGCTGGCTGGGGTAATGCATTAGCGGCCAGCCATCGGCCATCAGCTTTCAGCCCTGCGCTGAATGCTGACCGCTGAGCGCTGACCACTTGAAAGAGCGACTATGACATCTTCTGACTTGATAACCGTTCTCCCGCTCGTCTTCCTGACCGTCTGGGCCTGCGCGCTCCTGCTGGTGGATTTGTTCATCCCGAAGGGCCGCAAGGGCTGGACGGCGTTTCTGGCAGCGCTTGGGCTGGCCGCGGCCATGGGTCTTACCCTGCTTTACGCCGGGCAGACCGGTTTCGCCTTCAGCGGGATGGTCGTGCTGGATGGTTTCTCTTCCTTCCTGGATGTGCTCTTCCTGGCCACCGGCCTGCTTGGGATCGCCCTGGCGTATGACTACCTCAAACGCATGGGCATCGACCGCGGTGAATATTACGTCCTGCTGCTCTTCAGCGTGATGGGTATGATGCTGATGGCCCAGGCGGCCAACCTGATTGTCATCTTCCTGGCGCTGGAACTGCTCTCCATCCCGCTCTACGTGCTGGCTGCCTTCGCCCGCCCGCGGCTCGAATCAGAGGAAGCCGGCCTCAAGTACTTTCTGCTGGGAGCGTTCTCGACCGGCTTTGTCGTCTATGGCATTGCCCTGGTTTTCGGGGCCACCGGCACCACCCAGCTTTCGGGAATCGTCTCGGCCGCGGCCGGTACCGGCTCCGGGCCAGCCGTCAGCCTGCCATTGCTGGGCATCGGAGCGGCGCTGATCCTGGTCGGCTTCGGGTTCAAGGTCGCCGCCGTGCCATTCCATATGTGGACGCCAGATGTCTACCAGGGCGCACCCACTCCTGTGACCGGCTTCATGGCGGTCGGCGCCAAGGCCGCTGGCTTTGCCGCCCTGCTGCGCATCTTCGTGACGGCCTTGCCGGCCCTGCATGAGAACCTGGTGCCGGTGCTGTGGGGCCTGGCCGCGCTGACGATGCTGGGTGGCAACCTGCTGGCCATCTCCCAGACCAATATCAAGCGCATGCTGGCTTATTCCAGCATTGCCCACGCCGGCTACATCCTGATGGCGCTGACAGCCTACAGCAAGGTGCCCAAGGACGCGGTTGCTTCTGCGCTCTTCTACCTGGTGACCTATGCCGTCACCTCTTTCGGCTCCTGGGCGGTGGTCATCGCGCTGGAGAAGACTGAGGGTAAAGGCCTGGAGATTGCCGATTATGCCGGGCTGGGCCGCAAACGCCCGCTGCTGGCCGCCGCCATGGCCATCTTCATGCTTTCGCTGACCGGTATGCCGCCCACGCTCGGTCTGGTGGGCAAGTTCTACCTGTTCCGCACGGCCATCCAGGGCGGCTTCATCGGGCTGGCCATCATCGGCGTGCTGACCTCGCTCATCTCCGCATACTACTACCTGCGCGTGGTGGTCACCATGTACATGCGCGAGGGTGAGCCTGAGACCACCCATGAATTTTGGCTGAACTTCACCTGGGGCCTGAGCGCCCTGGCGACGGTGGTCTTGTCATTCCTGCCCATGGCATTATTCGCTTGGGCCAGCGGAGCTGTGTTGAAGTAATATCTACCTGAAAATAATAATAAAACCGCATTTTGAGTGTGTGCGGGTTCGCCGCACACACTCAAAATGCGAGTCCATCCTTATTTTTAGATAGATTTATAGAAAGAGAGCACAGAAAAGTTCAGCCCCATCCTTGAATTGGATGGGGCTGTTTTTTTTACTTGGATTTCATCAAGGGTTTACCATTGATTCCGATAAACCCGCTCGGAATCAGTTTCAATCGCCCGCCGGATTCTTTCTTCATCACTGAAGATAGGGCGATATTGCAGGTTTACCTGCCCAGGCGTCAAAGTGATTATAAAGGTCTTCATCTGGTTTTGCAGGTTATCCAGCAATGCTTTTGCTTGTTCCAAAATTTCCGAAATTATACTTATGGTCATACGAACTCCTCGTTTCTATCGAACTTTGTATTACCTGGTGATGCGATCAATTCAAAAGCTTGCCGCGCTGTTGGCCAGTGCTACAATGCGCGCATGCGGTTGTTCTTGGGATTATGCTCCACCTCGGCCAGGTGGAGCGCTTCCATCAGCGGGGGAATGTACATCCCGAAGCGGCCACGCAGGCCCTTTTTCAGCCCGTACCAACCGCCCACCGGATTCTTGGTCGAGCGGCCCCAGGCTTCCACGGTTCCTTCCGCCGCTTCTTTTTGTTCATCCGCGCTGCCCAGCGGCACCCAGTCGCCATGTGCTTTGAGCATGGTATGCAGATCGTCAAGGGCGCGCAACTGGTAGCGCAACTCGGTTTTCCCAACCGTGCAGACCAGTATGGGTGGGTTGGCGGTCTCATCCTTGTACATCTGGTATTCGGATGAACCGCTGGGCGTAGTAAGCTGCCACGGATGCTCGCGCGTTCCATCCCCTTCCACTTTTTTCGTATCCATTTTGGCTCCTTGTATCATAACCATATTATATAAAATTTGTCGTATTATAACACTGCCAGCATTTCTACGAAATCAATCATGACTATCTAATCGAAAATTAATGAAGGACCGTATTTTGATATTGTGCGGCGAAGCCGCACAATATCAAAATACGAATTCCTCCTGAATTTTCGGATAGACACCAGTACTATCGTGTTCAGTTTTTTCGGATGAGTGGGAAATCGAGAATGGATATTATGAAATCTTTGTGAACCTGGTTCACCCCCAAGGATCAAGATCTTGAAGGCGTAGTGCGCAGAGTCCGAAGTCTGACATTATCCTGTAAGGAGACTTCGAACTCCGGAACGAAGGATTGCAGCCTGGCCACCCGGTAGTCTCACCTCTTCATGGTGAAATAGATCAGTACAACCGTAATGACCAGTACGATCAGCAGCGCGTTCAAAGCCCTTTCCCGACGGGCCTTTCGGAATGCCTGGGCTGCCTCCACATCCAGGTAATATTTCCCCGGCACGGCCTGCCAGATTACCTCCCGCCTGACCATCCGCTGGAACATGCGCGAATCCCGGCAGCCTACTTGCACCAGGCTTTTTGCAGTGTCCGGCGAAATAGCCCCGGCTTCCTGAAAACGCCTGAGATATTGGTTCTGTTTGGCAATGATAAATGCTGCACTCATTCTTAACCTCTATCGATAATTTCTGCGCTTCTCATGTACGCTGGATGGAATTCACAAGTTGCAGAAAGACCAGCAGATCATCGTCAATATTTATCAGGAATACAACGCCCGGCATTCTTCCCTGAGCACATCGCCTATCACTTCGATCATCACGGGGCTTTGTCCGACGATCTCTTTTGCCCTCACCTGGATGCGGCTTTTTCCCATTTGGACAGTTTCCTCTATGGAAACCCCGTAAACGATGCTGGTGAGGTTTGCCCAGACTGCCAGGGAAGAACACATCGGGCAGGGTTCGCAGGTTGAAAACAGGATCGTCCCACTCAGGTTGCTGTCCCCCAGCGCCTGCACGGCCTGCCGGATGGCATTGACTTCGGCATGCAAACTGGGATCCTTTTCTGTGGCGGCGGTATCGTGCGCCTTGCCAAGGATTTCATGCCCGAGCAGGACTACTGCACCATAACCTTTATTGCCTTCCAGCCGGGAGGCCCTGGCCTCCTCGATGGCGAGCTTCATCATGGCTGCGAAATCGACCCGCATGATCCTCTCCAGGCAATGCTTGGAATACGGCCTAATTTCTTCGTAGCTGCGCAGGAAACGCAACTGCGGATCGAGTTGCGAAAGAAATGCCTGGGTTGACTTCTCGTAGGCTGCCCGGCAAACCTGGCGCGTGTCCAGGTCCAGCCGCCGGGTGGCTTCCAACGTGGGACACGGGTTGAGCGAATGCCACACGATTTCCGTTTCTGTTTCGGAGAGCACCGGCAATTCATTTGCCGGCAGGCCCATATAGTCAAAGAATAATGCCTCGAACGCCTGGCGCGGGCTGATATGCGCCGTCTTGCCGTCCATGGGATGGTTTTGCGTCACCCAGTCCATGCGCTTTTGGGCCACTTCCTTTTCGATCTCCTGGCAAGAAGCGCGTTTCAACCGTTCGATTTGTTGTTCCACCTTGGCTTCGAAATTTTCTGGCATGGTTTCTCTCTTCAGTCCACTATGAATAGCTTTACCCCGGTGGAAGTATACGACCGGTGCGCTTCGGCATGGTCGGATACCTGGTAGCTCATCCCGGGAGTCAGAACAAACTTCCTCCCGTCGGCGAATTCGGTCTGCAGTTCCCCTTCCAGGCACAGCAGGATCTGTCCTTTTGAGCACCAGTGGTCGGCCAGGTAGCCCGCGCTGTACTCCACCATGCGGACTCGCAGGCTATCGAATTGCTGTGTGCGCCACCAGGCCGTGCCCGCCTGCCCTTTATGCTTTACAGGGGCGATTTGGGACCATTCGGTAATACCAAAGGGAATATTTTTCATATCCATGGCTTCATGCACCTGATTGCAGAAAATCCAGAACAACCTGGTTAAACTGCTCTGGTTTCTCCATGCTTGGCAAATGCGCTGTGCCTGCAATAATCTCTTTTCGTGCATTGGGTAGCTTTTCCACCAGGGTATCAGCCGTATACAATACGTTCTCATCATCCAGGTCGCCGGCCATCACCAGGGCTGGGGTCGCCAACCGGTCCAGCCGGTTGATTGCGGGTGGCAGCAACGCTTCTTCCATCAAGAAACCGATTTCCTTCAGATAATCTGCTTGGTTGTTCAGGCTATCCAGGCCCATCTGCCGCACCTTTTCCCGTACAGACGCCTTTGCCAGGCCAGCCCCGCGCCGGAAGCCATCCGCCCAGATCTTCACATGCAGTTCGGCCGCACGCTCGAAATCCCCGCCCCGGCGGGCTGCGATCATCTCGAGCACCTGCGCCGGAGGTTCGCCGCGCATCTCGAAACCGCTCAACGCAGCTGCTACCAGCACCAGCGAAGTAACCATCTCCGGATGCTCCACTGAAAAATCGATCACGGTCATCCCGCCCATGGACGCCCCGATAAAGTGCGCTTGCCGGATGCTCAGGGATTTCAGTAACCGGTATAGGTCCTGGCGATTTGAGAATGGCCCGGAGCTCATGGGTGACCTGCCAAAGCCGCGCATATCGTAGCGTACCACCCGGTATCGGGACGCGAATAACGCGAACTGATCATCCCACATTCGTAGGTCGGCAATGCCCGCATGCACCAGCACGAGCCAGGGTCCTTCGCCGGCCATTTCGTAATACAGCCGCGCCCCTTCGATCTCTGCAAAACCCGTTTTTAATCCATTAATTTTTTCCATGCTGATGCATCTCCTCTTTGCAATCAAACCTGTCTGCAATAAGTATCTATCCAAAAATTAGGGAAGAAATGCATTTTGAGTGTGTGTGGTCGCGTAGCATATCCGAAGGGTGCGGAGCCGCATACACTCAAAACGCAAACTTCTCTTGAGTTTTAGGATAGGTTCTATTTGGGTATCTGAGTTTATCGGTGGAAGGTTTTTCCAGCTGGAGATCACGCTAAATTCTTCGGCAAATAATCTTCCCGTACCGGTGAGAAAACTTCGATCGCCACGGTATCCGCCAGAATCTCGGCCCGGTGCCTGATGTCGCCCGGCACATTCCAGCTATCCCCCGGTTCCACCTCGAATGTTTGCTCCCCGATGGAAAGCCGGATCCGCCCCGAGACGAGATAGCCCGTTTGTTCCTGCGGATGCGCGTGCCAGGGTAACTGGCTGCCCTGTTCCATCCGGAATTCCGACAAAAGCGATTTATCCCCATAAACCAGTGTCTTTATCTTTATCCCCGGGCGGATCTTTTTATACCCATCGCTATTACTCTTATAAAACATCTGTACATTTCCTTTCTCAAGACCCATAATCATCCGTTGAAATCAGGTTTTTTTGTTTTTTACATTTAGTTTTTTTCTTTTCCGTCATGGCCTTCGTGCCCGTTGTGGTTAATTTACCCCAGCACCTTCCTCAAAGCCCCAAACGAGATCACCTCGCTGATGCTTTCCACGAACTGGATATTCTCTGTGTTGCCGCTGACCAGGGCGCCTCGCAGCAGAATAGGCGTCAAGTCCAAGTCCTCGGCTCCCCGGTAGGTGGCCAACACACAGAATTCAGCGCAATACCCGCTGAGGATGACGATATCCACCTCCAGTTCCCTTAGCTTGCTCAGAAGCTCTGTTTTATTGAAGGCATTTCCATAGGTTTTGAGGATGTGACTGTCCGACGGCAGGATCTGCAGCGCTTCCGGCAGATCGAACCCCTCCGCTCCCGGGATAAATTGATCCTTTTCGTCGACATGCTGGACACAAAAGATCGGAAGATTTTTTGCGCGGAATAATGCAATCCCGGCATTGATAAATAGGGTGGCGACATGGAGCGATTGCGCCGCCTGGGCATCCGCCTTAAAAAATCTCTCTTGCACATCGATGACTAATAGAGCTGGTTTCATATTATTAAATACTCCCTCAATTCACCTGAACTTCTCTTTATAATCTGCCAGCGCCGCCTCCACCACCCGTAAAGCATGTTCCTGCCCGTAGACCTGTTCGATGCTGGCTTTATTGGCCTGGCCCGGCACCAGCTTGTAGGTCTGGAAATAATGTTCCAGCCGTTCTACCAGCACCGGCGGCAGGTCGGAGATCTCACGGGCGTTACCCCAGATCAGGTCGTTCTCCAGCACCCCGATGATCTTATCGTCCGCTTCCCCGCCATCCACCATCTGTAGGCCGCCCACCACGCGCGCATGCACGATCACTTCGGAATGTGTGATCTCGCGTTCACTCAGCACGCACATATCCAGGGGATCCCCGTCCCCCCGGATGGACTTCGGGGATAACCGGCAAACCCGTGGCCCGCAATAGGTCTGTGGCACGAATCCATACAAAGCCGGCGGCTGCGACGAAGTGCGCTGCGGCCGGTCCACATGCAGGTAGCCCGAGACTTTATCCAGCTCGTATTTCACCAGGTCGAAGGGTGTGATCTCGATGAATACATTCAGGATCTCGGGCGGCGCGCTGCCCACTTCCAGCCCGTGCCATGGATGCGGGCGGAATTGGTTGACCTTTGCTGGTTTGTCGGCCTTGGCTTTGGGATTTGAATCCTTGGAAGTGCTCATCGTTACCCTTTCCGGGCCCCCACTTGGTCGATGGTACCTGCAAGACAGCGGCCCAATAGATTACCTTCGTGTTCGATCCCCACAAATGAAATCCTGTTGATGGAAAAAGAGTGAGCGGTGTCCCAATATGGTCGGCGCTCCTGAGACCAGGATACATTCCTGACGCCCCGGCAATCAGACTTTGCCGGTATTTGGAAACGGGCTCACCGCTCAGATTAATTATACAACGGGATTCAGAAAAAGATTCGCTGAGTCTTGCATGATGATAAATCATCCGGACCGTCTGAGTCGATCTAAACTATTAATGTGGAAACTTTGTCTGGAAGATGGTCAAGGCCGCCGAATTCATTGACGATGATGGATTTTATCCGGGCCTTAAGCTCGGGCCGGATATGCGGGTAGGTCATTTCGTTTTCCCAACCAATACTCTCACAGTCATCCTCAATTAAAACATCCGGGATGACTCTCTCTGCAACATCTTTATATTTTTCACCCTCTTTGCGAAAGAAAATCTGACCTTCTGGGAAATGCTGCCCTCTCAATACCTGTTCATCTTTCTCAATATCTTCCGTCAGCTTATGAGAGCTCAAATATACGATCTCTGCACCTTGTTCCTTCCAGGCCTGTAATTTCCTGACCGCATCACCAACCGGGATATAAGTTGCAAAGTCGCGGATGGATTCATCCTTATCCAACACCTGTTGCACGCGTTCGGGTCTGGAGCGCCCCAGGGCGTTTCTGTGCATGATCGCTGTGCCATGTAGAAAAATCATTATCTTCATTGACTTGACCATTTCTTCCGTGTGTCAGGTGTCTCTTCGGCTGATCGTGTTTTCGCAAAGCGCCCTTTTGGGAAACAGGATTCGCATTTGTGATTACTATTTATCCAAAAATTAGAGAAGAACCGCATTTTGAGAGTGAGCGGCGGAGCCGTACACTCTCAAAATGCGACCTCCTCCTGAATTTTCGGATAGACACTTACTTAAGCGTCAGGCTTTTTATTGCAGAATTGATCAGGCCATGAAATTTGTATACTTTGTGTTAAATTTCTTCCCCCTTAACACCCCCTCACGTTGCTTGCCCCCGCCGCGCGCTCATCGCCTGGTGCGCCGCGTTCAATATGTCGATCGGGTTGTGGTGCTGCAAGCTGTGCACCACCGGCATGAATTCAAACTGCACAGCATAGGGCTTGCCTTCGATCTCGTAGGGCCGGGTCAGTTTCTCGCTCAAGCGCTTAACAATAAACTGGATTTCTTCCGGCTCGTTCAGGTCTTCGGTCAGCGTGGCGAACTTCCACCCCGCCAGCCTGGCCACCGCATCGGTGGGACGCACGAACTTTTTCAGCCGCCCGGCGATCTCGCGCAGGATCGCCAGGGTCACATCCGGCGCAATCGTTGCATCCCCCTCCGGCTCCAGGTGCGCCTCGATGGCGATCACGCCGAAATGGAAATCCGGTCGTCGTTTGGCGCGTTCCAGCGCCAGTTCGAGCCGGGTCAGGAAAAATTCTTCATTAAACAACTCGGTCACCGGATCGCGATACATCTGGAACTTTGATTTGAAATCCAGGCTGCCCAGTCGCTGCATCAGGTTCTTCAACTGGTCGATCTCGATCGGCTTGACCAGCACCAGGTCCGCCAGGTTCGTGATCGGTTCCGCCAGCCGGGGGTAGGCGGTGGTGATCACCACGCGCGTCTTGTCGAAGCGCGGGTTGGAACGGATCTGGTACAGGATGTCTTCCCCGCTTATCTCGACGCCCAGCCGGATATCCAGCAGGATCAGGTCGGGCGCGCAGACGGATAGCGTGCTGAGCGCCTCCTTGGCCGAAAGGATGATCTCGCATTCGAAACCAACCAGCTCAAGCACAGTTTTGAAAAAACCTGCGGTATCTTTGTCGTCTTCGATGATTAAAACTTGTAGCATATTCATTCCCGCGGCCCCTTTTTCCATCGGAGGTGCTGAATTTCCCAAACGTACCCTCATTATAAGCCGATAATGTGTCATTGCGAGGGCTGGAGGTATACCTGCACAGATTTTCATTCGGGATCCCAGCCCATCCCGCGACGAGTGCTCCTCGCTACGACAAAATTATTGATATGCGCTTGTCCTGGCTGGAAATATCATCCCGTAATCTGATATAATATATCCAATTACAAGAATTATTTTGGGTTGTACTTTTTTAATGGGAGAGGTTCATTAAACATAAGACCAAGCTCCTTTGTTTCCTTTGTGAGTCTTGGTGAATTTTGTGTTTAATTCTTTTCCTTCCATTTATAACAGAATTTATAGGAGGATTTGCCATGGAAACGGACCAGGTAACGATTGGGGAATTTCTCATCAACAGGTTATACCAGCACGGCCTGCGACACGCCTTTGGAATTCCCGGGGACTACGTGCTGGCCTTCTACAAGCAATTATACGAAAGCAAAATAAATTTGATCAACACCTGCGATGAGCAGTCCGCCGGCTATGCCGCCAATGCCTACGCGCGCGTACGCGGGCTGGGTGTGGTCTGCATCACCTATGGCGTTGGGGCACTCAAGGTGGTCAACACCACCGCCCAGGCTTATGCCGAAGAATCCCCGGTGGTGGTCATCAGCGGCGCGCCCGGCCTCGGCGAACAGATCGGCAATCCCCTGCTGCACCACAAGTCCAAGAACTTCAATTCCCAGCTCAAGATCTTTGAGGAACTGACTGTTGCCCACACCATGCTCGATAACCCCGAAACGGCCTGCCGGGAGATCAACCGCGTGCTGGGAGCCGCCATTTGCTACCGTCGCCCGGTCTATATCGAACTCCCGCGCGACATGGTCTCCGTGAAAGTCACCCCGGTCGAGGGGAAGATGGTGATTCCCGATATGGATAAAGGCCCGTTCAAGGAAGCCTTGCTGGAAGCTGCCGGGATGATCAATCGAGCCGAGCGACCGGTGCTGGTGGCCGGGGTGGAGCTGCTGCGCTATGGCATGCAGAACGCCTTCAAAAAGCTGGTCGAGAAGATCAACATCCCCGTCACCTCCACCCTCCTGGGCAAATCTGCCTTCGGCGAGCGCGACCCGCTTTACCTGGGCATGTATGAAGGCGGCCTGAGCAAGGAGCAGGTCCGCCTGTACGTGGAGAACAGCGATTGCCTGATCATGCTGGGCGTGCTCCTGACCGACCTTGACATGGGTATTTTCACCGCAAATTTAGATCAGGGGAATTCCATTTATTCCACCAGCGAAAAGACTTCCATCCGCTACCATACCTACAACGCCGTCTATCTGAACGGTTTCCTGCAGGGGCTGTTGCAATGTGAGATAAAACGCCGCCCCGACCCGGTCATCCCGTATGCCGCGCCTTTAAGCACATTTGTACCCCAGCCCGATACGCTTGTCACGACGCAGCGGCTGTTCCAGCGCTTGGAATCCTTCTTCGATGACAGCACCCTGGTCATCGCGGATACCGGCGATGCCTTGTTCGCTTCTGCCGATATCTCGATCCCGCGTGCCACCGAGTTCATGTCCTCGGCCTATTACGCCACGCTCGGCTTTGCCGTACCGGCCGCCATCGGGGCCCAGCTGGCGCTGCCCAAGCTGCGCCCGCTGGTGCTGGTCGGGGATGGCGCTTTTCAAATGACCGGCATGGAGCTCTCCACCGCCGCCCGCTACGGCCTCAACCCCATTGTTATTGTACTTAATAATTTCGGCTACGGCACTGAACGGCCCATGCTGGATGGGAAATTCAACGATGTGGCTCCCTGGCAGTTTGCCCGCCTGCCCGACCTGTTCGGCGCTGGAAAAGGCTTTACCGTCCGCACCGAAGAAGAACTCGACCAGGCTTTGCAAGCCGCCCGTCTCTATACCGAGGGCTTTTGCATCCTGGATGTCCACCTTGGCCAGTACGATTTCTCCCCGGTCCTGCAGCGCATGACCGAAGCGATGGGAAAGAACGTCAAGTGATTTCTTATTAACTCTGCGCGCTCTTCGTTCTCCGCGGTGATCATTTCCTTTGAAGTCATCTGCAATCTGCTGCGTTCATCTGTAGAGAATCAATGACCGCAAGAAACGGGTGGCATTTGCCGCTGTGTTCGGTATAATGGGGCAACTTTATCAGGAAGAAGAAACCAAGCATGCCTCAAAAGTTTAAGATCTGGATTGCCCTGCTGATCGTCTATATTTTCTGGGGCGGCACCTACCTGTTCATCCACTTTGCCGTCGAGACCATCCCCCCCTTTTTCATGGCCGGCTCGCGTTTCATTATCGCAGGCACCATCCTGTATATCTGGCGGCGTCTGGCCGGTGACGCTGCGCCAACGCGCGGCCAGTGGCTGCGCGCCTCCGCCGTTGGCCTGCTGCTCCTGCTGGGTGGCAATGGCCTGCTTTCGTTGGCCGAACAGCATGTCGCTTCCGGGATTGCCTCGCTCATCATTGGTTCGGTGCCGCTCTGGATGACTACCATGGAAGCTTTGCGTCCTGGTGGCGTGCGCCCGAACAAGCTCGGCATCGTTGGACTGGTGATCGGTTTTGGCGGCATTGCCCTGCTGGTCGCTCCTTCCCTGACCGGCGGAGCACCCATCAATGCACCCCTGATGGGAATCATTACCCTGCTTTGCGGGGCCTTTTTCTGGTCGCTTGGCTCCATCTATAGCCGCGTTGCACATCTGCCTCAATCCATCCTGCTTACCACCGGCATGGAAATGCTGGCCGGCGGTGTGGGTTTATATCTGGCTGGTTCATTGACCGGCGAATGGCGCCAGTTGGTTCTGGCCCATATCAGCGCCATCTCCTGGTATTCCATGATATATCTGGTCTTGTTTGGCTCGATGGCTGGCTACACTGCCTATGCCTGGGTACTGCGCGCCGCCCCGGTCTCGCTGGTCTCCACCTATGCCTATGTCAACCCGCTGGTGGCCATCCTGCTGGGCAGCCTGCTCGCGCAGGAAACCCTGACCGTGCACGTGCTTGTTTCAGCCGCCATCATCATTGGCTCGGTCATCCTGATCAACCTCTCGCGCCGCCCCACCGCCCCCGCCAGGCCCGTGCCCGTCGTAGAATAAAAACTTATCTAAACACAAAGGACACTAAGGACACGAAGGTAAACCTTAAAAATCAATTCTCTTAACCTTCGTGTACTTCGTGTTTAATTTCTTTTTCTCTTTACTTCCAATATTGCAATTTTCGTCGAATGGTTGAACGGTGCCGGGTCTGTGACCGGTTCGCCTACGCGCGTTTCCGGATAGCCCGTAAAATCCTCCGGCACCGGGATCAAATCGGCGATCTTTAGATACCCGTCTGCGCATAAGCCTTCCAGCAACTCCAGGTATTCCTTCCCGCTGACGTACAGGGCGTTATTAACCGAGATCAGCCAGCCGCCGTCGTTGATCAGCGGGCGGACTTTGTTGATCAGCCGGGCGCTATCGGTGTTAAGGTCCAGCCTGCCCTTAGGCGTGGTCGAGAAGAACGGCGGGTCCAAAAGCACGCAGTCGAAGCGCGCTCCCGCCCGTTTGAGCCGGCTGACCAACTCCCAGAAATCCCCGCTTAGAAAATCTTCCTTATGGATGGGGAAACCATTCAGCGTATAGGATGTTTTGGCCAGGTTGAGGAAAGAGCGGTTCAAATCCATTTGCACCACCCGGCTGGCCCCGCCAGCCAGCGCGGCCACCCCCAGGCTGCCGGTATATGCAAAGGTATTCAGCACGCTCCTGGCACCCAGGGTTTGTTTGGCCCACGCCCGCAAATTGCGCGTGTCCAGGTACAGGCTGGTATCCTGTTGCATGCACAGGTCCAGCGCGTACCAGACGCCACCTTCCTGCACCTTCCGGTCGGGCTTCTCGCCGAACAGCAGCCGGCCGCGTTTCACTTCTTCCGACGCCCCATTGCGCCCCTTGACGATCCCAGCCTGCAGCCAGGGCAGCCGGCTTTGCAAATAGCCTAGCGCCTGCCGAACCAATCCCTGACCATCCTCCGGCGCTTCAGTATAATCGTGCAGCACCAGGGTGTGTCCATACAGGTCCACCACCAGCTCGGGGCAACCTTCCAGGAACCCGTTGAACAACCGCAACGCGACGGTGTGCTCGGCATCGATCATTCCTTCTCGGGCAGCTATGGCTTTCTCCAGCAAGGTGGCTAAGAATTCAAGAGATGTCAAATTTCTTTTCTTTTCCTTTGTGTAACTTCGTGTTCCTTCGTGACCTTTGTGTTGAAGGTTTTTTAAGTTAATTCTATATTCAGCAACATTATGGACGTTTTGGCTCCCATAATTCCACCTTGTTCCCATCCGAATCCATAAACCAGCCGAATCTCCCGTAATCGAACTCATCCACCGCCCCCACCACCTGCCCGCCGCCTTCCTTGATCTGCTGGAGGGCTCCATCCAGGTCATCCACCACCAGGTTGAACATGAACTCTTTCCCGGAAGGTGCAAAATAGGTTGTGGTTGCCGGGAACACGCTCCACACGGTCAGAGAGTTCTCTGGCATATCCTGCGGCAGGAAGGTGATCCCGGATTGTGGATCGGCCTTAAATCCCAGCCGCTTTTCATACCATTTAAGCAGCTTCTCCGGGTCCGCCGATTTGAAGAACACGCCGCCGATACCCAATACTTTTGCCATAAACGTTTCCTCCTTATAGTTACCCAATTTATGTACATTTATGCCATGGGTGTTATACCGGGCTGATTGACTGTAGGCGGCAACAAATAGGCTGCCGCTTTACCTCTCGGCACATCTAAGGGATGTGCAGTATCTAGC
>Ga0182027_10007008_pt1 | contig 16728 bp, 13 predicted proteins | sample 712E1DmetaG_FD_121300 | JGI IMG/M metagenome (GOLD analysis project Ga0182027, IMG submission 121300) | Permafrost microbial communities from Stordalen Mire, Sweden - 712E1D metaG (Illumina Assembly) | ecosystem: Environmental > Terrestrial > Soil > Wetlands > Permafrost | place: Sweden... | reverse complement strand
CTCTCACCCATTGGGTGTTGACCTCCGGCGTGTCTGCATCACGTTCAAACCCGCATCAATATTGATGACGGCCAACATCCAAAGATTCACAGGTGGAGTTCAAAATGGAAATGCGGGATTAACCCAACTGCGCCACCGCCGTAAATGAGAGTGACGCCGTTTCTCGCCAGCTCACGCCCCAGTCGGTCCGCAGCATCCAGATAAACGGGATCGCATTGGCGGCTGGAACCGCAGTAAACGCAGACTTGGAAGTTCGACATTTCAGATCTTAAGGAATATCTTCCGGCGATAGAGAAACCACAGGAACAGCCACCCCACAGCCAGAACGCTGAGGCTCCAGAAAAGGGGCTTGTAGGGCCCGAGGTAGTCGATGAACCCATGGACGAATATTCTTGCGATGGTTCCAAAATCAAACTGGCTGTGAAGCACGTAAATCGTAATAGAGTTCAGGCCAATGACGGTGAAGAAGAAAGCCAAGCGCCGGTAGCCGCGGACATCGATGACCCAGTAGAAGAGGGCGAGCAGCAGCAGGCTCCACCCGCCGGCGAACAGGACATACGAGCTCGTCCAGATGTTCTTGATGATGGGAAACCAGTGACCCCAAACCAGGCCCAGGGCCAGACTGGCAACGCCCGCCAAGGCCAGTCCAAGCGCCTTGCGCGCTGGAAGCCGATTGGAGCGCAACCAATGCCCGGCCAGGGCGCCCATCAGACACGTGGACACAGCCGGGATGGTGGAGAGAATTCCTTCATTGTCACCGAAGGTATAACAGCAGAAGGGTCGTAGCAGAAGGTGCTGGTCGATAAACGCGGAGAGATTGCCGGAGGGGGTAAAGACGCCGGCGCCGATGCCCGGAACCGGCACCAGCCTCATCACCAGCCAGTAGACCACCAGCAGGCCGCCCGCCACCGCAGCCTGGCCACGCACTCCGGTGTTCATCATCACCAGCGCTGCAACGAAATAGCACACCGCGATGCGTTGCAGAACCCCAGGGATGCGAAGCTCGTGAAACCTGAAATTCAAGAAGCCATTGACAACCAAGCCCAAGAAGAACAGCAGAACCAACCGGCGGACCAGATGCTTATAAATCTCGGCCCGGTTCGTCCCGGCTTCAAGACGCCGCGTAAGTGAAAAAGGCAGCACAACGCCGACGATAAAGAGGAAAAGGGGGAAGATCAAATCATAGAAACGGAAGCCCTGCCATTCCACGTGTTGGAATTGCTGGTTGAGCGCGTCCGTCAAAGGATGGTGAATCAGTTTACACAAGCTGTGGATCACTTCCTCGCCGAAGGTAATCCACAGCATGTCGAAGCCGCGAAGCGCGTCGATGGAGGCGATGCGGCCGGAAACCGGTGATTGGGTGGTTGATGCGTCTGCCATGGTCCTACCTGTGCTCTGGAATGGGGATCAAAACATCCGCGCGGCCAAACACGAGATTATGCATGATTACTAGGGAATAGGGAACAGGGAATAGGAAAAGGTGTCAGGTGCCAGGTGTCAGGTTCCAGGCGTCGGGGGCCACGTTTCAGAGGCCATTTCAGGTGCCGGGTTCCAGGTGCGAGGTTTCAGGTGCCAGTCGCCGAGGGAGTGCGGCTGTTCTTTTCCCTATTTCCTATCTCCTATTCCCTACCTGGAAGGGACTGCGGCTGTTCTGTTCCCTATTCCCTGTTCCCTACTCCCTGTTCCCTACTCCCTGTTCCCTACTCCCTGCACCGCCACCTGGCACCTGACACCTGCTTTACGGCTTTCGGAAGACGACGCAGTAATCATCGCCGGGCCAATCCGTGGGTGTCGTCAGCGCCTGGAATCCCGCGGCGGTGAGCTCATCGATCAGCAACTGCTTTGGCATGCCGTGCCCGCCCCGGTTTTCCGGCACGCCCTTTACCGGGTCGAGTTTGCCGGGCCCCTTCCCAGGTGGAAAATCAATGACGGCGAGGAGGCCGCCGGGCTTGAGCGATTGGAAAAGGCTGGCGTCCTCTGTCGCCGGCTCCGTGAAGTGATGGTAAACACGCCGCATGAAGATGGAATCACAGCACTCGCGCGGAAGGTTTGTTTCGGTTTTTCCCGCTTTGACCGCGGTGATGTTGTGGGCCTTCTGTGCTGCGGCCAGGGATTCCAATTTGGCAAGTTTCGTGGGGTCCAGTTCCGTCGTGTAAACGCGGCCCGTCGGCCCCACGCGCTCGGCGGCAGCTAGCGTCATGCCGCCATCGCCCGCTCCGATTTCAGCCACGACGCTCCCCGGCTTCCAATTCAGCAGTGCCGCTAACTTGCCGGCCTCTTTCTGGTCCTGCCCGTGTGCGTGACAGGCAGCAAGGGCGAGGGCGCCGAACAGTAACGTCAAAACAAGATGGCGACGCCTCATGCGAAACCAGCCTTTAGTAATCATTACACCCTCCTCAGCGGCTTCCGGCTTTACGGATCTGGCGCGCGATTTCGATGGAGACTGCAGGAAACGTCGAATGGCAAGCGGCAAGAAGCTCGCCCAGGGCTTCGGCGCTCGAACCCTCGAGACGCATGGTTATAACAGGTTCGGTGACGGACTCCCGCACCAGGACGGAGCCTTCCTGCGTTTCGAATCTGAGGCCATCAATCGCGGTTTCCCTGGCGCCGCGAAACAATCGGCGCAGCCGTCTCACAAACTCATCATACGGTAAGACGCTTGCCGGCAGGCGCAAGTCCGGAGTCACAAAGAAGGGGGCCAACGAGTTACGAAGCTCCCGGAGCGAACTCGCCTTAGCCACCAGTTCAATCATCAACAGCGCAGAAAAGAGCCCATCGTCTCCTCCCCGCAGTTCCCGGTAGAAATAGTGGCCACTCGCCTCGCATCCAAACTGACATTCCTCTTCGATCATCCTGCGCTTGATGAAGGTGTGGCCGCTCCGTTCCATGACGGGCGCCCCACCGCACTCGAGAACCGTTTGGCGGACCAGGCTGGAGAGCTTGAGGTCGAAGACAACTCGAGCGCCGGTTTGGTTTGCGAGCAGGAACCGGATGAGCAGCGCCGAGACTTCGTCGCTGGTGACGAATGAGCCCGTCTCGTCAACAAAGGCCACACGGTCACCGTCGCCATCCCAGGCTATGCCGAGCTGCGAATGCGTTTTTGTGACTTCGGACTTCAGGGCCTCGAGCGCCCCGGGGCGTCCGCAATCCGGCGAACGGTTTGGGTACGTTCCATCGGGATCGCAATAAAGGCGATGAAACCGGATGCCGAGCTCATCAAAGATCCGAGGCGCAAGCTCGGACCACGCTCCATTGCCGGCGTCCAAGACTACTGCCAGCCGGCCATCTGGGGTGAGATTCTTCCAGCGCTCGATGATCCATTGCCGGTAAGCGGGGACCGGGTCCAGTTCCTCACTTGAACCTTTGGACGAACGGAATACGCCTTTGCCGACCTGGCTGCGAAGCTGTGCAAAGTCGTCCGGAACCGGGGGCAGGCCGCCGACCATCAGCTTGAGTCCATTGTGGGCCGGCGGGTTGTGAGAGGCAGTGACGATGAGGACCGCGTCGGTTTCAAAATGCTGATGGGCAAAGTAAGCTACGGGGGTGGGAATTTGTCCCGCGTCGAGCACGCGTGATCCCGACCCGACGAGACCCTCGATCAGAGCACTCTTCAGAATTGGCGTGCTGGTGCGGAAATCGCCCGCCACCAGGCTCTTCGCCCCCGCGGGCATCGCTGAAGCCACACTGTGTCCGATGAGCCGAAAGAGTTCCGGTGAGACATCTTCCGGGAATGGTCCCCGAATATCACATGCCTTCCACGGGTTCATGCGCCGTAACCTCGTCGCCCGCACGCGTCCCGAAAAGACCTGTAGATGTCATCCAAGGCTGGGACCTGGTCTGGTGACGGATGGTGGCTTTCCAAGATGCTGGTCATGGATTGTATGGCGTCGAAAATGTTCCCTGAGAATACGGCGCCAGTGGCCGCCAGAATTGCTGCCCCGAAGGCTGCGGTGGGGTACCGGGACTGGGCAACGGTCCTGCCCAGGATGTTGGCGCGTAACTGCGAAAGAACAGGGCTTTTTGCGGCGGCGCCCGTAGAAAGAACCCTGTCCCCGGTCTTAACGCCGCACTCCTCGAGAATCTCGTAGCCCCAGCGTTCCACGAAACCGATGGACTGCAATTGCGCCGCATAAGACTCGCCGGCATCACGCGGTTTCCCTTCCACAAATGACTCGGCTTGCGGATGTGCAAAGGGGAACCTCTCACCCTGACCCGGCAGCAGGTAGCAGACCACAGAGGTTGGAAAGTAGTTGGCAGCCAGCCGGTCCATTTCCCCCAGAGAAGCTGCACCGCCGGCTATTTTCACGCTTCCCAGCCCGGTGTTGCTTGCGGCTCCCGGGACCCATAAACCCCCGGGATGCAGGTGATAGTAAATACCACCGCGCGGCATGGGCTTTCCGTCGTGAAGCACTTTCCAGACAAGGGAGCTCCCCAGCGTTGTGTTGGCATCGCCGCGCCGGCTGGCCCCTGAGGCGATCACACTCGCCATCCCGTCGGTTGCGCCTGCCAGGACCGGCGTTCGCACCGGCAAGCCTGTCTGGGCAGCGGCCTCGCTGCTCACTTCTCCGACTTGCTCTGCGGGGCGGCGAACCACAGGAAGGCGGTCCTCGGCCAAGCCCGCGGCACGGACAGCTCCAATCCAAGAGCTGGTTTCCGGATCATAGCCGAGCTTCAACGCGTTGGTGAAATCCGAAATACCAAACTCTCCAGTGAGCTTTCCCGACAGCCAATCCGCCGGATGAAGGATGTGCCGAGTTCGCTCCCACAACTCGGGCTCCTGCTGCCGGACCCAGGCAGCCTTCACAAGCGAAAAGGATGGCCCCAGACGGAGGGTCTGGACGCCGCCTTGTTTGTTCAATTCCTCCGCAATCTCCACTCCCCGGCCATCGTCATAAAGGATGGCGGCGCGCAAGACACGACCTTCCGCATCCGCCAAGACAAGAGACCCCGAAGTGGACGTGACCGCCACCCCTCGAAGCTCCACCTCGCCGGATTTCTCCTTCAGGCTTTTGACAATCACCTGGCAAACGGAGCATACGGCTTGCCACCATTCACCAGGGGCTTGCTCGTGGATTCCCCCTGGGGCGCGGTGGTCCTGACGAACCTTCTCATTCGCTTCCGCTAAAAGCTCGCCAGCGGGGCTGACTGCAACACTTCGCACTCCACTGGTTCCCACATCAATTCCAACCACGGCACACTTCTTATCGCTTTCCATAGACGCATTCGACCTTTGCAGAATGGGGACAGCAGCGCGAACCTGGTTTGTTCGTCCGCAGTTGGATCAAAAGCCGCAGACCTGGAAAACAGGTCTGCGCCGCCCTGCCTTCTACCCTTTCTACCACCTACGACCTACCACATACCCCCATTGTTTTCAATAACATTCGCGCCTTGAACACATAAGTACCTGTTTTATCATATACATGCCCGCTTCGTTCCGGGCCTCGGGAAGCCGACCCTGTGTTTTCATAGACATTCCCGCGTCGTTCGTTCAAATTTGAAGAATTCTTTCTTGCTCCCTGCCAAGGGCAGGCTGCTTGTCCGCTGCGCCGCGAGCCCGTTCGCGGGCCTTTCGCCACGCTTTCCCCAGTGTCGGAAGCTCCTGGATTCATCCCCTCCTCGCCTCCTGGGGAAGGGCGTCCGCATAGTTCCAATCCGAAAACGTGAGCATGGTTCCGAAAGGCTGCACCTGGTGTCCCCGCCAGACTGTGACCTCCTGCGTGGCTTCAACGTACAGTTCTAGCCTATCTTGCTCCGCTTGTCAAGAGACATGAAATCTGTTTCGGTCCACAAAAGACGCTCGGCTGCGGCTCCGCCGCGCTGCGCTACTAGACTTGGCCTCGATGTCAACAAGGCCTTTCGCAATGAAAGAGCCGTCTACGATGCCTTACGCCCGGTGATCGAGTTGGGCAAAGTGGGAAGCTACTCGCTGCCTGCTTATCACCGGGCGCTGTCGCGAGAACTCGGCAAAAGCAAGTTGAATTCGCTACAATAGATGGGTGGAGTTCGAGTGGGATGCCAACAAAGCCGCCGAGAATCTGCGCAAGCACAAGGTTTCATTCACTGAAGCCGCTACGGTGTTTGGCGATTTCCTCAGCACCACAGCCGCTGACCCCGCCCACTCCGCCGGCGAGCATCGCTTCATCACGGTGGGGTTGTCGAACTTGGGACGGCTGCTGATGGTGGCTCACGCCGAGCGCGGTGACGGGATTCGGATCATCAATGCTCGAACCCTGACCGCAAGAGAAAAAAGAGCCTATGAAAACACGCAAGAATAGGATGAACGACGAGTTGCGGCCCGAATATGATCTCGGCCAGTTGCTCAAGGGAGGCGTACGCGGCAAGTACGCGAAGCGCTACCACGCGGGTACAAATCTCGTTCTCTTGGACCCCGATGTCCGCAAGGCCTTTCGCAATGAAAGAGCCGTTAACGACGCCTTACGCTTGGTAATCGAGTTGCGCAAAGTGGGAAGCTCCAAGCAAGCGTAGCGCGGACCTGTTTCTTAGATCCGCGGCACTTGGGTGCGGCCGATGAGAAGAGCCGCTCGGTCGCACGAGCGGGTCGCCACGCGAGAAAAAATGTAGCGCAAGGCTCGCTCTCCAGCCCGCCGATCTTAATGGCGGGCCGCTTTTCCACCGGGACAGGGTTTTGGCGGCGCGACTTCGTGTTACCTACACCCCGCAACCTGTGCCCAGTTCTCGCCGGCGTGGCTCATGAAAATTCGGATTATCTTGTTAGCGGCGCAGCAAGAACCTGCACCGCTGGAAAAGCCGCAGGGCCGGAAAGCGGGGCCTGCATTGCAAGGTCGGAAATTCTTGTTTTTTTGACAAACATTTTGCGACTTGGATGGGGCGGCATCTCCTGTCCATTTATGACAAGTCATGGCCTGAGCTTGCGCGAAGCGCCTTGGAGTGCGGTAGCAGCAGCTACCGCCTTTCTCGCTCTCGCTCTGGCGCGATTGCGGGATGAATCAATGGCGGAAGGCGGTAGCTGCTGCTACCAAGGCCGGCTTCTACGACATGAAGGGCGCCCACATCGAACTCGGACCCACAAAAGACGCTCGGCTGCGGCTCCGCCGCGCTGCGCTACACCCTCAAACGTTGGGCGGCGTCCCATGCCAAAGGCGGGGGAACCATGCCAGAGGCACCATAATGCTCCGCCCATCCACCAGATCAACCGTTAGCCCTTCGTCGCTCACCTTTACCGATTTGCCCCGTGGCTCCTGGACTTCAACGGCCAAAGAACTCATACCAACTCCTCATTAGTCGTTCGCGATGCTCATCAACGGGCTTCAGAATTGCATTCAGTTCCGCCCGGCTGAAGCCCCCGGCACGTTCCAGCGCCACGCGTAGTTACTTTGGAGTAGCGTCAGGGTTCTTCTGTTTTCCCCCGGCCTCGACGATGAAAAACCGGTATTGTGAGTAGCGGTGTTGGTTGGAGAAGACATACTGTCCCAGTTGCCCACTCACGATCACCTCGCGCGGCAGCCACAGCGTTTTGAGGCCCTGCTTAAAAGTCACGAGGGAGTACTCGACTTCGGTGGTTTCCTTCCACAAACCGACGTTCAGTTCCGGCTGTTGGATTTCGGTCCGCAGACGGAGTATGCGGAAGCTCACCGGGTCGATCCACGCCACGCCCTGCACGAGAACAAATCCGGTTTTGTCGCCGAACTTGACGTACTCCGCCTGCCGAGCCATCCCAGGCTGCTGAGCAAATGCGAGGACGTAGGTGTCCAGGCCTTTCACCAACTCCCGCCCCAAATACCGGAAGCGGGAGTCACCTTGGTAGGCGGGACGAAAATGTGAGATCAGGGAGACGAATCCGCTGGTAACTACGGCGCCTCCGAACTTGGCCGGTTCGCCCTTGGGGTCGGTTCGAAACTCCTGGAGGAGAGCTTCCTTCTGCCCCGGTTTGATTAAAGCCACATAATTGAACTTGCCATCGTAATGCAGCGGAAGCACCTGCGGTATGGTGTCAACCGTGGAGCTGATGCGCTCCAAACACGTCGTGTTAGAGAAGCTATCAAAGAAGTCCACCACGGTTTCTCCCACTCGCCGCAAGATCATCGGCAAAATGGCTTGGTCGTCCGCCGACGTTAGATGCTTGAGTTCGTGGACCTCCTTGGCGAGCTCGGCAGGCGTTAAATCCATAAATGTCTCAGGGACACGCTTAGACTCAACTCCCGTGTCGCCAGTGACCTGGCAAAGCGGTCGGGGGGGGAGATAAAGCAAGACTTCCTGGGGCTTGAAACGGCGGCCGGTGAAATCGCACTGAAGCGTGCTTTCGCGCGCCTGGATATCGAGCCGGCGGGCGCTTAGCGGGGCAGCGCCGCGGCCGCTGGCTAACATCATGGCTGCAAGCGCCACAAACCGAAGATGGCTTCGACCCATGCGGACACCCGATCCCCTACGAGTATACTACTACCGACCGATCAAAGGAGACGCGTAGCGGGCAATGGTGTCATTTGGAATGTCATCCCTTACGAAACGCCGGTCATTCCCGTCCCGCCTTGCGGGAGGAATCCAGCCTGTGGACAGCGCGTTTCCGGAGGTTTACGGAGTGGATTCCCGCTTTCGCGGGAATGACCGGGGCCTGGAGCGCTCGTGTCTCGCAAATGACACCACTACTGGGTAGCGGGTGCAGCGCGACACCCTCTCCCCCAAGGGCTGAGCATGTCCCACATCTTTTGCTGGACACCGGGGGTGCAAGCGCTACCGATACCAAAATGAGCCCCGAAGGGGCGAACTACCTCAGCCCAGGCCAAACGGCCTGGGTGCGAGATCCCATTCCCGCCTGGCCACTAGCCCTGAAAGGGCGAAATAGCGTTCCGGGATCCACGCGGACGGCCGTCGAGGCGGGGGGGCCTTTATCACGCCCTTTCAGGGCTTGCGAACCGGAAACAGGGTGAACTTTCTGACCGTGGTGAGGGTCACCTTGAGGGAGTGAAATTTCCCATCCAACTCTACGTCTTGCGGCGAGAAACTCAGCACATACAAGACTTCGGGAGCTGCCTCGGCCCGCCGGAAGCCCTCGTCAAAATCATTGTTGTTGTAGAAAAAGACGCCGCCCGTGCCTGAGCTCAGGCTGGACTACAAATCCCGAATTTCATTTCGCGACGCGAAGATTTCTCCTCGTGTCAGCAGTGCCTCCGTGTCCTCCGTGCCCGGACGAGCTTCAACACAGAGGTCACTGAGATGCTCCGTGTGCTCTGTGTTAAGGCTTGAAAGCCACGGAGGACGCGGAGGCATTACCGGTGCGAGAAGGGAGTTTCGCGCGCCGACAAGAAGTTTCGGAATAGTAGTAGACTCTGGCGCCCATACACTTTCCTTGCTTGGTCGCTGTACATCTTGATCGCTGTCTTGACAGAGGGGGCCATGGAACATAGAATTTCATTTCAGAATGGCTCGCGCCGCCAGAAGGGAACTTCTTCAATGACTGCACAATCCGGAAGTCTGGATGTCACGATCGTGGGTGGGGGGATGATCACGAATGACCTGCTCCTTCCGTCCTTATACCACCTGCAAAGGACTGGCGTCGTCCGCAAGCTTGACATCTGCGCCTTGAACAGTCCTCCGTTGAAGGCCTTGGCGGATAGTGGGGAGTTCCACGAAGCTTTCCCAGGGCAGGATTTCACGCCGCATCCATCGTTGGGGGCGGCGCCGGACAAGATGTTTCTCGATCTGTACAAAGAGGTCATTGCGGCGATGGCCCCGGGCAACATGGTCGTGGTGGCCATGCCCGATCATCTCCACTACGAAGCGGTGATGTATGCCTTGCGCCACGACCAGAACGTGCTATGTGTGAAGCCCCTGGTGCTCAAGTATGAACAGGCGGCTGAAATCGAGAAGCTGGCCGCTGAGAAGGGGCGCTTGGTGGGCATCGAGTACCACAAGCGCTTTGACCGCCGATCCCTGGTCGCGAGGCGGAGCTATGCTCTGGGGCAGTTCGGAGCGTTTGCCATCGGCGAGGCCAAGCTCATTGAGCCGTACTATTACCGCTTCTCCAATTTTCAAAACTGGTTCACCTGCGATCACACCGACCCCTTTACCTACATCGGTTGCCACTACGTTGACCTGGTTTACTTCATTACCGGACTGAAACCTGTGGAAGTGTCTGTATACGGGGTCAAAGGAAAATTTCCCAATGGCAACGAAGCTTACCTGTGGTCGCACGGCCGCGTGACCTGGGAAAACGGCGCCTTGCTCTCCGTGATCAATGGCTTGGGCTATCCTGATGCTGCGGCCGGAAGCAACGATCAGGGCCTGGTGATGTATTGTGAGGGAAAAGGTCAGACGGGGCTCATCTTCCACGACGACCACCATCGGGGCGTGGCCTATTCGTACCTGGAAGGCATTGGTCCGGGAGGCTCGAAATACAATTACGTCAGTCCTGATTTCTTCCGCCTTGTCCCCTGGGAAGGGCCGGGCTACAAACCGATCGGTTACGGGTACGAATCCGTTGCGGGCATTACCCAGAGCATCCATCGAATAGGAAACGAGACGGCGGGGCTGGCCGCGGACGCAGCCTTGGCGCGACGCCGGCAGCTCATACGCGAAGTGGACGCCCGCGGCCTGATCGCCACGCCTGCCAACAGCACCATCAACGAATTGGTGGTCGAGGCGGCGCGGATGTCAATCCTTCAGGGCGCGGCGCCTGCCCGCATCGTTTACGGCGACCACCCGCACGTCGAACTCAATCGGAAGTAGTAGAACTTGGCATGGCTCATCCACAGCGCTCCCGCTGTCCATCGACATGTCATTCCCGCGAAAGCGGGAATCCACGAGGGCGCGATTGGACCCCCGCTTTCGCGGGGGTGACGCGGCTGAGCAAAGGAGAAAAATGGCTGTCTACGATCTAACACCTGTCGAAGTCCCCACGGTGGAAACGAAATACCGCACCATCAAGACCAAAATACCGGTACCGGAGTCTTTGCCCATCTTCGAATCGCTGGGGAAATCGGAGCCACGCTCGATGATGGGGCAGCCACCTATTGTGTGGGACAAGGCAGAGGACTTCATCATCAGCGATCCCTGGGGCAATCGCTGGATTGACTGGTCGTCCGGTGTGCTCATCGCCAATGCCGGGCACGGACGCAAAGAGATCCGTGATGCGTTGCGCGAAGTGATCGACCGGGGGCTGCTCGCTTCTTATGTGTTCGTGCACGAGCGGCGTGCCCGTCTGGCGGAAATGCTCTGCGAACTTTCACCTGATCCGCAGAAATACCGGGTCTTTCTGATGAGCACCGGCAGCGAGGCGACTGAGAACTGCATCAAGTTGTCGAAGACCTATGGCCTGGAAAAATACGGCCCGCACAAGAAGTATGTGGTGTCGTTTAACAATGCCTTCCACGGGCGCACGATGGGCGCCCAGCTCGCCGGGGGGTGGGAGAGGCAGAAGAGGTGGATGGTCGATCGCGACGCCACATTCGTACAAGTGCCGTTCCCTGACGGCTACAAGAATGAGGACACCTCGTTCGACCTTTTCCTGAAGACACTCACCGAAAAGGGCGTGCCACCCCGGGACATCGCAGGCGTGATAACGGAGACCTATCAAGGAGGCGGACCGGATTTCTTGCCGGTGGAGTACGCGCAGAAACTGGAGGCGTTCTGTCGCGAACACGACATTGTGATGTGCTATGACGAAGTGCAGGCGGGTTTCGGACGTACCGGCAAAATGTTTGGGTACGAACATTATGGGGTGCGCCCTGACCTGATCGCCTGCGGCAAGGGCATCTCGTCGTCGTTGCCCATTTCCGCCGTGATCGGGCGGGAAGACATCATGGATCTTTATTCCCCCGGCTCGATGACTTCGACGCACTCCGGGTCTCCCCTGCCGGTGGCCGCCGCCATTGCCAGCCTCGAGATTATTCGGAAGGAACGGCTGGCGGAGCGCGCGGCGTGCATGGGTGAGATCCTCATGCGCGAGCTGCATCGCATTCAACAGAAGCATGCGGAAGTTCTGGGGTGCGTGCAAGGCAACGGTCTGGTGGCGGGAATCCAGATCGTAAAGCCGGGCACGAAGATTCCCGACCCTGATCTGGCTTTGAAGATTAACATTGCCTGCCTGCATAAAGGGCTGCTCATGTTTGCCCCCGTAGGCGCGGTGGGAGACTGCATCAAGATCGCTCCGCCGCTGACCATCCCCGAGGACGCCCTGCGAGAGTCCATTCAGGTCCTGGAAGAAGCAGTGGATGAGGTTCTGGGCGGGAAGTGACCGCGGGGAGCAAGCACAAAAAACCTCTGGCCTGTCATTCCGATCCCGCAGCCGCGGGAGAGGAGTCTCGCTCTGGAAGCAAACGACCTGAGGGTGCAAATCCCTCCCCGCCGGGCAACCGACCCCTCACCCGTCCCGATCAGATCGGGACACCCTCTCCCCAGGGAGAGGGCAAAGAACCAATTCTCAGAGATCACACTTTGGAGTGAATGACGCGCACGGCGGGCATGCCGTCGGATTCAGCAACGACTTCAATGTCGCGGAAGATGTTGGGGCTTTCTTGCTTGAGGATGCGGCAAACCTCGACGGCCAGCAGGCGGATTTCAGTATCGGCGTGCGGGCTGCCACGAAGTTCCAAGAAGTGCCGCCAGGCGCGGCTGTTGCCGGTGACGAAGATTTTGGTTTCGCAAGCGTTGGGAAGGATGGAACGCGCTGCCTGGCGGGCCCATTTGCGCCGGTCGCGCGGGGCCATCTCCGGGTGCTGCCGCTGAACGTATTGGGCGGTAACTTCCGCTAGCTCGTCGTAGGCCTTACGGAGCGTCTCGATAGTCTGCTGCCATTTCTGGCGCAACTCTTCGATTTCCTGATAAAGGGGTGGAACCACGTAGCGGGCGTCGCTCTCGTCCACGTAGCGCTGTGAGAGCTGTGAGTAGCTGAAGCCTGCCCGATGGCGCACCAACTCGTGGGTCAGAGCGCGGCTAACGCCGGTAATCAGCAGGCACCAGACGGCGTGCTCGAGCACGCTGCCGTGTTTTGAAGTCAGGATGTTCTCAACGTATTCCTGGTTGGATTTCCGCCCTTTTCCGAAAGACATGTAGCAGGTGCGCCCGGCGATTTCAGCCAGCACCTCGGCAGCGGCTCGCGTGTCTGTGGTGAAAACCAAGCCTTCGTCCTGGAGAAAACGCGCCACCTCCTCGCCCACCACGCTCTGGCGCCCCACGACGTAAACTTTTGGCTTGGTGATATAGGGATCAGGCATCGGGTGTCCGGATTCAGGTGCCCTGACTGGTTGCCTACTTGCTCGGCGCCGGCGATTTCCCCTCGCTGAGGGCAGCGGCGGTCTTCCTGAATTCCGCATACTTGCGCTGGAAGCGCTCAACCCGGCCAGCGGTGTCCATCATCTTCTGTTTCCCGGTGTAGAACGGATGGCAATGGGAACAGATTTCCAGGTGCAACACGTCGCTCTTATAGGTGGAGCGTGTCTTGAAGGTGTATCCGCACGCGCACGTTACGGTCACTGCGTGATAATTTGGGTGAATAGCGTTCTTCATGGAACTCCTTGAGTGCTAACGCACAACGATCCATTATAGCTGCCTCAGCCCCAGCTTTCAACCCGAAACGTGAAGGATGATCGTGAGAGTTGTCCGTTCTCAGTTGTCAGTCGTCAGTTGCCAGTACTGAGTTGTCAGCCGTCAGCATTCAGCTATCAGCAAAAGACCAAGGCGGGCCGGCGGCAAGCAGACCGCTGACGGCTGATTAACTGGCACCTGACACCCGACACCTATACGTGCCGCAGCGCCACCAAGGGATCAACCTTCGTGGCGCGACGGGATGGTATGTACCCGGCAATAAACGCCACGGCACTCAGCAGCAGAATGATTCCCACAAAGGTGGCGGGATCAGTCGGCGTGGTTCCGAAGAGGAGCGACGCGATCCACTTGGCGGCAGCGAGGGATACTATGGTTCCCAGCGCAACCCCAAGCAGCGCCACGCGCAGTGTTTTCGCGATTACTTCGAACTGCACTTGCGACGCCGTGGCGCCCAAAGCCATGCGGATACCGATCTCCTGCGTCCGCTGCGCCACCGAATAGGAGATGACCCCGTAGATTCCCAACGAAGCGAGAACGAGGCCAAGCACGGCGAAGCAAGCCACCAGCGACACAAAGAAGCGGCGCGGCGAAACGGCATGATCCACGATCCCCTGGAGGGGGCGGAATTCGGTGGCGGGTTGCGCCGGATTCAGCGCGCGCAGCGTCTTCAAGACACTTGAAGCCAGCGCCTCGGGAGGAAGCTTGGTGCGCACTACCAACTCCGCACCTGCCGGGTTATTCTGGGCGGCGGGCAGGTACATTTGCCGGCCCGCTTCACGCTCCACGCTGCTTTCATGAACATCAGAAACCACGCCAATCACGCGGACTTCTCCGCCTGCCACGAGCGCGATGCGTCCAACAGGGTCTTCACCTTGCCAGAGACCGAGCGCCGCTTTTCGGTTAATGATGACCACCCGCTCGCTCTCAGGGCTATCCTGCCAGCCAAAGTCACGCCCCTCGCGCAAGTGCATGCCCATGGCGTCGAAGTAGCCCGGCGTCACCATGTATGCGAAAGCCCCCGCAAGATCTCCTTTTCGATAGTCCTTGCCTTTGGCCTCCAGACCCCAGCTTCGGTTCCGACCTAGCGGCAGATTGTCAGAGATGCCGGCATTCTCAACACCCGGAATCGCCTCAACGCGACGTAGAATTTCCTGAAATATTGCACTCCTCTTGGCGGGAGATGCCGCATGGTCGTAGTCCACTTTGATCGCGGCAGCCCGGCTCGCTTGAAATCCCAGGTCAACGTCGAGCACTCGCAGAAAGCTCCGCAGAAGCAATCCAGCGCCGATCAGCAGCACGCAGGCCAGTGCGACCTCCGAGATCACCAGCACCGAGCGCAGGCGCTCGTGCTTTCGCCCCGCACTCATTCCGGGACCGGCGTCCTTGAGCGCCTCCTGCGGGTTGGCCCCGGAAATCCTGAGGCCGGGAACAAGACCAAAGAGTACGGCGGCGGCCACCGCGATAAGGAGCGTCCACTTGAGAGCAGGAATGTCCATTCTCACGCTGCTCAGCAAGGGCAGCGCAATCGAGTCCTGATGCGCGATATATCGGGTGATGGCAAAAGCGAATCCCAAACCGAGCAATGCGCCGGCGCTGGACAGCATCAGGCTCTCCGTCAGCAACTGGCGGATCAGCCTTCCTCTCCCAGCTCCCAGAGCGCTGCGCATGGCGAACTCCTTACTTCGCGCCGCGGCGCGTGCCAGCAGCAGGTTGGAGAGATTCACGCAAACGATGAGCAGGATAAGGCCCACAGCGCACCACAGCACAATCAGCGAGCGTCGCAGCTTGCCGCTAACGTATTCCTTGAGGCCCGTAAGCGTGGCGGTATAGACGCCGCTGGTCCATCCGGGGTGTTTAACATTGAAGTGGAGGCGCGGAAAGAGGATATTTGCTTCTGCCTGCGCCTGCGGTACGCTTACCTCGGGCTTGAGTCGGCCAATCAGCGCAAGTGCATTCCCGTCATCACGTATGTCATCCATGATGACTGGAACGTAGATATCCACCTTTGTGCCTGGCGAAAACACCGAGCCGAAGTCAAATGTCTCTGGCAGCACGCCGGCGACGGTTACGTCCTGGCTGTTGAGCGTAATCGCCTGCCCGACAATTGCCGGATTCGCCGCGAACTGGCGCTGCCAGAAGGGCTGGCTCAACAGGACTGCGGGCCTGCCGCCTTTCACGCACTCCTCCCGAGAGAACAGCCGCCCGAGCGCCGGCTGGACGCCCAGCGTTTGAAAGAAATTCCCGGCCACGCTGATGCCCGTGACAGGCAGGGGCTCACCGTGGTGCGTCAACTTGTAATTATCACTCGCGGAAAAGGCATAGTAGCCGGTGACATCCTGAAAAGAACGATTTTGTTCCCGGAATTCCTCGTAAGCGTCCACCGAGTAGGTCATGCTGGATTCCCCGCTTCTCCCAGCACGCACTATCCGGATCAACTGCTGTGATTCGCGAAACGGCAGCGGCCGCAGCAGGATGGTATTCACCACGCTGAAGACCGCAATATTCGCACCGATTCCCAGCGCCAGGGTCAGAACCGCCACGGTGGTGAACCCGGGGTTCTTGACCAGCATCCGAAAACCATAACGCACGTCCTGCAATGTATTTTCCAGCCAGCTCCATCCCCACATGTCCCGACTCTCCTCTCTCAGTACGATTTCGTTCCCGAATCGACGCCGCGCCGAATACCGCGCCTCTTCAGGCGCAACTCCCGCTTCGATCTGTTCCTGCTCCCGCAGCTCCCGGTGCAGGCGAATCTCTTCTTTAAGGTCGCGGTCGAATTGACGGCGGCGAAACAGCATAAAGAACCGTCTGCCGAGTTCAGCCAACATGTTCACCTTCCAAGCTGTCAGCGGTCAGCTTTCAGCAAAGACTCTTGTCTCGAATCTTGCTGACGACTGAAGGCTGACGGCTGAGAGCTTCATTCGTAGCGCAGCGCCACCAAGGGATCAACCTTCGTCGCGCGGCGCGCGGGTATGTAGCCGGCAATAAACCCTACGGCACTCAGCAGCAGAATGACTCCCACAAACGTGGCCGGATCGGTTGGGGCGGTTCCGAACAGGAGCGACGCGATCCATTTGGCGGCAACGAGGGATCCAATAATTCCCAGCGCAATTCCGATGAGAGCCACCCGCAGCGTTTTGGCGATCACTCCGAACAGCACTTGCGAGGGCGTGGCGCCCAAAGCCATGCGGATACCGATCTCCTGCG
>Ga0182027_10007007_pt1 | contig 16731 bp, 11 predicted proteins | sample 712E1DmetaG_FD_121300 | JGI IMG/M metagenome (GOLD analysis project Ga0182027, IMG submission 121300) | Permafrost microbial communities from Stordalen Mire, Sweden - 712E1D metaG (Illumina Assembly) | ecosystem: Environmental > Terrestrial > Soil > Wetlands > Permafrost | place: Sweden... | reverse complement strand
TCAACCACCGGATCACCCGGTAAATATCTATCATCCTGAAAGTGAGTATTTGAAAGGATTGGTAATATATGTTGAATAGTTGAAATGTTGAAATTGAGTACTACTAAAATCTTTAACACCATATATGGGTACAAACAAAAGAATTGAATTTATAGCCAGAAAACTTGGTTTGCATGAATGGCAGGTCGAAAACACAATCAGGTTGCTTGATGACGGTTCAACTATTCCATTTATAAGCAGGTACAGGAAGGAGATGACCGGCAGCCTCGATGAAGTCAAGCTGATGAATATCAAAGATGAATATGAGAGGCTGAAAGAACTTGAGAAACGTCGTGAAGCTATTATCAGGTCAATTGAGGAACAGGAAAAAATGACACCTGAATTAAAGGAAAAAATAGATGCTGCTCTGACTATGTCTGAACTTGAGGATATTTATCTTCCTTATAAACCAAAGCGAAGAACCCGCGCAATAATCGCCAAAGAAAAAGGTCTTGAGCCATTGGCTGTTATCATTCTGAAACAGCAGGAGCGGAATCCTTCACAAAAAGCTGAAGAATTTATTAATGAGAATGTTAAAACTGTGGAAGAAGCTATTACAGGTGCATCAGATATTATAGCTGAATGGATCAGTGAGGATGAGAATGCAAGGCGCAGGATGAGGCGGCTTTATGAAAAGGAAGCTGATATTTTCTCAAAAGTTGTAAAAGGTAAAGAGGCTGAAGGAATTAAATTCAGCGATTATTATGACTGGTCTGAACCGTTGAAAAAATGTCCATCACATCGCCTTCTTGCAATGCGAAGAGGAGAAGAAGAGGGATTTCTTCGTCTTTCTATCGAACCTGACGGGAATACCGCACTAAATCTTTTGGATGAAATATTCATAAAAGGGAAAAATGCATCATATGATATTGTTGCCGGTGCAATAACAGATAGCTGGAAAAGGTTGCTATCGCCTTCCATGGAGACCGAATTCAGAAACATCTCAAAGGAAAAAGCAGATACAGAGGCAATTGGTGTCTTTGCAGAAAATCTCCGTCAGTTGCTTCTTGCCTCTCCTCTTGGCGAAAAGAATGTTCTGGCAATTGATCCTGGATTCAGAACGGGATGCAAGATCGTATGCCTGAGCAAACAGGGTACCCTGGTGCATAATGAAACCATTTATCCTCATGCACCGCAGAATGAAACGGCAATGTCCGTGAAGAAAATACTTTCCCTGGTGAATGCATATAAAATTGAAGCTATAGCTATAGGCAACGGAACTGCAAGCCGTGAGACGGAAGATTTTATCAGGTGGGTGAAATTTGACCGCGACCTTCAGGTATTTGTCGTAAGTGAAGCCGGGGCTTCAATATATTCAGCTTCAAAAATCGCAAGAGATGAATTTCCGGATTATGATGTAACAGTTCGGGGAGCAATTTCTATTGGAAGAAGACTTATGGATCCTCTGGCCGAGCTGGTCAAAATAGAACCTAAATCAATAGGTGTGGGTCAGTACCAGCATGATGTTGATCAGCCAAAGCTTCAGAATTCTCTTGATGAAGTTGTGAAAAGCTGCGTGAATGCCGTTGGAGTTGAGGTCAATACTGCAAGCAGTCATCTTCTTACATATGTCTCAGGTCTGGGGCCGCAGCTTGCCCAGAATATTATTGATTACCGTTCCGAAAATGGACCTTTTGGTTCACGTAAAGAACTTCTGAATGTCAGAAGGATGGGAGAGAAGGCATTTGAACAAAGTGCGGGATTCCTGAGAATCCGTGGAGCTTCAAACCCGCTCGACTCAAGCGCTGTTCACCCTGAAAGTTACCATGTCGTGGAGAAGATGGCAAAGGATCTGGGTGTGGATGTTATGACGCTTATTCAAAATGAAGAAAAGAGAAAAGAGATAAAGCTGGAAAAGTATATTACTCCAACTACCGGACTTCCTACTTTAAAAGATATTATCGACGAACTGTCAAAACCTGGTCGTGATCCCAGAACAAAAATCAAGGAGTTCAGGTTTGCAGATATTCATTCAATTGAAGACCTGCAGACAGGAATGGTCGTTCCGGGAATTGTAACAAATGTTACAAAGTTCGGTGTCTTTGTTGACATAGGTGTAAAACAGGATGGCCTGGTCCATGTCTCAAATCTGTCCCGGAATTACGTTCAGGATCCTTCTACAGTTGTGAAACTTCATCAGCACGTAATGGTCAAAATAATTGCTGTCGATGCTGAAAGAAGACGCATTCAGCTTTCAATGAAGGATGTGGAAGCTGCAAAGAATTAAATAAGAATGGGCGCAATATTAAACTACACCCATCCCTTGATTAAATATTCTAGTTTCCTCCAAACTGCCTCTGTCCCTGGCCCGGAATCTGTTTCATAGCTGGTTTACCTGGAAGTTTGGTATCCCTCTGAGCTGCAAAATATGCAAATGCTGCAGTTATTATTGCATTATTTCTCAGATCGGGCATTAAAAGCCTTTCATATGTATCCATAACTGAATGATATCCGCGATCGTATTCTATATCATCCTGGATGAACTGAAAGCCCGGAAGTCCTGCACTATCGAACGAAAGATGATCGGTACCACCTGTATTCCTGATGGAGATTGTGGAGCAACCTATATCTGCAAATGGTTTAAGCCATTCTTCGAAAATAGGTCTTACCAGTTCATTCTGTTGAATATAAATTCCCCTGTATTTGCCTGTGCCATTGTCCATATTGAAATAGGCTGCAAACTTTTCCCAGTCAGGTTTATGAGCTTTTGTCTGAGGATCGACAAGGTACTTTTCGACATAACCCCTGGAACCATTAAGTCCCTGCTCTTCTCCGCCCCAGAGAGCTATCCTGATTGTTCTTCTGGGTGCCGCATCGATACTTTTCAGGATACGCATTGCCTCAAGCATAACGATACATCCTGAACCATTATCTTCGCCTCCTGTCCCTCCATTCCATGAATCAATATGTGCTCCAATGAGAACCACTTCATTCTTAAGTATTTTGTCGGTTCCTGGGATCTCACCTATGACATTATAAACATTATTATTAGGGAAGAATCTGTTCTTTATCTCCACTTCCATTTCAACTGGCACATTATGACGAAGTAGTCTCTCCATCCTCCCAAATGCTTCATAGGTCAGATTCAGTTCTGCAATAGGTTCTTTATCACCCGATTTATAATTAGCCCCGTTAGATCGGGGAACATTGAAATAGCCTGAGCTATTTAATATTACTGCTGCTCCTTCATTCTTCAGAAAATCCGATATTTTTGTACGAAGAGCTCTCATAGCCATCATGGCAGCAAAATCCATATTGGGTCTTCTTGCCTGACCAGCGCCCAAAGACATTGTCATATCCTTAAGCTGATCGTCGGTATATCTGGTGGCAAGAGGTGCAAAGCTGATCTCAGGAACAGTGGTAACAGTTGATGGCATAAGAATAATTTTCCCTGCAAGTTTGCCTTTGTACTTATCCAGGTCACCCTCAGCTTTGACTTCCAAAAGAACAACTTCACTTTTGATAAGACCCGGGGTACTGCCTGTCCATGCCACGGGATTGCATGCAAAATTTGTGTAATAAGGCGCTGTCATTGCAGCATATGTCTTAAGGTTATCCCAGCCACCGCGGGTAAATTCCCTGTCTGATTCAATCCTCACATTCTGAAGACCAATTTCCTCCATCTTTCTTTTTGCCCATTGATTCCCATGATCATTACCCGTGGAACCCGTCAGTCGTGCACCTACGGAATCACAAAGCCTGAATGCCATGTCATCTAACTGTGAACCTCTTTGTCCTTCCATTTTGATCTTAAACACCATGCCGAGATCGATGTTCTCTTTCTGTGCCAGCAGAAGTACTGGCAGAAATAAAGCCAGAAATAAGCTACCGTAGAATTTTTTAATTTTCATATTTATGATTATTAAAGGTTTAGTTCATAATTACATCAAATGTAAAAAAAAGTTAATCTTCCGGTTTATTTACACTTCGATTTAACAATAATTAACTTGGGAGAAGTCTGTCCTTGTTTCTCGTTTCTCGTTTGACTCCAGACTTTGTTTACTAGTAAGGTCATTGCGATGACGCGAAGCGGAAGAAGCAATCTCATTCAACTTTTCTTCTTACTTTTGTCTGGTTATGATTTATCCTGATAATTTTGAAATAAAAACCGGATTTGACCGCATCAGAAATCTTCTGACTGAAAAGTGTATCAGTCCGATGGGTCTGTCACTGGTTAATTCGTTAAGACTTTTGCCGGGAAAAGAGTCTGTGATTCATGAATTATCAAAAACATCTGAGTTTCAACAGCTTCTGAAACTTGAAGATGGATTCCCATCTGAAAATTATTATAATTCAACAGATTGCCTTAACAAAATAAGGATTGAAGGAACCTTCCCTGAGGTGCTTGAACTTTTCGACCTTAAGAGATCACTCGAAACTGTAAAAGCAATACTTGGTTTCTTCAGGAAGAAGGAGGAAAACAAGTATCCCGTTCTTACTTCAGTCTGCGGAAATGTGAAGCAATATCCATATGTTATAGACTCAATCGACAGAATAATCGATAAGCATGGAATTGTCAGGGATAATGCTTCTCCAAGGCTTAAAGAGATCAGGAATGAGCATGCTTCAAAGAGCGCCCATGTATCAAAAAGACTCAATTCCATTCTTAGACAGGCACAGGCAGATGGTCTGGTGGACACTGATACTCCAGTGTCGATAAGGAACGGTAGGGGAGTCATTCCTGTCAACGCATACAATAAACGCAAAATCAGGGGACTGATTCACGACCAGTCTGCGTCCGGCAAAACAGTTTATATCGAACCTGAAGAAATTGTTGAGATTAATAATGAGATAATTGAGCTTGAATATGAGGAGCGAAGGGAAATTGTAAGAATATTAACCGCTTTTGCAGATAATATCAGGCCCTATATTGACGACCTTCTTATATCAAATCAGTTTCTCGGGGAAATTGATTTTATCAGAGCTAAAGCAATGCTTGGTAATCAGTTGAACTCAATTATGCCGGCTTTAAACGATAAACCTCATTTAAACTGGCGGAAAGCTGTTCATCCGCTTCTTTATTTAGCATTTCAGAAGGTGTCCGGCAGGAAAGTCATTCCTCTGGATATAACTCTTGACGAAAAAAACAGGATATTGCTTATTTCAGGTCCTAATGCTGGTGGTAAATCAGTTTGCCTGAAGACAGTTGGATTATTGCAGTATATGTTGCAATGCGGACTGACCATTCCGGTTGCCGAGGGATCAGATTGCGGAATATTCAGAAATATTTTCATCGATATCGGTGACGAACAAAGTATTGATAATGATTTAAGTACCTATAGCTCGCATCTAATAAACATGAAGTACTTTCTCAGAAATGCTTCGTTCGATACACTCGTTCTTATCGACGAATTCGGAACAGGAACGGAACCGATGCTGGGCGGATCAATTGCTGAGGCAATACTGGGTGAATTGAATAATCGAAAGGTATTTGGCGTATTGACAACACATTATACCAATCTCAAACATTTTGCTTCACTTACTGAAGGAATTATAAATGGTGCGATGGCATTTGATAATCACATGATGCAGCCTTTGTTCCAGCTTCAGATTGGAAAACCCGGCAGCTCGTTTGCTTTCGAGATTGCCAGGAAGATAGGTCTCCCTGATGAAATATTGAACACCGCATCAGAAAAGGCCGGGGTTAAAAATATTAATTATGACAGGCATCTCAAGGATATTGCCCGTGACAAACGATACTGGGAAAACAAGAGGCAGAATATCAGACAGCAGGAAAAACAACTCGAGGAACTGATTGATAATTATGAAAAGGAGCTGTCGGAGTCCAGGTCAGTAAGGAAAGAGATAATTTCGAAAGCTAAAGATGAAGCAAAATCCCTTCTCGATAAATCAAATAAAATAATTGAAAATACCGTAAGACAGATAAGGGAGGCCCAGGCCGAAAAAGAGAAGACGAAAGAGATCAGGCAGCAGCTTGATGAATATAAATCTTCCTTTTCTGAGGAGACTTTTCCGGCTGAAACTCTCGCCGAAAAAAAGGTTTCCGAATTAAAGATTAAAGCAAAAAAATTCAAACCCGATAAGATTTTTAAAGAAAAGGAGCCTGATAAAATTTCAGATACTCCTCTGAAGCCTGGAGATCCCGTCAGAATGAAAGATACTCTTGCTGCTGGTGAGGTTATTGAAGTCAGGGAAGGCCTGGTGCAGGTTGAGACGGGGACCCTCAGAATATTTGTGCCTGTTGATAAGATCGAAAGAATCAGCAGATCTGAACTAAAAAAAAGTGCAGGAACAACTCAGCCAGCTATGCTGTTTAACAATGACCTGAATCAGAGAAAGATCCGGTTCAACCCCGAGATAGATATTCGCGGTGTCCGGGGTGAGGAGGCTATTAACCAGGTCAGGGATCTGATCGATAATGCACTTATTGTTCAGTATAGGAACCTGAGGATCCTTCATGGCAAAGGAAATGGAATTCTGCGCCATCTTATAAGGGAATACCTGGCCACTGTCGATGTTGTTAAATCCTTCCGAGATGAACATGTTGAATTAGGCGGATCAGGAATTACAGTCGTGGAGATGGATTTTTGACGGGGCAATCCCAAACAACAAACCACAAAGCTATTTTAAACTCATCTCCTATATTCTAAAAATAGATTATCTTGTAATTGGATTATCTGGAAAGGGGTCTTTATAAAAAAATAGATTTGAAATGAACATCAAGGATAGAACTAAGGAACATCTTATAAAAGAGCTTGATGATTTGAAGAAGGCATTCTTTTCGTTGAAGGAGTCATCCGAAAAAGAGATCACCAGCCTGAAACATTCGGAAGAAAAATTCAGGAAAGCATATATGACAAGTCCTGATTCAATCAACATCAACCGGCTTTCAGACGGCATGTATGTATCTATCAATGAAGGATTCACAAGAATTCTGGGATATACCTGGGAAGAGGCTATCGGGAAAACTTCCCTTGAAATGAATATATGGGTCGATTCTGATGACCGTAAACATCTTGTAAATGAACTTATATCCAAAGGCGAGGTTAAAAACTTTGAAGCTAAGTTTCGTGCCAAGAATGGGGATATAATCTATGGATCAATGTCGGCATCTATCATTGACCTTGATGGTGTTCCTCATTTGCTTAATGTCACAAGGGATAATACTATCTCAAAAAAGGCTGAAGAGGCTTTGACTCAGGAAAAATATCTTCTCGACGCCATAATGAATAACCTGTCAGATCATGTCTATTTCAAAGACCTGGAAAGCAGGTTCATAAGAATAAATAGGGATCATGCCAAATTATTCGGACTGAGTGATCCATCTGAAGCAGTAGGGAAAAGGGATTTCGATTTTTTCTCCGGGGAACATGCCCTCCAGGCTTATGATAATGAACAGGAAATAATCCGTACGGGAAAACCTCTGAGTATTGAAGAGAAAGAAACATGGGAAGACAAGCCCCCTACCTGGGTCTCAACCATCAAAATGCCTCTGAAAGATAATAATGGAAACATAATCGGGACATTTGGTATTTCCAGAGATATAACCAGTCGTATAAAAACCGAGGAAGAACTTGCCACCGAACGCAAATTGCTGAGGACGCTTATTGATAATATGCCCGACCGTATTTATGCCAAAGATTTAAACAGCCGGTTTATCATTTGTAACAATGCACTTATGAAGATGATGGGCAAGTCAGATTATAAAGAGATTCTGGGCAAATCGGATTTTGATCTGTTACCCCGTGAATTAGCTGAAAAGTATTTTGCGGACGAACAGGAGATAATCAGAACCGGAATACCTCTCATCGACAAAGAAGAATTCAGAAGTGATGTTTCTGTTGCAAGCAGCTGGAGCCTGACTACGAAAGTACCTCTGATCGACCCCGATGGCAAAATAATTGGGATAGTTGGTATCGGACGGAATGTTACCGAAAGGAAGCGAAGGGAAACGGAGAGCCAGGTCATCTATGAAATAGCACAGGGAATGACAACTTCCATTAATCTTGATGAATTGATGAAACTGATTCATCACTCTTTGGGGAAAGTAGTGTACGCTGAAAATATTTTCGTAGCGCTTTATGATCAGGGTACAAAGATGTTCAGTTTTCCCTATTTTGTCGACAAATTTGATCAGACACCATTACCCGCTTCAATGGAAAAGAGCTGTATGGCTTATGTTTTCCGCAACAACACACCCTTCCTTTTCAAAAATGATGTGTTTGACAGGTTAGTTGAACAAAATGAAGTTAAACAGGTTGGTTCACCTTCACCTTCATGGATTGGAATTCCATTGCAGACTCCATCCGGAACCATAGGGGTTCTGGTACTTCAGCATTATGAAAAGGAAGATGTTTATTCAGAAAACGATGTAAAATTTCTTGTTTCTGTCGGAAGTCAGATTGCTATTTCCATTGAACGTAAAAAAGCTGAAGAAGAGATTAGACTGAAAAATGAACTTCTTCAGGTAATAAATGCTGAGAAAGATAAATTCTTCTCAATCCTTGTACACGATCTGCGTGGACCCATGAGCGCTTTCGTAACAGCTACCCAGATTCTTACCGAGGATATTCAGAATATGACCCTTGAGGAGATCCGTGATATCACCATAAGCCTTAGAACCGATGCGACAAACTTGTACACTCTCCTGGAGAACCTTTTGGAGTGGTCAAGGCTGAAACGCGGTGTAATGGAATTCAATCCTGAAAAGTTTAATCTGAAAACCTTAATAGCTTCAGGAATTGAATCTGTATCGGCCTCTGCCAGAAAGAAGAAGATAGTGCTGGATTTATCTGTCCCATATGATCTGGAAGTTTTCGCTGACAGGCATATGTTTGAAACTGTGGTCAGGAATCTTGTATCCAATGCTGTAAAATTCACACCTGTCAATGGAAAAGTGAACGTTTCGGGTTTCAGAAACAAGGATAATTATATTGAATTAAAGATAAGCGACACAGGAATTGGTATGACCCCGGCATTGAAAGACAAACTGTTTTTGTTAAATGAAAAGACAAGCCGCAAAGGTACGGATGGTGAACCCAGTTCAGGCCTTGGATTATTGTTATGCAAGGAATTTATAGATAAACATGGTGGGAAGATCCTGGTGGAAAGCGAGGCAGGAATAGGCAGCACTTTTTCTTTCATTTTGCCTGACAGTTAGATAAAGTATCTTACCTGCAGGAATTCCAGTTATTTTAGGACGAGTCAATATAAAACCAGAATGTTCAATTCCGGGATACATATATTCAGTCCCGAGATGCGTATGTTTAACCCGGAGACACGTATGTTTGATCCCGAGACGCGTATGTTTGATCCGGAGACGCGTATGTTTAATCCCGAGACACCTATGTTTGATCCAACGACGCGTATGTTAAGTCTCGGGACGCATTTTTTCAATTACTATAGCCACGAATGTGGCTTGATGTGAATAACCCCCGGCGAAATGAAGCCGGGTGTGCTAACCAATCATCTGATACAATACCCCGGAGGGGTTTAATATAGTTATAGTTGAGAATATGAGATTAATATTAGCAGCTACCATGCAATCTAAAAAAATATTAATATTGCGATAACAATAATTAATATCTAAATCCCAAATCCGCTATCCTATGAAACCAAAATTCTATTCAATCTCTGCTTTGGTTTTCTTCTCTCTTTTGATCTTTTCATGTAATAATGCCAAGAAATCAGGTAATAGTAAGCCAGGTAAAGTCGCTGATCCAAAACAGGAGTGGGCAATAGTTATTCATGGTGGTGCTGGTACTATCACAAGGGATAAAATGACCCCGGAATTGGACAAGGAGTACAGGGCAGCACTTACAGAAGCTATGGATAAGGGAAAGAAAATCCTATCAGAAGGCGGGTCAGCCCTAGATGCCGTTGAACAGACTATCCGGATTATGGAGGATAATCCTCTTTTTAATGCAGGCAAAGGTGCAGTTTTTAATCATGATGGTAAAAATGAGCTTGATGCTTCAATTATGGACGGATCAAACCTTGCTGCCGGTGCTGTGGCTGGTGTTATGGATATTAAGAACCCTATTTCAGCTGCCAGACGGGTAATGACTAATTCTCCGCATGTTATGCTTTCGGGGGCTGGTGCCTCACAATTTGCTAAGGAACAGGGACTGGAAATAGTACCTCCTCAATATTTTTACACTGAAAGAAGATTTAAGGAGCTTCAGGAGATTCTCAAAAAGGAAAAAAATGGAACTGTAGGTTGCTGTGCTCTTGATAAGAAGGGGAATCTTGCTGCAGGTACTTCAACCGGGGGAACGCCAAATAAGAAATACAACCGTATCGGCGATTCTCCGATTATCGGTGCCGGAACCTATGCAAATAATAATACATGTGCTGTCTCCGGTACCGGTGTTGGAGAATTCTTTATAAGATGGATAGTAGCTCACGATATCTCAGCATTAATAGAGTATAAAGGTCTCACTTTGAAGGAAGCATCAGAACTTGTTGTGAATAACAAGCTGGTAAAGGCGGGAGGAAGCGGTGGCGTAATCTGTGTCGATAAATATGGTAACATTTCAATGCCATTTAATACTGAAGGTATGTTCAGGGGATTTGCTCAGGCTGATGGGCACGAAGGAATTTTTATTTATAAAGATGAATGGTAGGCACCAGGAAGAAGTACTTAACCTGACGCCAGATGCCTGAATAATAGAAAGAACCGAATTTAAATAATATGACTGACCTTAATAATTTATACGATGCGATAGTTAATGGCAATCTGGAACTATCAATCAAAACAACAAAATCAGCTTTAGATGAAGGTTTTGATCCAAAGACTATAATAAATGATTTCATGATTCCGGCCATGGACAAAATAGGAGGGATGTTCGAAGACTGTGAGGTTTTTGTTCCAGAACTCCTGATGGCAGCCAGGGCAATGAAAGGTTCTCTAGGCCTTGTCCAGCCTCTTTTAACTGCAAAAGGGGCAGAGTCCAAAGGAAAAATTATTATCGGCACTGTTCAGGGTGACCTTCATGATATTGGGAAAAACATTGTTGGTTCAATGCTTGAAGGAGCAGGTTTTGAGGTAATTAACTTGGGTAATGACGTAAGTCCTCAGAAATTTACTGATGCTATAAAAACTCATAAGCCACAGATAGTTGCCTTGAGCGCCTTACTGACTACTACTATGACTGCTATGGAGACTGTCATAAAAACAATCAATGATGCTGGTCTGAGAGATAGAGTGAAGATAATGATCGGAGGAGCTCCTGTCACAGCCAATTTTTCGGAAAGAATAGGGGCAGACGGATATAGCGATAATGCAAATGGTGCTGTAAAGCTTGCAAGAGAGCTGGTAAACTGATTTTAATAGAATGAAAAATAAACCGGTAATTCTGACACCTGATTTTGATTCTGTAAAACCATCTCTGACTGAAGTGGCAACTATAATTGGCTATTCCCCCGGAACTGAACCATCATTTGTTCCCGAGATGGTTAATATCCTTTTGGAGGAAGCGCCTTCTCATGTTTCAGCCCGGGGATGCTATTCAGTATTTGAAATCAATGAAATTAAAATTCCGCAGGGTCTTATTATACATGATTCGGGAAGTCTCAGATGCGGATCTAAAATTGCAAGGCAGATAGATGGTTCAGATTCTTTTGTACTTTTCATCACTACAGCCGGGAACAGTTTTGATTCATGGATAAAAAGTAAAGCAGCCGGAGGCGATATCCTTGCTGAATATCTCTGTAGTTCTATAGGATCTGTAATTGCAGATAAGGTAGCAGATGTTATCCAGGAAGAGGTGAATAGTTTTGCAGCGAAAACAGGTAAAGGAATAACTAACAGATATTCCCCAGGTTACTGCAGCTGGAATATCAGGGAACAGAGAGGTATATTTGATCTACTTCCTTCTGAAAAAGTTGGTGTTACACTAACTCCTTCTTTCCTTATGAAGCCCATTAAATCGGTTAGTGGTATAATAGGTATCGGACCTGGCAAGCTCCTGGGTCCATATATGTGCGACCTTTGTGACATGACAAACTGCCTTGTAAAAAGGGCAAGGGGACTATAGATAGACTTCTCTCCTCCGGCTCTTTGTTTCATGGGAGGGTCAATACGCTAAAATTCAATAAATACAAAAAGAGGCCGTCTCAAAACTAAGTTGAGACAGCCTCTTCTTTTTATTAGTTATCAATAACTTAATGGCTTTTTGTGCGTGGACAACCGGAAAAGGTGCGAACCTGTGGCGACGCGCAGAGCAACCAAAGGCACAGGTTGTCTTTTCCGGACTCCTTTTCTTTGGTTCATTTCTTTTGGAGAAGCAAAAGAAATGAACATAATCCTAAAATATAAAAGAGGGTGCCCTTTTGAGACACCCTCTTTTGTCTGATTATATTCATTTTATTAACTAATAGAGTTTTACCTCTCCGTAAGAAGCAGATATTTTAACTTTTGCATTTTGTGCAGACTCTTTACCCACGGTACCTATCAGTGTAGTGGAATTATTTTCGACGATATGTTTTTCGTGTTTAAAATTATCTTCATTGAATTTTATTCCGCAATAAGAAGTATGCGCATCAAGGTCATAACTTGCTGATTCATTTATTCCAAGATCAACTTCCATATAGTGGACGTCAACTTCAATTGATTCAAAACCGGCAGGTATCCTGTTAACTGAAAAAGAACCATAGCTTCCCTGTATTTCAAGCTTTTTAGAAAGCTCACCAACATCAACAGATGAATATCCACATGTTAGTACAAGATTGTTGATCTTTTCAATTTCAAGTTTATCATATTTTGTTTCACCTACCACTGAACTTGTTTCCCCAATCTTAAGTCTTGAATACTTACTGTCAATCAGTAGTGCCTTGCTATTAACAATTTCAAGAGAGTTGCTGTATCTTACATTTAAATCCAACCATCCGGCTTCATCTATGTTTGCTTTACCATATGCAAGATTTATTTTATTGATTGGTTTTTCATTACCTCTTGTAAGCTTGCCTGCTGTAAGATTTCCATATTTTATATCAAGATTTACCAGACCATGAAGCTCATCGATATCTGAATTTCCATATTTATTTGTAAGATTGAGATTAGCTCCCACCGGCATTTTTACAGTATAGCTAATTGAGAATTTTCTTGATCCCATACCCCATCCTGAGAAATTAAATCTATCATCAATTTCTGTTTTTGCACTTACCATGCCATTGCTTTCATTAAATTGAATATCGATGTAATTTAATAGTTTTTCAGCTCTGGATCTGTCGGGCAGTTCGACTGTTACTTTGACATCGATAACTATCTGATCTTTATCCCAGCTTTTGATCACCACATCTCCGTATCTGTTATTTATTTCCAGAGTCGTACCCGTAACTGCTTTGAACTCCTTGTGGTATTCCTTGGTAACCTCCTCCGCTGTCAGGGAAAAGTTGAGAAGGAATATAGCTGCTATCGAAAGCAGCATTCCTGATTTATAAACTGACTTTTTCATCTTTCTTGATATTTTGATTTCCATTCTTTATCGCTTTGAGCTGATTCACAATATAGGTCATAACCTCCAGTTTTGTCTGGTAGTGTTCAATCATCGCGTTGATAATTCTCTCATCATTAGGATTCACCTTAAGCTCTTCCTGAAGCTGAACATATACAGAATCCATACTCTTCATCTCACTGACCAGCATCTTTTTCTGTGCGGGATTATCTTTCATATCAACGTTCAGAAGCTCTGATTCCATATAGCTGACCTGGTGAACGTAGTAATTCTCAACCTCTTTGTACTGTGGAGATACCTGCCCGAGTGTCATCCTTTTACTATCGGACCGGATAAAATGATCCCATGTCCAGAGCGAAGAAAGGGTAACAAGAAGAGTCACAACTGCGGCCCTGAGAAGGTAAGGTACAATACTTCGTTTTGTAGAGTCTGAGTGAAGTCTCTTCTCCAGTTTCCAGCTGAATCTTTCCAGATGACCTTCGAGCGGTTCGTTACCTTCGAAGAGATCCCTGTTATTCCTGATTATTTCATCTATATTTTTCATGACTGACTAATTTTTCATTTTCCTTTTAATTCACTTACCAGTTTTTGTTTAGCTCTTGACAGCTGCGATCGTGATGTACTGCTTGTTATTGAGAGAATTTCCCCGATCTCATCGTGGTCGTAGCCTTCAAGAAGGTAAAGAGACAGAATGATCCTGTAACCATCGGGCAGTCTTTCAATTGCCTGTTTAACCTCCTCAACTCTGACGTCAATTTCCTCTTTCTGAGCCAGATCCTCACTGCTATCATCTTTAATCCCGGTATGTGTTTCAATATCTTCAAAGATCGCTTTCTTCCTGTTTAGTGTATCTAAAGAACGGTTTATGACAATTCTTTTAAGCCAGGCACCGAAACTTACTGTTCCTGAGTACGTATCAATTTTTTCAAAAGCCTACAGGAATGATTCCTGCATAATATCTTCGGCTTCCATTGTATCGCTTACGATCCTCAGACTTGTATTGTACATTGCTTTATAGTACAACTTATATATCTGAAACTGAGCTTTCTGGTCGCCCGTCTTACACCCGTCTATCAAGTCCTGGTGCAAATTCTTGAATGCCGCTTCTACATTAGCCATCTTTTTTTTAAGACTAGTTTTTATATGTAATGCTGCACCCACTGTCTATTAATTTTATATCCAATAGACGTAGGAAAATATTTAATGCTGCACTCAATTTAAGAATTTTTAAAATTATTTCAGAAAAAAACTTAAAATTATCCCTTGCGTGACCGATCCACTGGAATAATTCAGCTGAGAACCAAATAAACTATGAGGAATGGAATATACCAGTAGTAGAACTATAGCGGCAATAGCAACATACATTGGTCTCTCTTTTTTTCTGTTCATTACTACTGCCAAAACCCAGAAAGCAAGGGCAATTAATGTTTTGTTATCGGTAAGGTCCCAACCGAATGGCACCCCGGTCCAGAATTCACCAAAGGCAAAATACTGAACAAGAGGACCAAGAATAATACCTCCTGCGACAAAAAAGATAAGAGTCAGATAACTGTACTTTCTGTATAGAGGGAGCCTTCCGATGCTCATAAGACCTGCTAATGTCGAGAACAGCATAGCAATGAACATCAGGAGGATATGAGGAAGCAAAATGTAGCCGGGAACATCTCCTTTAAATCTTATAATTACCGGGTCTTTTTTCAACAGAGCAGTGATACCTTTTGAATCAGTGATCTCGACATAATATTGAATTTTTCCGGAAGCGGGTTGCTGAGGCACAGCAGCGAATAATCCCTTTTCCTCATTTATCTTTAAAACCTTATTCATAAACCAGGAATTAATTGGATAGACTTTATAGGAAAATACGCTGCATTGAAATTCATCTTTTGAAGGATATCTCCTGTAATATAGTCTGGCCTTTAAAGTGGTATCAGCTATATTCATCCTGACCTCCGGACGTTCATTAAGTCCAAGACTTCGTACAAATTTCAGGTTATAGACAACCCCATTCAATGTGACTGTTTCTTTTTTGGGATAAGTAGGTCCTGTCGTTCTTTGATAATATGCAGCCCCTAATGTAATAACACAGGCAAGAAACCAGTAGATGAATTTTTTCATAGCATTTGATTTTGTTTTGTATTGTTATCTTTCAGTCATTATATTTAATGACTATACATGTTTTACAGACATTACAGACTTTCTACTTTTATAATTGTATAATCAGTACCTCTTTCTTATTATTCCTAAGAATCTCGACTGACACTGTCTGCCCCTTTTTCAACTGGTTAAGTCTGAACATATAGTCCTGGATATTATTGACCTTTTTGCCGTCGACTGATGTGATAATATCACCTTTTTTCATACCGCCATTGGCTGCAGGTCCTCCGGGAGTGACCAGGTCAGCCCTTAGTCCGTTTTTCACTACTCCTGCAAAATCAGGCATTATCCCAAATGTGACACCTCTTCTCCTATAAGATCTGGTAACCTCAGTTTTAGGTCCGGCTTCTTTGAAATGAAGTCTCGTACTATCGCATGCAATATCAGAAGCGAGTTTAAAAACGAGGTCAGAAACAACAACCATCCCATCAAAATTAATTTTATTCCAGGTGTCAGATGGTGTATGATAATCGCTATGCGCCCCAGTAGTAATAAATAATACAGGAATATCCTTTGCATAAAATGAAGAATGATCAGAAGGTCCGGAACCAGCTTCAGTGAAAGCGAGTTTCAGAAGATTCGTATCACATTTTGAAGCTGCTTTTTCTTTTAGTCCATTGGCAGTTCCTACTCCTCCAATTTGCAGATCTTTAGTCTCCTTAAGACGTCCCACCATATCCATATTTATCATCAGATCTACCTTTGAGAGATCGACTTCAGGGTTATCTGTGAAATATTTGGATCCGAACAAACCTTCTTCTTCACCTGAAAAAGAGATAAAAACCATGCTTCTTTTATGACTCCCTTTGGCTGCAGCAAATTTCTCAGCAAGTTCCAGCATCATTGCAACACCCGACGCATTGTCATCAGCACCATGATGTATCCCGATAGTATCAGGAACTCTGCTTGATGATCCCCGTCCACCCATTCCAAGATGATCGAAATGAGCTCCCATTATTATATATTCATCTTTAAGCTTATTATCTTCACCAGGCAGGAGCATAACTACATTTCTTGTGGTTACTCTTTCCTGAATAACTTCTGCTTTGCCCGAAACCACCACCCCAGTGGAAAATCCAGCAGGTCTTTTTGTTTTGTTAAGCTTCTTCTCAAGTTCGCT
>Ga0182027_10007006_pt1 | contig 16733 bp, 13 predicted proteins | sample 712E1DmetaG_FD_121300 | JGI IMG/M metagenome (GOLD analysis project Ga0182027, IMG submission 121300) | Permafrost microbial communities from Stordalen Mire, Sweden - 712E1D metaG (Illumina Assembly) | ecosystem: Environmental > Terrestrial > Soil > Wetlands > Permafrost | place: Sweden... | reverse complement strand
GTCGGCGCCGGCCACAAAACCGTCAGCCTGCACAAATTGCTTCTCGAAGGCCGCGCGAATCGTCTCGAAGAGCCGCGTGTACTTCTCCTCGGCCTGAGCGCGACCCGTTGCGCGTGCCATCTGGCGCATCAGCGTTACGTCATAGGCCCAGTAGGCGGTGGCAATCAGCGTGTAATCGGTCTTCCCTTCGGGCGAGAGCCAGTCTCCGAAGGGAGTCCCGGAGTCGCGCTTCCACAGTCCATCGGGATTGGAGGCTTCGATGGCGTTCAGGTACTTCTCCATCGCACTCCAGTTCTCTTCGATCACACTGGTGTCGCCGGTTTGCAGCCATGAGGTCCAGGGAATAATGACCCCGGCATCGCTCCAGCCGGCGCCGGAACCAGACGCGGGTTGCACGGTGCCCGGCGCATAGATGCCGTAGTACGGCGTTTCAGTTTGCGTACCGCGCATATCTCCGGCAAACTTGCGCGAGAAGGCCGCCAGATCCATGTTGAAAGAGGCCGCGCGCCAGAAGACCTGCGCATCGGCCATCCAGCCCAACCGCTCGTCGCGCTGCGGGCAGTCCGTGGGCACGCCCACAAAGTTCGAGCGCTGGCCCCACAAGATATTGCTCCAGAGCTGGTTAATCATCTCACTGCCGGTCTCGAGCTTGGCGGTAAACGGCGCATCGGTATGGAAGACCAGGCCGGTCACTGCGTCCTTTCCCGGTGCTGTGGGCAGCCCCGTTATCTCTGCGTAACGGAAGCCATGGAAGGTGAACTGCGGCGTAAACTCTTCCGTGCCTTTGCCGGAAAGAATGAAGTGGTCGGTCGCTTTGGCGGTGCGCAGATTATCGGTGTAGAGAGTACCGTCCGCATTCAATATCTCAGCAAAGCGCAGCCGCACATCCGTGCCTGCCGGCCCCTGCACGCGCAACCGCACGACACCCGAAAAATTCTGGCCAAAGTCGTATACGTAGATGCCCGGTTTGGGCTGCTTGACGGATTTTGGTTCCATGGTCCGCTCGACGCGAATTGGAGGAAAATTCTGCGCCTCGATCGCAACCGGCTTGGGGTCGATTGCCAGCGCAGCCTTCCAATGACTTGCGTCAAACGTGGCTGTATTCCAGCCGGGCTGCGCGCGACGCCCGTCCTGGCTCTCGCCGTCGTAAATCTCGGAGTGCAGAATATACGATGTATTGGCCTGCCAGTTTGCATCCGTCGTCACCCACTCCACGCTGCCGTCGGTGTGCTCGATGCGCAACTGGGCCAGCAGAGCGGGCGGCGTGTCGCCGTAGTTGTTGGGCTGCTGAGTCCACTCGAGCGAAGTGGAGTACCAGCCCGGCGCAAGCAGCGCGGCAATTGCATTTTTGCCGTTCGCAACCTGCGCGGTCACGTCGTAGGTCTGGTACTTTACCCTCTGGCGATAGTCGGTCCATCCCGGCGCAAACACATCGTCGCCAACGCGATTGCCGTTCAAGAAGATCTCGTAAGCGCCCAGCGCCGTGGCATACAGGCGCGCCGATTTCACCGGCTGGCTTACCGTAAAGTCATGCCGCAATGCCTTCACCGAGTCGGGAATCCAGGGGTGCCCCAACGGCTCGCTGCGGGGACCCGGCATCGGCGTCTGGACTACCGCCGGCTTCCATCCTGAATCGTCGAAGCTCTTTTGCTGCCAACCTGCCGCGGCATGAATCGCCGTCTTCCACTCCGTTCCGCTGGCAAAGGCAGCCGTGGTTCCATCCGCGTACTCGACAAAGAGCGTGGCGTTCATCGGCGGCGCGTCTTCCGCAGCCATTCCGCTGGGATTCACCACGTAATGCACAGACTCGATGGCAAGGGTGTTCGCGCCTGCATTCAAATGCCCAGTCACCTCAGCGCGTAGATACTTCTTCCACGGCATCTGCTTCGAGGGCAGAAGCGGCTCCGCTTTCAGCACCTGCGCTCCGTTAATCCAGGCGGCAACTGTATCCCGCCCCGTAGCGAAAAGAGCGGCTCTGCGCACTGGCTTGGCCAGCGTTACTGTCGCCCGATAGGCAAAGTGCAGCTCGGCCGTCTTCTCCGCGGCCAGAGTTTTCGCGTCGGGGTTGGCGATCCATTGGGCTGGCGCGTGGCGCACCGCATCCTCTTCCGCTGTCTCGTAGCCGATCCACTGGGCCCGCCAGGCGTCCTGTTTATTCAGGCCCGTTTCCCACCATGCGATCAGGCTCTCCGCGTAGGGCTTGCCCGCCGCGTCCCACGCTTTTATCCGCCAGAAGTAGCGCGTGACGGGCTGTAGCGCGGGTCCCTCGTAGCGGACATTCAACGACTGGCCCGACTCAATCCGCCCGCTATCCCATACGTCCGCTTTGCCCGCGCGCAAACCAGCCGTACTCGATGCCACCTGCACTTGATAGGCCGTCTGCTTCGCGCCGCGCGCCGGGTCCCGCAACTGCCACGAGAGCCGCGGCGCCGGATCGTCAAGGCCCAACGGCGTCTTTAGGTCGTCCACGCGCAACTCCACAGGGCCGTTAGCCGGCTCAGGCCTAACCGTCGTCGCGGCCAACGGTAGAGCCACTGCTCCCAGAACAAGACCCCATGCGATCCAGCGCAGATTTCCCTTTTTCATGTCCTCATCTCTGACGAAACCCGACTATTGTGCGGCTTGGTTACTCGGCTTGCAACGCCGTCGCGCCAAATCGAGCCGCCATCGCCGCATTTTTACCAAATGAAATGTTTTCCAGACGGGAGAACCTTAAACAACCCGGAGAACCTTTGTCAAAGGCCGTGTCCTCCTATGAGGCGCGCGGGCAGAGGAGATTGAATGGATGCCGGAATAGAGCTTGCGAACATTTGGCCGGGCATTGCGATCGCGTTCAGGGCATTATCCTATCGGGGCGTAAATGGCACCCGATCCTGCTTGCACATCGCCTGAATGGCAGCCCGCCCCGTCATAATGCCTGAAGGCAGCCCACCCCCCGGCGAGACCCATTGGCCCACCATCAGGAACTGCCGCAGACCCGGCAGGGTATTCGGATAGGGCCGCATCCTGCCGCCCGGCTTCAGCAGCCAGCCTTCCATGCTGCCCTTCCAATTGCCTGTGTAGCGAATCACCGTCGCGGGCGTCGAGACATCGGTCACCTCAATCGTCCTCCGGATATCCGGCACATTCCGTTCCAGGATGCCGATGACCGCCTCGGCGATACGATGCTTCTCTGCCCGGTAGCCCGCTGGATTGTGCTCGCGCAGGTTGAGCCAGTACTCATGGTTGTTCGTAGGAAGAAAACAGATGACCGCGGTCTTGCCGGCCGGAGCGAAGGTGGGGTCGAAGTTGAAGATGCGGAAGCTGGCATTATGCAGCTCCGTGCCAGGGTCCACCTGAAGAGGCGTGTCGAGCAGCTGGGTCAGCATCGGGGGCTGCGCGCTGAGATCCTGCGCCACTCCCAAAGAGACCTGAAGATAGGAGGGGAAGATCTCGGAATCGTCATAGAGCTTATCGGTCGCGCTGTCTTTGTACTTGCCGCCCAGGAAATCGTAGATCGTGGCGTGGCCATCCGCGGCAGAGATTACCCAATCCGCTCGAACAGTCTCCCCGCCGGCCAGTTGCACGCCAACCGCAACATCGTTTTCCACCAGGACGCGTTCAACCCTTGCTTTGTAGCGAATCCGTCCGCCCAGGCTCAGAAGTTTTTCTTCAATGAGCCGGATCAGGGCCTGCGACCCGCCAACGGGATAGTCCGCCTGGCCCGAGCCCATCCACGCAAGAGAGAAGATCAGGGCCACGGCGGAGAGTTGTCCCATGATGCCATCCCCGAAATAGCTCCTCAGCAGCGGATCCTGGAATCGCTTTCCATACTCCACGCAGCTAATATTCAACAACTTGCGCATCAACGGCAGGTAGGGCAGATCGCAAAGCAGGGTGAACAGGTTTGCAGCCCAGCCCGCGGCGGCATCGGGCATCTTTAACTTGCTCAGCCTGCGAATAGCCGAAGTAAACCGCCGTATCTCCGCCGCATCCTGCGGCGCGTGCTTCAGCAGCTCCGCCTCCAGCCGGTCCGGGTTCGTAAAGAAGCTCAGGATGTCTCCGCCATCCGAAACCATCCGAACCATTTCGTCATGATGCACGAAGGTCAGCTTATCGAACTCGCACACCTCCTGCCATTGCCCGTGCATGGGCGATTTGGGGCTCGAGCCGAGCAGCCAGTGCAGGCAGGTCTCAAAGGTGTAGTCGCCCCGGCGCCAGCTCATCGCCAGCCCGCCCGCCATGTCGTGCATCTCCAGCACTTCGGCCTGATAACCGCATTTTTGCGCATAGACCGCGGTGCAAAGTCCCGCGATACCGCCGCCAACGATCAACATTTTTTTCGCATTCTGGTCCATCTTTCGGAGCCCTCACGCATCCAGCGCGCAGTCTAAGGTTCGCGACCTGGCCGGGCAGTGACGGAAAGCACGTTGCTGAGGGTACGAATGGGGGCGTTGTGGGTGCTGGCGTGCCCTTCGCCCGTTACACTTTCCCCATGGCCCTCCGTCTCTACGCCGCCACCACCAGCCAGGGCAAGCTGCGCGACTTCCGCACCGCCGCCCAGGCGCACTCCATCGCCATCGATTCTCTCCCCGGCCTCGCCAACCTTCCCGCCCCGGAGGAAAATGGCGCAACCTTCGCGGCCAACGCCACCCTCAAGGCCGTTTATTACTCCCGCTTCGCTCCCGGTGAGCTGGTTCTGGCCGACGACAGCGGCCTGGAGGTGGATGCCCTCGACGGCGCTCCCGGCGTGCGCTCGGCCCGCTTCGCCGCCGACTCCGGCTGGGTAGACTCGCCCGACGCCAACGACAATACCGACGTCTGGAACAACATCGTGCTCTTGCAGCGGCTGGCCGGTGTGCCCCTGGAGCGCCGCACCGCGCGTTACCGCTGCGTGCTGGTAGCCGCCCGCGACGGTCAGGCACTCAACACCGCAGAGGGCGCGGTTGAGGGCCTCATCCTCGATGCTCCGCGCGGGGCCGGTGGCTTTGGCTACGACCCGCTCTTCTACCTACCCGCTCTGGACCGCACCATGGCCGAAATCGACCTGGAAACCAAGCTCTCGCTCAGCCATCGCGGCCGCGCCATTGCCGCCCTGCTGCCTATGCTATCTACTTGATTTTTAACGCCATCAGACAAGAAAAATCGAGTGCGCGGAACGCTGCAAAGTAGAAATGCTGGGTGGCCGGAAGATATGTTAGACTAGACCTAGTCTAGTCAGGAGACTCGCAATGCAGACTGTGAACATCTACGAAGCCAAGACCCAACTCTCCAAGCTTGTCGATCTGGCCTCTTCAGGCACCGACGTGGTGATCGCGCGCGCCGGCAAGCCGGTGGCCCGGCTGACCAGCCTCAAGGAAAAGGACAAACGGCTCATCGGGTTTGGAGCACTCAAGGGAAAGGGCTGGATCGCGGAGGACTTCGACGCGCCGCTGCCAGACGAACTTCTGGCGCAGTTTGAGGGACGATAATGCGTCTTCTATTGGATACGCATATTTTCTGCTGGTGGTATTACGAGCCTGAGCGATTGTCTCGCGAGGCTTTCCGATCTATAAAAGAAGCCGATGCGGTTTTTATCTCTTCTGTATCCATTTGGGAGATTGCGATCAAAGCCCGTCTGGGCAAGATCGACGCCAATCCGCAGGAACTCTTCGATCAGATTAAGAAAAACGACTTCCAGGAGTTGCCGGTCTGGTCAAGGCACGCAATCCTCATTGCCGACTTGCCGCTCTACCACACCGATCCGTTTGACCGCCTGCTCATTGCTCAGGCCATCAGCGAACCACTGCATCTGCTCACGACCGATGTGCAGCTAAAGCAGTACAGCGAGCTGGTCATTCAGGTGTAGTTCCGCACCGTACTTGAAAATATCCATATGGGTGCCGCTTCTTACAGCACCCGTCCCAGCCACTTTCCGGTATACGAATGCAGGTTGCCCGCGATCTCTTCCGGTGTTCCCTGGGCGACGATTTTTCCGCCGCCTTCGCCGCCCTCTGGACCTAGATCGATGACCCAGTCGGCGCACTTGATCACATCCAGATTGTGCTCGATGACAATCAGCGAGCCGCCGCCGTCGATCAGCTTGCGGAAGGCCGTCAGCAGCCGGGAGACATCGTCGAAGTGCAAGCCCGTGGTCGGCTCGTCGAGGATATACAGCACGCGGCTGGCCTGCGAGGGCTTGGCGTTGGCGTTTGCCGCGCGCACCTGGGCCAAATGCGCCGCGAGCTTTACGCGCTGCGCCTCGCCGCCTGAGAGCGTGGTGGCCGACTGGCCCAGCCGCAGGTAACCCAGCCCGATCTCGTCCAGAACCGCCAGCTTTTCCAGCAGCCGCGTTTGCCCGGCAAAGAAGCGCAACGCCTCCTTCACCGTCATTTGCAGCACATCGTGGATGTTCTTGCCCTTGTACTGGACATCCAGAATTTTGGCCTGGTAGCGAGTGCCGTTGCAATCCTCGCAGGGCAGCTCCACATCGGCCAGGAACTGCATCTCCACCGTCACCGTACCGTCGCCTTCGCAAGTATTGCAGCGGCCGCCGGGCACGTTGAAGGAAAAATGCCCCGGCGTCAGCGAAAGCCGCTTGGCTTCCGGCTGCGCGGCAAAAAGTTCTCGCACCAGATCGAAGCCCTTGATGTAAGTAATCGGATTGGAGCGCGGCGTGCGCCCGATGGGCGTCTGGTCCACCAGCACAACGTCATTGAGGCGCTCGACGCCGGACAAAGAAGTGAATACTCCGGAGGGGTCGGCGCCATCGCTCTGCCCCAGCGCCCGCGCCACGGCCCGGTAGAGCACCTTGTGCACCAGCGTGGACTTGCCCGAACCCGAGACGCCGGTGATGGCCACCAGCATCCCCATGGGAATCACAACGTCGAGCCCGTGCAGGTTGTTAGCCCGCGCCCCGCGCAGCACCAGCCGTTCCTTGCCCGGCGCACGCCGCCGCGTAGGCACGGGAATTGAAAGCTGACCTGAGAGATAGCGTCCGGTCAGCGAGTTGGGATTGGCCTCGATCTCCGCCAGCACTCCCTCGGCCAGCAGCTTGCCGCCAAACTCGCCCGCTCCAGGGCCCAGGTCGAGCAGATGATCGGCGGCGCGGAGAATGTCGGCATCGTGCTCCACCACGAGGATGGTATTGCCCAGGTCGCGCAGTTCCTCAAGAATATGAATCAGCCGCGCCGTATCCCGCGTGTGCAGCCCGATCGAAGGTTCGTCCAGAACATAGAGCGCCCCTACCAGCCGCGACCCCAGCGAGGTGGCCAACTGTATCCGCTGCGCCTCGCCGCCAGAGAGCGTCGAAGCCAGCCGATCCAGGGTAAGGTATTCGAGGCCCACCGCGTCCAGAAAACTCAACCGCTGCCGCACCTCGTGTAAGATCGGCCCGGCGATCTCCTCCTGCATCGGCGACAACTTCAGCGCATCGAAGAACTCCTTGGCCTGCCGGATGGTCAGCGCCGTCGCCTGACAGATATTCTTGCCGTCGATTCGCACCGAGCGAGCCTCGGCCCTGAGCCGCTGTCCGCGGCAATCCGGGCACTCCGCGTAGCCGCGATACTTGCTCAACATCACTCGCACGTGCAGCTTGTACTTCTTGCGCTCCAGCTGCGCGAAGAAGCCGTAGACGCCCGGGAAAATGCCCTTGCCCCGCAACACCGTCTCGCGCGCCTGCTCGCGCAGATCGCACCAGGGCACATCCAATGGAATCTGAAGCTCGGCCGCGTGCTTGCGCAACTCGCTAAACCACGGCCGGTACTTGGGCCGGTTCCAGGGGTCGATGGCGCCCTGATTCAGGCTCAACTTCTTGTCCGGAATCACCAGATTCAAATCGAAGTCCACCGTATTGCCGAAGCCCTGGCAGCGGGGACAGGCGCCGAATGGATTGTTGAAGCTGAAGAGCCGCGGCTCCGGCTCCTTGCCCGGCTTATGGCAGCTCTTGCACTCGTAGGATGCGGAGAAGCGGTGCCGCTTGCGCTCCGCCGCCTCGTCCCGCGGAACCTCTTCAAAGACCACCTCCCCTGCCTCGCGATAGGCAATCTCCGCCGCGTCCACAATCCGCGCGCGGTTGTCATTGTTTACGACAATCCGGTCCAAAAGGATAAACACTGGAAGTGTGAAATCCAGGTCCAACAGCGACTCCGGCGTTGAAAACTCGAAGATCTGGCCCCGCTGATAGAGCCGGTTGAAGCCGCCCGAACGCAGCTCGGCGAGCCGGGCCTTCAGCGTCTCGGTGTGCAGCGAATTGCCGCCATTTACTACCGGCTTTGCGGCGCTTTTCGCTGCGGATTTTGCGGGCCGGACCACGGCTTTCGGCCCCGCCTTCGCCTCCGCTTCCGGCGCCGGCGTTGCGCTGGCCACCGGGAAGAGCACGTTCAGCCGCGTCCCCTCGCCCAGCGCCATCACTCCCTCGGCCACCTCGTCCATCGAATCGCGCTTGACGAGACCGTCGCAGACGACGCAATGCACCGTCCCGCAGCGAGCGTAGAGCAGACGCAGGTAGTCGTAGACCTCGGTCGCTGTGGCCACCGTCGAGCGCGGATTGCGCGTCGAGTTTTTCTGCTTGATGGCGATGGCCGGCGCAAGGCCGTCGATCAGGTCCACATCGGGCTTCTCGATGCGCTCCAGAAACTGCCGCGCGTAGGCCGAAAGCGATTCCACATAACGCCGCTGCCCCTCGGCATAGATGGTGTCGAAGGCCAGCGAACTCTTGCCCGACCCCGAGACGCCGCTGACGACCGTCAGCTTGCCGTGGGGAATCTCGCAGGAGATGTTCTTCAGGTTGTGGGTCCGCGCGCCGCGGATGATGATCGCATCGTTCAAAGGGGAAACACCGGAAAGAAGTTGTCCAGCCGCGTCCCTGTCCTCTCAGCGAGGCTCAGGGCACAGACGGCCATTCTTCATTATAGAGCGAAGGGGCAACCTGGAATCGAATGCGAGTTTGTATTGCCGCCGGTAACGGCCATCCATTGAAGATTTTGAACCGGCAGTGAAAACCGGCTTGCTTGAGCTCAAGCCGCCAGCGCGCAATATTCGTCTGAACTCAAACCACCAAAGCGGGAGAAAAAATTGACAAAAAGACTCCACCTATGGTCTTTGCTTGAGTGCAAGCATGAGAATTATTCCCCATTTGAGCGGAGTGTTCCGGACAAGCCCCTAGTTCGAAAAGGTTGTGTGGTCTTTGTCGTAGCTTTGTTCCGTTTTTGCACTCTTCTCGGCGGCTTTGTCTGCAATTTTGTCCAGCTTCTTCGCTTGGGATTCTACGATCTTCGGGTCGACTAGCTTCTCTTCCATTGGGTTCTTAAATTGATTCGACATGGTTTACCCCTCGAGCTATTAGCATCCACCTCTATTCCATGGAGTTCTGGTCAGTTCTGCTCCCCTGCTCGATTGCCACTCCTCCTTCCGCGTGTCGAACGATCAACCGTCCCAATCCGTCCCGGCTTAGGCTCCGCCCCGGTAAACTGTTTATTGAGGTATTTCGTGATTCGTATTGCCCTATTCGTCCTGTTCTTCGCCTCGGTCGCGGGGTTTGCCCAGAACTCCGTCCAAAATCCAGAGAAGCAGGCGCCTGCCGCTACCGCCGCAAGCCAGCCTGTCTCTGCCCAGGTTGCGGATGCCGAAGCGGCCATCGTGAAATCCGACTGGAAGGTTGCCGAGGCCAAACTGGACGCCTGGCTGGCTGCCCATCCCACCGACGGCCGCGCCCTCTTCGACGCCGGATACGTGGCCGATGCCCAGAACCGGCTGGACGATGCCGCAGCCCTCTACCGCCGGGCAGCCGATGCCAATCCACAATCGTTTGAGGCGCATCTTTCGCTGGGGCTGCTGCTGGCCCGGATGGGCAAACCGGCCGAGGCCCGCCCAGAATTAGCCGCGGCCACCGTGCTCGACCCCGGAGAGGCTGGAGCCGCCGTAAAGGCACGCGCCTGGCGCGCCCTGGCGGAGATCGACCGGCCTGGTCCCGGAAAAGCTGGCGATCCGGCCGTGGCGTCGAATGATTTGCTTGAGGCGCTGAAACTGTCCCCCGAAACCCCGGCTGACACGCTTCTGGCCGCCAGCCTTGCCGAGGAGGCCGGCCAGTACGATGCCGCAGAAGCCGCCTACCGCCGCATTCTGGCTAAGGACCCGAAATCCGCGCCAGCCAATGCCGGCATGGCCCACCTGTTGATCGCGCGAAAACAGTACCCCGAAGCCGAAACCCTTCTCCGCACCGCCCTGGAGAACTCGCCGGACGACCCCGCACTCACCGCGCAACTGGCCACCGTGCTGGCCGCTGAGGACAAGGCCGAAGCCTTGCCGCTGATTCAGAAGCTGCATGACGCGCACCCCGCCGACGCGGCCATCACGCGCATGCTGGCTGAGGTGCTGGCTGAGGCCGGCGACGCCGCCGGCTCCGACCATCTTTATACCGGACTGCTTGCGGCCAACCCCAACGACCCAGCCCTGCTGATCGGCCATGGCCAAAACCTGATCCGCCAACTCAAATATGCGGAGGCCTTTGCGGCCTTCGACAAGGCCACCCAACTTGCTCCGGCCAACCCAGACGGCTGGAGTGGCCTGGCCTTTGCGGCATCGCGGACCGGCCAGCCTTCCATCACGCTGCACGCTCTTACCATACGGTCAAAATACCTGCCGGAAATCCCGTCAACCTACTTCCTTTGGGCAACCGCATACGATACGCTTCACGATAAGGCGGCGGCGGCAAGCTACTACCACCAGTTCCTGCAATTATCCGCCGGCAAGTTCCCCGATCAGGAATGGCAGGCACGGCAACGTCTCATTTTGCTCGAAAAGAAGCCGTGAGATATGCAAAGATGCGAAGTTGAAAGCGGTGCTCCCTCTGCAGGCCGGGGTCCCCAGCGACGGGTCTTTGTCGCAGGGGTGGAAGACGCCGCGTATCGAGCTGGTGAGATGACAAATCTTTCCCCTTGCAAAATCTCACACAAAGCTCCTATAGTCACGGCCTGAAGCAAAGCCGCGGATGCGGAGGTCCCTCATGCGGTCCCTGGTTCCGTTCGCAACACTCGTCCTTCTCACCATTTCCGCGGCGTCGGCTTGCGCCTCGGGATTCGACGACAAGATCCCCGACGAGCAGAGCATCCATGCGCTTGCAATCAAGGCCAGCCAGGCCCAGCCGCGCGAGCAATGTTACCTCTACGCGGAACTGGTGCATGAGATGACCGAGTATAGCCTCCGCCGGTACGCCGCCGGCGACGTGGAAAAGGCCACAGAGCTGCTCCGGCAGATCCAGCCGTTGACGCGCAAAATCCATCTCTCCGTGGCCGACAACGACAAGCGGTTGAAGAGTGCCGAGATGCTGCTGCGCCACACCGCCTTTCGCCTCAACGAGATGCTGCACACCAGCAGTTTTGAAGACCGCACACTAGTCGAACAGACTTTGACGCAGGTGAACCAGGCCCAAAACGAAGCCATGATGCAGGTCTTTCGCGGCAGGTAGACATATGCACCTGGCGTGACCTCTCCGGCCCTTCGTACAAGAGGCCTCCGCACTTTCCCCGTCTTGATCGCCTATGTTTCAATAGGAGCGGTCGGAAGGGGTTCAAATCCATGCAAGGGATGCGCTGTTGTGCCGCGATTCTGGCCTGCCTGTTCTGGGCCGTTCCGTTGCTTGCGCAAAAGGAAAAGCGCGAGCCGTTGACCGGCGCCCAGATCGAAGAGATTCGCGAAGCCGGCATCGATCCCGACGGCCGGGTCAAGCTCTACACAAAGTATCTGGACGAACATGCGGGCGTTATCAAGGGACTCACCAGCCGCGCCAAATCCGCCGCGCGCATCAGCCGCCTGCACAATGAACTCCAGGACTTTACCGCTCTGATGGACGAGCTGGGCGCCAACCTCGACGTTTTCTCCGACCGCAAAGCCGACATCCGCAAGTCCTTGAAACCGCTGACCGAAGCAACACAGCGCTGGCTGGGGATTCTGCGCGCGTTGGCCGGGGAACCAGGCTTCGACCTGGCCCGCAAGGAAGCAATCGAGAGCGGCGAGGATCTGGCCGAGCAGGCCACGCGCCTGCTCCAGGAGCAGACCGACTACTTCAAACTGCACAAGGACGAAGCCGGCCAGGACCGGGCGGAACCGAAGTAAGGCCAATTGCAAGCTGTAAGCTGTCTTTAGTGGCTGCCGATTTTATCCCCATCTTTCAGGAAGAGTACCGGGCATTGCGCCCCAGGGCGCCGATGCCGCCCATTGCGGTGCTCTTTCGCCGCTTTACTTCGCTGAACACCACCATCCGCCTGCGCGAGGGGCAGATTCGGGTGAGCCTTTCCGACCTTCTGGAAGGCGCGCCGGAGCCGGTGGCGCGCGCCATCGCCCACATCCTGCTGGCCAAGCTCTACAAAAAGCCCATCGACGCCGCGCAAAACCTGCGCTACAAGCGCTTCGCCTCCTCGGCCGCCGTCACACGGCAGACCGAGCTGATTCGCGGCGCACGCGGCAACAAGCGCTTCTGTGGCCCGGAGGGCCGCTTCTATCATCTGGAAGAGGTCTTCGACTCGCTCAACGTCCGCTACTTTGGCGGACTTTTGGGGCGGCCCGAACTCACATGGAGTGAGCACACGGCCAAGCGGGCTCTGGGCCACTACGACGCCGCGCACAACACGATCGTGGTGAGCCGCGTCTTCGACCGGCCCTCCAGCCCCCGGTACGCCATCGAATACCTGCTTTACCACGAGATGCTCCATCTGAAGCACCCGGTCACGAGGCGCGGGCTGCGGCGGTGCGTGCATTCAGGCGAGTTCAAAGCCGAGGAAAAGCTCTTTCCGCAACTGAAAGAAGCACTGGCCTTTATCAAACGGCTGTAAACGCTGATGGATTGAGGAGGAAATTACTCAGCTCCAGCGGAGCAGAGTATTAAGCCGCCTTCTCCAACTCCACAGCGCCCTCCGGCCCGGCCACTGGTCGCGTAGAGGCCCACGCGATCAGCACGATGCCCGCGATGATCGAACCGGCGCTGGCCAGTTGCGCGTTGGACAATCCCCATAGCACCTTGGGATTGCGGCGGATAAATTCAACCAGGAAGCGGGCGATTCCGCTCAACAGCAGATATTCGCCTACAATCGCGCCGGTTCCGCGCGGCTTTCCGCCGCGCCACCACAGCCACCCGCCAATCAGCAACCCGGCAGCCAATTCATAGAGCGGCGTCGGATGCACGCGGACGATGGTCGGTTCGATGCCATGTGGAAAGCTCATGCCCCAGGGCAGGTTGGTCGGCAGCCCATAGCAGCCGTCGCCCGAGAGGAAGCAGCCAATGCGGCCGATGCCGTTGCCGATGGCCGCCGCGGGAGCGGCCAGGTCCAGTGTCCGCAGTACGCCGATTTTTGCCCACCAGCCCTGAAACGCGAGCGCGAAGATGCCGAAGACCAGCCCGCCGAACCAGGCAAAACCGGCCGTATCCCAAAGCACCTGCCAGCCCAGTTCGCGAAACTCGATGGGCGTGTCGATAACGTGCCACAACTTGGCGCCCACGATGCCGGCCACCACGGCTACGGCCACCATGCCCACCGCGTCGGCCCCAGCTCCATCAACCATGATGCGCGCGCGCTTGAAGCCCCGGTCCATGACAAAAGCGGCGGCCACGGCAGCCAGCCAAAGCATCAGCCCGAAGGTTGGCACGTTCAAACGCCAGAGGTGCAAATATGGCAGCATATACGCTCCAGTATAGACGCGCCCGCAAAAGAATCGCTCTCTCTCTATTCGCTCCGGGTTTTTCACAGGAGCGCTTGCCCCGCAACCGCTCATTCGCGCGATACTGTGTGCATGGCTACTACAGGATATGAGGGTTTAGAGGTTCTCTTTACCCGCCAGCAGATCGCGGAACGCGTGGCCGAGATGGGCGCACAGATTACCCGCGACCTGAACGGCGAGAAGCTCGTGATGGTGGGCGTGCTCAAGGGTGCCGCGCCTTTCCTGGCCGATCTTTCGCGGGCCATACAGGCCGACGCCACCTTCGACTTTGTCGCCACCTCGAGCTATGGCAAGGGGCAGCGCACCTCTGGCGCGGTCAAGCTCATCAAGGACCTGGACGAGCCGATCGAGGGTAAGAACGTGCTGGTGATCGAAGACATCCTCGACACCGGCCTGACCCTCTCTTATCTGCGCAAGCTGTTTCTGCAACAGCATCCTAAAACGCTGCGCATTGCCACGCTGCTCGACAAGCCCTCCCGTCGCCTGGAGAAGATAGAAGCCGATTACGTGGGCTTCTCCATTCCCAACCTCTTCGTCATCGGCTACGGGATGGACTATGCCGAGCGCTACCGCAACCTGCCCGACATCTGCCTGATGACGCCCGACCATCCGGAGTAGGCCGCCCGGCGATTCACCTCGAGTTCATACTGGTCGCGTAGCCTGTAACCGGATCGCGCCCGCTCTGATTCATTCATTTGGTCCGGCACTGCGGCAGGCTCTATACTCATCTCCCGTGAGTTGCACGGCGAACCGCCACCAGAGCGGCGCTACTCCGGGAAGGAGCATTACCCATGGCACTTACCGCCCCCATTACGGAAGCGGATCTCGATTTTGACAATGGTAGCTTCGATTCAGCCGCTTTTACCGCACAGGCGCTATCCAGTTGGCAGGCGCTGGCCGCGATCATCGACCACACCCTGCTCGAAGCCGACGCTACCCGCGGCCAAGTGGAGAAGCTCTGCAACGAGGCCATCCGCTACCGTTTTGCCTGCGCCATGGTCAATCCCGTCTGGGCATCGACGGCGGTCTCGGCGCTCGCCGGCACGGGCATTCCCGTGGGCGTCGTCATTGGCTTTCCGCTGGGCGCCTCGCTGGTCTCCACGCTCCGCCAGGAGGCGGCCGCGCTCACTCGCCTGGGAGCGCGCGAACTGGACATGGTTATCCCCATTGGCCAGCTCAAGAGCGGCAATTTCCAGGCAGTGCTCCACACGGTTCACGCCGCGGCCACCGTCGCCCATCATCGCGGCGCATTGCTCAAGGTGATTCTTGAGACCGCTCTGCTCAGCATGGAAGAAAAACTGCGCGGCGCTGAAATCGCCATCCAGGCCGGCGCGGATTTCATCAAAACCTCAACCGGCTTCGCCTCCGGCGGCGCGACCCCGGCCGACGTAGCCCTGATGCGCGGCGTGGCCGGCGCGCGCTGCGGCGTCAAGGCCGCGGGCGGCATCCACACCCTGGCCGAGGTGCGCGCCATGCTCGAAGCCGGCGCCAACCGCATCGGTGCCTCAGCCTCCGTCGCCATCGTGCGCGAACTTGGAGCAGAGTAGCTATCATTCCTACGACGCCTATGGCCATCATTCCTCCATCTCCGCCTGAACCATCCGAGCTCGAGGGCGACTACCGCCCCGCCGGCCCGGCCCCGCTCGACCCCATCAACACGCGCGTTGAGCCGGCCGACATCGCCTATCTGTTGCAACTGGGTGAAGCGCTCAACACCACGCTCGATCTGCAAACCCTGCTCAACCGCACCTCCGAACTGGTGCGCGCGGTCATCCATTACCAAATCTTCGCCATACTGCTGCTGAACGACCGCACCCATGAGTTGCGCACGAGGTTCCAGATCGGCCACACCCCCGAAATCGAGCGGATGCGCGTCCCTGTCGGCAAAGGCGTTACCGGCCAGGTGGCGCTCACCCGCGAGCCCATCCTGCTCAACGACGTTTCTACCGCCGAAAACTACATCTCCGCCAATCCCGCCGTCCGTTCCGAGCTGGCTGTGCCCCTGATCGCAAAAAACCGCCTTATCGGCGTCATTGACCTGGAAAGCGAGGAGGCCGGCTACTTCCAACCCGAGCACCTGCGCGTGCTCACCCTCACCGCCTCGCGCATCGCCCAGGCCATTGAGAACGCCCGCCTCTACGCCCGCGTCTCGCGCCAGGCGCAAACCCTCGAGGTGCTCAACGAGATTGCCGTCGAACTGGCCTCCATCCTCGAGCTCGACCCGCTGCTGGAGCGCGTCGGCCAACTGCTGCGCCGCCTCATCGACTACCAGATGTTCACCATCATGCTGCTGGACGAAAAGGGCGAGATGCTCATCACCCGCTACGCCTGGCGCTTCGGCTACGCCCACGCTCCCGTGCGCCGAGTTCCCATCACCAGCGGCCTGGTGGGCGCGGCGGTGCGCGAGTGGCGCTTTATCAACGTTCCCGACGTCCGCAAGGATTCGCGCTACGTGCCCATGAACGAGGAGACCCGTTCCGAACTGGTCATGCCCCTCTTTTACAAAGGCCGCATCATCGGCGTGCTCGACCTGGAACACACCCGCACCGGCTTTTTCCACGAGGAGCACGAGCGCATCCTTACCACCATGGCCGCGCAGGTGGCCATCGCCATCGAAAATGCCCGCCTCTACCAGGCCGTCAAGCGCCAGGAGCGGCAACTGGAGCGCGACGTCGCCATGGCCCGCGAGGTGCAACTGCGCCTGCTGCCGCCTACCGCGCCCGAACATCCCCACGCCGAGATGGCGGTCCGCTTTCTGCCCGCCCGCACCATCGGCGGCGACCTCTACGACTTTGTGGACTACGGCCCCAACCGCACTGCCATCGTTCTCGGCGACGTCAGCGGCAAAGCCGCGCCCGCGGCCCTCTTCGCCGCCCTGGTCAGCGGCATCATGCGCTCCGCCGCCGCGCAACTGCCGGAGCCGGCCCAGATGCTGGCCTTGCTCAACGACGCCATCCAGGAGCGCAAGCTCGAATCGCAGTACGTCACCATGCTCTTCTGCCTCTGGAACGACGAAAATCAGACTCTGCAAGTGTCCAACTCCGGCGCCGTCCAGCCCATCC
>Ga0182027_10007005_pt1 | contig 16733 bp, 17 predicted proteins | sample 712E1DmetaG_FD_121300 | JGI IMG/M metagenome (GOLD analysis project Ga0182027, IMG submission 121300) | Permafrost microbial communities from Stordalen Mire, Sweden - 712E1D metaG (Illumina Assembly) | ecosystem: Environmental > Terrestrial > Soil > Wetlands > Permafrost | place: Sweden... | reverse complement strand
GCATGCGTCCCAATTTGAAAATATTGACCTCCTGTTTATAGCGCTGCGCGGTTTTTTGATCCGGGTCGGGCAAGCCTATGAAGGGTAGTTTTTCCGACTCCCAATATAGACGAAATTCACCTGGACCATCTGGACCCACAGCTAGGATTTCTGCACCACGACTTGTGAACTGATCGTATTCATCACGCAGGCGCGCTAACTGCGCACGACAGTAGGGTCAGAGGAAACCCCTTAAAAAAGCGAGCACAATGGGTCGTCCGCGATAATCCGCCAGGCTGACAGGGCGATTGTGTATATCTGCCAATTGAAACTCCGGCGCGGGCTCGCCCGGATCAAGTAGGTCAGGCATTGATTAATTCCCTGGCTTTCTTCCAAATTTGGTCGAACATTTTGATCGTTAATTTTCCCGTCTGTGTATTCTGCTGGCTTGGGTGATAAGAACAAAGCAACCAGGTTTCAGGGATCAGTTTGTAAACAGCCCCGTGACCAAAAACCATGGAGGCGGGTGGTTTAACCGTTTGAAGATTTCTATGTGCTCTACTTAAATATATCTTCAGGATCCTCTCAAAGGCAATTCGTCCCAAAGCCACGATGACCTTTGGATTCAGCAATTCAATTTCTCGTTCGAGATAAGGCTGGCAGTTGTTGAGTTCTTCCGATGTAGGTTTGTTGCCTGGTGGCGCGCACCGCCCGACGGCAGTGATGTACATATCCCGTAGAGTCAGCCTGTCCTCGCGACTAATGGATTGGGGTTGATTGGCAAATTCCGCGCGATAAAGAGCGGGATACATAAATCCACCGGAACCATCGCCGGTAAATTGGCGTCCGGTACGGTTTGATCCATGTGCTCCCGGCGCGAGACCCACAACAAGCACGTGGGCATTATGATCACCAAACCCGGGTACAGGCTTGCCCCAATAATCCCAACCTTGATAAGCTTTACGCTTGGTACGCGCAACTTCTTCGCGCCATGCAACAAGCCGTGGACATTTATGGCAGGCGATAATTTCCTTGTTGAGCATCTCGAAGGGCGTAGACTGTATACCCGGGAGGCTTGTCTCGGGCACAAAACCGGTGGAGGGTTTCATAACTACATTCTACTGTGAATTTAATCTGATTTGGATTACACTCGCTTCGTCTCAGGAGATTCTTATGAAACCCTTTCGTAAACATGTTGCAATCGCGGTCGATGGCGGGGGTATACGCGGCGTTATAGTAACCAGGGCGTTGACTATCCTGGAGGATGAGCTGCGGCAGCCCATTTATAAAATCGCGCGCCTTTTTGCAGGCACGTCCACAGGCTCTATCATTTCCGCCGGTTTAGCCACCGGGATGACAGCTGCTAAATTACATGAGCTTTATCTGGGGTTGGGTGAGAGTATCTTCCGCAAAAGCTGGCGGACTTTTTTCTTCCCCTTGACCCGTTATCGTTATCCGCAGGAACCTCTGGAAACGGCTTTACGCGGACAAGTCGGCGATATGAAGATGGGTGATTTTTGGTCCGAAGAGTCGCTCACGCTTACTGACGTCGTCATCACCGCGTTTGATGTACTAACCAACAAGACCTGCTTTATCAAACCCTGGAAACTTCAATACCAGGACTGGCCTGTTGTCAAAGCCGTCCTTGCCTCTAGTTCCGTACCCACCTACTTTCCGATCGTAGATGGCAGATATGTGGATGGTGGAGTCGGCTCCTATGCCAATCCATGTTATCTGGCTGCTTATGAGCTGTCTTTTTGTCTGGGATGGAAACCTGAGGAGACCACGCTTATCAGCCTGGGAACAGGACGCAGTCCCGAGGCTGTCCATCTGAAAAACTTCGAACGCTATCGGCCCTGGAATTGGCTGGATCCCGTCCTGGATGCCTTTATCTCCTCTGCCAGCGACCAGCAGGTCCGCGTCGTGGAAACATTCTTCAAGAAACTTGACTTCCGACGCTTTCAGGTGGATTTGAGGTCTTCATTTCATATGGACGATCCGAGCCGCATACCCGAGCTATTGGAATATGGACAACAAATGGGAAAAATGATTTTAGATGATCAGGTCGATAGCATTATAAAGATCAAACCTGCAAAACCTCGCCGTGAGCTTAAATGATAAACCTTGCCCGGTAAGAACCCGCATGTCTCTATATTTGAACTGATCTGACCGGTGTTATTCAAGTCCGAAGGAGGAAGTCTTGAAACCGTTTCGCAAGAATGTCGCTATCGCCATTGACGGGGGTGGGATTCGAGGAATAATCGTCACAAAAGCCCTCAGTATGCTGGAAAAAGAGCTCGACCAGCCGCTCCATGATATTTTCCGCCTGACAGCCGGTACTTCCACAGGATCGATCATTGCAGCAGGGCTGGCCAGTGGATTGACCGCAGAGCATCTTAACCAGATGTACCTGGGTTTGGGCCGGGAGATCTTCAATAAGAGTCTTCGCACAGCATTATGGATCTTTTTTAATCACCGGTATATGCAGGCACCCTTGAAAAACGCTCTCCAGACCTATTTTGGTGATAAGACCGTCGGGGATCTTTGGAAAGAAGCCCCGCCTACGGATCTTCTCATCACCACCTTCGATACTGTAGAGAACCGGACTCGCTTTATCAAATCTTATAAGTCAAAATATAAAAATTGGTCTTTGGTCGATGCTGTGCTGGCATCCACGGCTGCGCCAACCTATTTCCAATCCATCGATGGAAGATTTATTGATGGCGGTGTTGGCTCGTATAACAATCCGTGTTATCTGGCTGCTTACGAAATTCAATTTATTCTGAAATGGAAGTTCGAAGAAACCACACTGATCAGTTTTGGAACGGGTCGCGATACCGGTAAGATCAAACAAGGCCAGGTGGATCATCTCCTCCCCATTCAATATATCAGCCCCTTGTTGGACGCTTTCTCGCACTCAGCGGCGGATCAACAGGTTGACCTCGTTGAAAAGTTATTTAAAAAGCTGGATTTTCGCCGCTTCCAGGTGGATCTCGAGGCCCCCATTATGTTGGACGACGACTCTCAAATTCCGTTATTGATCAGTTATGGTGAACAGCTTGGAAAAATGATGCTCAGCGATAACACTGATCGCGCCTTGCGCCTCATCCCCGATAAAATGTCGTCGCCTAAAGGATTAACATCGCATCGCCAAACGAGAAAAACCGGTAGCCTGCGCGCTTCGCGATCTCGTACGTCTCCAGGATCTGCTCGCGCTGCGCGAAAGCGCTGACCAGCATGATCAGGGTGGATTTCGGCAGGTGAAAGTTGGTGAGCATGGCGTCCACGACATTGAACTGATAACCAGGAAGGATGAAGAGGCTCGTAGGACCTATGTAAGGCCGGATGGCATCCCTTTTATCACTACCTGCCGTTTCGAGCGTCCTCACCGAGGTTGTGCCTACAGCGATCACCCTACCCCCTGAATCACGGGTTTCGTTAATAATATCCGCGGTCGCTTGCGACAGCTCGCACCATTCGGTATGGATTTTATGTTCTCTAGGATTATTTTCCATCACGGGAGCAAAAGTATCCAGCCCCACATGCAAGGTAACATAGGCAATCCTGACACCTTGTTCTTGCAGCTCTTTAATTAATGGAGGCGTAAAGTGCAGACCTGCAGTTGGTGCAGCGGCAGATCCCGGTTCGCGCGCATACACAGTTTGATAACGTTCAGGGTCACTCAATTTTTCGTGAATATAGGGTGGTAGGGGAACATTACCCACTTGTGAAAAAAATGGTTCAACGGGCACATTAAACCGGATGCGTCTCTCCGAGCCCTCTAACGCTTCGATAATCTCTGCTTGGATCTTGAAGCTTCCCGTTTCGAATGATTCATTAGTATCTTGATTAGAGGCCTTCTTAGTATCTTGATTAGAGGCCTTATTCGAGTTTGTTAGACTAGAGGTCTCCAAAATTAATTTTATGCCTACGCGCAGACCCTTTCCTCCCACTAGACATATCCATGTCAGCTCGTCTTCACAGCGCAAAAGCAGTAACTCAACGCGTCCACCGGTTTCTTTTCTTGCATAAATCCTCGCCGGGATGACCCTTGTTTCATTTAAAACAAGCAAATCGCCTTTACGCAGATACTTGCCCACTTGGCGAAAGATCCTGTGTTCGATCTGACCGGTGTCTCGATGCAAAACCAACAAGCGTGACGAATCGCGCGGCTCAACCGGCGTTTGCGCGATAAAAGATTCAGGAAGATCGTAATCGAAGTCGGAGGTTTTCATGAATTTGTATTGGCGATTTCCCTCTATACCCGCCTCTGATTGCGGGCTTTGATTGAATGTCGGTCGTTTTCGAGAAGGAGGAATGAAATCGTGAATTTAAATTAACTCAATAAATAAAGGGTATCAGTCTCCATGTATGCGACTGGTATTCAGAATAATCCTTATGGAGGCTCAGGAGCATACCCTCTTCGTTTTCAATGCGATAATAATATGCCGAGACCGTTTCGACGAAAACGATTAATAGCACGATCCAATTCGCAGTCGCTGCGGCTATGCCGCTCCAAACCAATATCATACCTAAATAGCCGGGATGGCGAATCAGACGATACGGACCTTCCCGTACGACGGTTTGATCCTTTATTACCTTCAACGTTCGTGTGTAATAAATGCCAAGCACTTGGTTCGACCAGACACGCAAGAGTAAGCCCATTATGGCAACCATGATTCCGGCCCATCCGATCCAGGCCGGTAATACGCCAATCTTGAAGTAATTCAGCAACCACGAGGCGAGCAACAAAATCACCGAGATAGAATAAGCCAAACCGAGAAACCTGGTTGTTCGCTGATCGAATTCACCGGGTTTATAACTTTTGGCTTCCTGGCCCTTGCGGATCCGGCCTTCAACGAAAGTGAAGCCAGCCAAAATAAGGTAACCGAGAAGAGTAGTAATAATCATAATTTTCCTACTTATGAAATAGTCGGGCAATGATATTCAAAAGCACAGTTAACACGATCGAAACAATGATGGAAGTGACAATCGGAAAATAAAACGATCCATTCGTCCCCTCGATGCGAATATCACCTGGCAAACGACCCAACGGTAAGCCCAGCCTGGCAGCCAGATAAAACCCGCCTCCCAAGAGAATCAAAATAACCCCTCCTAAGATCAGATACCGGCCGATATTTTCCATAATTCACCTGTATATAAAGTACTTTCCATATCTTTAAATTCGATGCTTTTATATTAAACGTGGTTGTCCACTTTCGTTATACGGCAGGTTGAGATGCTCATAAGCCGACCTGGTGGCCACACGGCCCTGGGGCGTGCGGTCGAGGAATCCCAGCTGTAACAGGTACGGCTCTACCACGTCCATGATGGTGTCCTGTTCCTCGCTGATCGAGGCGGCGATCGTGTTCAGGCCCACCGGCCCGCCGTTATATTTCTCAATGATCGTTTTAAGCACGCGGCGGTCAACGTCATCCAATCCGAGCGGATCGACCTGCAGCAGGTTGAGCGCTTCTTTGGCGACTTTCGATGTGACGATCCCATCCGCGCGCACCTGGGCATAATCGCGCACGCGTCGCAAAAGGCGCAGTGCGACGCGCGGTGTACCGCGCGCCCGGCGACCGATCTCTTCAACACCACTTTGTTCCACGTGAACATCCAACAGCTTGGCAGCCCGTTGGACGACCGCTTGCATCGCCGCTAGATCATAATAGTCCAAACGGTAAACAGCCCCAAAGCGCGCCCGTAATGGCGCTGTGACCAGCGCCAGGCGTGTCGTCGCGCCGACGATGGTAAAGTGAGGCAATTTCAAGCGGATCGAGCGCGCCGACGGTCCTTTACCGATGACAATATCGAGCGCAAAATCTTCCATGGCGGGATACAACACTTCTTCGACTGCACGACCCAGGCGGTGGACTTCGTCAATGAACAGCACATCTCCGGCTCGCAAATTGGTCAGTATGGCAGCTAGATCACCCGCCCGTTCGATGACGGGACCCGATGTGATCTTGATGTTGACCCCCATCTCATTGGCGACTACATGAGCCAGGGTTGTTTTACCGAGCCCAGGCGGACCATAGAATAGGACATGATCGAGTGCCTCCCCTCGTTTTCGCGCCGCAGCCATCAGAATCCCAAGATTCTCTTTTACCTGATCCTGCCCGATCAACTCTGCCAGCTTTTGCGGACGCAGCGCATTATCAACACGGTCGTCGGGTTTGGCTTCAGGGTCTACCTGACTTTTACGAGATTCACTCATGGAGCGATTATAACGCACCGAAAACGGCATCTATTTAAAGATATAAGGGAAATCGACTCAGAATCTTAGCCCAGGCCCGGCATATCTTTCGACTTTCTTTCCAACACCTTCCCTACATCACCTCAACATCATGCGGGCGGGACTCGGCTACTCCAACTTGTGTCATACGTACGAAGACTGCTTTTTCATATAACTCATCCACACTGTGTGCGTCGCAATAGCTCATGCCTGATTGCAAACCGCCGATCATCTGAGCGAACATCTCGCGAGCCGAACCGCGATATGGAACAGCCGCCTCGACGCCTTCCGATACATAATCTTCGATCTCCTCCTGTGTGATCTCGGCCTCGCCTTCGCGAAATTTGCGCGCGACAGTGGCTTGTAAGGAGGCCATTCCGCGCGAGACTTTGTAACGATGACCCTGGCGTGTCATGAGCAGACCGGGACTTTCATCCGTTCCGGCCAGCAGGCTGCCGATCATCACCGTGGACGCTCCGCTGGCCAGAGCCTTGACCATGTCACCTGATTTGCGGATGCCCCCATCCGCAATGATCGGGATTCCCTGCGGTTGGGCAACCGCTGCACAGTCCATTACCGCTGTGAGTTGAGGTACACCTGCACCTGCCACGATACGTGTGATACAGATCGAACCTGGCCCTACGCCTACCTTGACAGCATCGGCACCGGCGTCTATGAGGCGCTGCGTACCCTCCGCAGTTGCGACATTACCGCCGATGATCTGCGCCGAGGGGAATTCTCTGCGCACGACTTTAATGATGTCAATTTCAAGTTTCGAATCGCCGTGCGCAATATCCACAACGATGCAGTCCGCGCCGGCTTCGAGCAGGCGCTCGACGCGCTTGATCTCCGTAGACTTCACCCCTACGGCCGCACCGACGCTCAATCTTCCACGTTCATCTTTTACTGCCTTGGGGAATTCGGTGAGTTTAAGGATGTCTTTCATCGTGATCAAGCCGGTTAGTTTCCCCGTCGAATCGATCAACGGCAATTTCTCGATGCGATGTTCATGTAAAATTTTCTCGGCCTGTTCGAGCGTGGTATCATGCGGTGCACTGATCACTTTCCGTGTCATGATCTCGGATAGCTTTTTGCTGTCATCTTGTTCGAAGAGCAGGTCGCGCGTGGTGACAATCCCAACTAGATGGTCGTTTCCATCCAGGATCAGGATCCCGCCCGTATACGTATCTTCAACGATCTTCTTCATGGCGCCTACCGTATGCGAGACGGTCAGCGTGATCGGTTTATCTACAATATAAGACTCTGCCCTTTTGACTCGTTCAATTTGTCGTACCTGGTCTTCTATGGACATAAAACGATGAATGATGCCGATCCCGCCTTCGCGTGCCATCACAATAGCCATCTCGCTTTCGGTCACAGTGTCCATATTGGCTGATACGATCGGCGCTTGCAGGATGATCTTGCACGTTAACTTCGTTTGCGTTGATAACTTGCGCCGTGAGGCTACATCCGAATATTGTGGCACAAGCAGGACGTCGTCATAAGTTAATGCCGTATCAGGCAGGATTTTCATAATATATTCCTCTCAAGGTCAAGCTCCGTCCATGTCAATTATTGAATGGTGATTACCGTTTCATAACCCACCAGATGTTTTTCGGCCATTCAACCTTGCCGATTATATGGCGCATGGCTTGTCTAGGCAATGCTATAATCGCATTAACTAAACATAATGTCTGACGAATTACTGGCAATCTCCCCTCTTGATGGACGATACGCTCATGCTATCGATGCTCTGCGCGACTACTTTTCAGAGTTCGCGTTTATCCGCGACCGGGCACGTCTTGAGGTCGCATATTTCACCGCTCTTTCACAGGATGCTCATCTCATTCGAGAATTGACTCCGACAGAACTGGACATTCTCCAGTCTTTGAACGATTCTTTTTCTCTCGATGAAGCGCAACAATGCAAGGAAATTGAGCAGGTTACCCGCCACGATGTAAAAGCCATCGAAAGTTTCCTGCGTGCCAGACTTGCGCCTACCTCTTTATCTGACCTTTTGGAATTTCTTCACTTTGGACTGACTTCAGAAGATGTGAATAATCTCGCGCAATCCTTGGAACTGCGTGAGTCGCGCGATAAAGTCATTCTGCCCGCATTGGACGGGATCATCGAACAACTGGGCGGTTTTATCCGTGAATACAAATCGATGCCAATGTTGGCACGCACACATGGCCAACCCGCCGTGCCAACGACCTTTGGCAAGGAAATGTCTGTATTTTATATTCGGCTCAGGAAACAACGTGCGGTTTTGTCAACATTCGGATTCGAAGGCAAGTTGAATGGCGCGGTGGGCAACTTCAACGCGCTTGTCTCTGCCGCCCCACAGGTGGATTGGCTGGCTTTTAGTGAAGGTTTTATCCACAGCCTTGGGTTGCAATCCAATCTTGTCACCACTCAAATCATCCCTTACGATAACTGGATCCGATTTTTTTATACGCTGCACTTAATCAATTCTATCCTGCTCGACCTTGTTCAGGATATATGGCATTACATCAGCAACGGCTACCTCAAACTCAAACTGGTTGCCACCGAAGTCGGATCCTCGACCATGCCTCAGAAAGTCAACCCAATCGACTTCGAAAACGCGGAGGGAAATCTCGGTCTTGCCAACGCCCTATTTGCACATTATGCCAGCAAGCTGCCCATATCGCGCCTGCAGCGCGACTTGTCTGATTCAACCGTCCGCCGTACATTTGGAACCGCGCTGGGACACACCCTCGTGGCCTGGGTGAGTTTGGCACGCGGCCTAGGACGTATCGAAGCGGACGAATTCGCGATGCGGACCGATCTCGAAGCGCATTGGGAGGTGGTCACCGAAGGCGCACAAACCATCTTACGTTCTGCGGGTGTTCATGAAGCTTATGACCGCCTGAAAGCCATGGTGCGCGGTAAACAGCTTACACAAGAGATGTTCAATAAATGGGTTGAAGATCTGCCGTGTGATAAATCTGTAAAAGAAAAGCTGCGAGCTCTTTCACCATTAACATATATCGGGCTGGCAGAGCGCATCGCAGAACGCGCATTGACAGAAGAATAGATCCTGTCAGTTCGAAGAGCGTTGTGAAAAAGAAATCTCCGCAATTACATGCGGATTGCATCAAAACCTCATATTCAGAATCAGGAGGAAAGCATGTCTGTCACGGTAATTCTCGGAACGCAATGGGGTGATGAAGGCAAAGGCAAAGCCATTGATACCTTTGCCGGAGACTTCGATTTTGTCGCCCGCTTCAACGGAGGTAACAACGCCGGGCATACGATCGTCAATGAAATGGGCACGTTCAAGATTCACCTTGTTCCCTCCGGAGTGTTTTATCCAAAAGTAAAATGCCTGATCGGGGGCGGCGTGGTGATCGATCCGGCAGTACTTATTGAAGAAATGGAGTCGCTGCGCAGGGCGGGTATCAAACTGGAAAAACGCTTGTTCATTTCCCCGCGTGCGCATGTGATCATGCCATATCACAAAATCCTTGATGGACTTTACGAGGAAGCCAAAGGCGAAGGCGCAACCGGGACGACACGCCGCGGCATCGGTCCGACCTATGCAGATAAGATCAGCTACAACGGCATCCGCTGGAGCGATTTTGCAGATGGGAACCTATTCGTTCAAAAATTGCGCATGCAGATGGCATTGAAAAATAAGATCATCGTTGCGTTGGGCGGCGAAGAGCTTATCTTTGAGAAAATCCATGACGAATACCGTGGCTATTACGAAGAGATCAAACCATATATTTCTGAACTCTTTTCCATCATACAGGATGGATTGAAGTCAGGTAAAAAATTCCTGCTTGAACAAGCAATGGGAACTTGCCTTGACCCCGACTGGGGCACGTATCCGTTCGTCACGGGGTCAACAACTCTGGCATCTGCTGCGACAGGCGGTCTGGGCATTCCACCCCGTGCGATCAGCCGCATTATCGGTGTGACCAAGGCTTACACTACACGCGTCGGCGCAGGGCCTATGCCTACCGAAATCAAAGACGATGCACAAGCCGCCCAGGCACTGACCGAAGTCGCCGCAACAACCGGCCGCACCCGACGCGGTGGCTGGTTCGATGCGGAGATAACTCGGTTTTCGGCGCAAATTAATGGTATCGATCGATTATTCCTCACCAAACTCGACATATTAAGCGAGTTTACTGAGATTAAGATTTGTACAGGATATCAATTCAATGGTCGGCGTGTACGCTACTTTGACCTCGATTCGTATCAACTGGATCACGTAAAACCCATTTATAAAACTGTCCGGGGTTGGAAGGAAGATATCCGAGGCGTCCGTAAATACACCGATTTGCCATCCCGAGCTAGAGCTTATGTAGAAACAATCGAAAAATTGGTAGGTGTAAAAATCGGATGGGTTGCCAACGGCCCGGAGCGGGAAGCAGTGATCAGGAAAATATAAAGAATTTGGAAAAAAAAGCTCAATTTTCAGAACTTAAGATGAACTATGGTAGCCTCCCAACCTGAATTGGTTGGGAGGCTACTTAAATTTAATAGAAAGCCAATTTGGGCAAGCGATTCTGAGGATAAGAATTGGATATTGATCTGACGACCATCGAGTAATGAGGTGAGCATTCCCTACAATGGTTGGTAAACCATCATAATATGCATTTCCTCATACATCCCCTTTCCTTCCTATGTTCATGGCTTAATATTTAGAGTATCCTTGGCGAAATTTATCCAATCAATTTGAGGAGAGAAACATGGCAAAAGATGCCTCCATGCGGGCTTTCAAATGTCCCACCTGCAGTGCACCACTCGAACCGGAGAGCGGAACGTTGACCATGAAATGTCCTATTGTGGGGGAACCGTTATAATTCCCGAGTCATTGCGAACTAGACCGCCTTCTTCGGGCCCGTCCATCGGCGAAGTCTTTCAATTCGGCCTCAACAGCGTGGATTTGAATCAAGTCATGGGTAATGCCATGCATCTGCCACAGGCTATTTCACTAGTCCAGCAGGGCAGGATCGACGAAGCCGCTGATATATACAGCCAAATCACGGGATTGGCCCATCCGGACGCAGTAAAAGCCATGAATGAAATGGCGGCCGGCCGGGCTGTAAGCCTTACTCCGGGACGGCCGGGAGTGAGCTGGGGACAAACGGAGACTACATATAACCGGCCTCAACCAGGTGTGGAAATCAGCACTCCTTCTTCGAGCATCGTAACCTCTGTGATAAGTACCAAGAGTTCAGGTAAAGGCTGTGGTTTGTTTGCAGCAGTTATGATTGCCGGGATCCTATTAATTGTGGGACTTGTAGTCGCGGGACTCTTTCTATTTTCAAGCGGCTCTTCATCAGCCTCGTTCATTCCTTTCGGCTTTTCCAAACAAACCCTTTCTTTTGGCAGCGAAGGCATCGGCGCTGGGCTTTTGGTGGATGCGCGTTCATTGGGCATGGATGCCAATGGCCATATCGTTGTAGCCGATTACCAGGATGGTCGCATCCAAATTTTTGATCCAGCCGGTAAATTTATTTCAACTTTTTCCATAAACCCCGACGGCAAGAAGGTTTACCTGGTTGGCATGGCCGTCAGCCGTAATGGAAATGCTTACCTGGCCCATAACGGAAAGATCTTCATTTATGATCCAAATGGAACGCTCATTAATCAGATCGGCGACGAGCAACATTATTACGACGATGTATCCCTTGGAGCGGACGGGACGCCCTATGCTGTATCCAATGGCGAAACCATCGACCGTTTTAAAGCGGATGGAACGGTTAATCTCGAAATCCCCGATACATTCACCACCGCAACCGGAGACAGCGCATCGGATGACCACCTCGCCGTGGATGGGCTGGGCAATATGTACATCGTGGGGCAGACAAATTATGCGGTGCTCAAGTTTTCTCCGCAGGGAAAATTCATCAACCGTTTTGGCAGTGAGGGTGACGGAGCCGGAAAATTCACGGATCCCCTGTGTATTGCCGTGGACGGTTATGGCCGCGTTTACGTCGGCGATTCGGTGGGTGTGTATGTCTTTGATTCAAACGGTGCTTATCTCAATACTGTTGATACAAGCAGTGGCGTTGCATATGGCATGACCTTCGATGATCAAAACAATCTTTATATCACGACCAGTCAAAATCAAATCGAGAAATTCCAGATCCAAAAACCGCCTGCTAATTGATCTCATTCCAATCATCTATAAAAAGGGATAAGGATTGGTCCTTACCCTTTTTGTTTTCCTTGCGCACCGGGTGATTCTCCTTTATGCTTGTCGAAAAGTTGATTAAGGAGGCAGCAAGGATGCCATAGCTGTCATCCATCGGCGGATGGATGCGCCACTGGGGTAAGCAGGGCTTCGTGTTCTCCGGCGTGAGTGCAGTGCTGGCTTGGCTGGTTTCATTATGGGCTTCGCGGCCACATCGCGGGCTGGAAAATTGCTTGCTATCGTTTCGGGAGTCCTCGGCCTCGATGCATCCTTGGCCTTCGTTCCCGCTTTGCTGTCTTTAATCGTCGCGTTTTTACCGGGCGGTCTTGACAGTCTGACTGGCGGCTACATTACGAAATCTACAGGTAATTAAGCTGTGAATTAGAATTCAATAACAAATAAGGGATGATATGACATCACAAACTTTTCCAAAAAATTTTATTTGGGGCGCAGCAACATCAGCTTATCAGATCGAAGGCGCGTGGAACGAAGACGGTAAAGGCCGTTCCATCTGGGACACATTCAGCCATACGCCCGGCAAGGTTGCCAACCATGAACACGGTGACATTGCCAACGATCATTATCATCTTTTCAAGGATGATGTAAACCTGATGGCCGATCTCGGCCTAAAGGCATATCGCTTTTCAACAGCCTGGACTCGTATCCTGCCAGAGGGTACAGGCAAGGTTAATAAGAAGGGCTTGGATTTCTATGACCGCCTCGTGGACGAATTACTGAAACGGAAGATCGAACCGTATATATGTCTTTTTCATTGGGATCTGCCGCAGGTGCTTCAAGATAAGGGCGGCTGGCGAAACCGTGAGACGGCTTATGCCTTTGCCGAATACGCGGGCCTTGTTTCAGGACGTCTGACGGATCGTGTTAAATACTGGTTTACACATAACGAACCCTGGGTGGCGGCGATCCTGGGATATTTCACGGGTGAACACGCACCCGGCCTCAAAAATCCTGCGGCTGGGATTGAGGCTCTCCATCATCTGCTTCTCTCCCATGGCCTTGCCCTCGAAGCCATACGGGCGGAAACGAAGAAACCCGTGAAGATCGGCATAACGCTTAATCTCTATCCGATTTATCCAGCCACCGAATCAAAAAAAGATCGGGAGGCAGCCAGCCGAATGGATATGATCCTCAATCGGAGTGTGCTCGATCCGCTGTTCAAAGGCACCACTCCGGTTCGGGAAATTCCAATAGGTAAAATATTATCCAGGTCGCTTATTCAATCAGGTGACCTGGAAAAGATCAAACACCTGGATATATTGGGCGTCAATTACTATTGCCGCACGGTTGCAAAAAACGACTCCAAGGTTCCGATCATTGGCGCCAGCCAGGTATTTCCGGAAGGTAATGAATACTCCGGGATGTGGGAAATCTTCCCTCATGGTATTTATGAGATCCTGATGCGCATCTGGAATGATTACACCCCATCTTGCGATATTATGATCACCGAAAATGGAATTCCTGTGCCGGACGGCCTCGACTTTGATGGACGCGTTCGCGACGAGCGCCGTATACGCTATATACACGACCACCTTGCACAGGTCCGGCAGGCTATCCGGGATGGCGTTCCTGTGAAAGGATATTTTCACTGGTCGCTGATGGATAACTTTGAGTGGGCTTTTGGCTATGGTCCGCGCTTTGGGTTGGTATATGTGGATTACAAAACACAAAAGAGGACGATCAAGGACAGCGGAAGGTGGTTTAGGCAGGTGATAAAGAAGAATGGGATCGAAGATTAGCCAGCCAAAAGGGAAGGTTGTAACCATCAATCAAACCCAACGGATTGCCTCACTTAATTATCGTTAAATGAACTCACAGGGTCTCGATGACTCTGTGATATTTAATGTTTCAACTGGATCTTTACGAACAATCTTTCCTTTGCAAGGCGGGCTGTGTCTTCATTGTTGGCAAGACCATTTTGAAGCCTCACTCCCAGGGGTTTGGCCGACATCGGTAAGTGCCGTACGTATTCCCCAATTTGGCCAGCGACCTCCTGCTCATCCATAATTGATTCTGCCCGGGCGGGTACATCAAGGCCCTTTAAGTGCAAGGTCACTTCTGCGCCTCCACAAACATTACGCCACCACTTTCTATCGCGGTTGGAGATGACCCACAAGGTATTTCCATCGCGATAATAATTTACGGGTGTTGTAATTGCTCGTCCGCTTTTGCGACCCGTTACGGTGATCAACATAAGGTTGCCGTCGAACATTGCCTGAAAGGGGGAACGTAGAAGGAATTTAATAAAGTCATTTCCTTGCATTGAAAACTCCATACATCTGGTCGGGTGCCAGGCATTGGGGAAAACGTTCTCGCAAAGCCAGGCGCGCTTGATAACATAAATGACAGGCATCTGCATAAGTTGCCTCATGTGGCAGGTTATATTCGCTCACCAGGGCTGCAGGGCCGCCCTCCAACAATAGGCCGCAAATGGGATGTGCATCAGGATCATAACTCGTACAGATCTCTTTCAAAGGCTTATCGAACAAATTGCCGATCACAAAACCCTGGCAAATATGCAGGTAACCGAGCGGGTCTACATGAATACGACCGGGTTCACGCAAATCTTCATGCGGACATTCTCTGAATTCATCCCAGGGATGGCGGAAGGCAGGCGGGGTAAGCGGAGCCAGGACAACCGCCGCACGGCCGCGAAACATGACTGCACCTTGATCTGTAATCTGTCCGTGCGTTTGGGTCGCGTCTGCGTCCAGTTGACCAATGCTGATCATGCCGGTTGGGATATTCATCCACTTGGCTGCCGCCAGCGCGTTTTGGGGTTGTTCACCGAGGACTTTATTGCAATGATATAAATCGCTGCTTACTGTCAGGTCCGCAAGTCTTCCGGCGAATGGCTGCAGCCATTCGAGCGCGTCAGCAATGGAAACAGCCCAATAGGCATTGGAAACAATACCTACCGAAAATCCCAATTCTGCCGCTAGCCTGACTCCCTTCACGAGTTCCGCGTAATACAAAAACGGTTCCCCGCCTTCGAAATAAACAGAGGTCACACCCGCCCGGTTGGCTTGATCCAGGATTTGCTCAACCTGCTCGATCGTCAGTACACCGCTTTGAGTCGAACCGCCCCACACGAAGCAATGCTCACATTCGTAAGTGCATTGGTATGTCAAAAGGATGTGCAGGCCTGAGAGTTTCACATTGACCTCACTCGTTTCCAGTGTACATAAATTGCAATTTGAAGTCATGGGTCGAAAATCACATTTTTGTTATACCATGAATTTATGAAAGCCCCGTTATCACTCCTCAACGATAGCAGCTAGGTTCGTAGCCACGGTTGCCATGAACGAGGGACGGACATCGCTAATCGAATAGGCATTCCCGAATGGTCTGGGCACATTTGTTTGGGACCCATCATAAACCGGGTGAAGACAACCGTTCAACTGCAAAGGAGGCTCCCTTCAATGCTATATCTGAAACATTAATCATTACTACCTTATTCGTATAATCTGCCGGTTGAGTACCGACTATAATTGGAGAATTCAAAATCTCGGAGGCCAACATGTCGAACGTCTTTGCATCCAGCCATCCCATTGTTGCCCATAAATTAACTCGACTACGAAATAAGAATACGGATCCCAAGAAGTTCCGCGAGCTGGTACGAGAGATGGCCGGTCTGCTGGCTTACGAAGCCACTGCCGACCTGGCGACGGTCGAACGTCAAGTTGAAACACCCCTTGCAACCTTGGCCGGGGTCGAATTGAGAGAGAAGATCGGCTTGGTGCCAATCCTGCGAGCAGGATTGGGTATGGTGGAAGGCCTCTGGGAATTGATGCCCACATCCGAGGTCTGGCATATCGGCCTTTACCGTGACGAAAAGACGCTCAAACCTGTTGAATATTACAATAAATTGCCCATCGAGCCGACTGTCTCGGTCTGCCTCATTTTGGACCCGATGCTCGCCACAGGTGGCTCAGCGGTAGCTACAACCGATATCCTAAAGCGCTGGGGGGTAAAGAAGATCAAGTTTGTAGGCCTGATCGGCGCACCTGAAGGTATTCAGAACATGCAGGCGCATCACCCCGACGTGCCGATTTACCTCGCCGCGATTGACGATCATCTCAACGAACGAGGTTACATAGTCCCTGGCCTGGGTGATGCAGGTGATCGGCAGTTCGGAACGGGTTAGTATGCAACCCATTGACATCACTGAACTCAATACTTTTATTGTCCGTGCCAAAGCTGTCACTTACGTCGGAGGTGGCGAGCATTCAGCTGCCAGCCGGTTGGGTTCGCATGACATCCGGTTCTCCGACGGTGAATGGGCTTACCATGATAGTTATTTTGGGGGTAGCGACTTCCTCGGGG
>Ga0182027_10007004_pt1 | contig 16734 bp, 15 predicted proteins | sample 712E1DmetaG_FD_121300 | JGI IMG/M metagenome (GOLD analysis project Ga0182027, IMG submission 121300) | Permafrost microbial communities from Stordalen Mire, Sweden - 712E1D metaG (Illumina Assembly) | ecosystem: Environmental > Terrestrial > Soil > Wetlands > Permafrost | place: Sweden... | reverse complement strand
TTCCATCAAAATGGTATAACCCCGTTTTTCCATTAGGGTTTCATTAGAGAACGGAAAATCTATTGACATGGTATCTCGATTTAATGTATAGTTTTGTCGGTTAGTTATCTTTGTCACTCTGGCACCGCCGCCTGTTATTGGCTGCTGTGCCTTTTCTTACGCAAAAAATCATTCCACCCATTAAGGAGAAATAATGATTCGCACTACTGGTCTCACTAAGGATTATGGTGCTAGAAGGGCGATCGACAACTTGACCTTCGAGGCCAACCAGGGTGAAGTGGTCGGATTCCTGGGCCCCAACGGCGCCGGTAAAACCACCACGATGCGCATCCTGGCAGGCTATATGCCTCCTACTTTCGGTACGGCGCAAATTGCAGGTTTTGATGTAGTGGAAGAATCGATTGAAGTTCGCAGGCGGGTTGGCTACCTGCCCGAAACAGTACCGCTTTATTCCGATATGACCGTCTTCGATTATTTAAAATTCATGGCCGATTTACGCCATTTACCCAATGGCGATGAAATGGTCGACAATGCGCTCGAAATGGTTCAACTGGAACAACGCGCGGACGGCTACATCTCCAATTTGTCCAAGGGTATGCGCCAGCGCGTCGGCCTGGCCCAGGCCTTGCTGCACAAGCCGGAAGTGCTGATTTTGGATGAGCCCACCATCGGTCTCGACCCGGCCCAGGTGGTTGAAGTACGCGGCATTATCCGGGAAATCGGCAAAGAACGGACTGTTCTTCTCTCAACCCATATTCTTTCGGAAGCGCAGCAATTATGCGATCGTGTCCTCATTATAAATAAGGGCCACATTGTCGCAGAAGACACCCCCGAAAACTTGCAAGCTCGTCTGGTGGGTGCGGAACGTTCGATCTTGCGCATCAAAGGCGATGCCGAAGAGCTCATGCCGCTGGTCTCCAAAATTAATGGAGTTCAGGAGGCGAAAATCCGCCCGGATGGGGCCATGGAATTCCAGTTTGCTCCGGGTGTGGATGTCCGTCCCGAAGTGGCCAGAATGGTTATCCAATCCGGTTTCGATTTGCTCGAACTCAGTCCGGTTGGGTTAAGCCTGGAAGAGATTTTCCTGGAGTTGACGCGCGACGGCGCGCCCACGAAATAAGGAGTACTAAGAAATGCGCAACATTTGGACAATTGCCCGTCGTGAAATCAAGTTGTACTTTGGCAGCCCCATCGCCTACATTGTCGGGCTGCTCATCTTCTTGATTACCGGCATTTATTTCGTACTGACAGTCTACCTGGCTGGCCAGTCTGCCTACACCAGCGGTTCTGCAACTGCTCCCGGTCCCGATTTGGTTGTGGGGTTGATGGTATTTCTGTTTTTGTTTGCGGTCCCGGCATTATCCATGCGCCTGATGGCCGACGAACATCGCAATGGCACTCTCGAGTTGCTCCTGACCGCCCCCATTCACGAATCAGAACTGGTGATCGGGAAATGGTTGGGCTCGTTCCTCTTCGTTTTTCTAATCATCCTGGTCACATTTATTTACCCGATCGTGTTGAACGGTCTGGTCACACCGGGTATAGATCAAGGCCTCATGATGGCAAACTACCTGGCCATTACACTGGTGGCTGCTTCATTTCTGGCGATCGGTACCGCAATTTCTTGCTTCTTTAATAACCAGTTCGCGGCATTTTTTGCCACACTGGCCGTGCTATTCTTCTTGTGGGTGGTCATTGGGTGGCCAGCTGTAGTGATGCAAGGCACGGGCAGCAGTATTTTTACCTATTTGAGTATGAGTAACCATTTTTCATCCATGCAAGCCGGCACGGTGGCGCTCTCCGATATCGTTTATTATTTAAGTTTAACCTCGCTCGGCCTCTTCCTTGGCACGGTAGCAGTGGAAATCCGAAGGTGGAAATAATGGCAAAAAAATTGGGTTCTTCCAAGAAATTGTCTCTTAAGCAATATGCGCCAGCCGGGTTGTGGCTCTCCGGCGTTGCTATTCTGATTGCCATCATTACACTTATCGTCAAGTTGCTCGTGTTTATTGGGTTATATGCGCCTCCAGATCAAAATACGATCAATCTGATTCTTTGGATCAGTGTGGGAGTCGCGGTGGTTGGCCCGGCGCTTTATGCCTTGTTCGATCCGCAGCGTATCCGGGAATTCCTCTCTGGCCGGCAGGCCCGGCATGGCAGCAATGCTGTCATCATGTTGATTGCCTTTATCCTTATTCTGGTTGTGATCAATGCAATCGTTTTTCAAAATCCCATTTCGTGGGATTGGACCGAAGGAAAACAAAATACCCTGGCTCCAGAAACAGTCGATACGCTTAAATCCCTCCCCGCCCCGATTCACGCAATTGGTTTTTACACGAGCCGCACTTCCAACGCAAGCACCTTGGATTTGTTTACCAAACTTAAGGCCAAGAGCAATGGGAAGTTCACGTACGAATTCGTGGATCCGGAAGCGAATCCAGCCAAGGCGCAACAATACAAAATTACCCAGGATGGATCGGTGGCTTTAATCTTGCAAGGCCGGCAGGAAGTTCTTACCAGTCCCACCGAGCAGGATTTTGCCAATGCCATGGTAAGGTTGATGAACCCCGGAGCGCGGGTTATCTATTTCCTGACCGGGCATGGGGAACGCGATATTCAAACCGCGGCTGATAAGGCTTATACGCGCGCTCGTACTGTACTTGAATCGGAAAATTACACGGTTAAATCTCTTAACTTGCTGGCTGAAAATAAGATTCCAACCGACGCTCTTTCAATTATCATTGACGGGCCCACCCAGCCAATTACCAGCCAGGAGATGGCTCTGCTGAACACTTACGTTGCCAAAGGCGGTTCTCTGATCGTCATGGAAGACTCTACCCTGGCATCCAATGCTGGTAAACCGGCCGATCCCTTGCTTGGTTATCTGACAACCACCTGGGGCATCACCATCGATAATGATCTGGTGATCGATCCGAGTTCGAGCCAGATCATTGTTGCGGTGGAAAACGCCTACGGTTCCCATCCCATCACCGATAAGTTACAAAGCCAAAACCTGGTTTCATTTTTCCCGACCGCATGCAGCCTCACTCTGAACACAAATGTACAGAATGTGCAAACAACCGCCTTGGTCACCACGATCAACACCTCCTGGGGTGAGACCGACTTTACCGCTTTGCAAAACAACCAGGTGGCCTTTAATGCAAAAATTGATATCGCCGGTCCATTAACAGTTGCGGCTGCAGCCCAAAACTCTTCCACCAACGGCAAAGTTGTAGTCGTTGGTGACTCTTCCTTTGCCAGTGATCTCTATTTCGATCAATATGGCAATGGCGATTTCTTCGTCAACGCGGTCGATTGGGCCGCAGGGCAGGGCAATATGATCAACCTGACCTCCAGCCAACCCATCAGCCGGCAGATGCGCCTGCCAAGCAGTTTCACCGTTCTGCTTCTTGCTTTCGTCTTTATCATCCTGATCCCGGGATTGATCATTGCAGCCGGTGTATCCACCTGGTTGGTCAGGCGCAAAAGAGGATAATCGCATGGTCAAACGTTCCACATGGATTTTGCTGGTAATTCTGGCCCTGGCCGTAGGTGCATATTTCCTGGTAAATAACCTGTCATCCAAGGGAAAATCACTTACGCAAACGGCTACTCCAGGCAACTTTCTCATCACCCAGGCGCAAGGTCTCTTACAAAGCTTGCATATTGTCGATGCCAAAGGCAATACCTTCCAAATGCAACGGGACCTGAGCAAGCAATGGGTGATCATTGCGCCATCCTCCGGAGCAGCTGACCAGGGTCTGGCTGGAGCTGCCGAAACGCAGGTGGGTGCGCTAAGCATTGTTACCACGCTCAGTTCAACGTCTGATTTGAGTACGCTGGGGCTTTCCGCTCCGGCTTTTACACTCGACCTGGTATTTGTCAACGGCCAAACCCATAAAATAGAAGTTGGGAACCTGACCCCTACCAGCAGCGGATACTACGTCCGTTTTGACAGTGGAAAAATCTATGTGGTTGAGAAGTCAGGCATCGATTCACTCGTGAACCTGCTTACTTCGCCACCGTTCCCGGCCACAGCAACACCTTTCCCAACCGCTGAAACCGCCACCCCTGCTCCTGAGGTTGCTACACCGACACCTTAGTTAGGGTATTGAATTTCTATATAAAAAAGAGTATTCTAATAAGGTATTTATCCGGAAATCACGGAAGAACGCATTCTAAGCGCAGGCACACAGAATACGAATCTCTCGTTTATTTTTGGAGAGATTCTAAAATCAATTTGGTAAGGAAACAAAATGGAAAACCCTTTATTGCTTGAGGAGGAAGAAGAGTATTCGCCAATCGCCCGGCTGATCGAGTTGGGGCGGCAGAAAACCTATGTAACTATTGACGACATCCTGCATTTCTTCCCGGAAGCCGAACAGGATGTGGAACAATTGGAGGAGGCGTTTGCGGCACTTCTAAGCGCTGGTGTGGCCTTTGTGGAAGATACGCCCACCACCGAACCGCCTGAAGATGAGTTGGTCGCCGTGGAAGAAACGGAAACCGAGGTTGAGCCGGAACTTTCGCTGGATGACTATCTCGCCAATATCGATACCGATGATACCATCGGGCTGTATCTGAAAGAGGTCAGCCGGGTACCGTTGCTGACCGCAACCCAGGAGGTTGAGCTTGCCCAGCGCATCGAGCGCGGCCGCATGGCGCGCGAAGAGTTGGCGCGTGGCAACGTCAGCCCGCGCCGCCGGATTGAATTGCGTAAACTCATCGAAGACGGCTGGGCCGCACGTGAACACCTCATCACAGCCAACTCCCGTTTGGTGATTAGCGTCGCCAAAAAATATATGGGCCGTGGTGTGCCCTTCCTGGATTTAATCCAGGAAGGCAATATCGGCCTCATCCGCGCCACCAAGAAATTCGACTATCGCCGCGGTCATAAATTCAGCACCTATGCCACCTGGTGGATCCGCCAGGCGGTTACCCGCGCTATTGCCGACCAGGGCCGCACTATCCGTGTCCCGGTTCATATGGGAGACCAGATCAATAAACTCCTGCGCGTTCAGCACCAGTTGACCCAACGGCTTGGCCGCGAACCAACCGTCGAAGAGGTGGCAGAAGCGCTGGAAGTGCCCCCGAAGAAGGTAGAGAACATGATCCAGGTGGCGCGCCGCCCGCTCTCCCTGGAAACGCCAACTGACGATGAGGAAGATTCGGTGTTGGGTGATTTTATCGAAGACGATGAAGCCGCCCCTCCCGATGAAACCGCCACATATAATCTATTGCGCGAACACCTGACCGAGGTCTTGAATGGACTGCCTCCGCGCGAAGTGCGCATCCTCCAATTGCGCTATGGATTGCTGGATGGGCAGGCTTACACGCTGGAGGAAGTTGGACGCAAGATGGGTGTAACCCGCGAACGTGTCCGCCAGATCGAAGCCCAGGCATTAAGCCGCCTGCGTCACCCCTCCATTCGCCGTAAATTGCGCAATTACCTGGGTGAATAACCAGCCAAAAATCCCCGCCACTTTTCAAACGGCGGGGATTTTTATTGGCGGGGAAAAATATGAACTGGCCACCTATTTATACAAGTAGCAGTAAAATACTGGCATGAAATTAACCCTTCGCCAGGTCTTTTTCATCGTCCTATTTCTGAGTCTTTTCCTGATGACTCTGCGCCCGATCGCCGACCCGGATTTCTGGTGGCATTTGCGGACCGGCCAGTATATTGTTCAAATGGTAGCCATTCCACACGCCGACCCATTCTCATACACCAAGGTTGGCCAACCCTGGATCACACACGAGTGGCTTTCTGAGATCATAATCTATGCAATCTTCCGGCTGGGTGGCTATGGATTGCTTATATTTGTTTTTTCTCTAATCATTACCGGGGCCTTCCTACTTACCTATCTGCGCAGCCCGGCTGAATCGCGGCCGTATGTAGCCGGATTCGTTCTGCTGCTCGGTGCAATCTCCACCGCGCCCACCTGGGGGGTGCGACCGCAAATGCTTTCCCTGCTGCTTGCCAGCCTATTCTTATTCTTGCTTGACCGTTACCGTCGGGGTGGCAACCTTAATTATCTTATCCCGCTTCCCATAATAATGCTGGCATGGGTTAATTTGCATGCCGGCTATTTCCTGGGTCTTGTTCTCATTGGTGTTTATATAGCCGGCGGGGCGATCGATTTGCTCGTGGCTGTTCTTTTCAAACGCGAACAGGCTGAGCCTGCACCACCCCTTAAATTTATAATCAGCTTGTCTATCACCTTGGGCGCTTGCATCCTGGTAACCCTGGCCAATCCAAATGGCGTACAAATCATAATTTACCCATTCCAGACGCTGACCAGTTCCTCCATGCAGCAGTTCATCCAGGAATGGTTCTCACCCGATTTCCACCAGCTGATCTGGCAACCGCTCGCCTGGCTTATCCTGGCGCTTATCGGCGCCGGCATGATCAGTAAAAAATCCATTTCCTCTGCAAATATCCTGCTAACTCTCGGCTTCGGATATGCTACATTGATCTCTATGCGAAATATCCCGTTTTTTGCTCTTGCGGCCATCCCGGTATTGGCAGAACAGGTAGATTCTCTGGTAAAAATACCCGCCACAGTAGATTCACCTAGCCGCCTGTTTCGGATAATGGTCCCCATCCTTCTGGTCGGTATTTTATTGGTCACCGGCCTGCGATTTGTCCAGGTTGTCCAGCAGCAACCCAAAACAGAGGCTGAAAATTTCCCAAAAGCCGCTGTAGATTGGTTGCAGACGCATACGCCGGCTGGGGAAATATTCAATTCATATAATTGGGGCGGTTATCTCATCTGGCGCCTGTACCCGCAATATCGGGTTTTCATAGATGGGCGCGCGGATGTGTATGGTGATGCGTTTATCTTCAATTACATGAGTATTTACGATGCAAAACCTGGCTGGCAAGCCAAACTGAACGATCAAGGCATCCAAACCGTTTTGGTTGAAACCGACGCCCCTCTGGCAAACGCACTCCGCCAGTCGCCTGGTTGGCATGTTTCCTTTACAGACAAGTCCAGCACTATTTTTATGAAATGAATATATGAGTGGCAACCACCGGTTGGTTGCCACTCTCCATTTTATTTTTCTAAAGCGCCTTCACCGCTTCCAGGACTTCCGCGCTATGCTCAGCCGGTTTGACATTTTCAAATACTTTGGCAATTCGGCCCTTTGAATCAATCAGAAAAGTTGTTCGCAAAACACCATCGTGTACTTTCCCATAGTATGTTTTGGGCCCCCATACACCATACTCATCACAAATCTTGTGGCCATCATCCGCCAGGAGTGGAAATGGCAAGGCGTATTTTTCCTTGAATTTGGCATGCGATTCAGGGGAATCCGGACTGACTCCCAACACGACCAAGTCCGCATTTACATAGGCGCTATAGTCGTCCCGAAAGCCACAGGCCTCAGTGGTGCATCCGGTGGTATCGTCCTTTGGATAGAAATACAAAACAACCGGCCGGCCGAGAAAATCGGAAAGCCGGCGTGGCGTATTACTTTCATCAGGCAGGGAAAAATCTGGAGCCTGAATCCCAGATCGAATAGGCATGGTTACCTCCAACCGCACAGGTTGTAGAATATTTGATAAATGCTACCATTATTATAAATAATAATGTGGTGATTGGCTAGCCAATCACCACATCTTCTGACATGATTCAAATAATAATATCTAAAGAATCCCGACTTTTTTCAAAGCGCCTTCCAGTATGGTAACCATGACCGGTTTGAGTACCACAGCATTTGCTCCCCCGGCCATGGCCCGCTGGGTCGTCTCAGGCTGATCATCCGAAGTAACGATGATTACCGGTACCCCAGCCAGGCGCGGCTCGCGCCGCAGGAAGGACAGCACTTCAAAGCCATTCACACCCGGCATATTAATATCCAAAAAGACAATGTTGGGTGTCACCTCGCCAAGGATTTTCATTGCCGCGCTCGGTCCGTATGCCGGACGGGCTGCAATATCCCAAATTTTCAGCATCTGCACTAATGCTTCCGTCGTTTGTTTATTATCATCGATAACAAGAGCGATCGTCATTTCAATTCTCCAATTTATTAGTCTTTCTGTGCACTATCCTGTAGAAGATTTGGGAAAAATAGAAATCGTCCATTAAAATGGATCCTGTTCTTTATAATGCACGCCTTCGCTGGAATATTTTTCTTTTTGATTATACCTTTAACAAATCAACCAGTTGGGGTAAATCTCCGGGCTCTTTAGGGATTGCCTGGATGTGGAAAATAATTGGGGATGTTGGGAGAGCTTCGCTCGCCCAACATCCCCATATCTTTCTTCCCTATCCCGTCAATTGCCAATGAACCAATCTCCGTTTCATTTAACGAATCCAAAAAGTAAATGCCAGTAAATAAGCCGTTAGACCAAATGTTGCAATCGCCAAGGTGGTTAAAAATCTCCATAATGTTCGACCGCCCAAAGCGATTCGCTGGAGCCAAACAATCTGGGCCACTGCGAAAGGAAGCGCCAGGAAAACCGGCCAGGTCAGTCCCCAAGGGAAGCCCAGCAGCGGTGCGGTTGCGAAGAAAAGGAAGGGGATCAAGACCAACAAGTGATGGATCGGTATAGCACGCTGCCAGGTCAGCCGGGTCAGTAAAGTGTGCCGTTCAAATTTCAGATCCGTAGCAAAATTCGGGAAGTCGTCCACCAGGGTATAGGCCAAAGCCAGGAGGGTGAGCGGGAATGTTGCGAATGTCAATAATCGATGAAATGTTCCATACTGAAGCAGGAATGAAAACGCTGGGAAAAGTGTCCCCAAAGCGATTGCCATGGCCAGTTCTCCGTAACCGGCTTCTGCCAGGTGCATGGGTGGCACGGCATAAGCGACCAAGAAAACAATTATCAATCCCATCAAGATTCCCGCCATTACGGGCAGCAACCGGGCCAGTAGCAGGGTCACGATGACCGCTCCCGCAACCGTCAGCAGGGCCGCGGCCGATTGAAACAGGCTGCTTCGAAGTGCTTCGCGGTGACGCGTCGTCTCATCCTTTGCCAGAGGTGTAAACGGCAGATGAAAATATTCCACCAGCCAAAATGCGGCCGTTTGGATCGCCAAAATAGCCAGCAACCCTAATCCAAAAGCGGCTGCCTGTACCGGGTGGCCCAGGTAGCGGGATATCCCCGCACCCAGGCTATAAGTGAGGGCAGCCAGCACGAGTTGGAGCGGTCGTGCCAATCTTATGAACGTCCGAAAGTTCAACATAAGCGCGCTTTAGTTGACCGCAATAATTCAGGACAGCGAATATCCACCATCCACAAAAATCGTCTGCCCGGTGATGGAATCATTTTTTAGTAAGAAAAGCAGAGCATTGGCGAGTTCATCCATAGAAACAGGGTGCTTGAGCGGCAGGCGACTAACCAATTTATCCCATTCCTCAGTGGTTGTTTCCTTGGAGGCTATCGCCAGACCTGGTGCGATGGCATTGACCCGTATATTCGGCGCATAGGTCTTTGCCTGCAGGCGGGTCAGCGTTTCCAGCCCGGACTTGCTGACGAGATAAGCCGGATACCCACTCCAGGTTTTCCCCAGCCCGGCATCGCTGATATTTACGATCAGGCCACCTTTTTTCATGCGCTCGGCGGCTTGCTGCCCCATCAAGAACGGGGCGCGCAGATTTAAGTTAAGCGTGTCATCCCAGTCTTCGGCTGAGACAATTCGCAGGTCCGCATGGTTCATTCTGCCAGAGGAATTAACCAAAACCTTTAATGGGGAATTCAGAGCATCAATCCTGGAGAACAAAGCCCAGATTTGTTCCAGATCCGTTAAGTCAGCTTCCATCGGGTAAACCTGTGCACCCAAAGCGCGAATTTCGTCCGCGGTCTTTGCAGCCTCATCAGATGATTGATGGTAATGCAAAACAATGGCGTACCCATTCTTCGCCAGGGTCAAAGCAAAGATCCGGCCTAAACGATGCGCTGCTCCGGTCACCAAGGCGAGAGAAGGATCAATCATGGCTATGTTTTACCATAAATTTATACAGAAAATAATCCTTACTTTCTCAAGAAATTCGAGATAAAGAACCACATATTCGCCGGCCGTTCGGCCAGACGGCGCATAAAATATGGGTACCAGCGCGTCCCATATGGCACGTAAACTCGTAGAGGGTAGCCTTCACGCACGCATTGACTCTGCAAATCACGGCGGATGCCGTATAGCATTTGAAATTCCATTGCCTGTTTTGGCAGGCTCAGCCTGGTTGCATAATCTTTGGCAAACTGAATCCGATTTGGATCGTGTGTACCAAACGCCGGGATGGGTGGGATTCGCCCATTTGCACTGAGACAGGGTGAACCTGCCGCCACGGCGCAATCGATCATCTCCTGGGCCAGGTGGTCAAAATTGGCATCCATGTCGTGTTTTTTTGGGAAAGCCCTTTCGGGCGGTTCCATATAGGCGCCTTTAACCAACCTGATGCGGGTGCGTTCCTTCAACAATTTCTTAAGGTCTTCCTCAGATCGGAAGAGATAAGCCTGGATCACCAGGCCGGTTTGTTGTTTTCCCTTGGCATACATCATCCCGTACTGTTGGATTGTCTGTTCGGTATAAGGGCTCTCTTCCATGTCGATCCGCACAAAATTCTCATATTGACCCGCCCGGGTGAGGATGCGTTCCAGGTTCCGGCTGCACAGCTGCTCATCGAGGGCCAGGCCCACTTGTGTTAATTTGACCGAAACATTTGCCCGTACGCCGGCGCGCTCGATCTGGTCAAGTAATTCCAGGATATCATTGGTAGCCCGGTTAGCCTCTTCCGGTGTAGTGGTGCTCTCCCCCAAATGATCCAAGGAAACATTGATTCCCTTTGCATTCAGTTCTTTAACAACCAGGATTGCTTCTTGGATCGTGCTTCCCGCCACAAACCGGCCGGCTGCCCGCCATGCAAACTTCCAGCCGGTAACAAGGCGCTGCGCCCAGGCAGCTTTCGAAAGCGATATTAGAAATGATCGAAGCATGCGCCCTCTTTTCTTGAATGCATGACAACTGGCGATATAATTCTAGCACATCTGTCCACAGTGAGTGTGTTATACTTTTTACCCGTCGATATGATAAATATCACTATTTCCAATTGTTCGGAGGTTTTGTGAGACTACGCGGTTCTTCTCTTATTTTACGCGGGGTTTCTTTGGTTTTCATCCTGGTAGCGGCCATTTTTATTGTGTACCAACTGGTTCAATACAGCGTGTCCCGCTCGAATTATCCACCCGACATGACTATCGGGGGTGTGCCTGTCGGTGGACTTGGCTCACAATCAGCCGCCCAGAGGCTTGAGCAGGTCTATTCAGTTCCGGTCGAAGTTCACTACAACAATGCGGTAATAGATCTTGATCCAGGCCTGGTTGGCTTCCAATTAAATACTGAGAGTATGCTGGCGGCAGCAGATTTGCAGCGAACGGGTTCCTCTTTTTGGGGTGGTTTCTGGGATTATTTGTGGAATCGCCCTTCTCAAGCCAGCCAGATTCCGTTGGTTGCTACCTATTCACAAGATCGGCTGCGTATTTATCTGCAAAACGAAATATCCGCCCGCTACGACCAGGCACCGGTTTCCGCCCAACCTATCCCCGGCACGGTAAATTTTACCCCCGGCACGCCCGGCCAGGTTCTCGATATTAACCGGGCAGTGGATTTAATTGGCACCGCTTTGGAATCCCCCACACAACGCGTTGTCCTGCTCTCTTCCCAAATCACGGCTGCAGGCCGGCCATCCCTGGATACTCTGCAAATCCTGCTTAAACAGATCATCGATCAGAGTGGTTTTTCAGGCATTGTGGACCTTTACTTTCTTGACCTGCAAACCTCCAATCAAGTGCAGTTTGCTTATCAGGCCGGCCAGAACATCCCCATCAACCCAGATATTGCCTTTACTGCTTCCAGTACCATTAAAATTCCCATTATGGTTTCCGTGTTCCGTCACTTAAATAGTATTATCGACGATCAGACTGCAACAGAGCTAAAGGATATGATTGCCCTTTCGAACAATGACGCAGCCGACAGCTTGATGGAGTCTTTGGATAAGGTTCGCGGTCCGCTGGTGGTTACGGATACCATGCAGAAGCTGGGCTTGCAAAATACCTTTATTAACGGATATTTTTATCCCGGTGCAGGCGTTCTCAAGTTTCTCAACACCCCCTCTAACCAACGGACAGATATAAATACCGATCCGGATACATACAGCCAGACTACTCCGTCTGACATGGGTATGTTACTTGAAGATATTTACCTGTGTGCTCAAAACGGTGGTAGTTCCTTGGTGGCAGTTTTCCCCGGCCAATTTAATCAGGCAGCCTGCCAGCAAATGATCCAATACCTGCAGGAAGATAAACTCGGGGCACTTATCCAGGCCGGCGTGCCGGAAGGGACGATCGTTGCGCACAAACACGGCTGGGATATAAATTTGACTCAATACAGCGATGCCGGAATTGTGTACACACCCGGAGGGAACTACGTACTGACGATATATGTTTACAATCCGGGTGGCGGCGACTGGTCCCAGGTCTCGCCCATGTATGCCGAATTATCCCGTGCCATTTACAATTACTTCAACTTGCCATCGCAATAAACCCAGGCCCGCCATTTATCTGTGGCGGGCTTTTTTGTACCTGAACCCTTCTTGTAATAGCTGTAATCAGTATATAATGATGCCATGAATCAGACCCTGAGCCTTTATCGTCTACAGCAAATCGACCTTCAAATCGACCGTCTTCAGGCTCGTTTGCAGTCCATCCAGGAGATTTTGGATAATGATGCTGAATTGCGACAGTTAAACGAGCAGGTCAGTGCGCTCCAGGCCCAGTCTGATCTGGCTGAACAGGCGTTAATGCAGGCCGAGGGCAACGTTCATGATCAGCTTATTAAGATAGAACAAACCCAATCCAGCCTGTACGGGGAGAAATCTCATAGTCCCAAGGAATTACAGGATCTTCAAAACGACCTGGCCTCTTTGAAGCGCCACCTGGTGGTTCTGGAAGACCTTCAGATCGAAGCCATGATCGCCTCTGAAACAACTGAAACCGACCTGAAGTCCGTACAGGAAAATTTATTGGTCGGCCAGGGGGGGCGAGCTGAAAAAAATAAAAGTTTACTGGTGGAACAAAGCGCGCTAAAGATTGATCTTGACAGGTTTTTCGTTGAGCGGAATGCGGTTGCGGGAACTATCCCGCCAACCGAACTGACCCTTTATGATCAATTGCGCCAGCAGCGCCGTGGTATTGCCGTGGCAGTAATTGGTGATAAATCCTGTGGCGCCTGTGGGTCCACACTTAGTCTTGCGCAGATACAATCCGCCCGCTCATCCGGTCAAATGACACTTTGTCCATCCTGTGGTCGTATCCTGTACGGAAGTTGAACTCAAACTCAGGTGGAATATGCGCTTTCGCTTCCCAAATCTCGATAATTTCTCTTTCTGGTTGGGCGTAGTTCTCGCATCCGCCGTATGGTGGGTTATTTCCTTGCTGCGTCCCGCATTCCGGCAGATTAGCGAAAACGCCCGTCTCAAGCGGGCCGCGAGGCTCGAAAAGGCTCGTGCCTTCAATGTGGTTGAGGAGCGCTACCGGCAAAACGTATTGATCCAGGCTCAGGGGTTGCACTTGGCCGCGCCGCTTTTCTCACTGGATGAAATCCTCGAGCCGCCTCAATTACTTGCTCCTCCTCCGCGCGTGGAACCCGGCCTGCCCCTTATTGCCGAGGATATCGTTGAGACAACGGTTCCATATCTGCCCGCCTGGCCTGAACTGGCTGCCATTTATAAAGCGCCTACGATCTCATTCTCCGAGGCACTTTCTGGGAATTCGGATATCATCCTCGTTGGACAAACCGGCATGGGCAAAACAGTTGCTCTCGCCAGCCTGGCCTCCCGTTTGGCCCGCCGCGACCCTGAACCAGGTCTGGCTTCGGAAACTTTGCCTTTCTTAATTCATGTTGCCGATCTCGATCTTCCGGTTAATAAAGACAATCCGCTTAATTCAGTGATCGATCATGTGGCTGAGAAAGCCTCCGTCTTCGACCTGCCGCGCTTGTCGGATTTCATCCGTCACGTTTTCTCTGAGGGGCGGGCCTTGCTTCTGCTGGATGGGACCGATGAATTAACCCCGGATGGTTTAAAGAGCGCGGTTGATTTTATCCGGGCCATCAAGCGTTCCTACCCACAAACCCGCATGATTACCACCGCCTCCAGTGAATATTTAGATGGACTGGTTTCATTAAATTTCATTCCGTTTGCCTTGACTGCCTGGAATTCTGAACAAAGGGTTAAATTCCTTGAAAAGTGGGGAGACCTGTGGACGCGTCATGTGGCGACTGAATCCTGGGCACAGATCAGTGAACCGGTCGACCCGCTCTTAATTAATGGCTGGTTGACAGCCGACACCAGCACACTGACTCCGTTGGAGTTGACTCTCAAAGCCTGGGGGGCTTTTGCGGGGGATCTACGCGGTCCTCGTCCGATTGATGCTTTGGAAGCACACATTCGGCGCATCACACCCGCCAATACGCCGCGCGAGGCGCTCGAATCGCTTGCCTTACAAACCAACCTTGCCACCACGCCGATCTTTGACCCACGTGAAGCCCGCCAGTGGGTCAAATCTTTTGAGCCGAATGAACCCGAACCCGTGGAGGGGCTGGATCCTGAAGAAAAGCGGACCGGGTGGCATGGCAAATCAGAGAAGCAAAGCGCCCCTTCGCTCGGGCTGATTTCCAAAATGGCCGAGAGTGGGCTTCTGGTTTCTCATCGAAATAATCGCATGCGTTTTGCTCATCCCATCCTGGGTGGTTACCTGGCAGGAAAACCTCTGGCAAATTACACCGATGCCATCCTGCAACAACCCCCCTGGATTGGTAAATATCTGGCTATGCAATTTTTGGCCGCCCAGGGAGATGCTTCTCCCCTTACCTCTGTCCTCCTTGCGCAAACGGACCGGCCGCTTTCTCGCAACCTTTTAGTCCCTGCCCGTTGGCTGCGGGATGCCCCTGCGCAAGCGCCCTGGTGCGGAGAGGTAATGACCAGGCTCGCCGAGCTCATCCAACAAACCGGGCAACCCTTGGGACTGCGCGGCCAGGCATTGGCTGCCATGGTTCAAAGCGGTAACCCGGGGTCGATTGTCTTATTCCGGCAGTTGCTGATGGAACATGAAGTTGAACTTCTTCAACTGGCTGCACTTGGCTCTGGCGCACTTCACGATGCTAAATCCATTGAATTACTGGATGCTCTTCTAGGTAACCCCAATTCAAACGTTCGCCGTGCTGCCTGTCTGGCACTCTCCTCCATCGGGACAACGGCTGCAATGGATGCTGTGGCATCCGCTCTGCTGCATGGCGACGAGATCCTGCGCCGCTCAGCCGCGGAAGCCCTGGCAAATCACCCTGGCGAAGGCCATAATATGCTCAGGGAAGGCGCCGGATTGAAAGAAGACCTGAACGTTCGCCGAGCAGTGGCATATGGTCTCGGGCGCATCCACGAACCATGGGCCGTAGAACTTCTCGTTAAATTACAAACCGACGATGACCAATGGGTTGTTCGCAACTCCGCACAGGAGGTGCTAGAAGAGCAGCGCAAGCCCAACCCGCATGTTCCGAAACGCCTTCCTCCTCCGTCTGAATCTCCCTGGCTGATCGCTTTCGCTGGAAAAAAAGGTGAGGGCATCTCGCCAGATAAGCCACCCACCGATCTGCTGCTGATGGCCCTTAAATCAGACGATCCTGAAGAACGACTGGCTGCTCTCTCCTATTTGCGTATGATGCCATCCGAAGGTGTCTTCGGCGCCCTATATCATGCCATGTATGGAGGCGAACCGGAATTGCGTGAAGCCGTATTCCAGATATTCTCAGAAATGGCTGCTCGCGGTGTCGAAGTTCCAGACCCCACCCAATTTGGCGTGGGCTGATACCGACACAGGCTGTAAATTTCCAGAAAGGGTATTCAAAAAAACATTATGGACACAGCTCCTGTTTTGTCAACTATTGCTGTTCTCGGGGGTACTGGGAAAGAAGGCAAAGGACTGGCTTACCGTTGGGCAAAAGCCGGGTATCGCATCCTGATTGGCTCTCGCAGCCCCGAAAAAGCTAGAGCTGCCGCTCTGGAGATCCTTGGCCTGCTTGGCGATAAAGTTTTTGTTGAAGGCACCACCAACATCCGGGCTGCCGAATTAGCTGAAATTGTCGTTCTGGCTGTTCCATATGCCGCCCATCGGGAAACCCTTGAGAGCGTCAGCCAGGCTCTGCAAGGTAAGCTTCTGGTGGATGTGACCGTTCCATTGGTTCCTCCAAAGGTTACCAGGGTACAGATGCCTCCTGCCGGCAGTGCTGCGCAGGAAGCGCATGCCATCCTTGGACAAAATGTCCAGGTCACCTCCGCATTCCAGAACATTTCCCATGAGCTTTTATTGCACCCCGAACCGATCGAATGCGATGTACTGGTAACCGGGACGAGCAAGGAAGCCCGTTTGGAAACTCTTCAACTGGTTCTTGCAGCCGGCCTGACCGGTTGGGATGCCGGGCCGATCGAAAACTCGGTTGTGATCGAAGGGCTCACCAGCGTGTTGATCAACATCAATCGCGAATCTGGCTCGAAGAATGCCGGAATAAAAATAACGGGTACACACAGCGGATCCACGCATTACATCGCGTTATAATAGTTACTGGTTTTATGGACAAACATAGACAATGCCAATTGACCAGTTTTCGTACAGGTTGGACCCGTACCGGGCGAACTACAACGCCCTGGATCCCACGGGCGAAAGCCGATGGGAGTGCT
>Ga0182027_10007003_pt1 | contig 16735 bp, 22 predicted proteins | sample 712E1DmetaG_FD_121300 | JGI IMG/M metagenome (GOLD analysis project Ga0182027, IMG submission 121300) | Permafrost microbial communities from Stordalen Mire, Sweden - 712E1D metaG (Illumina Assembly) | ecosystem: Environmental > Terrestrial > Soil > Wetlands > Permafrost | place: Sweden... | reverse complement strand
CCGGCGACGATGCCGACGGAGGCCAGGACGGCGGTGCTCGCGGTGAACGCCCAGGCCGCGCCACCGGACAGCCACAGGAATGGCTGGACGAAGAAGATCTCCCCGATGAGCGTCATGGAGTTCCAGCCGTTGAGCTCGAGCCGGCCGGTCGAGTACAGCTCCAGCGCGACTCGTCGGTAGGCCGGATCGTCATTGCTCGGCAGGAATAGCGAACCGGACAGCGCCCCGAGCGCAATCGGGAAAGCCAACCCAACGGAGAGGAGAACCGCCACCGCGATGATCGAGGACCGCGCCGGCAGCCTCGGCCTGCCGGCCACCGAATCGATGGGGCTCATCACGAGACCGGCTGCCGGAATGGGCCGGAGGCTCCCCTCAGGCCCCGCCGGTGGCAGTCGGCGGGCGTTCTCCGCATCATCGCGGAATTGTATCGTCGCGATGGCCGCGACCCCGTGTCCGGGGGCACTACGGCATGGACGACGTGGCCCGGCCGAGACGAAGCTCCGACCCGACCCGGCCGGCCGGCCGGCGGTCAGGCCGGCAAAAGAAAAGGCCGCGCACCAGGCGCGGCCCGTTCTTCCTGTTGCGGCGGAACGACTAGAGAGCCGCTCCGATCTTGCTGAGGATGCTCTGGATCACGCCGCCGAGGAAGAGCAATGCCACGACCGCGGCGATGGCGATCAGTGAAAGGATGAGAGCGTACTCGGCCAGCCCCTGACCCCTCTCGGATCGGAAGAACGCCAGCATGATGACCTCCTGATAAGAACGTCTCTAGAAAGAGACCTAGGCAATTGTGATAGATGAAGTCGGCGCACGCTAGTGGGAAGATCGTAATGTCCCACCCCTGTAGGTCTCCGCAGCCGGAGCCGCTTAGTGACGCTTGGCCCGACCGGGAGCGTCAGACCGAGGCCATGGAGGCAGCGACGGGCAGGCTGAACCAGAAGCGCGCTTTGGTTCAGCGGTCCTTCTCTTTCACCCAGCCCAGGTGCTTGCGGAAGTGCCCGACCATCCCGAGCTCGAACTGACGCTCCTCGGTGTGCTCCGGTAGCGCGGCCATCTCGACTGCGCTGAGGGAGACGTCGACGTACGAGGCCGTCATCAAAGCCACGTCGTCCGCCGGAACGAACACGCGACGTGACCCCGGCCGGAGCTGCACCACGATGCCGTGGAAGATGTCCTCATCGTCGGACCCCAGGATGTCGTACACGGTTCCAACCTGACGGCCGTCCGACCGCACGGCCGTCTCCTCGCGTACGCCACGCCAGGCGATCGGCTGGTCCGCGTTGTCATTGGCTTCGGTCTTCGACTTTGGATCCATGCTTGCTCCTCGGCTTGTCGGGATGCCGCGTGCGCGGAGAGACCGGCCGGCCTGCTATGTGCGGCTGCCCCGGATCACTGGTTGGTAGCGACAGTTGCAGTAGATGTTCAGGCACTCCCTCAGCGGAAGCTCGGGTGCTGCCGCCGGCTCGAAGATCGTGGTACCGAATGACCGGCACGGGCCGCACGGGTCGTTCTTCCAGAGCACCACGCGCACGCCGAGGCCGAGCGCCGCATACCGAGCCAGCCATGCGCGCCGAAGCTGTCGGAGCGCCTCCGGGTCCCAGCGCCAGCCCGGCAGTGACATGTGAGTCAGGGCCCAATGAGCCTCCATCTCCTTGCGGAGCGGGGCGGCGTCCTCCGCTCGCAGCAGGTAGACGACGTTGTCGTCGCCCCGGATGCGGACGATCGGCCGCCCGCACAGGGAGCACTTTATGCTCCTGGCCGGGAGCCTGGTCAGGCGCGACGAGCAGTGCGGGCAGCGGTTCCCCGCATAGACCACACCCCTGGCTTCGATCGCACCGCCCGAGGGTGACAACCAGGCGCCGGCCGCTCCGCCCGGGAGCTGCATCGCGGAATCATCTCGAGACGGCATCGCGCCTCCTGCCCGCCGCGAAGCCCGCGCGGCCGTCTGCTACTCCGGGCTCGGCCCGACCTGGGTGTCATGGTCGTCGCCCGCGATCCGCTGCGGATCGGCCATCCGCGAATTCGTCGTTCGATCCCCGCTCACCGAATAGCCGCGCATGACGTTGTCGACGACGCGCTCCGCGAACGCCCGATCGAGCTCTCCGCCGAACATCAGCCGGAAGTAGACCGGGCCGACGAGCAGCTCGGTGGCCAGGTTCGGATCCGCATCCGCGCACAGATCGCCCCGCTCGATCCCCCGTGCGACCATGCGGGCGATCTCGTCGCGCCGCGCCTGGACGACGGTAGCCCGGAACCGATCTCCCAGCGCTGGGTTGGTGGCTATCTGTGAGAGCAGAGCGCGGATGACCGGGCCGAAGTCGGATTTCGTGATGGCCAGCAGCGGGTTCATGACCGCAGCGAGCATCTCCTCGCGCGTGTCGCCCGTCACCTCGATGTCGATGTGCGGCGCGGCCAGGTCGGCCAGGAGCGCCTGGGCGAGCTCCTCCTTGGATCGCCAGCGGCGGTAGATCGTCGCCTTGCCGACGCCGGCGTGAGCGGCAACGTGCTCGAGCCGAAGGCCCGAATAGCCCTCCTTGATGAGGTGCTCCCGAGCCGCATCGAGAATTGCTCGGTGGACCCTGTCGCTGCGCGGCCGCCCCCTGTGGGCAGCCCCGCCCAGCAGGGTTGCGGTCGTTGCGGCCGAGTTGCGAGACGGAGCGTCTTGATTAACGTTAATCACGATGCTATGATACGAAACGGCTCGTATTAGAGCAAGGAGAAACTGACATGATCGACAACTGGAGTGCCCTTGACCGGATGGAATACGCCGAGCGAGAAACGCCATTCTGCATATGTGGACAACCGATGTCGCTGGTGGCGCGACCCGACGGCATCTGGCTCGAGTGCGCCTCGCTCCCCGAACCCGATGGAGGCCGCATCGCGCGCTTGCTCGCCGCGTTCGCAGCCGGCGGTCACACCCGCCAGCTGGTAGTCGAACTGGCGGCGGACGCGGCCTGACCGGCTCAGCCGTGGTCGCGCACGCCGGGTAAGGCGAAGAGCCCAGGCGCAAACGCGGTAGATCGGCCGAAAAGAGGAGCCCCCGCCGCCCGAGGGGGAAGGCGGGGGTAGGAGGTCAACGACCGCTCCAGGAGAAAAGTCGATCGTCCCGAGTTCGAGTCTAGGGCGGTCAGGATAAGGCGCAGATAAGCGCGGGATAAGCGGTGTTCGCCTTTGTCGGAAACCTGTTGAGCCAGCCCCGCTGCTATCGTTGACCGCGGCCATGATCGAAGACGAAGCCCGGCCACCGGGCAACCACGTCGTCATCGCGACCGCCGGAACGGACCCAAGACGCCCGCCGCGAGCTGCGATCCCGGCTTTCGTCGCCGCCGCGATTGGGGGCGCGCCGGTGCTCGCCTTTCTCATCCTGAGCCACGGCCACGACATCAGCAGTAACAGCCCGCGCGAGGATTTCGTGTGGGCCATGCTCGCGGGGCTGGCGGTTGCGACTTTGAGCGGCGCCATCCTCTGCGCTGCCGGCTGGCGGCTGGGCCAGGCGTTCCTGTACGGGGCCGCCGCGACCTACTTCGTGATGGGCGCCCTGGTCATCCTGACCGGTTGGATCTTCTTTCCCACGGCGATCCTGGCAGTGGTGGGCGCCGGGAAGCCGCGCATACCTGCCCCGGTGATGGCGGCAAGCGTGGCAATACCATTGATCGTGTTCGCGATCGGTCTTTCGCGGACTGGATAAGGCCGCTTCACGGGCCGAAGCCGCGGCTCGATCACGCCTGAAGAGGTCGAGCAGCCACCGGCTCAGGCAAGCTCGGCCGCCAGCAGAGCTGGCTCGATAACCGGTCGCCGGCAGGCGAAACCGTGGCAGACGAACCCCGTTGCCCTGCCGTCGAGCGCGACACGGTCACGCAGCAGGTCGAGCGTGCTCGAGGCGGGATCGCCGAGCGCGAGGACGCGGTAGGGCTGGAAGCCTCTCCTCGCGACCTCGAGCAAGGCCCGTGCGTCCGGGGCACGCGGGCCGCCGACGATCGCCACCTGCGTCAACGGCGCGGACGCGAAGTCGAGCGCCAGGAGCCAGGCCGGGAATGCCAGCGGGTACTGAGCCGCCGGCCGCTCCATCTGGCCGATGGCCCGCTCGGCAGCGTCGCGTAGCCGCCCCTCTCCCGTGAGCTCGGCCAGTCGAAGGATGACCGCGGCTGTCGCGGCGCCACCGGACGGCGTGGCCCCGTCCTGGGTTTCCTTCGGCCTCGCTATCAGCGGCTCGGCGTCGGTCGCCGTGTCGAACCAGCCGCCGGCGACATCGGCAAACTGGCGCTCCACGTGGTCGATGAGCTCGCGGGCGGCGTCCAGCCATCGCTCCTCGAAGGTGGCCTCGTACAGGCTGACGAGCCCATCGGCGAGGCAGGCGTAGTCGTCGAGCCCTCCCATGCCCGCGGTCCGACCAGACCGGAACGACCGAGCCAGCCGACCGTCCGGGCCGCGCAGGCGAGCGAGCGACCCCGCCGCGAGCCCCTCGGCGACGGCGAGATCGGCCTGTCGATCGAGCACCGGGATCGCCTCGGCAAAGGCTGCGAGGGCGAGGCCGTTCCAGGCTGTCACGGCCTTGTCGTCCAGCTCCGGTTGGGCCCGACGCCCGCGCCGCTCGAGCAGCAGGCGGCGAGCCAGTTCCAGCTGGGCGGCGACCTCCGAAGGTTGGACCCCATGGCGGGCCGCGAGCTGCTCGTCGCTCATCACTCGCGAGAGGACGGTTGAGCCCTCCCAGTTGCCGGCCGCGGTCAGGCCGTAGGCCGAGGCAAAGAGGGCCGGCAGAATGGTGCCGCCCGACCCCCCGCGCAGCAACGAAGCTGGGGCCACGACCCGGCCGAGCACGACGCGGACTTCGTCCTCCGTCCAAACGTAGGTGCCACCTTCGATCCCGTGGGTGTCGGCATCCTGGCTGGCGGCGAAGAGTCCGTCCGGCGTGCGCATCTCACGGACCATGTAGTCGAGCGTCGTCTCGGCCACGGTCCTGAAGCGTCGCTCGCCGGTGAGCTGGTAGGCATGGAGGTAGACCCGCGCGAGCTGCGCGTTGTCATAGAGCATCTTCTCGAAGTGCGGCACCAGCCAATCCGTGTCGGTTGCGTAGCGGTGGAAGCCGCCCCCGAGGTGGTCGTGGATGCCGCCGTCGGCGATGGCGTCCAGGGCGCGCACGGCAGTGCTCAGAACTCGATCGTCCGGGGCGATCCCTGCGCGTCGCAGCAGCAACTCGATGGCTGCCGGCTGCGGGAAGCGGAGCGGGCCGGCCCAGCCCCCATGCTCGAAGTCGAACTCATCCACGAGCCGCTCTGCGGCCGCGGCAACGCTGCCGCGGCGGTGATCGTCCGATCCTGGACGGAGCCGGCTCACGGCGTCGGCCACTCCGCCCGCGGCCGCGGCCCGGGGCGGCGGATGGAGGGGCTCGGCCACCGTTGCCGCGTCCGCCGGCGAGTCTCCGGCACGGGATCGGCGCCTCACCTCTGCGAGGAGTTGATCCGCTGCCGCTTCGAGACCATCTCGACGCTCCTGCCACGACCTGGCCACCGCGGCCAGGACCTGACCGAAGGACGGCATGCCGTACCTCGGCTCTCGTGGCATGTAGGTGGCGCCGTAGAAGGGTCGACCATCGGGCGTCAGGAAGAGGCTCATCGGCCAGCCGCCCCGGCCGGTCATCAACTGAAGCGCCGTCATGTAGACGGCGTCCAGGTCGGGCCGCTCCTCGCGGTCCACCTTGATTGAGACGAAGCTCGAGTTCAGGAGCTCGGCGGTTTCGTCGTCCTCGAACGACTCCCGCTCCATGACATGGCACCAGTGGCACGCCGCGTAGCCGATCGAGAGGAAGATCGGCCGGTCGGTCGAGGCCGCCCGGCCGAGCGCCTCGGGACCCCACGGATACCAATCGACCGGGTTGTGGGCGTGCTGGAGCAGGTATGGGCTGGCCTCGTCGGCAAGGTGGTTGAGCTTCCCGGGCATGGCCCGATCTTAGGCGCGGGCATCGACGGAGGGTCCTGGAACCACCTGCCGGCGCGCCCCTCGAACCGCCCGGCGGCATGAAGGCAAGCCCACGAGCCGAAAGGACAGGGCCCTGATGTCGCTCCGGCCGCATCTCGTCCTGAATGGCGCGCTCATCGCCGCCGATGCCGTCGGGGCAGACGAAGTCGTCATGTTCATCGGCACTGAGCACAGGCCGGCGCTCGATGCCATTGGCCGCGCCATCCGCGAGCGGGAAGGCGAGTTCACGCTGCCGGTCCGGCTGGTCGAGGCCCCGCTCGGCTATGTCGTCGGCGAATCGTCGGCGGCCGTCCACTACATCAATACCGGTGACGCGCGGCCCACGATGGCCCCGCCGCGCACCTTCGAACAGGGGGTCGGCGGGCGGCCGACCGTCGTCTCGAACGTCGAAAGCCTTGCCTATGCCGCCCTGATCGCCCGCTACGGACCCGACTGGTATCGCACCGCCGCCGTCCGCCTGCCTCCGGGCCGACCCAACGGACGCTGGAAGGCGACCACCTGGTTACGACCGGCTCGCTTGGCCATGAAGAGAGCGGCGTCGGCCCGTCCGAGAAGATTCTCCTTCGAGGATGACGCCGGCCGAAACCCGGTACCCGGCGCCAACTACCGGCAGGGGACGGTCACGCCCCCAGGAGGGTCTCGATCGCCCTGGCAGGCATTCGAGTTCGACGCGAGACGTACCTTGCAATACGCGTCGGGTCACAGCCGCAACGAGTGAGGGAGCGTCGATCCAGCCGCGGCCAGAGAGCCATCGCTCGAACGTGCGCGGGACACGGTTCCTGCGCTCGACGGCTCGGTCGCGGCGACTGGATGCCGACCTCCAACGAGATCGCCATCTGTCGCCTTTCTGCGCGGTCTCCGAGGATCGCCCGAAACCCTGGCCGACCCGCTCGGGGGCCGTAATCCTAAGCGTACAAGTTGAGTATTACAACAGTTTCTTGACGTGACATATCACCGGCACGAGAAGACAAGGCGACGATCGAAAATGACTCGGGGCGATCGCGCGCACGACTACTTGGTGCGACTGCCGGGCCGGTGGCTCGTTCGGCTGCCCCCACTCCCTGGTAACCGAGCGTCCTACCTGCGAGAGCTCGACCCGGCCGGTCCAGAAGTATCAATCGCCGGTCGGAATCCTCGTTGCATCGGGCGGTCTGACGGGCCGGATCTCGGCCCAGAGCTGACGGTAGGGCGCTGGGTTGAGCAGCCCGAAGATTACTGCCACCAACACGACCGAGTACAGGCCCAGCTCCGCGGCGAGAACCGCGATGACTCCGCTCGCGAGCAGGCCGGCGGCGATGCCAATCGCCCGACCCGGGCGCCCAAGAACGGCGCCGGCGAGGTGTTCCAGGGCCTGGCCGCCGTCGAGGCTCGAGATCGGCATCAGGTTGAAGAGAGCCCAGGCCATGTTGACGAAGAGCCAGAGCAGGATCGGCATTCGGATCGATCGCGACGCGTCGCCGGCAGCGATGGCGGCAACCAGCGTCAGGCTACCGACGACCAGCCCGACAAGCGGCCCCGCGACGGTCACGACCAGCAGCTGCCGGTCCGACAGCCGGGCGGCAGCCTCCTGGTCGTCCGGAACGGTGAACCCGCCGAGCACCCAGAAACCGATCGACGACTTCACGCCATAGCGGCGGAACGCCAGGGCGTGGCCCAGTTCGTGGATCAGCAGGGCGACGAACCCGAGGAGGACCCACTCCGCCAGGAAGGCGCCGGAGAGGCGCGACAGCACACCCAGGACCGCCAGTCCCACCACGATCGTCGGTCCGACGGTGATCGGAACGTTCAGGATCTTGAAGGTGGCGCTCGCGCTGTGACCCATTCGAACCCTTCGCTTTTGACCGCGCCACCCTGGGTGCCGCCCGTGCCCCCTGTGGTCCGGAAGAGAAGACTAGTCGGAACACGAGCCGCGCGGTCGTGGCAATCCCGCTGTCGCACAGGGCGCCCCGTCCGACCGGCGCCCGACCTGAGGTGCCTCGGCGGGCCACCCTGGTCGATGAGCGTTCCGTGCTGCGTGTCGTCGCCATCGGACGCGGATCCCTTCCGTCCGAAAGGCGGATAGTCGGCTCATGCGGAATGGCCGGCCGCGCTCGAACCGAGGCCGGAACCGCCTACACCGGGGCCATCGTCTGACGACGCGGGTCCCCCTATCTCAGGGAGAAGACCGATGTGCCTCAACTGCGGCTGCATGGCCGCCCACGACGACATGGGTGAGCCGAACGTGAACATCACGTACGAGGACATCAAACGCGCTGCGGATGCCAACGGCATGACCGTTGAGGCGACCCTGGAGATGATCGCGCGGACGGCCGAAGAGGACCGGCGAGACCACCCTCAGGAATACGCGGCGAAGAAGTAGGCCGGCCTCCGGCCGGAGGCGGGGAGGTACAGGTTATGCGCAGATCGCGTCTTGCCGTCGCCGTGGTCCTGGTTCTCGTCGGCGTGGTCTGGATCGGCCAGGGCACGGGCGCGGTCGCCGGGAGCGCCATGAGCGGTCAGTCGATGTGGGCGTTCGTGGGCGGTGCGTGCGTCGTCGGCGGGTTGTTGATCGGGCTCCTCGAAATCGCCCGGAAGCCTGCCGCTCGACGCTGACCCCGACCGGAGCGATCCCGGGCGGCGCGCCGCCTCCGCGTCCCACCGCATCGGCGGGCTTGCGGCACCGGCGCGTCCGATTCCGGGTCCGCCCCGCGCGACTGCTCTGCGAAGGCGCCCCGGCTACTCTTCGACGATCTCGTCCAGCAGCTCCTGCGCCTGGAACAGGTTGATGCCGCTGGCCAGGAGATCGAGCAGGCCCCGCATCGTGCGCTCCTCCTCGACCTGCTCGTCGATGAACCACTGGAGGAACTGGAACCCTCGATGGTCGCCCGCCTCGGCCGCGGCCGTGGCCATGGCATTGAACTGCCCGGTGACCTTGATCTCGCTCGCGAGCGCAACCTCGACCGCGTCGGTCGCCGACTTGTAGTGAGTGGTTGCCGCCGATAGCCCGGGCAGGTCGAACTCGACTTCGTTGTCGAGCAGGAAGGCCATGATCTTCGAAGCATGCTCCGCCTCTTCGACGGACTGATCGCGGAAGACCTTGGCCCAATGATTGAGGCTCTCTCGCTGGAAGTAGAGCGAGATCCCGAGGTACGCCTGATGGGCCCCCAGTTCGGTCGAGACCTGGGCGACGAGCAGTTTTGCGAGCGGTTCGCTGATCATCCTGTCACCTTCTCTGCGATCGGCGGCGATGCCTGCGCTTCCCGGAAATGCTCTGGGCACGCTGTCGGGCAGGTGCCACCTGCGTGACTATAGCCTCGGTCCGCGAGGTGGCGCGCGGGGAGGCGCTCATGGCTCGCCGACAGGTATCGATGGCAAGCCGTCCTACTTCCCCGACTGGGAAACTTTCGGCTTCCAGCCGAGCGCCGCGAGGGCCTCCGTCGCGGCACGCCGCACGTTGTAGTCCCTGTCCTCGAACGCGGCCTTGAGAGCCTCCGTTGCGCGCGGGTCGCCAATGCGGCCGAGCGCGTCGGCGGCAGACTTGCGGACGCTCCAGCTCGCGTCCTTCAACGCGGCCGTGAGAGCATCGAGCGCGGCCAAATCCCCGATCTGGCCGAGTGCATCGGCGGCAGCCTTGCGGATGTCCACCGCAGGGCTCCGGAGAGCTACGATCAAGGGCTCCACGGCGTCGTGATCCCCGATCCTGCCGAGGGCTTCGGTGGCGGCGCGACGGACGCTCGCGTTGTCATCGTTCAGCGCTTCGACCAGCGCCTCCACAACGCTGGAATCACCCATCTGCCCGAGAGCTGAGGCGGCATCCCGGCGAACCCGCCAGGACTTCTGATACTCGAGCGCCTTGGTCAGCCCCGGGCCGTCTCCCCTGGCCATGAGCCTATCGACGTTTGGCGGTCCAAATAGCGGCAACTTCAATCCTCCTCCGGCGAGTAGTCTGACATGCCGGAGACGAGGGCTCGCGGTCGTGCGGGCCCGATAGTCATCGACCACCGACCTGTTCGAAGGGGTCGATCGGCGCGTCGTGCCATCAGCCCGACGATGTCCTCCCGCTTGCCACCCGGACTTGCTGTTATGCGTGAACGACGGGCCCGCCGTTCAGGAACGGGTACGAGCCAGACAGGACAAGCGCTACTGCCAAGAACGCGGTGGCAGTACGCAACAATCTGAATACCACGGATCCACGCTGCATCGGGGTGTCGCTCCGCTGTCACGAGGAGCAGGGTCCGGATCGGCTCGGCCGGGACCGAGCCCCGCTCTCCCGTCCCAAGGATACCAATCCCAGCGACGATGAGCCCGAATTCGACTTCAGTCCGACCCGCGCTCGGCGATCATGGCGACGACGGGCGTGGCCGCCCGGCCGCCGGTGCGGGCGACGACCAGGTAGCTCTGCCTTCCCGCTTTGCGAAGTTCTGGGCGCGGACCGGACCGATCGAACGGCCGGCCGTAGGCAATGCCGAGCTGGCCCGGGAAAGCGAGCTGGACGCTCGGCCATCCCGCGGCCTTGAACAGCCCGGCAGGATCGTCGCTGACGAAGGGCGGGGGCAGGCCGCGCCCGCTCCGAGTCGAGAGTGATCGCCGCATAGCCGGCAGGGTGAGGAGACCGCTGCCGAAGACATCCGCGCCGATCAGGCAGCCGTCGCCTGACAGGCGCCGCGCCTCCGCCAGGACTGCGGCGACCACCGGCGCCGACAGGTAGAAGAAGGCCCTCGGCGATCCAGGCGGTCCGGCACCCCGTGTCGAACCCGGCATCCAGCAACGGCTCGCTCCAGGCCCTGTGCAGGTCGGCCGCCACCACGGAACGCCGGCAGCGGGCGACCGCGCCCAGCTCGCCGAGGACCCGCTCCTTCTCTCCCAGGATGCCGGGCAGATCGATCTCGAACCAGCGCAGCCTATCCGGCAGGTTGAGTCGAAAGGCCCGGGTGTCGAAGCCGGCTCCGAGGAGGACGACCTGGTCGAGGCAGTCCGCCTCGACCACCAGGATGTCGTCGAAGAACCGCGTCCGGATCGGCAGGAACTGGCTCTCGCCACCGGAAGCCCGCGCCGACGCCTCGAGCGCTTCGCGGCCCAGCGCCCCGGCAAAGGCGCTCGCGTACGGATCGCCGAAAAGACGATCCTCTCGTTCCGACTCCCGGGCACGCGCGGCTGCGATCCAATAGGCGGTCCCGGAGTCCGCGGCAGGGTCGGCAGGCACGCCCAGGAGTCTACGTGGTCACGCACCCGTTCGCCCGGATCGCTCCTTCGATCACCGTCCGGAGGTCCGGCGATTGGAACCGAAACAGGCCGCGGTCACGGCACGTACAACTCGGCTCCTTCGTTGGGGTCCGAAAGGGCCATGCCTCCGACGATGAGCACGCGCCCGTCCAGCAGCCTGGTCGCGGCCGGGTTCACCCGCGCCGTTGTCATGTTCCCGGTTGGGCTGAACCGGCCCGTCAGAGGATCGTACAGCTCCGCCGAGAGGAGCTTGTTGCCGGTGCCGACGTCTCCGCCGGCGACGAGGACTCGGCCGTCCGCAAGGAGGGCGGCGACCTGATTCTGGCGAGCGCTCGACATCGAGCCGGCCGCGCCGAAGGTGCCCGTCGACGGGTCGTACAGCTCGGCCGAGGCATTGAAGCCGCCGCCGTTCTCCCCGCCGGCCAGCAGGACTCGACCGTCCGAGAGCCGGGTCGCAGTGTGGAAGGCTCGCGCCGTCGTCATCGAACCAGTCCAGCTGAACTTGCCGCTGGAGGGGTCGTAGATCTCGGCCGCAGCGGTCGGCTTGGCCTGCGCAGAGCTGCCGTCTCCACCGGCGATGAGCACCCGGCCGTCGAGCAGGAGGGTGGCGGTGTCGCCCTCTCCGAGCGGTGCCAGCATTTTTCCCGCCGAGCTGAACTTGCCCGTCGTTGGGTCGTATAGCTCGGCCGAGGACAGGTAACCGGCTTTGCCTATGCCGCCGAGGATCAGTACCCGGCCGTCGGGGAGCAGCGTCGCGGTGTCGAACTCCCGGGCGCCGGCCATGGACCCCGTCGGGCTGAACTTGCCAGTGGCAGGGTTGTAGATCTCGGCGGTCGCGAGCAGGCCGGACAGGTCGTCGCCACCGGCGATCAGCACCCGGCCGTCCTCCAGGCGGGTGGCGGTGCCATTGTCATGTTCCGCCGACATCAATCCGGTGAAGCTGAACCGGCCCGTCGCCGGGTCATAGATCTCGGCCGAGGCATCCTGGCCCCCGGTGACCAGGACGCGGCCGTCGAGCAGCAGGGTGGCGGTCAAACCCGATCCGATGGACGGCGGTAGAAGTGGGCCGGTCGAGACGAAGGTTCCGGACGTCGGCGGGGTTGGGGTGGCCGCGGGTGACGTTGGTGATGGCCGAAGCGACTGCCCGGCTGACGAAAGGGTGGCCAGCTTGGCCCGAACCTGGGCCACGAAGATATCGTTCTCGGGACCGACGCTCGTGTCGTACTGGATGGCCGCCAGAACGTTGCCCCGAGCGAGCCAGCGGTCCTTGAACGAGAAGAAGCCTGCACCCCGCAGCGGGTCGGTGCCGCCGTGGTCGCCGCACATGACCCCAGTGGGGGCCACATCTGACTCACCGTACGCGGCCGCATCCGGGTCTGCCGCGGCCACCGCGGCGGCTGATGGGAAGACCGCGACAACCCCCTCCCACTCACTCGTGAAGCCCGATGTGCTCGGAGCAGGGTACTGGAGCACCACCGCGCCAGGCAGGTAGCTCTCGCAGATCCCGGCCACAGGCTTGGTCGAAATGCCGAACGCAGCCGCAGCCTGGGCGACGGTCGTCGGCTCGGGCGCCGTCGCGGCATCGCCGTGCCAGACGATAGCCTCGCCGATCATGGTGTGCTCGCAGCCCAAGGCGTAGGCGGCTGGGCAGGTCATCATCGACGGGTCGTGGGTATGCACGCGGGCGATGACCGGTCCCGGGGCCACGGCACTCGTATCAACCCGCAGCGCCTTCCCGAGTGCGCTTGATATGACCCCCGGCTGATCACCAACGTCGCCCATGCTGCCGCACAGATAGGTCGCGTTGTCGCTCGCGCTCATCGCTGTGCAGCTGTGTGGCAGCTCGATCCCGGCCCAGAAGGCGACCAGGAACGATGAGGCGTCCGTGGAGGCGTTGGCTGCATCGATCGCCGCCTGACCGCGGAGGACGGGCTCGCCGTCCCAGATGCGCGGGATCCCGTCGTCGTAGCGGTCCGGATTCGGGCTGGCCGAGGGCGACTCGGCGGCCGTCGCGGACGGTGTCGCGGTGGAAGCCGTTCCCGTCGAGTTGATCCGCGGCCCGATCACGATCAAGGCCAGCACGATCAAGCCGGCGGCTACGAGCGATCCGATGGGCAATGACGCGCGCGCCCGCGGGCCCGCCCGCCGAACCCGGCTGGTCGACGGGAGTCTGGCCCCCGGGTCGGTCGGTACGGCATCTGCCAGGGCTCGAAGACCGGCCTTAAGCCGGGCATCGAAGTCGTCGCTCATCGGCCTCCGTCCTCCAGGATCGGGCGCAGCCGGTCACGCGCTCGTGAAAGCCAGCTCGCCACCGTGCCGCGTGGAACTCCCAGCGCCTCTGCCGCCTCGTCTTGCGTGTAGCCATCGAGCACGGTCAGGACCAGGGCCGCCCGTGTTCTCGGGTCGAGGCTCATCAGGCCTTGCCATAGGTCGGGGTTGGTTTGCATCGCCCAGGTGGCATCCGTCTCTCGAACTGCCAGGAAGCCCCACAGTCGACGACGACGGCGTTCGTTCAACGCCAGGCGCAGCCCAACCACGGCCAGCCAGCGCCCCACGTGCTGGCCGGGCGGCAACGGCCAGCGCTCGGCGGCACGCAGGAAAGTTTGCTGGGCCAGATCGCGGGCCTCCTCGGAGTCTCCGAGGACGAGTGCGAGCCGCTGCACCAACCACGGCTGGTGCAGGCGGAAAGCCTCGTCAAGGGTCCCGGCTTCTGCCGCAGTGGCTCTCACCGCCTCCACTCGGGTGCCCACCTCCTACCCCGTATAACACCTGGCATGCCGAGTTTGTTGCACGCACTGTCGATCCATCAACCACGGAGGCGTCGCACGCTTCCGCGGGCCGAGGTTTGCCGCGGGATCGAGGCAAGCATCGAGACAACCCTGCCCGTCTCCGAGGATCGGGATGCGGATCAGGTAGCGTACCAATGCCGAGCAGCCGCCCCGCCAGAGCTTTCCAGCAGAAGCGGAAGGTGACCTTCTCGGAAGGAGGCTCTTAACGTGTCGCAAAGAAGCTCTCGCCGGTTGGGGGTAACCGCGCTCGTCTTCAGCCTGGCCCTCGCCGCCTGCGGAAGTTCGAGTGGCGGATCGCCGTCGGCCGCCGCCACGCCGGCGCCGACCATCGCGCCGGCCACCCCGGCGGCTCCCACGGCGGCGGCCACGGTGGCCCCGCTCGCGACCCCCTCGACGACGGCCGCGGCCGAGACTTGCCCCACCGGCGCCACGGTCGGCGCCGCACTGGGTATCAGCCTGCCCAACCCGATCGGGGTCAAGGGGGGCGGAGGAACCGCGCTTCCCGCCGGCGCCACCGGCCTGGCGTGCGAGTACCCGGGCACGGGCCTCAACGTGATCATCGAGCTGATCACGAACATCGATCCAACGTCCATCTCGTTGTTCAGCAGCCGCTTCCCGGTTGCATACGCGAGCGTATCCGGCGTGGGAGACCAGGCTCGTTCCTTCTCGCAGCCTCTCAGCGGCGGGAAGGACAACGAAGGCGTGGTGGCAACCAACGGATCGACCCTGGTGGCCATAACGGCGACCGACACGCCGGCGTCACTTGCCAAGATCGAGTCGCTGGTAAACCAGCTCCTCTAGGCTGCCGGGCCTGCGCCCTGCCGTGCGCTGGCGTGTCCGGCGTTCTACGGCAAGAACGGTCGAGGCCGGTTTGGCGCGGCGGGCCGCTGACCCTCTCATGACCCGTGAGTCGGGCGTTCGAGCTGCGATTGGCCAGATCGCGCAGGCCGGCGGGCAGATCGGGAACGAAGCGAGCGGATCGCCGCCGGCCAGCGGCCTGCGGCGAGCTTCGGGTGCGCCCAAGGAGTGGCGAAGCCGGGCGTCTTTCCCACCCTACCCCCCCGACTTGGGGGATAGGCGCATTACGATCGTCTCAGTGGTGTTCCTCGAGATAGGCGCCGACCATAGTGGACATCCTCCATTGGGAGGCGGACTCATCTGAGGAGGTCATCATGCTGAAGTTCTTCCGCTCCGAGAGGGGCCAGGGCCTGGCCGAATATGCCCTCATCCTCGCCCTGATTGCCATCGCCGCCGTTGTGGCACTCACCTTCCTCGGCGGCGTGATCGGGCACATCCTCAGCCAGATCGGCGGGTCTCTCTAGCCGCCCTTCTTCGGCAGACAGAACGGGCCGCGCCTGGTGCGCGGCCCGTTCTTTGTTTCGGGTAACCTTGCGGAGCCTCCGCATCCAGTCCCTCGGTCGTCGGCGTCACGATCCGCACGGAGGGCTTGCTCGCCGCTACTCTTGGCGACGTGGCACTGCTCGCACTGAAGCTCATCCTGACGCCGCTCCTGACCGGCGGAGCGAGTCTCGGCGCCCGGCGCTGGGGACCGGTGGCCGGCGGATGGATCGTGTCGCTGCCCCTCACGTCGGGGCCGGTGGCGCTGTTCCTGGCACTCGATCGAGGACCGACGTTCGCCGCCGAGGCGGCGCATGCATCGCTTGCCGGCTGTCTCGCGATCTCGGCCTACAGCCTGGCCTACGCCCGCCTCGCCGAGCGCGGCTGGCTCGTCGCCCTGGCCGTCGCGGCCGGCGGCTGGCTCGTCGGCGCGGGCGTGGCCGAAGCTGCGGCGACGTGGTTGGTGCCTGGCACCCTGGCGCTCGTCGTGGCCGCCACCGCCGGCGCGTTGGCGCTCATGCCCGCACAGGCGCCACGGCCATCGACGGCGCCGGCGGGACCGGCCGATATCGTGGTCCGCATGGGGGTGGCCGTCTTCGTGGTTGTGGGCGTCACCGAACTCGCGCCCTTCGTCGGTCCGACCGTCAGCGGCTTGCTCGCCATGCTGCCTATCATCGGGACGATCCTTGCCGTGTTCGCGCAGCGATCCGGCGGCCCACTCGACGGCAGCAGCGTGCAGCGAGGAATCCTTTCCGGGCTCTTCGGGACCGCCGCGTTCCTCGCCGTCGTCGCCTGGGCGGTTACGCCCCTGGGTGTGGCCCCGGCGTTTCTCACCGCAACCGCGACGGTCGTGGCGGTGCAGTTGGTCGCCCTCCGGGCGTTCACCCGGACGAGACGTTCCGAGCCGGCGTCAACTTCCCAAACCGCGGCGTCGCAGCCAACCTGAAGAAGGAAGGCGCCCGTACCCGCCACTCCGCCGCCGCGAGTTTCCGCGCCTGGACGGTAGAACCAGGGCTCTCCGACGATCACCCCGGCCGACAAAGAACCGGCCGCGCAAGACGCGCGGCCCGTTGTCGTATGAGACCCGAAACTGCTAGAGAGCCGCGCCGATCGTGCTCAGGATGCTCTGGATCACGCCGCCCAGGAAGAGCAGCGCAACGACCGCGGCGATGGCGATAAGGGAGAGGATGAGAGCGTACTCGGCCAGCCCCTGGCCCTTCTCAGAGCGCACCAAACCGAACATGGCTTCCTCCTCGAATGAGACCGCCTCTATATACAGGCCATCAATTCTGATCTCACCACACCTAATCCCGGATCCACCGATGAGCGGCCGGTGGCGGCTCGGTGACGGTCCCGAGCAGATGATCGACTCCGTTTCGGCTCGTGACCGAACCCTGACCTGGGCGAATGCGGGCCGCAGGGCGGTCGGT
>Ga0182027_10007002_pt1 | contig 16737 bp, 22 predicted proteins | sample 712E1DmetaG_FD_121300 | JGI IMG/M metagenome (GOLD analysis project Ga0182027, IMG submission 121300) | Permafrost microbial communities from Stordalen Mire, Sweden - 712E1D metaG (Illumina Assembly) | ecosystem: Environmental > Terrestrial > Soil > Wetlands > Permafrost | place: Sweden... | reverse complement strand
TTATAACTTTACGAACTTTTAACTTCGTTTGGCCTCGGTAGGATTTATAGAGCTTCGTTCGTCCCTCGCAATGCTCGGGATTTCGCTGCGGCTCAACCCACTGTCTTAGGTTTATGTAGTTTATCAGAAGAAGCTTCGATCGTCAAGAGTTAAACCTTCAGGAAGTCTATTGTTTTAATAAATCAACTGCCCCCGAGATTACATTTGCCCCTAGTTTAGCAGCTTCCAGTTGTTGTGTTGCCGCCCAAACATTCTCATTCATAGGCAAGTAGGGTTCCGGATAAAGATAAGGGTTGGGATATCCATGATAAGGATCATAATCTCTTTGGCTATGAATTTCAGTTGGTCCGTGAAGATCGACTGTGATAGGAAGTCCGTCAAATCTAATTTCACCCACTCCACCTCTATATTTACCAACTTCTGCAAGTTGATTTGCACGATACAACCCTTCGAAAAATGGGTTTTCGGGATCAGTCATATCTGGTTTCTCATGTCCCTGTAAAACAAGCCAACTACTGTACCATCCATTAATATAATGATTATAGGCAACATTAATTTCTCCCTTAGCAGTTTCGCTAAATTCAAACCAGTCAGTTGTAATTTTATGGCCTCCTAAAGTAAGTTCAACTGGAATGCCCGACACGAAAATATACACTTTTGGTCGTTCCTCTTCTGGCCTTCTCCTGTCTAGCTTAAGCGCTGGCTTACTTGGGTCGTACGCTGGTTCGGTTGTAACAATCATCTCGCTAACGCGTTGGTTTTCGTAATTGTTTCTGCCTTGGAGGATTAGATGGTCACCGCCGCATGTCCAGATATCTCTTATACCTCTATTCCTAGAATAAGGAGGGCGGTGATAGATCTGGTCGTCAGGCAAAAATTTAGCAGGGACATCGATTTCGAAACTGAGATCAACAGAGCTTAATCTTTCGGATCCTTCTTTAGGTTCGCCAAATGCCGGCTGGATACTCATTATTCCCGGTAACCCTGAATGTATTTCAACCATTCTCTCGGGTTGTTGAGCTGAGGCAACATGAGCAGGTTTTGTTGATATTCCACTCTCTGCTACTGTCATAATTTATTGAGGCAGGATAAAGAAATTATAGAGATTTATTTACGAAAGTCAAGGGTTTTTTACTGATTTATTGGCGGCATAATAAATTCTGAAGCTATTTTTGTATAAAACCCTCTTTGCTCTTCCGGAAGTAGTAGGGCAAGGCGTGCCATCATTCTGTCCTTCACTTTATTAATATTAGGATTTAATCTGCGATCCTCAATAGCCTGCTCATATGAAAATGGAACTCCGGCGATAACCCTAGATGTTCCTTCTGGTATTGCAATTGGCATTGCCATAGCTGTTTCTCTAGCTTCTCGAAACAGTACCGCAAATCCTGCTTGTGCTTCTCCCAGTCCATTTGGGTTTCGTTCACCTTCCGGTGTAATAATGAATACGTTTCCGGGGGTTTTTATAAAATCGGCTGCTCTTCTAAAAGCTTTATCGTTATATTCTGCCCAATCCGGATATCTTTCTCTGTCTTTTTCTTGGACAACGCGAATCATTGTTATTCCGGGATATTGTCCCCAAAAACTTTCAAGCTGTAAATGTTGGAGTAGATTAGGGAAACCAATGCTTGAGTCAACTTGCCTTCGTGAAACAAATACTCCAGCATGGTCAAGCGAAACAAGCTTGCTTTCGACAGCGGCGCCTCCCAGAGGAGTGCCTATTTTGTCCAGCGGATCTTTAAGGTAGAGGAGCATTGATTTGCCTGCTTTTAGTTTAGCTCTGCCGATTGCAAAATTTTCTGCGCCTTCTATTTTAGGATGGACAATGGCTTTTTTGGTAATCTCCCAACTTGCTCTGCCGATTGCTCCGCATGCGATTTGTTTTTCAAGCGAAAAGGCTTGAGCAAGAGTTTCTTTGTTAGTTTTTCTTCTGTGATCTACTTCTAATCTAAAAGCCATTAGGGGATTTTACAGTTATTATAGGTTAATGTCAACGGGATTTAAGCAGTTTTTATGCGGCGGGTTCCAGTCGTGATAATCTTTGCATGGCGACCTCGATATTTACAGCGTCCATTGTTTGTTTGACGGTTTCCTCTCCGTCATGGAGAATGCCTGGTTTTGCTTGGTCCACTCCTATGGCTTTTATGCGCGCATTGGCCGATCTAATCTTTACCATTGCCATTAGGGGTATAGCATAATCAATTACCTCCTGATCGGTTGCGTTCCATGATGTCCCACTATCAAGATCCCATTCTCCGTGACCACGGTTTTCATATTTAACTCTTTCTGTTACATTGAACATAACTATTTCTCCTTGATCAGTTACGGTTGCAATGATTTTAGTTTCCTGACCGTGTCTGCCGATGGAGGATTTATTTGTTTCCATAAAGATTTTATCTGTATAAATAATTCCGTGGGGGAATACGCCCAAGTCTTTAATGGTATCCCTAAAAATATTTCGCATCCGCTCAGCGGTTTCTTCTAATGATAATTCCTTAGGGTGTGGAGTTTCCACAACGGGGTTTTCTGGTATTGTTATAGCTTTAGCATCGGGGTGAGCACGACCTCTAAATAATCCACGTAACCCTCCTCTTCTTTCGAGATTTGGCATAATGAAGGGATTCTACTGCTGGGTTGGGAAGTTGTCAATAGGCCGAAATTAGATTTTGATTTTGAGGCCCGGGCTCATTGTTGACTTGAGGGTCGCGTTCACGATATTGGCTTTTTTGATTGCGGCGATTAAGGCTTCGATGTTATCGGTCAGCTTACTCGCGCCAAATGAAATTTTTCCGACTGTTAAATGCATTATTGGCGCTTTGGCTTCGGTTTTAAAGTTTATTTGTCCGCCGGCGTATTTTTTAGCAACTTCTTCCGGTTTTGGAGTAATCGTGCCGTTTTTCGGATTCGGCATTAAGCCTCTTGGCCCCAAAATTTTGGCGACTTTGGCTAACTTTGCCATCATTTGCGGTTCGGCGACCAAAACATCAAAATTAATAATTCCTTTTTCAATTTCGGCAATTAATTTTTCATCGGCAATTGCTACTCTTGTTTGTTTTCCTGTGCCGTGGGGGAGGGTAATTTGTCCGGAAATGCCGGTAGAAATCATATTAAGGTGAAGTTCTACTGTTTCGTCAAACGATTTTCGTTGCAATTTTTCCAAAAGTTCCAATGCATCTTTTAATGCATAAATTTTGGTTTTATCAACTTCTTCCGAGAGCTTTTCGTATTTTTCAGAGTGAAAGGCCCCCTTCGGGGATTTCGCCTCGCTCAACTTTCTGCTCTTTTTTTCTACCTTTGGGGTTTCTTCAGTTGCAGCCTCTGCGGCTTCAACTGTCTCTACCTTTTCTTCGATCGGTTCAGCAGCACCAGATTTAGCAGCAGCTATTTTAGCCTCTTTTCTTTTTTGTTCTTCTTCTCTTTGTTTTTGTTCCAGCTCTTCGTCTCCGAAAGCTTTTACTCTTATTTTTCCCATAGGACTCCTTTCGTCGTAATGCCACAAATACTACCAATAAGTACCAATAATTCAATATTTAAATATTTGTAGTATTTGAAATTTGTAGTATTCATTATTGTACTTTTATGCCCATCGAGCGGGCGACTCCCTCAACGATTTTCATTGCTTGCGGGACCTCATCGGTATTTAAATCTTCCAGTTTATCTTTGGCAATTTGCTCGGCCTGGGCTTTTGTTAATGTTCCGGCGGATTCCGTGCCGGGTTTACCGGCGCCTTTTTGGATATTCATGATTTTTTTGATCATTTCCGCAATCGGTGACTTTTTAACAATAAACGAAAAAGTTCTGTCTTCGTAAACGGTAATAACAGCCGGTACAATTGTGCCTTTTTGATCGGCGGTTCTGTCATTAAAAGCCTTAACGAATTCCATAATCGGAAGTCCGTGCGGGCCCAATGCTGTTCCAACCGGCGGCGCAGGGGTAGCTGCTCCGGCGGGAATGTTAATTTTAATTAATGTTTTTATTTTTTTTGCCATAAAACCTCGCTTTGTTCGGTAATACTACCAATATTACAAATTTCAAATACTACAAATATTTAATTATTGGTATTTATTGGTAGTATTTGTAGTATTATCATAGTTTGCTTACTTGCAGAAAATCCAACTCAACAGGAGTTTCTCTACCAAATATAGAAACTAATACTTTTAACTTGCCCTTGGATTCGTCAATGTTATCAATAGTTCCCAAGAAGTCGGTAAATGGCCCGTCGGAGATCTTAACAGCTTCGCCAACAACGAATGATGCTTTGTAAAGCGGTTCTTCTGTTGCCATAAACTTTTGAATGGCTGCGACTTCTTTGTCGGAAATCGGGGTCGGTTTGTTGCCGGCGCCGATAAAAGCGGTAACGCCCTGAGTGGTTCTAACCAAAAGCCAGGACTCGTCATCCAAAATCATTTTGACCAAAACATAGCCGGGGAAAATCTTTTCCTTGACAGTTTCTTTTTTGCCTCCGGAAACTTTAAACGTTTCGCGGGTGGGGACAATGATGTCGAAAATACGGTTCTCAAAACCCATTGATTCGATTCTTTGTTTTAAGGATTTAGAAACTTTATTTTCATGTCCGGAATAAGTATGAACAATATACCATTTGGCATCATCGGCGGGGGAGTGCGGTTTAATTTCTTCAGCTGGTGTCTCTTCAGTACTTTCAGGCGTTTCGCCTTCAAGTATTTCACTGCTCTTCGTTTGCTCAATTTCGTCGGATTCTTCATCTACTTCTTCTTTTGTTTCTTCCGGCGTTTCTTCTGTTGCTGGTGTTTCCGTTGGCGTTTCTTCGACCGGAGTTGATTCTTCGATTTTATCTTCAATCACTTCTTCAACGATTTCCTCTGCTTTTGCCTCAATTTTTTCTTCGGCCACTGGGGCTTCTTCGGTCCCTTCGGAAACGTCGTTTCCTTCAGGGATTTCGCTGCTCTTCGTTTGCTCAATTTGCTCTTCAATTATTGGTTTCTTTGTATCGTCGTTCATAAATTTATCTTCTTGTTACTAAAATGGCGACTAATTTAGTAAGTATAAAATCAGTTCCGCCTAAAAATATTCCGACTCCTACACTTACTATTATAACAACTCCCGTAAGCCTGATTATCTCTGCCCGGGTCGGCCAGACAACTTTTTTGAGTTCATCTCGAACCTCTCTTAAAAAACTTGCCGGAGTTGTTGCCATAAATTAAAATCCCTAAACAACAAAAAGTTTTTGGGGATTTGTCAACATTTTAACAGATAATACTATCTATGTAAAGAAGAAGGTTGCGGCTTGTTGCCGCTGTTCAGGTGTGCCAATTGGAGCAAGATAAGCAATAACTTCATTTAGAATTCCGTTCATGTGAGCTAGTCTCTCAACATTCTTAGGATCTCCGGCCTCAAAGTTTAAATCGCTTTCTCTAAATACGCGAATTTCTTCTATTAATGTCTTATTGGTTATTGCTTCATTTTTTATTGCGCCATCCAAGTCAAGTAAAAATCCAGTTACAAAATTAGTTTGGATTTTGTACTGAATTGAGGAGATAGGTCCACCCGGACGGCGTAAAGATAATCGAACTTGATGTTGAGTTTCAAGTCCAACGTCTTCAAGGGGAATTTCGTTGGAGAAATTATCTCTTCTGTCAATAAATCTATCAAGATAGTATTGGGGCAATGTTCCTTCAACAACTGCTTGATAATACAGTCTTTCATTGCCTCTTACATTTGGAATTTCCAACAAACTTCGTGCTTGTTCGACTGTAATTCTTGCCATATGATTTCCGGATTATAGCGCTAGGAGATTCTGAAATCAAATTTATCGAGAAGAAGGTTGCGGCCGTTGTTCAGCCGGAACCATTGGCGTAAGATATTCAATAACTCTATCTAATATTCCGTTAACGCGAGCCAATCTTTCGACATTTTTCGGATCTCCAACTGCAAATCGAAGATCGCTGTGTCTAAGCATTTCAATATCCTCCATGAATGCTTCATCCCTTATTACTTCATCTAATACTGCTGATTGTAATGTTGCGTTTAATCCAAGAACGAAATTTCCCTGGCATTTGTATTGATGGGCTCTGGCCGAATTAATTCCATCACTTTGCTCAATTATTGTACGAACGTCTTCTAAGGGTAGTTCATCAGAATAGTCATGCTTGAAGAAAGAGAATTGATCAAGGTAATATTGCGGAAGCGTTCCTTCAATTATTGCCGTAAAATATGGTTCAATAATTTCACGAGTTGTTAAATTTGAGATGCTAGTTAACGCATGTTCAGCTTGTTCTTTTCTAATCGCAACAATAGTTTTGTTTAGCATTGCGTTAATCCGCGCAAGTTTTGAAACGTCTTCCGGTCCTCCGTCATATTTAAAAGGTTCTATGTCGCATTGTTTCCGGAATGTCCGGATATCTTCTATAAATGCAGGATCTGTTATTACTTCATCTGCGATTGCGTTGACTAAGTTAAATCCTATTGCTCGAACAACTTCCGGTTGGCATTTATATTGCCACAGATTGGTTTCTCCCTTTCTGCTAATTATGTCTCTTGGGTCTTCCAAGGTTAATTCATCGGAAAAGTCATCCCTTTCGTGTTTAAATAAGTCACAATAATATTGCGGCAATGTTTCTTCGATTATTGCTGTAAAATATGGACTTATTGCCTCACGCACTGTCGGATCTGAAATTCTATCGAGGGCAGTTCTTGCTTGTTCTTTTGAATACGGCATATGGTTTTCGGATTATAGCGCTAGGAGATTCTGAAATCAAATTTATCGAGAAGAAGATTGCGCTCGTTGTTCAGGTGTGCCAATTGGAGCAAGATAAGTAATAACTCTATCTAATATTCCGTTAACGCGAGCCAATCTTTCGACATTTTTCGGATCTCCAACTTGAAATTTATCAACTGTTGCTATTTTCCTAAATTCTCGAATTGCTTCTATTAGTTTTTCACCTTTAATAACGCCATTAGTTACTGCTGAGTTTAGACCAGATCCTAATCCAGTAATGTAGGTTGTTTGACATTTATAGACTTGTTTTGTTCCGTATTCGCCTTGTTCGGTTGCGCCGGTGATGTCTTTCTCAGGGAGTTCGTCGGAATAAGCGGATTTCATAAATGAAAACACATGAAAATAATATGTAGGCAAAGTTCCTTCAACTGAAGCAACTACGTAGTCTCGCATGAATCCTTTGGGAACATAAGGAATTCTACGTAGAATGTGTTCTTTTTGTTCAGCTGTGAATGGCATGGAGAGGATTATAGCACTGGGGGATTGTGAAACCAAATTGTTTTGGAATAGTTGACCCTGTCAAATTGCTTCGCACCGGCTTCGCCGGATTTGATCGGGTTGACAGGAAAAGAGGATAAGCATTACAATCAAACGTATGAAGAAGATTCGCAAAGTTGTAATTCCCGCCGCCGGTTTTGGAACCCGCTTTTTGCCCCAGACAAAAGCCATGCCTAAGGAAATGTTGCCGATCGTTGACAAGCCGGTTATCCAGTACGTGGTTGAGGAAGCGGTAGAATCGGGGATTAAAGATGTAATTATTGTTACCGGTTCGGCCAAGCGGGCAATTGAAGACCATTTTGATGTGCCCAATTCGGAGCTTCTAAAAAATCTTAAAGATGGTGGAAAAGAAGATTTTGTTAAAGCAATCACCAAGCTTTCGGAAATGGCGAATTTTATTTATATCAGACAAAAAGGCCCGTATGGAAACGGAACGCCAATTTTATCTGCCGAGCCGGCAATTGAAGATGAGTCGTTTGCGGTACTTTGGGGAGATGAATTTATCTATTCCACGCCGCCAAGGCTTAAGCAAATGATTGAGGTTCACGAAAAATACGGTGGAATTGTTATCTCGGGTGTAAGAATAGAAAAAAAAGAAGATTTAAAAAGATACGGAATTGCCGATATTACGCAAGTGGAGGGAAATGTTTACAAAATAAATGAAATAGTCGAAAAACCTGATCCCGACAAAGCGCCATCCAATTTGGCAACCCACGGTGGATACATTTTGCCGCCGGAAATTTTTAATGCTTTAAGAACTCAAGCACCCGGAAAAGGTGGGGAAATCTGGTTAACAGATGCAATTAATGTACTTAAAAACCAAGGCGTGCCGGTTTACGCGGTGGAGATTAAAGATGCAAAGTATTATGATACCGGAAATAAACTGGAGTATATGAAAACAGTTGTTGAATTAGGCTTAAAGCACCCCGATATTAATGGAGAATTCAGACAATTTCTTAAGGAATTAAAATTAGACTAATGAAGAAAAACCCCAAACTGCTCCTCTTATTGTCCGGCGTTATTACATTTATTTTGTTTATTTTCTTTTCATATTTAGTTCACAAAAATCTTTTTGTTCATTTGGATTTTGATACAACGGTTAGGATTCAGGATAAAATTTCCAGGCGTTTTGACATGCCATTTTCATTCTTAAGCTTAATCGGAAGCGCGGAAATTGTAAGCATAGTATTGCTTGCGTTATGGGTATTTATTCGAAGATTGAGGTATATTTTTGTTCTATTTTCTTTTGGGATTATTCATCTTATCGAGTTGTTTGGGAAAGCATTCGTAGCTCATCCCGGACCGCCACACCTTTTTATCCGCTATGATATTGGTTTTAATTTCCCGTCATCCTATGTCCAACCGGGATCATCTTATCCCTCCGGTCACTTGGCAAGAACGCTTTTCTTATCTACGATTTTTATATTTATAATTTACCATTTAAAGAAACTTTCAAAACTTCAAAAACAATTGTTATATTGTTTAATTGCTATCTTTATTGTGTTAATGTTTATTTCCAGGATTTATCTGGGGGAGCATTGGTTGTCGGATGTTATCGGCGGCTCACTGCTTGGTTCTTCAATGGGAATTTTTTCACTTCTTTTGCTTTAAATTCCTCTTGTTCAGTTCTTTATAAATATGGTATGCTGACTTAAATCAATGCGACCATTCCTTCTTTTTTCAAGCATAATTTTGGGAATTTTGCTCCCTCGAGCAGAATCTTTTAGTTTTCTGATTCAATACTTATTGATGTTTATGTTGTTTATGTCTTTTTTGGGAATTAAAGTCACGCACAGGATATTTAGCAAAAACATAATTTTGATTTTAATAGTCAATATCGGTTTGGGGTTTTTATGGTACTTTATTGTTTTGCCTTTTAACCAAACGTTTGCCTTAATTGCTTTTATAACCGCAATTACGCCAACTGCCACCGCCGCGCCGGCAGTCGTGCATTTTTTAAAAGGAAAAGTTGAATATATTACCGCCAGCGTCATTTTAACGAATCTGGTAATCGCGCTTTGTTTGCCAATCTTCATCTCGATTTTGCATGCCGGAAAAGCAGGCGTTTTTGCAATTTCTTCTTTGCAAAATATATTCATAGTTATAATTATTCCTTTGCTTTTGGCTCAGGGAATACATTTTTTACTGCCGACTTTGGGCAAAGCGATCTCAAAATACAAAACACTTTCTTTTTATTGTTGGATTGCGGTGGTGTTTTTGGCTGTGGCCAAATCGTCACAATTCATTCTAACTCACAAGGAAATTCCTCTAATAAGCTTAATAATTATTGGAATTTTGGTGCTTATTATTTGCGCTGTTAATTTTACTTTGGGGAGAATTATCGGTGGAAAGGAGTTTGGCTTGGAAGGAAGTCAGGCTTTAGGGCAGAAAAATACCACTTTTTCGATTTGGTATGCGTTGTCGTTTTTAAATCCGTTAATCGCTTTGGGGCCGGTGTTTTATCTTGTTTATCACAACGTTTATAATTCGTATCAAATGTTCAAAAAAGACCGCAGCGGCTAATTCTCGGCTAACCTTCGAGTAGTTTTTTGATTTCTTCAAACAGTTTTAGAAATTCTCTTGAGTCTTCTTTGCGTGGCCGTTTCAATTTCACTTCTATAATTTCTTTAATTCCGCCTTGTTTCATAACAGCAATTCTATCCGACAATAAAACTGCTTCCTCCAAAGAATGAGAGACCATTACAATCGTTTTGCCGGTTTCCTGCCAGATCTTTAAAAGATAGTTATGCATTTCGTCGGTTGTAACCGGATCCAAAGCCGAAAATGGTTCGTCCAAAAGCAAGACTTTCGGTTCAACCGCCAACGCTCTGGCAATGCCGACTCTTTGTCTTTGTCCGCCGGAAAGTTCCCTTGGATACCTAAAGCGGAAAGCTTCCAAATCCACCATTTGTAAGTATTTTGCTGTTTGCTGTTCAATTTCACGTGTCGGAAGATGTTTAACTCTATTTACCAAAGAAACGTTTTCTTCAACGCTCATCCAAGGGAGAAGGGCTCCTGTTTGGAAAACCATCGAAACCTCTTCCGGCTTTTCGATTTTACCGCTTGTGGGTAGTTCAATCCCGCCGATTAGCCTCAGAATTGTTGATTTTCCGCAGCCGCTTGGTCCGACCAGGCAAAAAAATTCGCCTTCATTAATACTTAAATTCACATCGGAAATAGCGGTGACTTTAGCCGCTTTATAGATTCTGGAAACATTTTTAAAAGAAATTATTTCAGTCAAATTTAAACCTTTCCGCTAAGTGCAAAAGCTTTTGCCAAACAAAAAAATTAATCAGAGTAATTAAAATAATCATTGCAATTAAAGAGCCCAAAAAGACGGCGTTTTGGCCTTGGTAAAAAGAATTTACCAATAAACTTCCCAAACCCAAAGGGTCGTTTCCGACTGTTCCGTTGGGAATGTAGCTATGCAGCGCTTCGGCGACGATCAAAAGGCTCCAGCCCTGTGCCCAGGCCAAAAGCGAGCCGGTGATAATGTAGGGAAAAATGGCCGGAATTGTAATATATCTTAATTTATTAAAACCCTTAATCTCAAAAATTTTGGCAGCGTCCAAAAGATCTTTGGGAATAGTTTTTAAGCCGCCGATCATCGAAAATACCAAGTTCCAAAGCATGGCCATAAACAAAATAAAAATAACCGCGCCCTCCGTTGCGTTTAACTTTATGAAAACCAAAACTACCACCGGGAAAAAAGCCAAAATCGGCACAGACTGGATAATATCCGTAATCGGCAAGAGAATGCGCTCTGTCCGTTCATTTTTAGTGATCAAAAGCGCAATCGGAACAGACAAAATCAAAGCAAAAACATAGGAAATTAAAAGTCTAAAAAGAGTATTAAAGGAAGCTAAAAGGATGACGGTTGGGGAAAGTTCGCTTAAATTCAAAACGCGTTGGGGAGTTACAAAATTAAAAAGAGCTAAAAAGATTACGGTCAAAATTGCAATGACAATTAAGGTTGAGGAAAAATGGCGTTTTTTGGACGTTAAATAACTAAAATGATAATGGTGATGATAATGCCTTATTGCCATACTATTCTAGTTTAAGACTTTTGCCAAAGCTTAGCAATTGACACTCTTACGATAGCTTGGTATTATGCAAACCTAATGGCAGAGCGATTGATTTTAAGACGTCCTTCTTTGATTACTGCAGCCGAAACCCTTTATGTCCCAAGAAGGCCAAGGCAAAAAGAAAAGCTGGTATTTATCTGTAATCCTTCCACCGGTAATAAAAATGCCAAAGAATTAGCAGAGCGAATTGCCGATTTTTTGCCGCGGTCTTGGGAGATAGATTATAAAATTTCAGAAGACGCCGGACAGGAAATAGGATTGGCAGCAGATGGCGTAAGGGAAGAGGCAACAATAGAAGTCAGTGTTGGAGGAGACGGAACTTTAAACGGGGTAGTAAGAGGTGTTACGGAAGAGTTAAGAAGAAAGAAAAGGCATATCGGCGAAGTACCAATTGCCAATGTTCACGCAGGGACTGTGGGAAACATGGACAAGGAAAACGGACGCATCAGAGACCCTGAGTTAATAGCGTTTATGCTAAAGAATGGAATTATAAGAGATATGGATCTATTAAGAATAAACGGTTATCCGGCTGTTGGGGTTGCCGGAGCCGGGTTCGACGCCAGCAGAATGAAGATTGTTCAGCCTCCGGGAGAAAAGAAGTTAAAAACAGGAGTGATGCCATTTTTGTGGGAAGGAGCTAAAGGGATTATCCCTTACAGAGGTATTCCGGTATTGGAGGCGGAGGTCGACGGAAAAGAAATTCCCGTAAAAAGACTTGCTCAAGTTTGGATGACCAGTATGAGATATTCTTTATCATCCTTTAGTATGGACGGTAAAAGTTTAAACGATGACCGCATATTTGAAGCGTACTTTATACCGGGACGAGGTTGGCAGCTTGCTCCGAGAGTAGCAGTTACGTACGTACTAAGGGGAAGAAACAATCCTTTAGCTTATTGTGCAAAAGTTAATGACCATGTAAGGATCAAGTATGCCGACGAGGTAGACGTCGAAGTAGATGGAACGCCGATCGGAAATACAGATGAGATAGGTGTTAAACTCGATCCTGAAACAATCAGTTATTTGGGTCCCGGTCACAAAATGGATATGTTTGGGCAGGACAAAAATTGGGATTATTCGCAGGGAACAGCAGAAACTGTTGTTTTTGAGGCTACGACATAAATTTCCGGCGGAATTATACACCCCGTGTCAAGGCCTTGACAAAGGCTTAAAAACCCACCTATACTTTATATGTTCTTTGGTATTGGAGGAAGTTGGTAAGATTTTCCTCTACAAGTTCACTGAGCTTGAGGTATCCTGATTTTCAGGAGACAGAGCGAATTATCATGTCGCTTAGGCGGCAGATTGAGCTCACCTAATTATAAGTTCGGGGAAACATCAATTTTTCTCGATACCAAGGGCGAATTTATTCTTTATTATTCTACTTTGGCCTCGGGGGCTTTTTTATTGCTATTCTTTTTGATAAAATCATTTTGTCCTTAGTAGATATGCCGAGATAGCTCAGTGGTAGAGCAGCTGTTTTGTAAACAGCAGGTCCAGGGTCCGAATCCCTGTCTCGGCTCAACGAGTCGAGCGAAGCGAGATACTTTACGTATCGTCAGTCCGAATCTGACAGACGGCTCAAAATCTGTTAAAATTAGAACACGCTGGGTTCGCGTAGCGGCAATCGCCTCTGGCTGTAGACCAGATGACCGTAAGGTCTGCGGGGGTTCGAGTCCCTCACCCAGCACTTGCGTCGGATCACGATTTGGGCGCTTTATTTTTGCAAAAGCAAAAATTTCGATTTCCAATCGGATCCTCCTTTTTCAAAATTGCAGGCAATTTTGAGAGGGGACGAAAAGACGCAAAGTTGGCCGGCTTGGCTCAGTGGTAGAGCAAGTCATTGGTAATGACTAGGTCGTGAGTCCGATTCTCACAGCCGGCTCAATAGCTAAAAATTGCTTTGCAATTTTGAGACTGGGAAATTAAACGAAAATCTGCTAAAATACCGATTATGGCAAAAAAGGGAGAACACAGAGTAACCGTCGGACTAATCTGCACTGTTTGCAAAAACAGGAATTATGTCACGACCAGAAATAAGCTGAATACAGAAGCAAAGCTTTTGTTAAAAAAATATTGCCGGCATTGTAAAAAAGTGGTCGAACACAAAGAAAACGAAAAGCTAAAATAACCTCAACACCCACGACTTATAAGTTCATTTTTTAAAACTACACTTAAGCTATAAAGTCTTAGTGAACTTATATAACCCATAGTTTGACTTTTGGATATTTTTCTGATATCATTCGAGCTCGGTGACAAAACAAACCTAGACTAATTTGCTGTCTAGGAATTTTGTGTTGTTACTTAAGTTTAAATTTGCACTTTGACAAGTTGCGAAAAATGTTTTTTCCATTAATTGAACGCCTTGGGCGTTAAACGGTTAATGCTTAGAGCGTTCAATTAATGGTTTTACAGTTGTTTGGCTTTGTACTTTTTTCGTGACCTGAATTCTTTAGTTTTTTAAAACTGCGTCCTATTGTTAGCAATAACGAATGCGGTTTTAAGACAAGAGAGTAAAGGAAACGACTTTAGAGTAAGTTGTCAAACAGCATCAATCAATCAAATCAAGCGTAGGAAAGAGGTCTATTATGGATCAGTCTGTTTACACGATTATGAGTTTTGTTGGCCTTGTAGCTCTCCTATTGGGAGTAGTTTTCTACTTCGTTGTGGGCGGAAGCTTCATAACGGATGGGAGGAAGCAATACCTTTCAAGTGGAGAATCAAAGGGGGCAACGAATACCTTCGACAGCCAATCGAATCTGATCATCGGATCTATCATCAAGGCGTTCGGGGTAATGTTCTATACAGTAGGAATGGTTGTGATAGTCGTAGCACTTCTACTCGAGAACATCCACCAGCTCGGCAACCGCTGATCTAGTCAACCAACCAATCCGCCACATCCTCCAAAAGAGGAGAAAGAGGTCTGCGATGCAGTTCTTCACGATCATATTTGGACTGGTCACTGCGGGAGCGGACTTTTATGTGGCATGGAATACCACCCGTTCCACAGATAACAAGCGCCGAAGAATCGGTGACATCATTCTGATAATCATGAATTTGGTGTTTGCCTATCTCTGGTTCACCGTGCTCTTGCCATCAATGCAATGACCGAGTCTAAAAAACTCTGATACTGCATCCGGCTCTATCCGGAGCGCTTATCCTCCAAAAGAGGAGAGGGGACTATCAACATGCAGTCTATGTACTTGATTGTCATCGGAGGAGCGATTTTCCTAATACTGGAATTCGCTGTTCCACGTAGTCGAAAGCGTGCAGGCTTACAGCTTGGCATTGTCTTCGGCATGATGGGCGTCGCGACCTGGAACCTCATAGTTCTGCTCGCAGCGTTTCCGAATGGAACCTAGTATCTAAGACTCGATCCACATCCTCCAAAAGAGGAGAAGGAGCAACGTGAACAGCGACGACAAGTTCTACTCGATATTCGCTATAGGCATCTTTGCCATAGTAATCGCGGTAATTGTCATGGGAGGGATCGCCATCATCGTGCATCCGGAACTGCTTTCGCAGTGCCATAAGTAGTCACGACAAGCGTCCCAGCCGGACTCATCCAATCCATCGCATATCAATCCTCCAAAAGAGGAGAAAGAGGTCTGCAATGCAGACATCGTTTTTGTATTGGCTAGGCATCGCCGCCGGAATAGCGATATTCCTTTGGGGATGGCTGAATGTCGAGCAACAAGCTCGAACCAGCCGCGCAATTAGCGCCATGGTCATCGGTGGATTTGTGGTTTTGGGCTTTGCCCATGCGCTGTCAATATTGTGACCGGGTCTAAAAAACTCTGATCACATACTTTGCGGCAAGCCACGTCCGAAACCAACCAAACACTCTTCTTAAAGGAGAGCATGGCACAATGCGCAAGCTGACACGTATCCTTGTGGAAATTTTGGCTTTGGTAGCCGGATTCACCGCAGGCGTACCTTTTGGATGGAAACCGCCGACAACAACTCCACGGTGTTCGGGAGACGTAAGTCTTCGGCGCTAGTGGTAACAGCGGAATCCTCACAGCAACATCATCCAGACGGCTAGGACAGATTGTTCCAGCTAGTCTTTTAAGGATGTTCCTTAGTTTCCTCATCAAGAGGAAAAGGAGGCGCTATTGACAAAAAATCCCTAGGGGGTTTAAGTCAAGGAATGGTTCTCAGATACAAAAAGAGAACTGGGAAAGAATGGACGAGCTAGAACCCGTAGCAGTATCTGCAGATGAGGTTGACCAATTCGGTTGTCCTTACTGCAATAGCTGCGATTACAGTATCCAGTTGTCAGGCAGGGAAGGATCGGCTGCGATCTGCAACAATCCTACCTGTAAGAATCGCAGTTTTGTGATTCTGGCAAAGGGAATCACTCGTTCTCCCTTCGGATTTGGACCATCACGTGTCCATCCCGAACTAATCCCGCATCCGCGAGCTGGTACGCCAACTCATGGATTAGCCGACATGCGGCCCGATGGAGGTGGGGATTTCTTCACATTCATCGATCTGCGTCTAAAAGAAGGAGCTCTGTGTTTGGTTTGTCGAAAGCCAACCCATAGCAGAGTAACTTTCTTGCCGACATTGTTTGCCGGTGTCAACTCAAGACCAGCAGCTGATCGCGTCTTCGAGATATTCAAGGAGCATGGTTGCTCAGTGAAGCTCGATTTAAGCGCCAGAAAGCCAACGGTTGAGGCAGCCGCATGCGAAGTGCATGATGCTATTCTCAATAGTCTTCGCGTTCTGACAGCTGACGGCATTTTCACGTCGGAAAAGCTCGATTCAGCGTTGGCGCAACCGGATCAAACCGTTTACGTCAACTAACGGCGAGCTAACCGTCATATCTCCAAAAGGAGAGAAAGGGGTGCCAAACGAAAGCTCAACAGAGCTTATTTCCGGTTAAGGAAGCCTCTTTTAGGGAGTACTCAAATGCGTAGGATCAGGAATCTGTTCACTTTGCTGCTCATGGTCTGTTCGATTGCAACGCTCAACATCGGAATGGCATCGGCGAGTACCAACCAGTCCGATTCGCAGCAGCAAGCTCAGGCCGCTGACGTCGTAGTTCAACCGGCCTGCACAGGTTCGGTTAGCACCGACGGCTGCGAAAACGTTCTGATCACGGTCACAACCCAGGAATCGCCCTGGTACTTCAAGTTCACCAAGTCCGGCAGTGCTGATGTCAACGTCACAGTCACGGGAGCAACCGCTACCCAGAAGCTGTCCGCCGGCACTTGGCATTGGACTTCCCAGTACACGGATGGCAATAAGCTGAAGGACGGCCAGAGCAGCAACGTTAACGTTACTGTTTGCCCGACAGCTACGCCAACGGCAACACCGACAGCTACTCCAACGAGTACGCCTACGGCAACACCGACTGCAACTGCAACGGCAACACCGACAGCTACTCCAACGAGT
>Ga0182027_10007001_pt1 | contig 16737 bp, 10 predicted proteins | sample 712E1DmetaG_FD_121300 | JGI IMG/M metagenome (GOLD analysis project Ga0182027, IMG submission 121300) | Permafrost microbial communities from Stordalen Mire, Sweden - 712E1D metaG (Illumina Assembly) | ecosystem: Environmental > Terrestrial > Soil > Wetlands > Permafrost | place: Sweden... | reverse complement strand
GTGGCGCAGATGACGCGGATTTCGTCGCGCAGGAAAAGTTCCTGGTGCTCCGTGCGCTCGCCGGAGGTCAATCCGGCGTGGTAAGGGCGGGCGGGAATGTGGTTTTCATTCAGATGCGCGGCCAGCGCCTCGGCGCCCTTGCGGCTCTGACAATAGACAATTCCACTCTCGCGCGGACGCGAACGGAGGAAGTCCATGACCTGGCGGGACGGCTTGGACTTGACCACGACGCGATAGGTCAGATTGGGCCGGTTGAAGCTGGCGACAAAGCGGCTCGGCTCGAGCAGGTGCAATTGCCCGACAATATCCTCGCGCACACGGGCGGTGGCGGTGGCGGTGAGGGCCATCATCGGCGCGCTGGGAAAGAGCGGGCGCAACTGGGAGAGCTGCCGGTATTCGGGCCGGAAATCATGGCCCCATTCGCTGATGCAATGCGCTTCGTCCACGGCGATCAAATTGACGTTCCAACGCTGGAGATCGTCCAGGAAACCGGAAAGCATCAGCCGTTCGGGCGCGACGTAGAGAAGGCGGTACTGGCCCTGGTGCAGGCCGCGCAGCCGGGGGCGCGACTCGCCGGCGGCGAGCGAGGAATTGAGGAAGGTGGCGGCGATGCCGGCGGCCTGGAGGGCGTCCACCTGGTCTTTCATCAGCGCGATGAGGGGCGAAACGACGACGGTCAGGCCGGGCCGCAGGAGCGCGGGCAATTGGAAGCAGAGCGACTTGCCGCCGCCGGTGGGCAGCAGCGCGAACACATCGCGTCCGGCCAGGGTGTCGCGGATGATTTCGCGCTGGAGCGGGCGAAAGGAAGTGAAGCCGAAGAATTTTTTCAGCGGCCCGAGCAACAGAGAGTCGTCCGGGTTCATTGGTTGTGCGCCTTCCATGCCAACTGGCGTTTCATGGGGGCATGATGGCGCAAAGGCCGCGCGGTGGAAAGGTTTCTCCGTGGGGAAAGTCATGCCGCGGGGGATTCGGGTGGTTGAATTTGAAGGCAGCGCGTATGGCTGCTGGATCGGTTTCCAGTGGCAGCGGCGGTGACAGGGCGGAAAGCGGCGCTGTCGCGCCCGCGCTCCAAGACCTGTCGGCACCTCGGTCGCGCCCGGTGAACGCGAAGCGTCATGGAGTGCGGAACGCAGTTCCGCCTTTTCTGGGAACGAGGCGTGGTCGGCCGATGGGTAGAATTTTCTCTCATGCGCCCCTCTTTGCGGAAGCGACAATGGCAAGAAATTGCGGGTTGACAAGACGGCGGGGCTTCCTATAATGCGGACATCATGAGTGAGGCCAGCCACCAAATCGCCCTCACCCGCACAGCGCCAATCAGGGGCGGCGGGAAAAGACCGGTTTCTGATCATTTTCCCAATGGCAACAGGTGATCCGCTGCAAACCAATACAAGCCAGAAAGAACACAACGCAATTATGAAAATCCCGGAAAACAACGATACGACAAACGCGCAATCCGCGCCGCCGGCGGGCAACCCTCCCGCCAGCCCAACCCCGTCCCAAAACCCGCTGCAAATGTCCCGCCGCGCCTTTATTGCCGCCGGCCTGGTCGCGCCGCTGGTGGTGCCGAGCACCGTGATGGGAGGCGCCGGCACCCCGGACAAACTCCGCATCGCCTGCGTGGGCGTCGGCGGCATGGGCAAGAACTATCTGGCCGGCTGCAAGGACGAGGAGATCGTCGCGCTGTGCGACCTGGACCACGAGTTTTCCGCGCCGGTGTTCCGGCAGTACCCCAAGGCCAAACTTTACAAGGACTTCCGCGAGATGTTCGACAAGGAGCAGAACAACTTCGACGCCCTGATCGTGGCCACGCCGGACCACTGGCATTCGCACCTGGCGCTGGCCGCCATGGCGATGAACAAGCACCTTTACAATGCCAAGCCGATCACGCATACGATTGCGGAGGCGCGGCGCGTCAAGGCGGCGGTGCTGGCCTCCACCAAGACGACCAAGGCGAGCATTCAAGATTCGCGGACCTCGTATGCGCGGGCGACGACGGAGTTGCTGTTGAGCGGGGTCATTGGGCCGATCCATGAAGTGCATATTTGGACCGGCACTTACAGCCCCAGCGGGCTGGCCCGGCCGACGGAGGTCCAACAAGCCCCGACGGGGATGAATTGGGACCAGTGGTGCGGCCCGTCTCCGGCGCGGCCCTATCATAAGACCTACCATTACGGCAACTGGCGTCCCTGGTGGGACTTCGGCACGGGCACGGTGGGCGACTTCGGCTGCCACACGCTCCAGATGTTCCATGACGAGTTGGAGATGGGATCGCCGGACTGGGTGACGGCGACCGCCTGCCAGGCCTTCTCGCTGGCCGGCAGCGTGAACAACACCGAGTGCATGAGCATCGCCAACATCATCCAATGGCACATCCCGGCCCGCGGCGACAAGCCGGAGATGATGGCCTTCTTCTATGATGGCGGACTGACGCCGCCCCGGCCCGTGAGCATGCCGGCGGACGTGACGATGCCCGGCAGCGGGATCATGTTTGTGGGAGAAAAAGGCGTTCAGATTTCCGCGTATTATGGCGGCAACCCGTGGCTCCAGTTCGGCGCCACACCCCAGCCGGGCCAGCAGGTTCGAGGGCTCGCCGGCGGCTGGCTCCTGCCGGAGGCCAAGTTCAAGGACTTCAAGCAGCCTGACCCCACCTTGCCACGATGCGAGAAGCCGGATCATTACCTCGAATGGGTGCGGATGTGCAAAGCCGGCAAGAAATCCATTACGCCCGTCGAGTTTGCCTGCGGGCTGACGGAATTCGCGCTCCTCGGCACGCTGGCGCAACGCCGGTACCGCATGCCTGCGCCCGACGCCGGCGGGGGCAGGAGAGGCGGCGGCGGTGGTGGCCGCGGCGGAGGAGCGGCCAAGGTCCTCCTGTGGGACTCGAAGGCCATGAAATTCACCAACGACGAGGTGGCCAACAGCCTTGTGGACACGCCTTACCGCAAGGAGTGGGACTTCAAGGTTTAGTCCGCAGCCAAACAACAAGTGTAATGCGTCACTCTTGGGTGGCAGGGCGCGCACTCCGGTGCGCGCCGTTGCGAGCCGCGGCGGGCAGAGGACTGCCCGCCCTAGCTTTTTCCCCGGTCCGTGACGCAGTACCAACAAGTCGAAGATTCTATTCAGATTCCATTCCACTAACTTTAAAAACAACAAAGGAGATTTGGCTCATGTTACGAAAAGCATGCACGGTCGGGTTGGCGGTTTTGGCACTCGGCAGTATCACCCTCGCAAGCGCCCAGCAATCCACGCAGGCGGGCGGCAAAACGAACAGCCTGCCGAAGGAATATACGGCGGACCTGGGTGGCGGTGTGAGACTGGAGATGGTGCTGATTCCAGCGGGCGAGTTCATGATGGGCTCGCCCGATTCAGACAGAAGCGCGTCGAGCGACGAGAAGCCGCAGCACCGGGTTCGGATCACCAAGCCGTTCTACATCGGCAAGTATCCGGTGACGCAGGAGCAGTGGACGGCTGTGATGGGCGTCAACCCGAGCCATTTCCAGGGGCCGAAGAACCCGGTGGAATGGGTCAGTTGGGAAGATTGCCTGCGGTTTCTCAGGCGGCTCAACGAGAAGGCGGGTGGAGGGAAGTGGCAGTTCCCCACCGAAGCCCAGTGGGAATATGCCTGCCGCGCCGGGAGCACGACCATCTTCTGCTACGGGAACGAGGAGGCGGGGTTGGATGAATACGGGTGGTACGATAAGATCTCGGGCGGCAAGTCGCACCCGGTGGGTGAAAAGAAGCCGAATGCCTGGGGGCTATACGACATGAACGGGAGTATATGGCAGTGGGTCCTGGACTGGTATGACAGAGATTACTATGCGCATTCGCCCACCGACGATCCGACGGGGCCTGCCACGGGGACGGATCGAGTCAGTCACGGCGGCTCCTGGGCCAGCCCGGCGCGGAGCGCCCGGTCGGCGAACCACGGCAGAATCGAGGCCGACCACCACGGTTCCCATCTGGGTTTCCGCGCCGCCATGGTTCCGTTGGGGAACTGAACTCCAGCCCGCATATTCCATGGTCCACACGAAATGCCAACAGCCGGGAGGGCCGACTTGTGGTCGGCTTTATGGTCGCGAAGACATTGAAAGCCGATTGAAAATCGGCGCTCCGAACCCGGAAGCAGAAATGCCCGGGCCGGGGGCGACAAGTAATCAGCAGCAAATCAACACAAACCAACAACAACGCAACACAGTATGAAATCTCTGGACCGCAACGATACGACAAGCGCGCAGTCCGCGCCGCAGGCGGGCAACCCTCCCGCCGACCCAACCCCTTCCCAAAACCCGCTCCAAATGTCCCGGCGCGCCTTTATTGCCGCCAGCCTGGTCGCGCCGCTGGTGGCGCCGAGCACCGTGATGGGAGGCGCCGGCACCCCGGACAAGCTTCGCATCGCCTGCGTGGGCGTCGGCGGCGTCGGCGAGGACTATTTGACCGGCTGCAACAGCGAAGAGATAGTCGCGCTTTGCGACCTGGACCACGAGTACTCCGCCTCGGTGTTTGCGCAGCATCCCAAAGCCAAAATCTACAAGGACTTCCGCGAGATGTTCGACAAGGAAGAGAAGAACTTCGACGCTCTGATCGTCGCCACGCCGGACCACTGGCATTCGCATCTGGTGCTGGCGGGCCTGGCGATGAACAAGCACATTTATTGCGCCAAGCCGATGACCCACTCGATTGCCGAGGCGCGGAAGGTCAAAGCGGCGGCGCTGGCCTCCAAGATGACCACCAAGGCGAGCATCCAGGATTCGCGCAGTTCCCATTCCCGGGCCACCACGGAGTTGCTGTTGAGCGGGGCCATCGGGCCGGTGCGCGAAGTGCATTTCTGGACCGGCACTCACTGCCCCAGCGGCTTGAAACGGCCGGCGGAGGTCCAGGAGCCGCCTGCGGGGATGAATTGGGACCAGTGGTGCGGCCCGTCTCCGGCCCGGCCGTTCCATAAGCTCTACCATTACGGCAACTGGCGTCCCTGGTGGGATTTCGGCACCGGCAACCTGGGCGACGTCGCCTGCCACACGCTGCATACGTACTTCGAGGAACTGGAAATGGGCGCGCCGGACTGGGTCGCGGCCGATGCTTGCCAGGCTTTTTCGGCGCTGGGCACGGTCGGGAACTACGAGTGCTCGAGCATTTGCAACTACGCGCAGTGGCACTTTCCGGCGCGCGGCAAACACCCGGAGATGATGGCGTACTACTACGATGGCGGACTGCAGCCGCCGCGTCCGTTGAGCATGCCCCCCTCGATGGGCATGCCGGGCCGGGGCGTGATGTTCGTCGGTGAGAACGGCGTGCAGGTTTCGGCGTTCTATGGCGGCACTCCCTCGGTGCAGGACCATACTTCACCCCGGCCGGGCCAGCGGATTCAAGGCCTCCCTGGCGGCTGGCTCCTGCCGGAGGCCAAGTTCAGGGATTTCAAGCAGCCCGATCCCTCCCTGCCGCGGTGCGAAAGAGCGGATCATTACAAAGAGTGGATCCAGGCCTGCAAAGCCGGCAAGAAGTCCATCATGCCCATCGAGCTTGCCTGCGATCTGACGGAATTCGCCTTGCTCGGCAGCGCGACGCTGCGCCGGTACAGCGCGCCCCCGCCGGGGACGACCCCCAGTTTGGGTTGGGGTGGATCCGGACGATCAGACTCCGCCGTGGTGTGGATTGAGGCGACCGGCGGCGGCCATGTGGTTCCCCCCGGGGCGCGCCCCCAGGCGGGCGTCCGCACCGGAGAAAGCTATTACCGAAGTTCCAAGGTCCTCACCTGGGACTCCAAGGCCATGCGGTTCACCAACGACGAGCAGGCCAACGGTTATGTGGACACGCCCTACCGAAAGGAGTGGGACTTCAAGGTTTAGGATTGACAAGCCTCCATCAAATGAAGGGAGAAACTTATGATTAGAAGCACAGTTGCAGGAAGAACATTAACTTGTTCCGCCTTCGTCTGGCTTGGCATCATGTTGCTTGGCAGTCACAACCTGCCGGCGCAAGACAAACCGGGCGTCATGCGCGACATCACCCCAAAGCAGCTTGTTCATGACATGAAAGTCGGCTGGAATTTGGGCAACACCATGGAAGCCAGCCCGGGCGAAACCGGCTGGGGGAATCCCGTGACCACCCAGGCCATGATGGACGCGGTCAAGGCAATGGGATTCAAAACCGTCAGAATCCCGGTCACCTGGCAGGGCCATCTCGGCCCCGCTCCGGACTATACCATTGACAAGGCCTGGCTTGACCGGGTGCAGGAAATCGCAGACTACGTCCTTAAGGACGGCATGTATGCCATCGTCAACACGCACCATGACGGATGGATCAGGCTGACTGCCGAAGGCCAGGCCCAAGGAACCAACGAGGCGGCCAAGGTCTGGGCGCAAATCGCCACCCGCTTCCGGGATTACAGTGATTATCTGATTCTGGAAACGTTCAACGAGCCAAAGGGAAGGCAAAATCAATACAGCGGCGGAACCCCCGAGGCTCGCGCCATTCTGAACGCGTATCATCTGGCCTCTGTCAATGCCATCAGAGCCACCGGCGGAAACAACGCCAAGAGGATTATCATGTGCGCCACCCATGCCGCGACTCCTTCCGATGCGGCCATCAGGGATTTGGTGATTCCCAACAACGATCCGCGGGTCATTGTCTCCATTCACACCTATTACCCCAATGGATTGTCCTTTGGCGGGCAAACCAATTGGGGGAGCGATGGGGACAAGGCAGCGATGAGAAGGGAACTGGATCGGGAAGCCAGGGATGTGGCCGAGAAAGGCAGCGGCGCCGCCGTCATTGGCGAATGGGGTTCCGTGAGCCGCGTGAATTTGGCTTCCCGGGTTGCTCATGCGGAGTATTACGCCCAGCAAGCGCTATCCAGAGGAATGGCGACGGTTTGGTGGGACAACGGCGGGCGCGACTTTGCCATACTGAACAGGCGCGCGAACCCTGTCACCTGGACCTGGCCGACCATTGCCGCGGCGCTGGTCAGAGGCGCCTCCACGGCAACCCCCCCAGCCGAGCCGCCCAAATAGGTCACTTGGCTAGTTTCTTGATCCGGGCGTCCAATTTCGTGTCGCTTCGGTAAGAAGTGCAACATAAACCGCAATTACATGGCGGCCAATGCGAGCACTTTGGGCCGGGCGCGATCAAATAAATCCTGGATTTCCGGCACGTTCGGCACGCGAGCGCGAGCAAATGCCATCTCCAACTGGTGCTGGGTCAAGGGTTCCATCTGGAGCAAAAATCGGATGTCCTGTAAATCGTCCGCATCCGCGCGCGCCATCTTGGTCAAGATGAGGTCAATTGTCGCTGGCCGGAAAACCACCAGCTTCCCCAAACCAACGTCGAGCCGCAGGCGGCCGTTGAGCCAGTCCTCCTGCAGGATGACATCAGTTTCGCGGAATAAGTGGGTCAAGTAAAGGCCATCCGGCTCCAGTTCAACATTCGTGCGTTGCACGGCCTGCCAGAAATCTTCGTGCGTGTCGGGCGGTTGCAGCCAAGCTAGTGGCAGAATGCCGTCCACATCCTGCGTGTTGTGAAAATGGCCAGGGGTCTGAGAATAGCCCAATGCCAGCGCCGAACGTCCAAAAAGAGTAATTTCAGCAGGCAAAGCGAGATGCTGATCGAGCGTTCTTAGAATGCGAAGCGGGTTGCTCATGCGACACGTTCGCGCCGCCGAAGCCACTGAATTTGCGGGCCGCCCGCAAAGGAGGTGACGCCGGTTTGGCTGACAAAGCGGGACCAGTGGGGGAGAACATCCGGACGGTACGACAGCCGCCGTGGCAGATGGCGGAGCAAGTAAGACCAGGGTTGCGTCTCCGGCGCAAAACGCGCCGCGATGACGGCGATATGGATCAAGACAGGCTCGACCCTTTCCATGACCGCGAGTCTGGCAAGTCCGGGCGCGTCCGTTCGCGGTGAACTGAGCAATTGCGCGGCGGCGCGTATGAACGTCGAGTTGTATGGATGCTGGCCTAGACACAAGCCGACGCCAAGCTCTTCATCACTCAGGCCGGCATGGTCAGGCGGGAGGTCTTGGGGAAAATCGCGCCCGTAGTGGGCGGCGCCCCGGCCCACGGCGCACTTGAGAAGCCATTCGCCAATACGATCTTGCGGACACCTGCTCATTTCGCAAATCTTGCGCAGCAGTGGCGACACATGGACGGTGTCCCCGAGCTGTTGGGCCAGCGGCGGGTTGCTCCATTGCTCAATCGTTTCCACGCCGAAACTATAACATGGCGGCGATCCGGCTGGCGAATTCCTTTTTTGAGCCCAGGTCTTCCATCCAGATGAATGCCGAAGTCATTTCGGAGTGACGATGCAGACGGCCAGCTTGATTCCACGAATTGCCGGTTTGCCACAATCCGCCGGTTATTTCTTGAAACGACCGGGAGTTGGCTGCAACCATGCTTTGTTTCTAAAACGAATGAAACTCGGCCTCGGCTTGTACCGCCATGCGCTCACCCGCGATAATTTCCAGTTCGCGCGGCAGGCGGGGGCCACGCATATCGTGGCCCATCTGGTGGATTACTTCAAAGGCGGGGCGCAAAATCCGCGCGATAACCAGCCCACCGGCACGGAGCAGGGCTGGGGGCTGGCCGGCGACCCCAACCGCCTCTGGCCGCTGGAGGAACTGGTGGCGTTGCGCCGGGAAATCAACGCCGCCGGCCTGGCATTGGAAGCCATCGAGAATTTCGACCCCGCCCACTGGCACGACATTCTGCTGGACGGCCCGAAGAAGAAGCAGCAGATGGAGAACGTCAAGACCATTATCCGGCGGCTCGGCCAGGCCGGCATTCCGGTCATGGGCTACAATTTCAGCATCGCCGGGGTCTGCGGGCGCGCGCGCGCTCCTTACGCGCGGGGCGGGGCGGAATCCGTGGGCATGGAAGGCCCCCTGGAGACGCCGATGCCCAAGGGGATGGTTTGGAACATGGTCTATGATCCCGCGGCGCCCGAGGGCTGCGTGCCGGCCATCAGCCACGAGGAACTCTGGCGGCGGTTCGGCGGGTTCCTGGGCGAAATCATCCCCGTGGCGGAGGAGTCCGGCGTCCGGTTGGCGGCGCATCCCGATGATCCGCCCATGCCCACGATGCGGGGCCAGCCGCGCCTGGTCTATCAGCCGCATCTGTATCAGCGTTTGCTCGATCTGTCGCCCAGCCCGGCCAACGCGCTGGAGTTCTGTCTCGGTTCGCTGGCGGAAATGACGGAGGGCGATCTTTACGAGACGGTGGAATCCTGCAGCCGGCAAAGGCGCATTGCCTACGTCCATTTTCGCAATGTCACCGGCAAAGTGCCTTTCTATCGCGAAACATTCCTGGATGACGGCGACGTGGACATGTTGCGCGTGCTGCGCATCCTCAAGAAGAACCAGTACGACGGGGTGCTGATCCCCGATCATACTCCGCAAATGACCTGCGGCGCGCCCTGGCACGCCGGCATGGCCTTTGCAATGGGCTTCATGCGCGCCGCCCTGAAATGGATTGAGCAGGAATAAGGCGCCGCCGAAAAATGAAAATCCGCCTGAGCCTCCTGTTGATCGGACTGTGTATTGGCTCGTTTCTTCCCAGAGGCTTTGCCCTCGGAAACGCCCCGTTTGTCGAGACGGTCAAGACTAAAGACAATTTCGCCATCGTCCAGGACCACCGTGCCGCGAATCTCTTGGTGGATTCCAAGGATTTCCCCGGCGTCCAGCGCGCGGCCGAAGATCTGCGGAAGGACGTAGCGCGCGTGACCGGTGTGACGCCGTCGGCGACCCTCCAGGCGAGCATTCGCGGGGGGCGCGCCATCATTGTCGGCACGATTGGCAAGAGTTCATTGGTTGACCAAATGATCAGCGACTACAAGATTGATGTCACCGGCATCAAGGGCCAATGGGAGTCGTATCTCATACAAGTCGTGCCGAATGCCTACGCCGAAGTGGGCGGCGACGCGCTGGTGATTGCCGGAAGCGACCAGCGGGGAACCATCTATGGCATTTATGATCTCTCCGAGCAAATCGGCGTGTCGCCGTGGTATTGGTGGGCGGATGTGCCGGCGGAACACAAAGACGCGCTGTTTGTCAGAGCCGGCCGTTATGTGGAGGGGCCGCCGTCTGTCAAATATCGCGGCCTGTTTTTGAATGACGAGAATCCCGACCTGACGCAATGGGTGCGGGAGAAATTCGGCACGGTCCCGGTGGCCGGCGGCGCGCCGACGGCCAACTACGGCCGGGGGTTTTACACCAATCTGTTCGAGTTGATTCTGCGCCTCAAGGGCAACTACCTCTGGCCGGCCATGTGGAACAACCGATTCAACGAAGACGATCCGGAAAACCCCCGACTGGCCGGCGAATACGGCATCGTGATGGGCACCTCCCACCAGGAGCCGATGCTCCGGGCGCAAAAGGAGTGGGATTGGGGAACCAATTACGGGAGAATTTATGGCAACTGGAATTATTCCGTGGCCCGGCAGCAACCCGCGCTCCAGCAATTCTGGCGGGAAGGGGTCCGCCGCAACAAGGACTTTGAGAGCATCTTTACTCTGGGCCTGCGCGCGGAGAACGACAGCGGCGCGCCGATTGGCAGGGACTTGACCGGGGAGATCGTCAACGTGCAGCGCAAGATTCTGGCCGAAGAAGTCAATCCGGATCTGACCCGGGTGCCGCAACTTTGGTGTCTCTACAAGGAAGTGCAGGATTATTACAACCAGGGCCTGCAGGTTCCCGAGGATGTCACGCTTCTTTGGGCCGAGGACAACTGGGGCAACCTCCGCCGCCTGCCCACCGCCGAAGAACGCCAGCGCCCCGGCGGCGCGGGGATTTATTATCACTTCGACTACCACGGCGGACCGCGCAGCTACCAGTGGATCAACACCAGCCCGATTTCCAAAATCTGGGACCAAATGTCGCTGGCCAAACAATACGGCGCCGACCGCATCTGGATTGTCAATGCCGGCCACCTCAAAGGCTATGAATTGCCGCTGGAATTCTTCCTGAGCCTGGCCTGGAACGCCAGCCGGTGGACTAACACCAACGAATTCACCCGCCTCTGGGCCGCCCGCGAATTCGGCCCCGGCCCCGCCGCGGACATCGCGGAGATTGTGGGGAAGTACACCAAGTACAATGGCCGTCGCAAACCCGAGTTGCTGGAGGCCGGCACCTACAGCCTCGAGCACTACCAGGAAGCCGAGCGCGTCGTGGCGGACTTTCAGGCCATCCGCGCCAGGGCGGAGGAGATTTCCCGCCAACTGCCGCCGGAAAAGCAGGACGCCTTCTACGAACTGGTGTTGTTCCCGGTCAAAGCCGGCGCGCAGTTGAACGAACTTTACCTTGCCGCAAATCAAAACGCCGCTTACGCGCGCCAGGGCCGCGCCAGCGCCAACGACAAAGCCGCGGTGTGCCGCGCGCTTTTCCAGGCGGAAACCAATCTGATGGCTTATTTCAATCACACCTTTGCCAACGGCAAATGGGATCACTTTATGGACCAGCCGTTCATCGGTTACACAAGCTGGGCGGAGCCGCCGCGGAATAACATGGGCGCCATCCGGCTCGCCGAAGGGCCCGTGCCGGAAGCGGCGGAGATGGGCCTTGCGGTGGAAGGTTCCGGCGGCGCCCTGCCGCCATTCGACGTCTTCAACCGGCAGCGCCATTACCTGGAGGTTTTCAACAAAGGGAAAACGGATTTCACTTTCACCGCTTCCGCCAGCGATCCGTGGATCCGCCTCAGCGAAACCGGGGGAACGGTCGGGAAGGACCAACGCCTCTGGGTCAGCGTGGATTGGAGCCAGGCCCCGGCGGGCGCGGCTGCCGGCACAGTGCGGGTGGCCGGAGCCAACACCAATTTCATTGTGCAAGTGGCGGCCTTCAACCCGGTGGAAGTGACCCGCGATTCCTTGCAAGGCTTCGTCGAAGGCGAAGGCGTTGTTTCCATCGAACCCGAACACTGCACGAAAATCATTGATGCCGGGGCGAACCGTTGGATCAGGATCGAAGATTACGGCCGCACCTTGTCCGGGATGCGGGCGACGGGGCCGGTGGACGCGCCGGAGGCCGTGCCTGGGAAGGATTCGCCCTGCCTGGAATACCGGATGTATCTGTTCCACACAGGGGATGCGGAGGTCACCACCGTGGCGGCCCCAACCTTGAACTTCATCCCCGGACGCGGGCTTCGTTTCGCCATATCTTTTGACGACGCGCCGCCGCGGACCGTGACCCTCGTTCCCGCGAACTACAGCGCGCAAAACGGCAACCGCGACTGGGAGGAATCGGTCCAGGACAACGCGCGCGCAGTCAAGACGAAATTCACGCTTTCCAGCCCCGGCTACCACACCCTGAAACTCTGGATGGTGGACCCGGGCGTTGTCCTGCAAAAACTGGTGGTGGACCTGGGCGGCTTGAAACCGAGTTACCTCGGCCCGCCGGAGAGTCATTTCAACGGAATCCCCCGATCCGCAGAGAACGGAATTTTGCAGGATTTTTGAAGACACCGCGACATTCCTGTGGATTTTTACGGCAATCGGAATAGAATCCTGCCCATGCCAGAGAAAACTTTGAATCAGATGCCTCGGTCCTTGCGCGAGCAGTATGAGAAGGGAAAGGCGGCCCTGGACCATCGGAATTATGATTATGCCACCGAAATCCTCACCGCCGTGCTGGAGGTGGAACCGGCTTTTTTCGATTGCCGCCAGATTCTCCGCATCACCCAGCACAAGAAGGCGGAGGGCGGCCGCGGCGGTTTCTTCAAGCGGATGATGAGCGGCGCCAGTTCCTCGCCCTTGATCGCCAAGGGGCAGCTCGCCCTCCGCAACGATCCGCTGGAGGCCTTGAAGATCGCCGAGCAGATTCTCAATTCCGACCCCCACAGCGCCCAGGGGCACAAGCTCCTGGCCGAGGCCGCCCTGGCCGCCGACTTGCCCAAGACCGCCATTCTCTCCCTGGAAATCCTGGTCAAGAATTCGCCCGAAGACCAGGAATACCAAACGGAACTCGGCCGCGCCTACTCGCAAGCCGGCCAGGTGGAGAAGGCGGAGCAGATTTTCGCCAAATTGGTCCGCCTCAACCCCGGCGACGCCAGACTGTCGGAGGAACTCAAGAACATGTCCGCCCGCAAAACCCTGGCCGAAGGCGGTTACGACGCCCTTTCCGACGGGAAGGGGTCTTTCCGCGATATTTTGAAGGACAAGGAACAGGCCGTCGCGCTGGAACAGGAGAATCGCCAGGTCAAGGACACGGACACCACGCGGCGGCTGATTGACGAATACGAGGCCCAACTGGTCCATGAGCCGAAGAATCTGAAGCTGCTTCGCTCTGTCGCGGAGCTTTACACCCAAAGAAAAGAGTACGACCGGGCGCTGGAGGCTTACAACCGCATCGTCACCACCGAAGGCCAGGCCGACGCCGGACTGCAAAAAGCCATTGCCGAAGTCACCGTGCGGAAACTCGACCAGGCCATCGCCGGGTTGGACGCCGCGGCGCCCGATTACGCCGAACAATCCGCCCGCCTCAAGGCGGAGCGCGATAATTATATGTTGACGGAGTGCCGGGATCGGGCCGAGAGGTATCCCAACGACCTGCTCATCCGCTTTGAACTGGGCCAGCTTTATTTTCAGGCCGGCAAGATCACCGAAGCTATCCAGGAAATGCAGAAGGCCCAGAACAACCCCAACCGGCGCATCCAGGCCCTGAGCTGCCTGGGCCAATGCTTCTCCCGCCGCAACATGAACGACCTGGCGGCCAAAAAGCTCGAGCAAGCCCTCGCCGAGAAACTGGTTTTCGACGCGGAAAAAATGGAGATCACTTATGCCCTCGGCTTGGTCCTGGAAAAGATGGGCAAAAAAGAGGAAGCCATCGAGCAATTCAAAACAATTTACGAGGTGGATGTCGGCTTCAAGGATGTCGCCGCCAAGGTGGACGCCTACTACGCCGCGCAATGAAAAGCGGCGCTGGCGCGCGCGCGCTCCAAGACCTGTCGGCACATCGCTTGCGCGCGTGAACGCGAAGCGTCGTGGAGTGCGGAACGCAGTTCCGCTTTGGCATGGAAACAGACGCTTTCGCCCCATTTGCGGGATTTTGCGTCACAGCCCGCGCCGCGCCCTTCAGTTTTTGCCGCCTGCTTTTTTAGGCCGGACAATGTACGCGGCGAATTCGCGGCGATTCTGCGGCGGGATGCGCGCCTGGAACCGCGTGTTCTCGCCGGCGTAATCGCGCTCCAGCACCTGCCCCACTTCATGCAGGCGGGCGATGACGGCGGATGCGCCGTGCGGCACGGCCAGTTCCACCAATTCGCGGGAGGGCCGCAACTGCGTGCCCAGTTCCTGGATCAAGCCGGCCAGGCCCTCGCCCGTTTTGGCCGACAGGCCCACGCTGTTGGGGTACTGTTCCAGCAGCTTGGCCAGCAGGCCGTTGCTTTCCTCCAGCCGGTCAATCTTGTTGAACACCATGATGGTCGGCTTGCCCGCCGCGCCAATTTCCGCCAGAACCGTGTTGACCGCGGCGATCTGCGCCCCCGCCTGTGGATGCCCCGCGTCCACCACATGGACCAGCAGGTCGGCCTGCGCCACCTCCTCCAGCGTCGCCTTGAAGGCCTCCACCAGCCCGTGCGGCAGTTTGCGGATGAATCCCACCGTATCAGTCAAGAATAAATTCTGGTTGGTCGGCAGCCGCAGCCGCCGCGTCGTCGGATCCAGCGTCGCGAACAGTTTGTCCTCCTCCAGCGCGCGCGCCCCGGTCAGGGCGTTGAGGAGGGTGGACTTGCCGGCGTTGGTGTAGCCGACGATCGAAGCCATCGGCCAGGGCTGGCGCTGGCGCCCGGCGCGCTGGGTGGCCCGGTGGCGGCGCACGGCCTGCAAGTCCCCCGTGATCCGTTCGATCCGTTCCTGCACCCGGCGCCGGTCGGTTTCCAACTGCGACTCGCCTTCGCCGCCGCGCATCCCGATGCCGCCGCTTTGCCGGGAGAGGTGGCCCCAAAAGCGCGTCAAGCGCGGCAGCAAATGCTGCAACTGGGCCAGTTCCACCTGCAATTTGCCTTCCCGCGTCCGCGCCCGCTGCGCGAAAATATCCAGAATCAGCGCCGTCCGGTCCAGCACTTTGCAGCCGAAGACATTTTCCAAATTCCGGCTTTGGGCGGGGGAAAGCTCGTCATCGAAGATCACCGTATCCACGTTGTTGGCCCGGCAATAATCGGCGAACTCGCCGGCCTTGCCGCTGCCGATGAAGGTGCCGGCGGCGGGCGATTCCAGTTTTTGCGTGCCCGTTCCCACCACCGTTCCGCCGGCCGTCGCCGCCAATTCGGCCAATTCCTCCATGGATTCGCGCATCTGCCAACTGACGCCGGACTTGAGTTCCAGTCCGATGAGGAAGACCCGTTCGGTTCTCTTGGCAATCGAGATGAGCGCTTTCAATTCTTATGATCTGATTCTGTCTGCGTTCAACGTAGCACCTCCGCTCCATTGCGCAAAGGGATAAAACAGGGCCAGGCAATGGTCAGTCTCCGGTGGCAGGGCGGGCGGGGGACGGGCCGCCCTTCTTCCTCCGTCAGTGTAGCGCCCCAGCTATCCATAAAAGTGGCAGCGGCGTCTTACCGCTTCTTGCCCCCTCAGAAGTCAACCACAGCGGTGGGACGCCGTTGCCACACTACATATAAAAGGTTGAAAAATGCGCCGATTGGTCTTGTAATGAAACGGCGAATCAGGCGAAATGATGCAACGATCTTATGAATCTTGGTGATATTCTAGGCGCCAACAACATCCTGCCCGTCATGCAGGCGGCCGACCGGTGGGCCGCCATTGATGAATTGGTCGGCAATCTCATCGTCACGGGCAAAATCAGTGCGGAAAACCGCGATGCCATCACCGCCGTTGTCAAGAAGAGGGAGTCGTCCATGAGCACTGGCATCGGTTTCGGCATCGGCATTCCCCACGCCTCGACGGACCTGATCCCCGAAGTGGTGGGGGCGCTGGGACGCTCGGCCACGGGGATCAACTTTGACGCGCTGGATAATCAGCCCGTGACCTTGGTGATGCTGTTTCTGGTGCCGCAGGGCCAGTTCCAAAAGCATCTCCACACCCTGGCCAACATCGCCAAACTCCTTCATATCAAGGAATTTCGCCAGGAACTCGAACAAGCCCCCGACGCGGCCGCCATGTTCGAGGTCATCCGCAAATACTCCGCGCCGCATTGATTCCGCGGTGGAAAGGGCAGGGCGGATCCCGATGCATCGGGACCCGTTGCGGCGTGCGTTCAGCACCCGCCCTGCCACCCAAGATTGAGGCAAACAGGCCAAATTCATTTTTTTGTGCTTCACAAGTTACTCGAACAACGATTGCGCGAGGCGGTGGCCGCGGTCCTGCCGGACGCCGACGCCAGCGCGGTGCTGGTGCGGCCCTGCCCGGAGCCGCGCTTTGGCGATTACCAGGCCAACGCGCTGATGGCGCTGGCCAAGGCGCGCAAGATCAATCCGCGCCAGTTGGCCGCCGACGTGGCGGCCCGGCTGGACGTGGCGGAGTGGTGCGAGCCGGTGGAAATTGCCGGGGCGGGCTTCCTGAATTTCCGGCTCAAAATCCCCGCCATCGCGCGGGCGCTGGAGAGCGTGGCGCGCGGCGGGCGGGCGCTGGTGGAGAAAACGGAGCGGCCCCGGACCATTATTATTGACTTTAGTTCGCCCAACGCGGCCAAACCGATGCACGTCGGGCATATTCGCTCGACGATTTTGGGGGATTCGCTGGCGCGGGTTTCGCGGCTGCTGGGGCACCGGGTGACGACGGACAATCATCTGGGCGATTGGG
>Ga0182027_10007000_pt1 | contig 16737 bp, 12 predicted proteins | sample 712E1DmetaG_FD_121300 | JGI IMG/M metagenome (GOLD analysis project Ga0182027, IMG submission 121300) | Permafrost microbial communities from Stordalen Mire, Sweden - 712E1D metaG (Illumina Assembly) | ecosystem: Environmental > Terrestrial > Soil > Wetlands > Permafrost | place: Sweden... | reverse complement strand
GGCCGGGAGTTCGGAACCACGACCGGGCGGCGTCGCCGGGTCGGCTGGTTCGACGCCGTGCCGCTGCGGTATGCCGTGGCCGTCAACAGCGTCAGCTCGATCATGCTGAACAAGATCGACATCCTCTCGGGCCTGGACGAGGTCCTGATCTGCATGGCCTACGAGGTCGACGGTAAGCGGGTCGAATGGTGGCCCTCGGACGCGGACGTCCTGGCGCGGGCGAAGCCGATCTACGAGCGCTTCCCCGGATGGACCGAGCCGATCCACGGCTGCCGCTCGATGGCGGAACTGCCGGAGAACGCGCGGCGGTACGTGGACGCGGTCGAGCGACTCTCCGGGGCCCCCATCGCCCTCGTCTCGGTTGGGCCGGAGCGCCACGAGACGATCGAGCGAATGGCTCGTCAGCAGCGCCCCAGGCCGCCTGCCGGACCGGCGGCGGTTTCCGCGGCTTCCTCCGGCGCCGCCGCCGCCGACAGATGAGTTCGCAGGCCGGATCCAGCCCGCAGATCGCTGGCCCCGCCCGGGTGCTGGTGCTCGGCGGCGGCGGCCGCGAGCATGCCCTGGTGTGGAGCCTCACGCGCGAGGCGGAGGTCGAGGCGGTCATCGTGGCGCCCGGAAGCGACGCCATCGGCGAGGAGCCCAAGGTTCGGTGCGTGCCGGGCGTTTCCGCCACGGACCCCGCGGCGGTCCTGGCACTGGCCACCGCCGAAGACGTGGATCTGGTCGTGGTCGGTCCGGAGGCGCCGCTGGCCGCAGGAGTCGCGGATGTCCTGGAGGAAGCCGGCGTGCCCACCTTCGGGCCGATTCGCTCGGCCGCGCGGATCGAGTGGAGCAAGGCATTCTGCCGCGAGGTCGCCGCGGCGGCCGGTGTCCGGATGGCCCGCGGCGAAGCCTTCTGGGCCCTCGAGCCGGCCCTCGCCTATGCCCGCGAGCTGGCCGCCGCGCCTGGGGCGCGCGGTGCGGTGGTCAAGGCCGACGGCCTGATGGCCGGCAAGGGCGTCACCGTCTGCGACGACTTCGCTCGGGCGGAAACGGCGCTGCGGGCGCTCTTCGCCGGCGCCCCGGCAGCGGCGGAGGCCGAGGCGGCACGTCTCGCCGGCCGGCCCCCGGTGGTCGTGGTCGAGGAGCGCCTCTTCGGCGCGGAGGCGAGCCTGATCGCCCTGTGCGACGACCACGGCGCGCTGGCCCTGCCCCCGGCCCGGGACCACAAGCGTCTGCTGGACGACGACAGGGGCCCAAACACGGGCGGCATGGGCGCCTACAGTCCCGTTCCGGACCTGCCAGAGAGCCTCTGCGCCACGCTCGTCGACATGATCCACGTGCCGATCCTGGCGGATCTCGCGCGCCGCGGTGCGCCGTTCCGCGGCGCCCTGTACGCGGGCCTGATGCTTACGCCCGAGGGTCCTGTCCTGATCGAGTGCAACGCCCGCTTCGGCGACCCCGAGGTCCAGGCGCTGCTGCCGCGGCTCGCCGTGCCGCTGGGTCCGCTCCTCCTGGGGGCCGCGCTGGGGGACCTCGCCGGGGCCGCGGCGGAGCTCGGCCTGGTGGGCCGGATGCTGCCCACGACCGGGGACGCGGCGGTGGCAATCGTCCTGGCCGCGGCAGACTATCCCGAGACGCCGCGCAAAGGCGACCTCATCGGCGGGCTGGCAGAGGCCGCGCGAGCCGATGCCACGATCTTCCACGCAGGTACGGTGCGCGGCGCCGACGGCCAGTACCGCACCAACGGTGGCCGCGTCCTGTCGGTCGTGGGCCTCGGGAGCACTCTCGCCGCCGCGCGCGCCAGTGCGGAGAAGGCCGCCGACAAGGTGACCTGGGAGGGGATGCAGCGCCGCCACGACATCGCCGCCAGGCTACCGGCCGTCGCGGACGCGAAAGCCGCGGCCGCCTCGCCCGCCCCGATCTCCGCGGCCGGATGGGAAGGGGGGAAGCTGGCATGATCCCGCGCTACACGCTGCCCGAGATGGGGGCCATCTGGACCGAGCAGGCTCACTTCGAGCAGATGCTTCGGGTGGAGATTGCCGTCGCCCGCGCCCAGATATCTCGCGGCATGGTGCCCGCGGAGGCCGTCCGGGCGATCGAGGCGCGAGCCCGGGTAGACGTGGCCCGTATCGAAGAGATCGAGAAGACGACCGACCACGACGTCATCGCCTTCGTCAGCCAGGTCGCCGAGACGGTCGGCGAGGAGGGACGCTACCTGCACCTCGGCCTGACGAGCAGCGACGTCGTCGACACGGGTCTGGCGCTTCAGCTCCAGGCCGCCGGGCGGCGGCTGACCGACGACCTCGACGCCCTGATCGGGGCGCTCGTCGCCCGAGCCCGCGCCGAGGCCGGCACGGTGATGATGGGCCGCACTCACTCGGTCCATGCCGAGCCGACCACGCTGGGCATGAAGATCGCCGGCTGGGCCTTCGAGATCGCCCGCGACCGGGCGCGCCTGGCGGCCGCCGCGGACGACGCGGCCACGGGCAAGATCTCCGGGCCGGTCGGGACCTACAGCCACCTCGATCCGGACCTGGAAGAGGAGGTTCTGGCGGCGCTCGGCCTGCACCGCGATCCGGTCTCCACGCAGATCGTCCAGCGCGATCGCCATGCCGCGATGGTGGCCGCGATCGCGGTTACCGGGGGAAGCCTGGAGCGCATCGCCACCGAGATCCGCAATCTCCAGCACACCGAGATCGGCGAGCTGATGGAGCCGTTCCGGGCCGGCCAGAAGGGCAGCTCGGCGATGCCCCACAAGCGCAACCCGATCCTGTGCGAGCGCATCGCCGGGATGGCGCGCCTACTGCGCGGCTACGCGGCCACGGCCCTGGAGAACCAGCCGCTCTGGCACGAGCGCGACATCAGCCACTCCAGCGCCGAGCGAGTGATGCTCCCCGACGCCACGATCCTGCTCGACTACATGCTCGTGAAGACGCGCGGCCTGATCGAGCACCTGGTCGTCCGGCCGGAGCGGATGCGCGAGAACATCGAGCGCGGCCTGGGCCTCCAGGCCAGCAGCCGCGTCCTGCTGGCCCTGGTCGAGGAAGCCGGAATGTCGCGCGAGGAGGCCTACGCCGTCGTCCAGCGCAACTCCATGAAGGCCGCGGACGAGCGCTGCCAGTTGCGCGATACCCTGGCCGCCGACCCGGAAGTGGCCGCCCGCCTCTCCGACGAAGCGCTTGCCGCCTGCTTCGACGACAGCCATTTCCTGCGCAACGTGCCAACCGCGATCGCCCGGCTCGATGAGCTCGTCCCGGTTCGGAAGGAGGCCGCCGATGTCGCCCGCTGAAACGACGAACCCCGGGGATCCGCGCGCTTCCGGGCACAGCCTCGCCGCCTCGGGGGGATTCGTCCGGTCCGGCAAGGTGCGCGATCTGTTCGAAGTCGGCGATCGGCTGCTGCTCGTCGCCAGCGACCGCCTCTCGGCGTTCGACGTGGTGCTGCCGACACCGATCCCCGACAAGGGCCGCGTCCTGACGGGGCTGTCCCGCTTCTGGTTCGGTCAGACCGCCGACATAATCCCGAACCATCTGCTCGGGAGCAATCCGGCCGAGCTGCCGGCGGGCTTCACGGACGAAAACGGCAGGCGCGAGCTGCGCGGCCGGATGATGCTCTGCCGCCGGGCGAGAGTCCTGCCGGTCGAGGTCATCGTCCGCGGCTACGTCGCCGGTTCGGGTTGGAAGGACTACCGCCGCAACGGCGCGATCTGCGGCATCCGCCTGCCCGAGGGGCTGCGCGAGTCCGACCGCCTGCCCGCACCGATCTTCACTCCGTCCACCAAGGAAGAGGTGGGGCACGACCAGAACATCGGCTTCGACGCCCTGGTCGAGCTGGTCGGCGCGCCCATGGCCGAGCGGGTCCGCGACGTCGCCCTGCGCCTGTACTCGCGCGGCGCCGTGATCGCCGAGAAGGCCGGCATCCTGCTCGCCGACACGAAATTCGAGCTCGGCACCGCCCTCGACACGGGCGAGCTGATCCTGATCGACGAAGTCCTGACGCCCGACTCCAGCCGGTTCTGGGACGCCTCGGACTACGAGCCCGGACGCGCTCAGGCCAGCTTCGACAAGCAGTTCGTCCGCGACTGGCTGGAAGCCCAGCCCTGGGACAAGACCTATCCGGGACCCGAGCTTCCGGCCGAGATCGTGGCCGGGACGCGCGAGCGCTATGTGGCGGCGTTCGAGCGGATCACCGGGGCCGGCTTCGAGCGCTACCTGCAGGAGGACACGATCGCCCGATGAGCGAGTTCCGGTATGCCGTCAACGTGCTGCCCAAGCAGGGCATCCTCGACCCGCAGGGACGGGCCGTGGAGCTGAGCCTGCCCCACCTCAACGTCACCAACGTATCCAGAGTCCGGGTCGGGCGGCGGGCCGAGCTGACCGTCACCGCCGGCTCCGAGGCCGAAGCGCGTGCCCTCGTCGACGACCTCGCCAAAGAGCTGCTCAGCAACCCGCTCATCGAGGCCTACGCTATCGAGCTGCTGGAGGCGACCTCGTCGGCCGTCTCGGCCGGGGGCGCCCCCCCGGCCACCGGTTCGGGCGCCGATTCGGGCGCAAAGGTGACGCGGTCGTGAGGATCGGCGTCGTCACCTTCCCGGGCTCCAACTCGGACGTGGACGCGCTCAACGCCCTAGCCGTCGCCGGCGTCGAGCCAGTCTCGCTCTGGCATGAGTCGCCCGACCTTCACGGCGTGGCCGGCGTGATCCTTCCGGGCGGCTTCGCTTACGGCGACTACCTTCGAGCGGGCGTCATCGCGCGCTTCTCGCCGGTGATGCGCGGAGTCTCCGATTTCGCGGCCAAGGGCGGCCTCGTCCTGGGGATCTGCAACGGCTTCCAGGTCCTGGCCGAATCCCGGCTCGTGCCCGGTGCGCTGCTGCGCAACCGCTCGCTGCGCTTCGCCAGCAAGATCGTGGCCATCAAGCCACAGCGCCTCGACTCGCCGTTCACCCACCGGTCAACCGGCGCGCCGCTGCACATCCCGATTGCCCACGGCGAGGGCTGCTACTACGCCGACGATGCTACGCTCGACGACATCGAGCGCAACGGCCAGATCCTGTGGCGCTACGTCCGATCCGACGGCACGCCCGCGCTCGACCCCGACGATGCGGCCAATCCGAATGGCTCCCTGCGTGCCATCGCCGGGGTGTGCAACACGGCGGGCAACGTGGCCGGGCTGATGCCGCACCCGGAGCGGATGTCCGAGTCCATCCTGGGCAGCGACGACGGAATGCAGCTGATCCGCTCGTTCGTGGACAGCGCGAAGGCGTGGGAGACAGGGCGATGAGCGACATGACGACGAACCCGCCCGCGCCGGCCCAGCCCGAGCCGCTGCACCGCCAGCTGGGCGTCACCGACGGCGAGCTGGACGCGATCCGCGGCAAGCTCGGCCGCGACCCCAATCACACCGAGCTGGCCATGTTCAGCGTGATGTGGAGCGAGCACTGCTCGTACAAGAGCTCCAAGCCACTGCTCAAGACCCTCCCCACGCGCGGCCACGGCATCATGGCCGGTCCCGGCGACAATGCCGGCGTCGTCCGCATCGGCGATGGGCTGGCGGTCGCGTTCAAGATCGAGAGCCACAACCACCCCTCCGCCGTGGAGCCGTACCAGGGCGCCGCGACCGGCGTCGGCGGCATCCTGCGCGACATCTTCACCATGGGCGCGCGGCCGATCGCGGTTCTGGACGCGCTCCGCTTCGGCGACCCGACCGATCCGCGAACCCGCCATCTCGTGGACGGGATCGTTCGCGGCGTCGGCGGCTACGGCAACTGCGTCGGTGTGCCCACCGTCGGCGGCGAGCTCGTCTTCGATCCCTCGTACCAGGGCAACCCGCTGGTCAACGTCATGGCCATCGGCCTGCTCGAGGAGCGCATGCTGATCCTGGCCGAGGCTCCCGGACCGGGCAACTACGTCGTGCTATTCGGGTCGACCACCGGCCGCGACGGCATCGGTGGAGCGAGCGTCCTCGCCTCGGCGACCTTCGCCGACTCCGACCCCAATAAGCGGCCCACGGTCCAGGTCGGCGACCCATTCGCCGAGAAGCTGCTGATCGAGGCCAGCCTGGAGCTGATCGACCGCCGCCTGGTGGAGGGCATCCAGGATCTCGGCGCCGGCGGCATCTCATGCGCCAGCTCGGAATCCGCCGACAAGGCCGGGACCGGCATCCTGCTCGACCTGGACGCGATTCCGCGGCGCGAGCCCGGCATGGCTCCCTGGGAGGTCATGATCTCCGAATCCCAGGAGCGGATGCTGGCCACGTGCCGGCCGGAGAACTATCCGGCGGTGCGCGAGGTGTGCGAGCGCTGGGGCATCCCGATCGCTCTCGTCGGCCGGGTGACCACCGACGGCGACATCGCCATCGTGGAGGGCGGCATCGGCATCGACGGCCTGCCCAACCCTGGAGCGCTGGAGATCGCCCGCATCGCCGCGAAGGCGCTCACGAGCGACGCGATAATCCACTACCGCCTGGCCACGCCGCCCGCGCGACGCCGCCAGGCACCCGCCCCGGGCATCCCGCTGACGGCCCAGGACGGGCTTCCGGAGCGGGGCATGGACCCGGCAGCCGTCCTGGCCGCGCTGCTCGGCAGCCCGAATCTCTCGAGCCGGCGCTGGGTCTACGAGCAGTACGACGCCTGCGTCCAGAGCAACACCGTCGAGTGGCCCGGCCACGGGGCGGCGGTCCTGCGCGTCAAGGGCACGAAGAAGGCCCTCGTCGCGACGACCGACGGCAACCAGGCCGTCAGCGCCCTCGACCCGTACCTTGGCGCCCAACTCTCCGTGGCCGAGGCGACGCGCAACGTCAGCATCACCGGCGCCCGCCCGATCGGCCTCACCAACTGCCTCAACTACGGCAACCCGGAACGGCCCGAGGCGTTCTGGCAGCTCCAGGAAGCGGTCCGGGGCATGGGCGACGCGTGCCGCACCCTCGGCGTCCCCGTGACCGGAGGAAACGTCTCGCTCTACAACGAGTATCCGGGCGGCGCGATCTCGCCGACGCCCGAGATCGGCATCGTCGGCCTGCTCGACGACGTTTCGCTGCTCGTCCGGCCGCCGTTCACGACCGAAGGCGACAGCGTCGTTCTCGTCGGCTCGAGCGCGCCCGGCCTGGCCGGTTCGGCCTATGCCGCGCTGGCGGGGCTCGCGTCCGAGGATGCGCCGCCGAGCCTGGACCTGGACCGCGAGGCGGCCCTTCAGTCGTTCATCCGCGAGGCGATCGGACGCGGTCTCGTGGCCTCGGCCCAGGACGTCCCCGGCGGCGGCCTTGCCGTCGCGATTGCCGAATGCTGCATGTGGGGCGGGCTCGGGGCCAACCTCCGTCTCGGCGTGCTCGGCTCGCCGGCGATCGAGCTCTTCGGCGAGAGCCCGTCGCGGCTCGTCCTGTCGTGCCGCCCGCGCCACGCCCCGGCGCTCGAGCTGCTGGCCCGCCAGTTCGGCCTGGCGTCCGCGACCCTGGGCAGTGTCGGCGGTGACCGGCTCCGCATCGAGCTGACCGGCCAGGGAGCGACGGGCGCGGCCGAGGAGCGCGGCTCGCGCGTGGCAGACGCGCTGGACGTGGCCCTCGTTGATCTGCGCCACGCTTGGGACCACGGCCTGGCTCGGGCCCTCGGCGTGGAGCCCTCCGCGGCCGAGAGCAACCCCGACCCGCACGCGCCGGATCGGCCCGACGCAAGCGGCAGGGCCGACTAGCCGTGTGCGGCATCTTCGGCGCGGTGACCCCGGGCATGGATGCCGCGGCCGTTGCCGCGCTGGGCGTCTTCTCGCTGCAGCACCGCGGCCAGGAGTCCGCCGGGATCGCCGTCAGCGACGGCGAGCAGCTGATGCTGTACAAGGACCTGGGCCTGATTGCCCAGGTCCTCGACGAGCGGCGCCTGCCGAGCTTGCGCGGCCCCCTGGCGATCTCCCACTGCCGCTACTCGACGACCGGTTCGACGGTCTGGGAGAACGCCCAGCCGACCTTCCGCCTGGGGCGCGGTCGCTCGATCGCCATCGGCCACAATGGCAACCTGGTCAACACCCGTGAGTTGCTGGCGCACCTCGAGGGCGGCAAGTCGCGCCTTTCCGCCACCACCGATACCGAGCTGCTGACCACTCTCCTGGAGGACGACCCGGCCGAGGACACGGTCGAGGCTCTCCTCCACGTCCTGCCGCTCGTGCAGGGTGCCTACTCGCTGGCCATCCTGGACGAAAAGCGCGTCATCGGCGTGCGCGATCCGTTCGGCTTCCGTCCCCTCGTCCTGGGCCGGATCCAGCTTCCCGTCCCCGGCGCGCCGGGCGGCCATTCGGACGGCTGGGTCATCAGCTCGGAATCCGCCGCCATAGAGGTCGCCGGCGGGACGGTCGTCCGAGACGTGGAGCCGGGCGAGATCGTCATCCTCGAAGAGGGCAAGGAGCCGGTGTCCATCCGCTTCGCCGAGGGCCACGAGCAGCTGTGCGTCTTCGAGCTGATCTACTTCGGCCGGCCCGACTCGTACATGCTGGGCCGCAATCTCTACGAATCGCGGCGCCGGATGGGCGTGGCGCTCGCCGCCGAGGCGCCCGTCGCCGCCGACCTGGTCATGCCCGTGCCGGATACGGGGGCACCCGCCGCCGCCGGCTATGCCGAGGGTTCGGGGCTGCCGTATCGCGAAGGCATGGTTCGAAACCGCTATTCGGGGCGGACCTTCATCCAGCCTTCTCAGGGCATGCGCCAGCGCGGCGTCACCGTCAAGCTGAGCCCGCTGCGCGAGGTCGTGGCCGGGAAGCGGCTGGTCGTCGTCGACGACTCGATCGTGCGCGGCACCACCACCCGCCAGATAGTGGCTTTGCTGCGCAAGGCCGGCGCGACCGAGGTCCATCTCCGCATCAGCTCGCCGCCGATCCACCATCCGTGCTTCTACGGCATCGATACCCAGATCGAGACAGAGCTGATCGCGTCGACCCATTCGGTGGAGGAGATCCGCGAGTTCCTCGGCGCCGACTCCCTCAGCTACCTCTCGATCGACGGGGTCCTCTCGGCGCTGGATCTGCCGTACGACCGCTTCTGCTTCGCCTGCTTCGACGGGCGCTACCCGGTGCCGGTGCCGTACGACACGACCCGCCACAAGTTCGTTCTCGAGGACGCGGTCGGCGAACCGGTGTCGCAGGGCGAGGCCGAGGCGATCGCCAGGACGGCGCTTCATGAGTGAGGTCCGCGGCGCCAAGTCCGGCGGCGCGTGGGGCGCCTACCGCGGCGCCGGCGTGGACATCGACGCGGGCGAGCGCGCCGTCGAGCTCATGCGGGCCTCCGTCGACGCCACGCGCCGGCCGGAGGTCGTCGGCGGGATGGGCGGCTTCGCTTCGGCGATGGCCCTGCCTGCGGGCATGCGCGAGCCGATCCTGGTCAGCTCCACGGACGGCGTCGGGACGAAGACCGCGATCGCGATGGCGCTGGGTCGCTACGACACGGTCGGCCTCGACCTGGTGGCGATGTGCGCCGACGACCTGGTCTGCGCCGGGGCGGAGCCGCTCTTCTTCCTCGACTACGTGGCCGTGGGCCGCGTCTTCCCGGAGCGCGTGGCCGCGATTGTGGGCTCCGTCGCGGACGGCTGCCGCCTCGCCGGTTGCGCGCTGATCGGCGGCGAGACGGCCGAGCACCCGGGCCTGATGGAGCCCGACGAGTTCGACCTCGCCGGCTTCTGCGTCGGCGTCGTCGAGCGCGACCGGCTGCTCGACGGCACCGCGGCGCGGGCCGGCGATGCGTTAATCGGCATCGCCGCCTCCGGGCTCCACAGCAACGGCTTCTCGCTGGTGCGGCGGATCGTGGCCGACGCGGGCGTGGACCTGGGCGAAGGCTACGCCGACCTGGTCTGCCGTATCCTCGGCCGGGAGACGGCGCCGGAGCCCGAGACGCTGCCACTTAACCTGGGCGAGGTGCTGCTGACGCCGACGCGCATCTACTCGCGGGCGATCCTGGCGCTGCGGCGGCGGCTCGACGCGGCCGCAGCGGAGCTTCGCGGCGTGGCGCACATCACCGGCGGCGGGCTTCCCGGCAACGTGCCGCGGGTCCTGCCCGATGGCCTGGGGGCGCGAGTACATCCGGGCGTCTGGCCGATGCCGTCGATCATGCGGCTGATGGGAGCGCTCGGTGGGCTTTCGGAGGCCGAGCTGCGCTCCACCTTCAACGGCGGCCTGGGCATGGTGTGCGTCGTCCCGGCCGGGGCCGCGAAGACGGCGATTTCGAGCCTGGAGGAAGACGGCCTGACGGCCTGGCGGGTCGGCGAAGTGGTAGCAATCGACGCCCTCGGGGCGCGCTATTCGGAATCCTGACGAGTCGATACGGAGGAGGAGCGGCGTGGCGCATCGGATCGCGGTTGGCGTTTCTGGAACCGGCAGCAACCTGCGTGCCCTGCACGCCATGGCGTCGCGCTGCGCGCTCGACGCGGAGATAGCCCTGGTCTTCGCCGATCGCCCGTGCGCCGCCCTGGACTGGGCCGTGGAACAGGGGATCGAGACCCTGTTGGTGCCCTCGGCGCCACGGGGCGATGACGCCGCGCGGGCCAACGAAGACGCCATCCTCGCCGAGTCGGTCGCGGCCGTCTCGCCCGAGCTGGTGGTCCTGGCGGGTTACATGCGAATCACGGGTCCGGCGATGCTGGCCGCGTTCGCGGGCCGGATGATGAATCTCCACCCGGCGCTGCTGCCGGCGTTCCCGGGCGCGCACGGCGTCCGCGACGCGCTCGCCGCCGGGGTCAAGGTGACGGGAGCGACGGTCCACTTCGTCGACGACTCGCTCGACGGCGGCCCGATCATCGCCCAGGAGGCCGTTCCGGTCCTGCCCAACGACACCGAGGAGACGCTCTTCGAGCGCATCCACGCGGTCGAGCACGGGTTGCTCCCGCGCGCCGTCGGCCTGTTCCTGGCTGGAGCGCTCTCGGTCGAGCCGGACGGTCGAACCGTCTGCATCGACGCCTCGAAGGCGGCCGCGAAGATGCCGGTCCCGCGCCGGGCGCTGCTGTCTGTCTCAGACAAGACTGGCCTGGCCGAATTCGGGGCCGGCCTGGTTCGCCTGGGGTTCGAGCTGGTCTCCACCGGTGGAACGGCTCGGGCGCTGCGCGCCGCGGGTCTGCCGGTCACCGACGTGGCCGCGGTCACCGGCTTCCCGGAGATGCTCGACGGACGGGTCAAGACGCTTCACCCGCGGGTGCACGCGGGGATCCTGGCCGATCGCCGCGTTACCGCCCATCGCGAGCAGCTCGCCGCCGCCGCCATCGACCCGTTCGAGCTGGTCGTCGTCAATCTCTATCCGTTCGCGGCCGCCGCCGAACGACCCGGCATCTCCTTCGACGACCTCGTCGAGGAGATCGACATCGGCGGGCCGTCGATGGTCCGCGCGGCCGCCAAGAACCACGCCTCGGTGGCGGTCGTGACCTCGCCGGCCCGCTATGAGTCGGTTCTGAGCGCGATCGAGCGCGACAGTCGAGTGGGGGAGGGGCTCCGCTCCGCCCTTGCAATTGAGGCGTTCCGCCATACCGGCGCCTATGACGCCCGCATCGCCGCCGAGCTGCCCAGCCGGATGGCCGAGGCGGGCTGCGGCCTGCCCGACGAGCCGGGCCTCCCCGGCGCGACCGATCCTTACCCGCCGGTGCTGGTGATCGGCCTGGAGAAGGTCGAGACGCTGCGCTACGGCGAGAACCCGCACCAGCAGGCTGCCCGCTACCGCCGCCCCGGCACGAAGAAATGGGCCGGGCCGTTCGCCCTCGGCGGCTCGATCCTGCAGGGCAAGGCCCTGAGCTACAACAACGTGCTCGACGCCTCGGGCGCGTACAACATCGCTCGCCAGCTGCGCGGTCCGGCCGTCGTGATCGTCAAGCACACCAACCCGTGTGGGGCGGCGGAGCGCGCGACCCTCGAGGAGGCATGGCTCGATGCCCTGGCCGGCGACCCGGAATCGGCCTACGGCGGCGTCGTGGCGCTGACCCGGGAAGTCGACGCCGCCACGGCCGCGGGCCTGGCGTCGATCTTCCTGGAAGTGATCGTGGCTCCGTCCTACTCGGCCACCGCCCTGGAGATCCTGTCGAAGAAGCCGAACCTGCGGCTGCTCGAAGACGCGGTTCTCTGCTCCGACGAGGTCGCCCCGCCGCCCGATCCGACCGGCTCTCTGCGCGTCGCCGGCGGTGCGGTGCTGGTCACGGCCCCGGACGTCCTGCCCGACGATCCGAAGACCTGGAGGCAGGTCACCTCGCGCGCGCCGTCTCAGCGGGAGCTGCGCGATCTGGACCTCGCCTGGCGCCTCTGTCGTGGCGTCGTCTCGAACGCGATCGTCCTGGTCAAGGATGGGATGGAGATCGGCCTGGGCTCGGGTCAGACGAGTCGGGTCGACGCCGCCCGCCAGGCCGTGGCCAAGGCCATCGCCTTCCATGGCCCCGAGGCAGTGAAGGGCGCTGCCTGCGGCTCCGACGCGTTTTACCCGTTCCCCGACGCGGTCGAGGTCTGTCTGGAGGCCGGTGTCAGCGCCTACGCCCAGCCTGGCGGCTCGATGCGCGACGCCAAGGTGATCGCCGTCGCCGAAGCGGCCGGCGCCGCGATGATGGTGACAGGAGTGCGGCACTTCCGGCACTAGAAGGGGCGGCGAGTCCGGATCGTCGACCCTGCCTCGGTTGAGCTTCACGTGCTGGAGTAGGAAGATCGGGCCTCTTCCGCGCTACACGCCGGGGTAGACTGCGCCAGTCGCTGTTGTGGGCGCCGAGCTGGAGGTTGGGTTCCATGGCGCTGTCGATCCGAGGCAAGGTTGTGGCCGGACGCTTTTCGAGCGGTCCCGGACAGGCAGCCAGCTCGATCGCCGCCGGCAACCTGACTACTGCGGCGGGCTCAGGGCTGCCTCTGCCGCGATCTGAGTTGATGTCTGCCGGCAAGAGCGTCGTTCGATGCATGCGGCGCGTCACGGCCGGCACCGCTCCAAGCGGCCACGCCGCCGGCGACGCCGCCCAGCTGATTGGCGACGCGGCCCGCATCGGTGCGCTCGCCAGCATCCTCGACCCGGCTGCCGGTCTGGCTTCGCTCGCCGCCGTGGGATCGGGCGTCAACGCCGACGCCGATTCGCCCGGCGACGTGGTAGAGCGGCTCCGCCGCAATTTCGGCCAGCTCGGATACCTGCAGGGCGTGCTCGACGAGAACCTGAGCCAGCTCGACGGGCAGCTTGCCGGGCTGGACGGACTCCCGGATGGCGCAGCGGCCGCTGTCATGCCCGAGTTCCCAGGAGATCCGGCGGCCCTTTCGGACGATCAGCTTCGCTCGGCTCGGTCCGCCTGGGCCGTCCGCGCCGACGTAGATTTCGACGCGCTGATTCGGGCACAGGAGGAGATGAACGACCTCGACGATCGCCGGCGCAACCTCGACCACCAGGTCGATGCGATGAGCGATCTCCTGGCCCGCCTCGATGAGGCCGGCACGACTTTGGTGCCGAGCCACTTCGGAGACACGCTCTGCTACGGCCTCGGCTGGCACCTCGCGGGCGACTCGACGCGAATGTGCACTGCCCTGCGAGAAAGTCGCGCGCAGGCCAGGGCTTCGGCGAGGCCGGCCACGATCGCCACCCAGACGTTTTCGGGGCCGACGGCTTCCACGCCACCGGCTCCGGCATCCCCGGCGCCGTCTCCGGCCAGGCGCAAGAGCACGCCCTTCGCCGAATGGGCCGCGGCCAATAAGTTCGAGGGCGGCGGGCTCGCGATCCTGCAGGCCCTGGCCGGGTTGCAGCGCTGGTGCGGCTTCTACGACGCGTTGACCGGCACTCTCCAGCGTCGCATCGTCCAGCTTCGGGCGCAGGCCGACACGGCCAGCGCGGCCCGGCGACTCCTGTCGGCGGAGTTGCAGCGCCGCGCGCTCGAGGCGAGCGAGAAGGCGGCGCCAACCGGGTGATGGCGTCGTCCGCGACGGGGCGCGGTCGCGGTGGGCGCCTGGGACCGCCGGACGCCCTGGACTTGAGGTCTGTTCAGGGCACGACTGGTATGCGTCTCCGTCGCGGCTCAGGGAGGCAAACGGCCGGCCCGTCGGCAGCTGCCGGCGTCTTTTCACGCTCAGTGAAACGCGGGCGAGCCAACCGGCCGGCGCATGGATCGCATAGCGTGCGGCGTCTTCGACCGGCCGTTCGCCCGTCCGCCTGCTACCATCGGGCGCCATGAGCCCTGACGATCGCTACTACATCACCACGTCCATCGCGTATGCCAACAACCGGCCCGGCCTCCACACGCTGTATGAGGTCATCGGGGCAGATGTCCTGGCGCGATGGCACCGCATGAAGGGCGATCGAACGCGATTCCTGACCGGCATCGACGAGCATTCGGTCAACATCGCCCAGCGCGCGGCAGAGCTCGGCATGACACCCAAGGCCTTCGTCGACGAGAACGTGGCGCTCTTCAAGGCGGCCGAGGACGCGCTGCTCATCAGGCCCGACCGCTTCATCCGCACGACCGATCCGGACCATGTTCGGGCGGCCCAGGAGATGGTCCGCCGGGCCTATGCCAGCGGCGACATCTACGTCGGCGACTATGAGGGCTGGTACTGCCCGGCCGAGGGCTTCAAGACGCCCTCCGACGTGATCGAGACTGCCCAGGGGACCCGCTGCCCCAACCACCCGACGGTGGACCTGCAGTGGCTCTCCGAGCACAACTGGTTCCTGCGCCTGTCGGCCTACCAGGAGCGCCTCGAGAAGTACTTCGATGAGCATCCGGACTTCGTCCAGCCGGACTTCCGGCGCAACGAGATGCTGGGTTTCATCCGCGGCGGCCTCGAAGACTTCTCGATCAGCCGGTCGGGGGCCTCGTGGGGCATCCCGTTCCCGATCATGCCCGACGGCTCCTCCGCCCAGCTCGCGGACGGCAGCTGGAATCCAGCCGCCGGCACGATCTACGTCTGGTACGACGCCCTCATCAACTACGTCACCGGCGCCGGCTTCCCCGACGACCGCGAGGCATTTGCGCAGTGGTGGCCGGCCGACCTGCACGTCATCGGCAAGGACATCGCCCGGTTCCACTCGATCTACTGGCCGGCGATGCTCTGGAGCGCCGGGCTCGAGGCACCGCGCCGCGTCTGGGTACACGGCTGGTTGCTCGCCCAGGGCGAGCGAATGAGCAAGAGCCTGGGCAACTTCCTCGACCCGCTGGACGTGGTCCGCACTCTCGGCTCCGACGGCGCGCGCTACGTGACGCTGCGCGAGGTTCCGTTCGACAGGGACGCCGACGTGTCCTGGGATTCGTTCGTTCGTCGCTACAACGCGGATCTGGCCAACAACTATGGGAACCTGGTCAATCGAACGGTCTCGATGGTCAACCGCTACTTTGGCGGCGAGCGACCGTCGCGGAGTCGAGGCGCCTTGAGCCAGAAGTGGGCGGACGCGCTGCCCGCCTACTCCGACAAACTCCAGGCTTGCCAGCTGAGCGAAGCGCTGGCTGAGTTGTGGGGTGTAGTGGACGCGGCCAACCAGTTCGTGGATTCCGTGCAGCCGTGGGCGCTGGCGAAGGCCATGAAGGCCGGCGACGAAGCGGCTGGAGCCCAATTGCGGGCCGCCTTGGGCGATCTCGTCGAAGCCTGCCGGCTGATTGCGCTGGCTGCGGCGCCGTTCATGCCCACCGCCGCTCCGCGGACGCTCGCTCAGCTCGGCTACGACTACCCGTACGGCCCCGACGGCACCGGTGGGCCGGCTCTGCTCGAAGAGCTTCGATGGGGCGCCCACGACGGACAACCCGGGCGGCTGACAACGGCCGAGCCGTTGTTCCCGCGCCTTGAGACCGAGGCCGAGACCCCGGCTGCCGGATAGCCCCGGCGGGTTTCCGTGCGCCTGATCGACAGCCACGCCCATCTCCAGTCGGACCCGTTCGCGACCGATCGGGCGGCCGTCATCGAGGCTGCTTTCAAGGCCGGCATCGAACGTCTGCTCGTGCCAGGCTGGGACGCCGGGTCGTCCGCTCGGGCGCTGGCGATGGCGCAGGCCGATCTCCGGATCGACGCGGCCGTAGGCGTCCACCCGCACGACGCCTCGGCTTGCTCCGAGGCCGATTGGGCGCAGGTTGTCCGCCTGGCCGCCGATCAGCGTGCCGTGGCGATAGGCGAGACCGGCCTCGACTTCGACCGCATGCATTCCCCGCCGGAGGCGCAGCTCGCAAACCTGCGGCGCCACCTGCGCCTGGCTCTCGACACGGCCAAGCCGGCGATCCTGCACTGCCGTTCCGCGGCCGGGCGCCGTGACGGGCAGGATGCGCTCCTGTCGGAGCTGCGAGCGGCCGGCTTCGGGGGAGCGGCGGCCCGGGCCGCCTTCGGGGATCGTCCGCCCGCGGTGCTGCACTCCTTCTCCGGACCCGTCGACTACGCCCAAGCCGCGCTGGAGCTCGGGCTGGCCGTCTCGTTCAGCGGTCTCGTGTTCCGTGGCGGGGAAGAGGCCTCCGCGCAGGTCGCGCGGCTCGTCCCCTGGGAGCGGCTGCTGATCGAGACCGACTCGCCGTACCTCGCGCCCCCCGGCGTTCCGCGGGGCTCCGTGCCCGGCTTCGGGGGCCGGCGCAATTCCCCGCCGTGGGTCCGCGTCACCGGGGAGTGGCTCGCGCAGCAGCGCGTCCAGAGCCCCGATAGCATTGGCACAGGCCTCGTGGCCGCGTACGACGCCACTTTCCGAAGCCACTCCACGGGGAGTAAACCATGACCGACCGCAGCTTCGAACGTGCCAACGACGAGTCCCGGGCGCGCCTCACACGCCTCATCGCGACTCTGACGCCGTCTCAGCTGGCGGTCGATCTGGGCGGTGGCTGGACAGTGG
>Ga0182027_10006997_pt1 | contig 16744 bp, 10 predicted proteins | sample 712E1DmetaG_FD_121300 | JGI IMG/M metagenome (GOLD analysis project Ga0182027, IMG submission 121300) | Permafrost microbial communities from Stordalen Mire, Sweden - 712E1D metaG (Illumina Assembly) | ecosystem: Environmental > Terrestrial > Soil > Wetlands > Permafrost | place: Sweden... | reverse complement strand
TCATCGGATTTGAGATCGTGTGCCTGTGAAAGATTGATTTATCGACGGTAATAGCGGGCAATAACGGGACAAATCTATTTGGTCTTTTCGTCGGGTAAATCCGGGTGGTCCGGCTTCCCAAGCTTGAGACGTGGGTTCGATTCCCATCACCCGCTCCAATTTTCCCGGGACCGAAAACATAAGAGGTATAATGAAGCGTGCCCAGGATCTGTGAGTTCTTTGGAATTAAAATCTACATGTATTTCAGGGAGCATCACCCGGCGCATTTCCATGCGGAATATGCCGGAGAGGAAGCTTGGGTGGATATTAACCAACTGACAGTCATGCGAGGTCGGCTTCCGCCCAGAGCGACAGGCTTGGTGATCGAGTGGGCGACATTACACCAGAGGGAACTCAAGAGAGCTTGGGTCCAAGCAGTCGCACAAAAGAAAATAGATAAGATCGAACCCTTGAGGTAAGGCATGCACTATCACATCGTTCACGTTGAACCGCGAAAAGGTTACCGTCTTTTCATCCGCTTCGCTGATGGGCTTGCCGGTGAGGTGGATGTTTCGGATTTGGCCGGCAAAGGTGTTTTCAAAACCTGGAAGAAACCAGGATTTTTCGCCAAAGTTTGCATTGACTCCGAGAGCCGGACAGTCTGCTGGCCTGGAGATCTCGACTTGGCTCCCGACGCTCTCTACGAAGACGTCCTTGCCGTACATAAGCGGAAAAGTAAAGCCGCTTAAATATTCCCCAAAAATCGTCCACCCGCGCTGTTCTGCGTACCGTCTCAGGTCAATCAACTGGTTTTCCGTGCCCTGCTCGTTCGTGCTGACCCGCGCGTAAATCCCTACTCGATGCGGTTTCATCGCTTAATCACCCTCGATTTCCTTATCGTTTTGACAAACGTACTCTTGAATTTGACAGAAGAAAATTGGACTTTAATACCAAATGTCATTAGGCCGTTGATAGATGTGCATTTTTAATATTTAACTGGAAGGCGAAAAAAAGAAAAGGAATGGCGGGTGGAAAATCTCGTTGTGGAGCCGAGAAGGGTCTGCCCTTAACGTCTTCAACCTTGTTCGGCGCTTCTCCAACGAACATCACCCGCACCCTTGGGTTCTCCGTTGGCTTCAGCCAAGGAACGACTTGGGTTCGTGTCCTTGCAAGCCTTGGGCATCGTTTACATGCGCTCAAAGCAGAGATCGTGATCATGGTCCGCTCCTCTAAGGAATTTCCTGCTTATCTTAGACCACTGAGAAGTTGGAATATTCACGCCAACGTCGGAGAGATTTTTCAGGCGGCTTTGGCGAAGGGAGCTTGGAGTGTTTGGCGAGTCGATTGATTATGTACAGTGTGAGCCCACTCAGCGAACACGCCTGAAGTCGCTGCAAGCAAAAGAGTAGGTGTTGATTCCACATGCAAGGATGCCCAGAGTGAAATATAAAATGGTGCGTGAAATACTAATCCGATACCGGTAAAATAGTTCAGCAATGACTTAGGACTTGCTTTGGTTTTAGCCCATTCGCCATTCTCGTCCTCGGCAATTACACCTGTTAAGTGTAGTGAGGCAAATAAGCCCTGACCGAACAATGCAGCCATCCCAACCGATGACCCCAAGTCCATGCTAAGCGCAAAGAAATGCAAAGCGGCTAGAATGGCGGCAAATGCAGTTAGAACAATGCGCGGCTCCCACCTCGGGGCGATACGAGTAGCTGCATCTTCCGCTGAAAAGCCAAACCACATCCAAAGACCCCACGCGGCTGCCAATCGATAGTTCATCGGTTTTGGAGCAGGGAGTTTCGGTTTGGCGTCCCGATGTTCGGTCTCGATAAGGGCGCGGAACAATTCATAGCTTCCTACAGGACCCCTGCCAACGTATTCAACTTTGCTACGTGCTGGTCGTCGTTCAGCAACTGAAATATTTCGAGCACCGTCTACAATAAGAAAGCTGTCAGACGTACGTGAACCAGAATAATCATTACCTAGCGTCAAAATCTGGGATGGCATAGGCATAAAGCGCTTTAAGGCGTGGTCGCGGGATGCGGCTTTCGTTAAGCCCTTCGGGACTATATGGACTGATTTGCGGCCGACCGAGAGAACATCGTACGGTAAACCTGACAGCACCTGCACAAGATGTTTGATGTTCTTCGCACGTTCGGGAACGGCGTGGAAGATAAAGAAGCCGTCGTGATCTTCAAGCGTAGCCGAAGGGATCGAGCGGTGTATCGTTTTAATCGCTTTAAACGCTTGAGCCCTTTGAGCGATAGAAATCGTGTCATCGACTGAGTTCCAGACTCGGATCAGTGATCCATCCGTTGCAACATCGTAAGCGAAACCCATATCTGGATAAAGATGCAGATGGCTTAAAACGCGGGTCGATATTTCAGGATGTCGCTGCAGGTAAGCGAGGATGGGTCTGATAAGATTGGTTTCCAACTCATTTTTTCCCTGAAGAGTCATAACGCAGAAATCCGTACCACTGGCTAAGATTTGAATGAGCATTCCGACCACGGCAGCATGCAGCGGTTTCTTGGTTAAACCTAACGTCCCATCGTAATCGGACAAAACAAGAGCATACGGGAATCTGTGAGCGTAAATCGTTTTACTCGGCCCTGATGTCAAAGCCGTTAAGCGCTCATAGTTATTCCGAGCTACTTGCGCGAAGATGTGTGACGCTTCGGGACCATAAGGTCCCATGTGCAGATGGAATTGAAGGAAATGATCTGTATCATCGAAATAAGCGGCCTGATGACTGTAGCTTGTTGGCGTATGGTCCAAAACATATTGAGCTGCAGGGTCCGAAGGAGCCGCTTTCATAATCGCTTCTGACTCCATCGCACTCTCAACAAAAATCATGTCTTGACCTGACCAGGTTTCGGGAATTAGAGGATGCGGAGCTTTCTCAAACCCCGTGCCTTTCTTGTCTTCTCGAATCTGCAGGGCCACGTCGCTTGGCGTCCAGAATGCGAGTCCTCCTGTGGCCTGTGCAGTAGATCCCTTTTCAACCAGATGCGGCTTTAACTGAACTTGGAACTCCTTAAATGCTGGCGTCGCCGTGAATGTGCGTATGAAGTCAGTTGATACGCCGAACTTTTTTGCCACTTGCTCATCTAGTTCACCAAGCATCAAATGAAACGCTATGCCGAAATTTCGATATCCCTGATATGCATCCGGATAGTGTGCGAGGGTTCGCGAAGGATCGTTGACAGATGTGCTGGCATCTACGACCACAATAATCGGCTTTTCTTTGACCATAAGAGCCAAGTCTTCTGCACTGAAAAGATCTGATCTAAAAACAAATGGATCGTGGTGCGATTCTGTCGATCCAATTTTGGCAGAGACGATCCGAATCCCTTGTGTAATGAGCCGGTCTTTCACTGGCGCTAGTGCAATCCCACCGTAACGAAGATTTTCAACCACCCACAAAGGACGGCGATCTGGCAAACGAGCTTTGAGGGCAAGGACATAATCTTCAAATCGGTGGGCTTCATAAGCCAGATATAAGAGTTCTGCGTTATGTTCAGCGTCTTGAACCAACGGCTCATTTGTTGAAGCGCTCTGAATAAAGCCGCGATAACTCTGATAATCCGTTTTAATTGACGATTGATATGCTTGTAAGTCGAAAGCATTCAGAAACAGCGTGTACCCCAATTCTCGGTGTAGTTGTTCTTCGGAGTTCCACAAGATCCTCTTTTCCCGGAAATTGTCTAACCGCTCAGACCATGAATGGACGACTTGATCTCTCTGTCCAGGCAATTCTTTTTCCAGCGTATCTAACAGTTCGGGGGTTGGGGCTATGCCCGCGCTAAAAAGCCGCACAACGCAATCAACAAAGGGGCTCTCTGTCTGCATCTGATCGGCCCTCGATGTCAACGCGGCCTGAGTAGTCCAGTCAAAAAACCGTTCAATTTCTCCAGGAGAGCCTCGCTCATACAGCTGACTCATCAGTGCTTCAATCGTCGGAAGTGTGTAGAAATGAAGTAGCCATCTTTGGTTTGTCTTACTCAACATCTCCACGAGTTTCGGACGGTAGTGCGAAGGAATCCGCTCCAAGAGGGAATACGCCTCCCGGATCAAGCCCTTGAATTCTGTTGAACTGGTTGTTGAAGCAGCAATAACCTCAACAAAATGTCTTGAAAGATCGGACATATTAAGAATATCGTGGAACTGAGCGTTTAACGCGTCAAGATCTTGGAAATACTCCCTAGATACATTTGGACGGTCTTGCGCGGCTTCGAGCACAGCCGGAAACCCATATCGAATGGTAGCCCATACCGTAACGCCTTCCAACGAAATGCGATTTTTTAATTCTTGTTCTTGGCCAGTTGACAGTTGAGGCGTTTCATAATAATTAGGCTCCCAATCAAATAGACTGTATTTACGATTTTTAGGAGTCCGCAATATTTCCAAAAGGGCGACTTTCAATTCAGGCCAATGATCCGTGACATAAGTCCGCCCAAATGTGTGCTCGGTCCTTGCGATCTCCGTCCATGCATTGAGTTGTCCGGCTTCTCGTTGCAGAGTTACGAGATCTTGCCAATGGCGATTAATCCATTCTGTCCCAAAACCCACTCCTGAGTTGTATAGGCCATCTTTGAGCTGTTCTAGCCCCGTTTTAATTTTGGTTAAGGGGCTTACCTCAGCAAGACCTAGTTCTACCAAGTCATTCCAATGTACATCCATCCACTCGACGCCGAACGTTCTTTGGATATTAATCAAACGATCGCTCAAGGCATAAATATACGATGGGGCAGCTTTTTGGATCAGTTTGAGTAGGTCGTTCCAATGTTGTTGAACCCAATCCACATCAAAATGGTGCAACCAATTGGAAAAAATAAAGAAGCTGACGCGATGAGCGGAGATCTCCTCGATCTGCTGCCAATGGTCTTCAATAAATTGAACTCCCAATGGTTTCAAGCCAGGATTTTCTTTCAGGAATTCCGCAACATGGGGAGAAATGAATTCTTGAGATTCCTTGGGAGTGCTTTTTTGGGTTTCAACGTCGAAAGTGGGAATTTCTTTTGGATTGTCCTTTTTCTTGAAAGACTCTCTAAATCGAGAGTCAAGTCGCCTAATACCCGCTATGAGCCTATCGCGCGGTGGTTGAAACGCCTCGACCAGTCGTGCCGCAAGTGCTTGCTCGATGAAAATGGAGGTCGATTTATGCATGGCAGAATGTGACGGATTAGATGTGTTATCAAGAGAAGCGGTAACGGCAAAGGCAGGGTCCAGCAGTATGGCTGGGACCAATAGGAACACAACGATGCGAGTTAGTATTTTTGGCATCGGAATGGTTCAAAATCTGTGCTGCAATTAGTGTATCCCATTTGTGTTAAAACCATGTTAAGTGCAGGCTCATTCTTACGTGCCCGACCGGTCTACGAATATAGGTCTTATGGGCATGGGTCCTGCAGGAGGAGGAATGCATTGATTTCCTTCCGTCTGTTTTTCCGTCTATTCGGGGTGGAATACTTCAAAAGGAAGATGGGACTTGAGGAGCGCCGCTTCCGTCTGAGATGGGAGATTCTAAAAGGGAGATGGGAAACGTCCCGGGGGGCCTTATGAAGCTGCTGTTCCGATTACCTGATATGACTCCATATTTTTCGCTCATGAACGTTCGGCGCTGGATGGACATCATCATCCTGATACGGTAGGATATCTTTGTCTTGGTTAGGCTACAGCAAGGGCTACAGCAGAATCCAGATTTGCGGGTATCAGAGGGATCGGCCAGGACGTTTTCTTCGACGGAGCGTGAAAACCGTTTAACGGATGTGTCCGCTTCCCAAGCTTGAGACGTGGGTTCGATTCCCACCATCGATACGGTCGGCCGAATGCCGGCCGTTTTATCGATGGCCGTCGCTACCATAAGAAATAGGGACGCGACGGTCACCCGCTCCAAATTTTTAATGCGATCCATCCGTCAACCTTTTTTTCCTTTCATCCTGGCCGTGTTATGGACTGTTCCTCTTCAGGCGGTTGGGCCGATGCTCAAAAAGGAACCCGTCGTGCCAAGCGAATTCGCTTTTGTCCGCTCCCTGGACGTCGATACGTTTGCGGAACGGACGAACTATCATGGGCTGGGCGCGCAGTCCGGGCGCATCCGGCTGCGTTTCCTGGATCCTGACGTGAACGCTTTTGTTGGCCTGGTGGCCGGATTCCACCATTTCAATCAGGACCTGCGGCTGGGAAATCCCGACGGGCCGGACACGGCCGGCGTCATGGCCGACTGGGGAGGAGTCTTCGGCATCGTCCGCGGCAAGCATTTATGGGAACTGGATCTGGAAGGCGCCAGCCTCAGCGAACGACTGGGGTTTGCGACCGCTGTTGTCGGAGAGCATCATCTGTCCGCCTCATGGATCGCCTATCACCGCACGGAGATCAATATTTTTCCCGGAGACGCGATTCTGGACGCCGATGAAGGGTTATACTGGATGTGGAAGCCTTCGGTGGGATTATCCTTCGGGTACCGGTGGTTTACTTCTCTGCACATGGACCGCAGCGGCCCGCATGCCGGAGTGCGGCTCTACTTCGAGAGTCCGAAGATTCCGTTTATTTTTCCGTCATTGGGGTAAACCGTTTGGTTTTTGACCACGTTCGTTTCTCGCCTTTGATGTACTCCTTGTAAAAGGCGCTGGCGACCACCAGCGGCCAGAGCTGGCAGTACGTAAAATACATGGCCATCGTAAAGAGGATATTGGAAAATGAATCCTCGCCCGTCTCGCGGGAGAGCATCAGCACGATCTCCGTCACAAAAAGAAGATAGGCCATGATCCACACTTCGAGATAAGGGCCCGGGACCGGAATAAAAATCATCTCGAAGAGGCCCAAAACAAACAAGAGTGCGGAGGTCAGAATGGCCGCCACAAACACATAGTAAAGGCACAGAAAGTAGAAAACCTCCAGACCCAGCGCCTTATTTTTGGCTTTGCCGATTCCCGCCACGAACTTGTGCATCAAATAGAAATTCCCGCGCGCCCAGCGCGTGCGCTGCCGGAACCAGGTGGACAGATTTTCCGGCTCCTGCTCCCAGGTGACCGCATAGGGAACGAACTTGATCAGGTATCCGGCTTCGAGGATCCTCAGGGAAAGTTCCGCATCTTCGGTCAACGCCTCCTCATCCCAGCCCCCCACTTCCAAGAGGGCCTCTTTGCGGGCGATGAAATTGGTCCCGGGAAGCGTGGCCACTTTAAGCAGCTTCCAGCGACCGGCCTGCACAATCCATTGAAAACTCAATCCCTCGATATTGATGAAGCGGGTCAGCCAGTTTTTCTTCCGGTTGAGCGTCCGGAACTTCCCAAGAACGGCGCCCAAAGCGGGATCCAGGGTGAACTGAGAGGCCAGATACCGCAGAGACGAAGGCTGCGGCTGGTTGTCGGCGTCATAAATCGCGATCATGTCATAGCGCGCCAGTTTCAGGCCGCGATTCAAAACCGCCGCTTTACCCTTGCCCCCCTCTTCTTTCGGGATATGGACCGGCCGGATGGATTTAAATTCAGCGGCCAGCTTGTCCAGGATCGCCGCGGTGGAATCCGTCGAACCGTCGTTCAGGACAATAATCTCCATTTTGGAGTGGGGATAGTCACTGGCCAGGATAGTCCGGAGCGTTTTTTCAATCACCAGTTCTTCGTTATGGGCCGGGATCATGATCGAGATGGGCGGAAGATCGACTGGATGGGTGTCCAGCCGGCGCCGCTCGCGGGCGGATTCGCGGCTGTAGAGATAGCCCGCGAAAGACAGGATGAACTGGTACATGAGCATGAACCAGATCAAAAGCACGCTCGTAATAAATAAAATGTCGATGGGAATGCCGGAAATCATGGTTTTCTCCGGAAACGGCGCCATAGCGTCCGCCGGAGGCGGCTCGTTCGCCGGTTTAAGGTAACGAACAAAAAGAGAAAGGCAAGCAGGCCGCTCGACGCCAGGCCGAAAATCACGATAAGAGACGCCGTCACAAGGCTCGTAAACTCCACCGCGTAAAGCCCCGGCGTTTCGGAAATGACCCGCAGACGATGCTGGCCGGGCGGCGCCAGTATCGTGAATCCGGAATCTCCTTTGATCACGTTGGCTTTAAAGGGCTGTTCATCGAGAAAGACTTTGTAGGGGGTCTTGTTAAACATGAGCGCGCAACGGGTCGGAGAACGGTATTCCACCTCCAGGCCGCGTAGGACGCGCTGGCTGCCGAGAAGCTCTCCCGTAATGGAAAGAAGGTAGGTATCCAGCTGGGTCGTATCGAACCAGGACCGCTGAATCCGCTGGAAGCTGAGCTGGTGTTCTCCCGGAGGGATCAGGACTTCCCCCTTTTCCGCACAAAACCAGGGCAGTCCGTCCAGACGGTATTTGCGCGTGTCGCGGCCGACTTCCAGGCGCACGGTGAAAGGCGATTTAATGATCCAAAGATCCCCCTCTTTCCGCACGTTGGCACCCGACCCCATGGCGTAGGGCATGATTTCCCAGTCTTGTTCATTGACGGTCGACTCGGAATAAAAACAGACACGCGGCGTCTGGCTGGCGGCGGCGTTCCAGAGCTGGACGAGCTCTGTCCCGGTCGGCTGGGCCGTCGCAAACCCGCGCTGATTGGATGGATGCACGGAAAGCACGTTGATGTCGATCATATAAGGCTGCTGCTTCAAAGGAACATCCCTGTAGCGCCGGCCCATTTGGATATAGCGTGAAGGCGGCTTTTGCCACTCCCCGGAAGGGTCTTCCACCTGCAGCGTCGCGCCATATTGATTCAGCAGCGCGATGGTGCGGTCAAAGTCGATCCCCAGATAGTCCGCCAGTTCGGGATGCTGCAGCGCATCCAGAAGCGTGACCATGATTTCCCAGGACTTGCCGCGCTTGAGATTAAGCTCCTGGAGCTTCTCGAGAAAAATTTTCAGCAATTGGGAGTTCACGTCACGCCGGTAGCGGTAATATGCCTGGAGGTCCTCGGGCGCCTCTTCCCAGTAATGCGGCGAGCGGGGGTCGAACAGATCGACCGGGTCAAAATGCGCCTCGGCCTGAAACTCCTTGCGCACATCGTCGTTAAACGGAGTGAAGGTCGCCGGGTTCTGGGGCCCTTCCAGAGAATCAAAGGTCAGTTCTCCGATATTGACGCCGTCCCAGTCGTATTTGCCCAGAAACGCCTGCGTGTCGTCCAAGACAGCTTTTAAGCACTGAGGATTGCGCAGATTCATGAGGAAGCGCCAGTCGACGTGGGCGTCCGTCAGGAGCGCCGTTTTTTCACGCCACCCCGGGTGTTTCTCCCAGAACCGTTCGCTCACCTCCGGCCATTCGAACCAGGCATAGACAAGGATCCCGTTCTGATGAGCCACTTTGACCAACCTCTCATAATCGTAGGCGTACTTATCGTAAAAATGCCACGCCGCGACGTGGACCGCCCGGATCCCGAAGCGGCGCCACATGCGGGCCAGGACTTCGATCGAAATCGCCTGGCGATACCCGGGGTCAAAATAGACGTCGGCGCCGATCCGGCGGATGATCGGGCTGGCATGCAATTCGTTCACCAGCATCTGCGGCAGGCTCGGAAACCGGGAATAGCCCTGGCCGGAAACCTCATCGAAGAACGGCGCGAAATACAGATAGCGGCCTCCTCCCCGCGCGGCTCCGATCACCAGCGGATGTTGTTCATCGCGATCGGAATAATACACGTTCACCTGCTCGGGCGAAGGCTCCTGGATCCAGGGCACTTTGGGATGATCGGGCCAGCGCGTGTCCTGATTGACAAACAGATGATCCTGGAGCGTCGACACGGGCGCCGGGTCTCCAAGACGGATTCCCAGAGCCCGGCTGAGCGGGCTTTGGCCGTCCGTAATGAGCGTGATTCCGCCTTTGACGGCGCCCAGAATCCGGTCGATGTCATCCGCGGAAAGAGACCTCGCCGTAGCCCAGGGAATGACCAGAAGCGACAGCGGACCGAGTTCTTCTTTCGTCAAGACTTTGTAATTGATCTTCTCAATATCAAACCCAAGAGCGTCCAGCGCGGAATAAAAGCTTTCCTGGTCCCTGGATTCCGGGCCCTTCGCATCGTAATCCCAGAGAATGGTCGTCCGGACCGGGCTGCGCGCCACCCGCGCCGGAAAAACCGTCTCCAGCCGACGATGAACGACCGAGAAGTTCCCCTTGGCGATCTGAAACAGCTTTTCCAAAAAGTTGGGGGGCGCCAGATCCTGCCGCACGGCGACGTAGGTGGTCCCGGGATCGACGCGCACGGACCGCGTCACGAGGCTTTCCGGAGGAACCTGGGTGACGCTTTGACGAGAGATACGCGTTCCCGGCCCAACAACCATCTCATTAAGATACCGTCCATGTCCCGCAATTTCCGCGGATCCGGAGGCGGTCTTGATCACCCGGCCGGAAGCCCGCACCTCATTCGGGAAACTTTTCAAATCAATGAAGTGATATCCCATTTTCTCGATGCCGGAGAGGATCTCATCGAGGAGCGCGGGCTTGAGGAAGGGATGAAAGAACACGCTGGCATAGCCGTCCCTGACGACAGAGGCGGCTTCCGCATTGGCCAGAATCGGCCCCGCGACAGGCTGATCGATCGGCACATATGCAAGATTTTCGGGAATCACATATTGGCCATAGAGATCGATCACAGGGTAGGGAAAGTATTGGTCCGAATCCAGGCGCATGCCGGCCAGCCGGCGTTCAAAGACGGTGGAGAAATACCGATGGATGACGCGATAGTCCAAGGGAGACGCGGCATAATGCGGCGTCTCCCAAGTCACGGGATAGAGGCCAATCGCCATGCTTTCCCGGATCGCCTCTTCCAGGCGGCGGGCCACGAAGGTCTCGGAATCGCCGCGAATCGGCCGGTCGGACAGGTCGTCCCAGAACTCATAGTCGTCGGTGGTGACGCCGCGGTATTGATGGGTGAAGCCGTGCAGCACCGGCGTTCCCCCATACTCGACGTACTTCTTCAGCATGGCGACGACGTCGGGCTTGTCGGCCATGCGGAATTCCAGACGCTCATGAGGGTTCACATAGGTCGGGACAAATCCGAAAGAGAACGGGATATGATGCCGCCGGATGACGGCCAGAGTCGCCTCCAGCTCGGACGGTTCGGACATGGCGTTCAAGTCTTCGATACGCAGAATGGCGGGATGGTCTTCCACGTGCTGGATGCCCAAAATGTCATGCAGGAGATCGCAGAGGACCAGGTATCGGTCATTTTCTGCGGAATAGGAAAAGGGAGAATCGGCAAAGACCCAGAAATTGTCGCTGTGCATCGCATAGGGATAACTCTGGTGATCGGCACTGGCGACTTTGGCCATCACTTGGACCTGATCGGTATCCAGGACTTTCAGGAGATTGGTTTCCACATCGCCTTTAACGAGCGTGCGGTTCTTATAAAACACCTGATTGAACTTGGTGGTATCGGAGAGCTTGATGAACCGCAGGCCGTGGCGTCTCAGGAGTCCCTGCCGGTCCAGCTGGCCGACCTGGTTACCCAGCCAGCAGAACGTTTTTGGATCGCGGGCGATGTCCTCCAGGAATAGGGACGGCACCCGGTAGCGCTTCTGGTAGACAATCGTAAAGACAGCGTCGTATCTGGCCCATTCCCCGCGCTTGTAAGTTTCCAGAGGATGCACCGTCCGATGGGTCGTGAAGTGCCCCAGGAGATTAACGAGGTAGAGCGCGTCCAGCCGGCCGGGGTTCTTATCTTCATCCGGACCGTCATACAGCACCAGGACGGAAGGAGACGCTTGGGCAAGGGGCGACTCAGCGAAGAGGAACCTGAAACCGATCGTCAGAAGCGATAGGAAAAAAGCTGAGAATACGGCCTTACGCACTCGCGAATTATATCAGACAGAGACAGGCAGGAAAGGAAGGACTTCTAGGGCGTAAAAAGCTCTAAGGTCAGGGTATTGGTCTGATAGGTAACACCCACCGCATACTGGAAATTGGCCTCCAGAAAGAAATTGTTCACGGCACTAACTGATTGCCCAAATAGTTCTCCTGAATTCCAATGGATATACGGAGGAGAAATGCCTGAACCACCCGACTCTTCCACTTGGATGTACTGACTGCTGGGATCGGCGTTCGGAAGCAAGCCACCGCCCTTATCCTGGTAGTAGAACCAGGCCCATCCCGTACGACCTGCCGTCGGCCCACAATACGCCGGTTGTCCGATTCCGTAGCAGTTTGGATCATCCGCCGCTGTTGGCGTCGTACTGGCGTTGATCTGCCATCCCATCGGGATGGTCTGCGTCGGGGCTGATGTATTTACTAAGCCGGCAGCCGTGGTCGAACTGGCAGGCCCGGTATAGAGACCCCCTGAGTTCTGGGTGTAGGTCTGGATGCCCGATCCCGCGGTTGTCAACACCGATGTGATTTGCAGATATTGATCAGCGATCTGCCAAGGGCCGCCGACATTGGCGTTGCTCCACGTGATCGACGGGGCGACTGCCCCATTGGATCTGTTCAAAATGGCCACGCTCATCGCCGCCGTATCAGCACTGCAGACGCAGGGAGCGCCTAGCAAACAGATCCAACTTAACGTGACCCAAGAATGTTTCATCATTTTGCCACTCCGATCACGCCCGAAACGCGTTCGCCTTGTTCGGTGTACTGGTAAATGTAAACGCCGCTTTCGACAACCGTGCCGCTGCCGTCCTTGCCGTCCCAAACGGGGGACGGTCCCGAAATGCTCCGGATTTTCCGGCCTTTGAGATCAAAAATGCGCACCTCATCCACATCCGAGGCGAAGATGAGCGTATCATTAATGCCGTCGCCGTTGGGCGTGATAATGCGGGTCGCCGGGCGCGTCGAGGCCGCGGCGGTCGTCGCTCCAGGCAGGAAGAGCGCGAAGGTCGAGAAATGAGAGGTCGTCCCCGTGATCGTATGCAGCGTCTTATCCACCGTCGGGAGGCTCAACACGCGCCAGGATTGATCGGACTGCGGAAGGTTCTCCGGCCCCAGCCAGAAAATCGCCAGATCGCTCGCATCGAGTTTCAGGTCCTGGACCTGGCCATTGTTCACGCTCACCACCAGCCCCTGACTGTCGGCCGCATAACTTAAGCTCAGCTGCGCCGTCTGGCTCAGACTCGCCCCATCCAGCGTGATGGTATAGACCTCAATCGGCCTGCCGCCGCCGGGCCCGGCCGGCCAGCCGTCCAGGCTTTCTCGTTTAATGCAAACCGTCCCGGGAGCCGAAACCGACCCCGGCGGGAAAGTGACGCCGGTGGCGCCATCGCCCTCAAAAAGGTCCGGAGCGGTCACATGCCCGCCTGCCGGACCGATGGGCGAACACACAATATTGGTAATGGCGGTCAGGAATGAACTCGCCGACACAAGGGTGGGGAAGCTGCCAGGCGCCGGTGAAAGACCGCCGGCGCCAAACATGACTCCCGTCGCGCCTTGTTTCGCGACAAAAACGTAATAAATCTGCCCGCCGCTCTGGATCGGCACCAGATCAGATAAGGGAATGATCGCGGTTCCATTCAACGTGTTCACACTGCCCGTGCCGGCCGGGAAAGTCACAGGGACCGTCACCGGCGCGGTTAATGGAGTGACGCCGTTGGGTCCGATCAGCTGATACATCATGCTGACCGTGAGGCCGGCGGTATTGATCGGTCCGGGATTGGCCGTCACCTGGACCGGGATGACTAAGTTCTTGCCGAAGAAGGCAGGATCGGGCAAGGGAGTGGCTTGAATCGTCAACTGCGATGCCGCCCCAACGGTCGCGACAGCGGTTGCGGTGTAGCTATCGACGTGCGTAAAAGCCCACGCGGGCTCTCCTCTAACCTGAATGAGCGCCCAGGAGATTACAAACAACCACGATAAAGAGATCCGCCGCATCATTTTATTGGGCCCATTTGAATCTGTCCGTCCGGCAAAACTGTGAAATCACGGTTTGCCTGCACCTTGAAATCTCCATAAGACATGTCAGCCCGCACCGTGTAGGGCCCCGACGACAGCTTGACATTGGCTGGAAGCGACCCATAATAGGGAATTTCTGTCCCCGGATAGGTCGGCTGGCCCTCCGGAATGATGACCTGTCCCCGCTCGACCCCTTGGGCGTCAAGCACAACAAAACGGCCTCTGGGCCGCAGATGAACGTTCCCAGTCGCTTTCACCACGGCAGCAATGTTCACCTGATCGTTCCGTTTCCGCACGATCAAATCTTTGATTCGCCCTTCCATCTTTTCAGTCCCGGCCACAATCAGATACATGGAAACGCTGATCATCGGGGTGACCATCGATGGAGGCGTCGTCTGATAAAGAAATGACACCATCGCCACGACTTCTCCACTCATGTCCTTCGGGCATTTGACGTCGACTTGAACCTTCCGGCTTTTCCCCGGCTTCAGATGGAAACGCGCCGGCCCGCGGACATCCAGCCAGCGGCCCACCGTCCAGGCTTTGTTGGCCTCCGGGATAAACCAATCCTTTTTGGACACATCGACCTGGACCTTGACTTTATCGTCGTTGGTCGCCGTTAATTCCACCCGCGTCCTGGCGCCTGGAGCCAGACGGATTTCCGTCCTGGCCGGCGTGACAACCAACGCCCAGGCCGGACCGGCCCAACCCGCGAGAAGCGCGATGCTCAACCACTTTGTCTGCACTGTCGATCCTTTCCGCCTCTCCATCCCCCGCCGCTCTCTCCTTTCGGAGAGAGCGCGGAGTGACGGGAGATTCAGCTCAAACGGCTACAGCGTCACTGCGTGAACAATTCCAGCGTGAGCGTGTTCGTCTGGTACGTGCCCGCCACAGCGTTGCCGAAGTTCGCTTCCAAGGACAGCCTGTTGATGCCGTTCGCATTTCCTGCGCCAAACGACGGCGTAGCGGTATCGGCGTACTGAATTTGCGGAGGATTGCCCTGGTTTTCCACTTGGATATACGAATCGCCAGGTGCATTCAGTAGCGCACCATTGCCCTTATCCGCGTAGTAGAACCAGGCCCATCCGGTCCCTGAGGTGTGATTCGGATCATCCGCTGCTACAGGTGTTCCTGTCGATACTTGCCAAGCCATCGGGATGGTTTGCAATGTGTTTGACAGATTCACCAAGCCGGCGGCTGTGGTCGTGCTGGCTGTTCCGGTATAGAGACCGCCCGAGTTCTGGGTATAGGTCTGGATGCCCGCTCCCGCCGCCGTCAGCGTCGAGGCGATCTGCAGATACTGATTCGCTATTGTCCAGGGGCCCCCGGCGCTCGCAGCCCAGGTGATTTGCGTACCACCGATAATGGACACGCTCATCGCCGCCGATCCGCCGGTGACTGTCGCAACCGCCGTCGCTGTGAACAGCGGCGGCTTGGACGTAAACGCTTGACTGATTCCTGTGATCGTCATGACCAGGCCCGCGGCTGCGAACCCTGTCACGTACTTCTTAATGTCTTTCATGAGTTTCCTCCTATTTGTCTTCATCGCAGTGCAAGGACCTGGTATAAGTCCTGTGAAACACTGTGTTGTCAATTTCACTGATGGAGGTCCTTGCACACCGGCAACGACTTGGTCTTCATCAGTAAATCGGTTCATTAAAAGTACACCGTCAGCTGGAAGCGATGGCTTCCCGCCGTGTCCTGCACATAAAACGGGACCGTGAAGCTGTAATCGATCCTCAACCCCGTCTTCTTTGACAGCGACTGATAGTAGCTGACCCCCGCGCTGCCCTCGTTATTGTTCGCTCCGGCCCGCAGGCCAAGGGCGTCATTGAAAAGCCAGCTCTCGAGCCCGCCGTTGACGTCCGTGACGCCGTCGCGCCGGGTGATGTCGAGGGCCGGGACCAGCCACGGCCTCTGCTTCGACTGGTAGGCAAGCCCCAGCCGGCCTTCAAACGGGACGCGGTCGGTCGTCTGGAACCCGACGTTCGGCTGCGTTAAATTCTGCCCGGTCAACCCGACGCGCCAGCCTTCGAACTGGCCTTCATCCGGTTTCCAGAGGACCCCGAGGTCCGCCGTCACGGCGCCGGCGGAGGTCCCGCCCTGGAAGACGGGGTCATTGACTGTCGTGGCGTCGAGGGAAAAGGCATGGCGCAGATATTTGACGTTGGCGCCGACCGAAACGGCGTTATCAAAAACCGGGAAGAAGTCGCCCAAGTAGCGCGCGTAGGTCACAGTGACGGCATCTTCGCGGTAGAGGTGCGTCGCATTAAAGTTGGACCAGGAAATCCCGAGGGATCCGAAGCGGGAAGGCCGGGAGACATAGGAGAAGTAACTCTGGTCTAGATGGGCGATGTCCCCCCCGGTCGTGCTGTTGCCGGAATAGAGGGTCAGGCCGGAAAAAAGCTGGGAATACATGGCGCTGACTTCGTTCCACTGGACCTGGACGATGCCGGCGGGATTGTAAAGCGGAGCGTTCGAATCGTCGGCGATGGCCGTAAAGGCGCCGCCCATGCCGACCGGACGCGCGCCCCAGTCATCTTCCTGAAACGCGGCTTGGCTGGAGCCCAGCCAAAGGAGAAGACAGGCCAGCCCCATCAGGAGGCGGCAAGTCCAGCCAAGGCGTGTGGGAGAGGTTCTCATCTCACTTATATTCTGAACCATAATTCAAAGTAATCCCATCGGGCGAAAGTGCCAAAAAACCGGCCCGAAAGACCTATGGATTCGCTGGGCCGCCCGTCACTATAGTGTGCAAGAGCGAGGTTACGGGAACGTTGCTTGTTTGTTACGGGAAGGTTAAATCTTGGAGGGAATTTCGAAGGAGTACAGACGAATACGGTTGCGGCCGTGGGATTTGATCCAGTAGAGAGCCTCGTCGGCCCGTTTGATGAGTTCGTCGATCGTCGCCGCATGTGTTGGATAGGTGGCCACT